>JABAHQ010003336.1_pt2 | contig 19171 bp, 20 predicted proteins | sample 7062091 | NCBI WGS metagenome assembly JABAHQ01 (sample SAMN14534359, study PRJNA622989) | marine sediment metagenome | biome: marine biome [ENVO:00000428]; feature: marine pelagic biome [ENVO:01000023]; material: deep marine sediment [ENVO:00002113] | place: India: Gulf of Kutch | collected...
AAAGGTTAATGCGGTTCCGAAATAAAAGGATATAGCACCTGGCTGTGTTGAACAGAGATGCTGAAGAGAGTAGAAGTGACTCTACTGGCTGCTGAGAGTCTTGGGGTTCGGTCTATGTGCACCTTTGTGGAGACCCCTGATGTAAGAGTTCTGTTGGATGCTGGCGTCTCCCTGGCTCCCAGCCGGTGGGGGCTTCCACCACATCCCAGAGAATACGACGCATTGGCAGAGTGTAGAGGAAAGATTTCAAGAGCTGCGGAGGAGAGTGAGGTCGTGACATTAAGTCATTACCATTTTGATCACCATACGCCATCGTTTACGGATTGGTTCTGTAACTGGTCGTCTCCAGATGTTGCAAGGAAGATCTATAGCGGGAAGGTTGTTCTGGCCAAGAGTTATCGGTCTAAAGTGAATCCTAGTCAGAGGCGGCGGGGATGGATCTTCAGAAAGACAGCTGGGAAGCATGTGAAACATCTGGAGGTTGCGGATGGCAGAAGCTTCGAGTTTGGAGATACGATGTTAAGCTTTTCTGAGCCAGTTTTTCACGGAGTCAAAGACACCTTCCTGGGTTGGGTGCTTATGACAACTCTGGATTATGATGGGGAGAGGGTGTTGTTCGCCTCTGATGTGCAGGGACCCATGTATGCACCGACGATGGAAACCATCTTGGGGAAGGCTCCCGATCTGCTGATCATAGGCGGCCCCCCACTGTACCTGGCAGGATTCAAGGTGGACGAGGCACATATCCAGCAGGGGATGAAGAATCTTGAGAGGCTTGTAAAGAATGTTCCTACCACGATCTTGGAGCATCACATTCTGAGGGATAAAGAATGGAGGGCCGCCTGTCGGAGAATCTTTGATGCCGCGTCCAGGGCTGGTCACAGCGTCGCTACGGCTGCAGGTTACCTAGGAAAGGAGAATACTCTGCTGGAGTGTCGGAGGCAGGATCTCTTTGAGGAGGAGCCACCAGCCTCCAATTTTAGGCGGTGGCTGAATCTGCCACATTCGGAGAGAAGGCTGAATCGACCACCCGGTACAGGTGGGAAGTAGATAAAGCATGAGGATAGGGCTCCATCTCTCCATTCAGGGATCAATTGACCAGGTAGTAGATAGGGCCATGGAGAGGAACTGCAACACTTTCCAGATGTTCTCTAGAAATCCTCGTGGTTGGCAGGCTAAGGAGTTGGAGGTCGGGGAATTGGAGAGTTTCAAGGAGAAGCTGACGGAGAGTGAGATATGGCCAGTCTTTATTCATACGGCCTATCTCTTGAATCTGGCCTCTCCAAAGGAGGATGTCTACAGGAGATCTGTCAGGGCCTTAAAGGAGGAGTTGCAGAGAGCGGATAAACTGGGCGTTCCATACGTTGTGACTCATATAGGGAGCCACCTGGGTCATGGGAAGAGCGAGGGCTTCCGAAGGATCACGGAGGCTGTGAATCATTCCTTTTCTACTGTGAAGAATGATGTAGTACTCTTACTGGAGAATACTGCTGGAACAAGGAACAGCATGGGTTCCTACTTTGAAGATCTCGAACGGATCATCTCCCGAATTGAGGATAGGAAACGTGTGGGTGTATGCTTTGATACTTGTCATGCCTATGCGGCGGGGTATGATCTAGTTTCGCAGGGGGCTCTGCAGCATACTCTACAGAGACTCGATGAGGTTATAGGCTTTGAGAAGCTGAGACTGGTTCACCTGAACGATTCCAAGGGAGGCTTGGGTTCTAAGATAGATAGGCATGAGCATATTGGGATGGGGAAGATCGGAGAGCAGGGCTTCAGAAACATCCTGAATAGTAGACTGGTACATTCACCATTAATATTGGAAACCCCGATTGATGAGAGAAGAAGCGATGTTGAGAACCTAAGAAAAGTAATAGATCTCGCAAGATGATTATAGTGTGGAATTTTGGTGCGGCCGCCGAGATTTGAACCCGGGTCGTCGGCTCGGGAGGCCGATGTCCTAACCAAGCTCTCCGACCAGCACCAAAGGATGCAGATCCCTAGACTACGGCCGCACACAAAGTAAAATCAAACAATTGATATTTCAACCTTTGTGATCAATCAAGGGCATCAGTAGAAAGTAAAATTCATAGCTTATCGACGGTGAAACTATGGAATCGAATCCTTGAGTCACCCGGCATCGCTTCAGCATAGAATTTATCATCCACAACTAATATACCACAGAAGAAGGAGACTTCCATGACTGAGCCAATGGTCCCAGGCACATATTTCTGGCAGGGAAACGAGGCTTGTGCCGAAGCAGCTATAGCCGCAGGATGTAGATTCTTTGCAGGATATCCCATCACCCCGGCCAGCGAGATAGCAGAACACCTAGCTGAGAGGTTGCCTCAGTTCGACGGGGTAGCCATCCAGATGGAAGACGAGATAGCTTCTCTGGGTGCAGTCATAGGCGCCAGCTGGGCAGGAGCCAAAGCCATGACAGCCACCTCAGGCCCAGGCTTCAGCCTCATGCAGGAGAATATAGGTTACGCCATCATGACCGAGACACCGCTGGTGATTGTGAATATCCAACGCGCAGGGCCCAGCACTGGGCAAGCCACCAAACCGGGTCAAGGAGATGTTATGCAAGCCAGATGGGGGACCCACGGGGATCACGCCATAATCGTCCTGTCCCCAAACTCCGTCCAGGAGACCTATGATCTGACCATCCAGGCCTTCAACCTCGCCGAGAAATACCGCACCCCAGTCATCCTCCTAGCCGACGAGGTCGTCGCCCATATGAGAGAAGAAATCACCGTCTCCTCACCAGACCGTATCCAGATCATAAACCGCAAGAAACCCAAAAAACCAGAGAGAAACTTCTTTGGCTCCCAAGAAGTGCCGCCCATGCCTGCAGTGGGCCAGGGCTTCAATGTTCCAGTCACAGGCTCCACCCACGACAAAATTGGAAACCGATATACTGCAGATCCTATAGTCCACCGCCAACTCGTCCGGAGACTGGTCTCCAAAATAGAGAACAGCACAGAACAACTCACTGATTACGAAAGCTACAACATAGAACAGTGTGAAGCCTGCATAGTCTCCTATGGCTGCACCTCCCGAGCAGGCTACGAGACTGTGGATCTCGCAGAGAAGAAGGGCATCAAAGTCGGTTTCGTCAGACTGAAAACGCTATGGCCCTTTCCGGACCAGGTCATCAAAGAGGTGTCTCAGAATGCAAGGGCCCTATTCGTCCCAGAGATGAATCTCAAACAACTCTTCTACGAGGTGAGAAGAGCCGTGGAAGGCGCCGTTCCGGTTTTCCCCATCAACAAGATCGGTGGCGGAGAGATGATAACTCCGGAAGAACTGGTCTCGGAGATCGTCAGGAGAACGGAGAACTATGGCTGAAGAGTTCTCTACCCGCCACTATCTCAGAGAGGTCAAACTACCCTTCTGTCCCGGTTGCGGAGGTTACACAGTCATCAACTGCTTCCTGAGAGCCGTCCATGAACTGGGACATAGAGACCTAAGCAACTTCGTCTTCTGTAGCGGAATAGGCTGTGCAGCCTGGATACCGTCGCCTCACTTCAAGACAGACTCCATCCACACCACCCACGGCAGAAGTATACCCGTTGCCACGGGTGTCAAGCTCATCCGCCCAGATCTCAATGTGGTGGTCTTCGGTGGAGACGGAGACTTGGTGGGGATAGGGCTCAGCCATCTGATCCACGCCGCAAGAAGAAACCTCGATATCACGGTAGTAATGGTGAACAACATGGTCTATGGAATGACTGGCGGCCAAGTGGCTCCCACTACACCCCACAGGGCCAAGACTACAACCACCCCCTACGGGAACTTCGAACGCCCCATAGATGCAACCCGGCTCATAACCGTGGCCGGAGCCAGCTACACAGCCCGCTGGACAACAGCCCACATGAATGAGCTGAAGGAAGCCCTGAAAGAGGGTTTGAAGACCGAGGGTTTGGCCTTCGTCGAAGCCGTCAGCCAGTGCCCAACATCCTTCGGAAGAAGAATCGGGCTGAAGACTGCCTCAGATATGATCCGATGGTTCAAGGAAAACTCCGTACCACTCCAAGAAACCGACAAGATGTCCCCCGAAGAGCTTGAAGGCAAGATAGTGGTGGGAGAATTTGTTCACCGCAGGCTTCCAACTCTGGGAGAGAACATCCATAAGATGATAAGGGAGGCAAAGCAGTCTGCCTAGACGATTGGAGATAAGAATCAGCGGACTAGGTGGGCAAGGTGTCATCCTTGCTGGAGAGATCGTGGGAAGAGCCGCCGTCCACGATGGAAAACATGTGGTTCAAACCCAAAGTTACGGAGCCGAAGCTAGAGGAAGCGCTGCAAAGAGTGAGGTCATCATCTCAGACCAAAAGATAGGGTTCCCCAAGGTCAGAAGATGCGACATTCTAGTGGCCATGAGCCAAAACGCCCTCGACAAACACCTAAAAGACCTAAAAGAAGGGGGAATCCTCTTGGTGGACGAAGACTTAGTGACGAAGATACCAGAAACCGAAACCAAGGTCCTCAGGATTCCTGCAACCAGAATCGTCGAAACAGAGCTACAGTCAAGAATCTACGCTAATATGCTAATTTTGGGTGTCCTCTCTAAAATCAACCTACTGAATCCAGAGCCAGCCAAGGAGGCAATCGTGGCCAGCGTTCCGGAAGAGACAAAGGAAGCCAACCTCAAGGCCTTCGAAATGGGCTTACAACTGTGACAATGAACCTGCTTCCCACTCCCAACTAACCCCGACCAATGAAATAAATGTTAAAACCTGTTAAAACCTTCAGAAAAGGTGGGAACCGAAGTTCTAGAGAAAGCCGACAAGTGTGATGAAGAGCGCCTCAATTGATCTCGCGCGCAGTGATCACAGAGGATATTACGATTGGTCAATGAACTTCTTTGGTCCTGGTATCTGGGGTGACAAACCACGCCTGTCTCTTATGTCCTTTATGATCTCTGAGGCAAGACTGTCAGGCACTTTCTCCCAATGGTCAAATTGAGTCTGCCAGAAGGCGTGGCCCGAGGTTGCTGACCTCATATCAGCAGAGAGACCGAATGTTTCAGCCACCGGAATGTATCCCGTGATCTTGGTGACCGGCCCTTTCTGTTCCGATGATATGATCCTGCCACGTTTACTGCTGATCATCCCTGTCACTTCACCCACCCATTGAGCAGGTACAGAGACACCGACCTTGTACACCGGTTCCAGAAGAACCGGTTTTGCTGTGAGGAAGGAACCCAGCATGGCTCTCCGAGTGGCTGGCATGACCTGCGCTGGACCCCGATGCACCGGGTCCTCATGCAATCTGACATCCGTCAGTTTCACCTTCAAGCCCCGCATGGGCTCTTCACAGAGCGGTCCGTTCTGACTGGCCCACCTGAATCCCGCGATGATCATATCCTTCACCTCCCGAAGGAACTGTATTCCCTTCGTCAGGTTGACTAGGACGTTCTTGTGCTCCTCGATGGTCCAGACGTTTCTTGCTTCCTCGGTAGGCCATTTCCCCTCCTCTCGTAGCAGAGTACTCATCTCCTTCTGATCCATGTACTCATCTATCTCCCCTTCCTCGATCATGTCGAGGACTTTTTGCCCCAGCGGCTCCACTTGGATCCAGAACCTGTTGTGCTTGTTGGGGCTCTTTGCCATCGCCTCAACGCCTCTGCCCTGGACACTCTCCCGATATACTACTATGGGACGAGACTTGACGATCTCCAACCCGCCTCCATACTCGCTGAGGAACTTGCAGGCTATCTCTAAGTGGAGCTCTCCCATCCCGCTGAGCAGGTATTCACCTGTCTCCTTATTTATGGTAGTGACTAGATTTGGGTCTTCGATCGACAGGCGTCGCATAAGGTCGACCAGACGAGGCAACTCCTTAGGATGTTTGGGCTCTATGGCTATGGTTACCACGGGTTCAGAAACATATTTTATGCGTTCAAAGGGAATCATATCCTCTTTATGATCTATGTCGACCAGGGTCTCACCTGCTCTTGCCAGGTCGAGCCCCAGTAACGCCACTATATTTCCTGCCACGATGCGGTCCACGACCTCTCTGAAGGCGGCCATGTACATGGAGACCTGCTGAACTCTATAGTCCTTCCTTGCACCCACGAGGTAGACAGGAGACCCCTCTTCTATGGATCCTGAAAACATTCTTCCTGTGGCAACCAGTCCGGCATGTGGATCCATCTGCGCTGAGGTTAGGCATACAACTACTGGTCCGTTGTCATCGCATTTGAGCATGGCCTGCCCTATCTCAGATTCCACATCACCTCTCCAGACCTTCGGAACCCTATACTTCTGAGCGTCCACGGGATTTGGTAGATTTCTAACCACCATACCAAGTATAGCAGTGTGTAACGGAAGTGTCTCTTGAAGTTCCTGCCATCGATCCTCCTTGTAAGCATCCACGATATCGCTGAACATCACATCTTTCTCTTTGGCGATGTCCACTGNNACTGTGAAACCCCATTTATGGAGTGCTGAGCCGAAGGCAACGGTTCCTTTAGCCGGATCCACCCTCCACTTCTTCTTATACTTTGGTTCTCCATAAAGGTCGATTAGGTTGTTGAAGTCACGAATGATCCTGGAGAGTTTATTCTGAACCTCCTCCGAATCCAGCTTCAGTTCCCGGATCAACCGGTCGACCTTGTTGATGAAGAGCACGGGCTTGACTCTTTCATCTAAGGCCTGTCGGGTTACGGTCTCCGTCTGCACCATGACCTCTTCAACGGCGTCCACTACCACGATGGCTCCGTCGATAGCTCTCAGCGCCCGTGTCACTTTTCCTGTGAAATCCACGTGACCTGGAGTGTCGATGAGGTTGACAACGTGGGGTCTGCCCCCGATCTCGTGCAGCAGAGAGATGTTTGCTGTCTTTATGGTGATGCCGCGCTTCTGCTCCTCCTCCAAATAATCCAGGGCTCTAGCCTGACCGGCTATCTTGGGCGACAGAAGCCCTGCCTCGGCTAGCAGAGAGTCTGTCATAGTTGTTTTGCCGTGGTCGATATGGGCGATTATGCCGATGTCTCGGATATCCTCTTTCTTACGCATCAGCTTCAGGATGTCGCTGGTCTGTCGGAACCTAGGCACTAGTTTCCCTTCCCTTGAACGAATTAGAGTTGCTAGTTTAAAGGCTGACCTATTAACTTTCCGATGTCCACGGATATTCTACAACCTGTGACCCTATTTTTAGAAAAAGGAGAAATGCATTTAGTGAATCTACTCTCCTTCTAGAAAGGGGAGAGAATAAAATGCTTACTCGATGGTTGCATGGAGTTTCCTCATCTCCTCCTCGGTCTTTCCGAGGCGATGCATGAGCTCCACAACCAAGCTATCCAAGAAGATCATAGCATTATTCTCGAAGATTGATCCTAGCGGAGTCAGGGTTTCGCGTTCACCGAAAATCTGTCTAGCTAAGTAATCCTTCTTCTTGGGCCAGCCTATCTTAGTCCGCCCCCCAACAAAGACGATGTGGTCAGCAGTTCGTCCGACCGGAGAGTCAGGATAGGAGGTGACGGCGATTACTTTGGCTCCGATCTCCTTTGCGGTCCTACTGGCGGTCACTGCCAGTTTGGTTGTACCCGACCCAGAGATCACGATGATTAAGTCCTCTTCGGTTGCCGCAGGGGTGATCGTCTCACCCAAGAAGTAGACGTGAAATCCCAGGTTCATGAGGCGAAGTGCAAAGGCCCTTCCCACGAATCCACTGCGGCCCAGACCTACTACAAAAATCTTCTTCTCCCTAGCATCCAGTATCATCTGGATCATCTTCTTTACCTCCTCCAGGTCAAGTTGATTTATTGCCTCTTTGGCGCCTTTCAGGATCTCTTCCGCGGCGGCCTCCAACCATCTCAAGGGTGCTCGCCTTCGATGGCCATTTCCTCATGTTTGACATTTAAGATTTTTCTTTCAGTCGACCGTAGGATGTATCTACCCCGCAACTCCCATCTCCGGGTTCGATGACCAGAAAACTCATTTACTCGGAGGCAAGAGATGACATCGTATCTGCCGGTTAATCGAGTTGAATAAGTTTGGTGATTGATAAGCTGGACTATTGCTTGGAGCGGGCTACCGCTGACTATGTAGAGATGCGTCATCAACGGAGAGCCCAGATTTGCATGTCGGTTCGGGACGGAAAGATGGACGCGGTTCGGAACGGGGGGGTTGAGGGTGCCTGTGCTAGGGCTCTTGTAAATCAGAGTTGGGGCTTCGCTTCAACCTCCCAACTGGGAAAAGATTATCTTCTGAGAGCCTTAGAGGACGCCACCTCCTTGGCCAAGGCTTCCAAACCTAGGAAGAAACGTGAAGTGAATTTAGCAAAGATTGAACCCCATGTGGATAGCTATGAAACATCAGTTAAAGTCGACCCCCGCAGAGCCAGCAAAGAAGAACTGGTGGAGAAGGTTATAGCAACAGACAAGTTTGTTCGAGGCTTCTCTGACGCCATTATTTCCGACGGCGTCATCCTTAGAGTGATCGATGACGATCTTACTTTCATGAGTTCAGAGGGTGCCAAGATCACCCAGAGAATCGTGAGATGCTACGGTTATGTGAGAGCTGTGGCCCGAGAAAAGGGAAACATAGTTTCGGCAGTCGAGAGTGTGGGAGCTCAAGCAGGACTAGAAGTGTTCAACGAAACTCCTTTGACAGAAGCTGGGGAGATAGCAGCAAAGAGAGCCAACAAACTGGTGTCGGCTAGAGTACCCCCGGCCGGAAAGTTTCCAGTCATTTTAGAAAATAAGATTGTAGGATTATTGGCCCATGAAGCTGTGGGCCATTGCAGCGAAGCTGATCTGGTGCATAGCGGGAGTTTCCTAGCCGACAAGATGGACCAAAAGATCACTTCCAATGTGGTGACCCTAGTGGATGATGGTAAATACCCCTCTGGATTCGGAACTATGATGTACGATGATGAAGGAACTCCTACCGAGAAGACTAACATTATCGAAAAGGGAACCTGCAAAAGTTTTCTACATTCTAGGGAAACCGCAAAACAATTCAAGACCTCTCCCACTGGAAACGCCAGAGCATGGAACTTTGAGTTCGATCCCATAATTAGAATGAGGAACACCTACATAGCTCCAGGAGACTACCAGTTGGAAGAATTGGCGGAAGATATAGGAGAAGGATATTTCCTAAAGGGAGGACTGGGAGGTCAAGCAGATCTAACCGGTGAATTCATGTTTGGAACGCAAGAAGCTGTCAAGATTCAGGGCGGGAAATTCGGAAAGTCCTACCGAGGGGTTACAATCAGCGGCAACGCCTTCGACGTCCTCAAAGAGACGGATGCCATCGGGAAGGATTTCGTAATGCGCAGAGGATTATGTGGCAAGGAACAGATCAATTTCGTGGGCATGGGAGGCGCCAGCTTAAGAACCAGAGTGTTGTTGGGAGGCAGATAGCGAATGAGCCTAGAAAATTTCGCTGAGCTGGCCACCGAAAAATGCAAACAACTTGAGGCTGACGGGGCAGAGGCCTTTGCTCAGCACGTACGCACCACCGAGGTGGTCCTTGAAAGAGGAGAAATCCAGAACGAACGATCTAAACGCCATGAAGGAATAGGTATACGAGTAGTTAAAAGGAAAAAATTAGGATTCGCTTTTACATCAGAATTATCCAAACACCGAATCTCAAAAACTTGTCAGGAGGCAATCAATCTCGCCGAGGCTGCCATCCCTAACCCTGATTGGAGATCGCTGCCTACACCCACCAAACTTCCGAAAGTCCCAGGAGTATTTGATCCCAAACTCGCCTCCCTGGAAGCCAGCGACGTTCTAGATATTGCTTCCAGGGCTTACGACGCCGTGAAGGATTATGACCCTCGAGCTTTCATCGACGATGGAAAATTCTCCTTGACGGTAGCAGACACGGCAGTCACGAATACCTTGGGAGTGAATGCGTCGGAAAGGTCCACCCTTATCAACGGTTTTCTGGTGTGTGCCGCCAAAGAAACCGGGGCAGCCTCCAGTTTTACCTTCGAATATGACATTTCCAGGTCAATGGACTTCCATCCCGAAAGGATTGGGGAGCAAGCGGCCAAGAAAGCGGTGGGATCTCTGCATGCTGAGAAGGGTAGATCCTTTACCGGACAAGTCCTGTTGGAGCAGGATCCTGCCTCCCGAATTCTATTCTACCCTGCCTTCTATAGTGTGAATGCTGATCAGGTGCAGAGAGGACGGAGTATATGGCAGGGTAAGATCGACGATGAGGTAGCCTCCTCCGCTTTGACTATAATCGATGACGGTACACGTCCCGCGGGGATTGGCTCTTCCAGTTTCGATGATGAAGGAGTCCCAACCAAGAGAACTCCAATCGCATTGGGGGGAGTGTTGAAAAACTATCTGTATGATTCCTTTACTGCTCAAAAGGAGGAGCGAGAGTCCACAGGGAACGCGAGGAGAGAGAACTATCAATCACTTCCTGAGGTGGCTGCCTCAAATTTTGTGGTTAAGGAGGGAAAGAAGAAGATCGATGACCTGATCTCAGAAGTTGAGCACGGCATCTTGGTGGGAAGATTCAGTGGAAACGTTCGACCCGACAGCGGAGAGTTCTCTGGAATCGCCAAGCAAGCACAGCTCATCGAAGGAGGCCAACTCCAGAATTCCTTGAAGGGAACCATGATATCCGGCAACGCCTTCGAAGCTCTACATAACATAATAAGCATAGGCGTCGAGAGTCGCCCCACTTTCCAGAGAATCTATACCCCGCCTATCTTGGTGGACAAAATTAACATAGTAGCTGAGACATGAAGAGACCGCTTTTTCACACTATGCCCTCAACGACACATTTACATCCGTTTATTCTACAGAACTATCTTCTCGCTAAATTACAGCTTCTGTTCTTAGATGTTAATCCTCGATGGTTCCTCTCGGTTTGGCTATCACTTCTAGTATTCGGAGATCGAAGAAGCGAGATGCGGTCGCTGGTCTTATAAGTAACGCAGTATCTGCTCCTCTGCCAGTGCCTGCTATGGCTATGACCTCCTTGTCCACCGGGATTAGGCCAGCATCAGCTGCCATAAGGGTGATCTCCACGCAGACTTTGGTTCCCTCCCCAAACAATCTTAGTGTGTGGGCTATGAGTTCCAGGGGCAGAATGGTGTCGAATTTCTTTCGGACAGCCCTTTCCACTCCACTGAGGGTGTGAGTGGCGGCCAAAATTTTGGCTCCGGTCCGAATTATCTTCCTACGATTTTCCTCTCTTAATTCCCATGCTCCAGGCTCTCGGAATCCAACATGATGCGAAACTACCACCAAGTTGAGATCCTTAAGGATCTCAGAGGCTTTGAGTCCAGTTCTGCCTGTGGTGGAGGCGACCACGATATCTCGAATCTCTTGAGTCTGAGCGCAGCTCTTTACTGCTTGTAGCACAGATTCTGTGTTCTGCTTTCCAGGTGCTTGAAAATAGATGATTCCACGCTGAATAGATTTCATTTCAGGACCTCATCAGGATATTCTGGTTCTCTTCAATTAAATGATTCCGAGCAAAAATCTCTTTATAGAACCCATCTTTGGTGATGGGTAACAATTCCGGTCAAAAAGATCTGTCCACGCTGGTAACTCTTATTCGGGAGCGCTGCTATCAGGTCATCAGACTTGTCAACGATGGAATCTGATCCTGCATAAAGAGCCATATGTAAAGGGCTAGCAGTAACATTACGGTAGAAATCATGGCCAGTATGTAGTCCCCGCCCTTTATTTTCAGCACGTAGAGGTTGGTGCGTTTGTCAGTTGCTCCCCAGGCTCGTGACTCCATAGCCTCAGCAAGCTCTAGGCTTCTGCGGATGGCACTTACGATGAGAGGGATGAGGATTGGAATGTAGTTCTTGATTCTCTTCAGGAAGTTTCCGCGCTCCAGCTCCAGTCCCCTGGCCTTCTGAGCGTCCATGATGGTCTGTGCTTCGTCAGCCAGAACGGGGACAAAGCGGACTGCGGTGGTGAAGGCGAAGCAAAACTCGTATGGCACGCGACTCTGTTCTAGGGCCAAGCCCAAACGGTCAGGGGAGGTGGTGAGGAAGAAGATGGAGAAGGACTCAACCAAGACGATGAAACGAACGGTCATGGCAAGAGAATGCTCCAACAACGATGGGGAGGGAGGAAACGTGGGGTACTCTCTGTAGAAATACGCAAAACCAAAGTTGAAGGAAAAGATCATCAGTGCTAAGAAGGAAGATCCCTTCATGGATCTGATCCATTGCCTCTGAACACCAGCCACAAGAACAAAGGGCAACTGGATGACAAACAATAGTATGAGAGCCAGCAACTGATTAAACATGACCCCTATCACGAACACAGCACAGACATAGAAGAATTTGACTCTTGGATCTAGCTGGTGTATGGGCGATACAACTCTCCTGAATCTGAAGCCTTCAAAGACGCTCATCAGCTGTCTCCCAGGAAATCTATTAGGACATCTCTCGCTTCATAGACATCGATAACGTCGGTCGGCAATTCAAGATCTGAAAGCTCCATGAATATCTGAGAGATCTGCGGCGGCACAATGGAGGCTTCCGTAACCAGCTCACGATCGGTGAGGATCCGCTTGGCCCCTCCTTCTCCCACGATCTTTCCTTCAGCCATCAATACAACGCTTGGATTACACTCAGCCACGAATTCCACATCATGCGTAACGATGATTACGGTCTTTCCCTGAGCGTGCAACTGAACTATGAACTGCCGCAGTCTCTCCTTCTGCTGATAGTCCTGGCCAATGGTGGGTTCATCGAGAATGAGAACCTCCGGGTTCCAAGCAAGGACAGACGCCAGAGCAACCCTCTTCCTCTCTCCACCGCTGAGCATAAAGGGAGAGGTTTGGCGATACCTGGTCAAATCGAGGAGGTTGGTGGCCCACTCCACTCTCTTTTCGATTATCTCCTTCTGGAAGCCGAAGTTCCGGAGGGCGAAGGCGATCTCCTCCTCCACAGTCTCACAGAAGAGTTGCTTGTCAGGGTTCTGGAAGACGAATCCCACTTTTCTAGCGAGTTTGGCCACGCTCTCCTCGTGGGTATCAACCCCATCAACAACAACGCTTCCGCTGGTGGGCTTCAACAATCCATTGAAGTGTTTAACGAGTGTAGTCTTGCCTGCGCCGTTTTGACCCATAATTGCAATGAAGTCCCCGCTTCGAACTTTGAGAGAGACTCCCCTCAAGGCCTCAATCTCATTGGAATAGGTGAAATGGACATTATCAACCTCTATCAAGGGTTAAAACTTCCCGTAGCAGTTGAGAGGCTTCCTGCGAATTGACCGGAACCTTATCAAGGTGCACGCCTCTCTCCTGTAGAGCCTGAGAGAGTTGTGTGGCTTTTGGGATGCCAACACCTATCAAGCGCGCCCTCTCAGAGGTGAAGATCTCTAGGGGGCTCCCATCCAACACCACCGCGCCTTTATCCATGATGATGACGTGATTAGCGTACCGTGACGCCAGGTCCAATCTATGTTCCACCAAGACGACTGTGATTCCCAACTTCTTGTTCAAGTCATTAATCACTTCAAAGATCTCTTGGGCACCTAAAGGATCTAGGAATGATGTCGGTTCATCGAGCACCATAACGTCAGGTTTCATAGCCAACACAGAAGCTATGGCTACTCTTTGCTGCTGTCCGCCAGAGAGTTCATGTGGTGGCCTTTCGCGGAGGTCGGAAATCCCTGTCATTTTGAGAGCCCAGTCGACTCTTCTTCTCATATCTTCTCTGGGCATTCCCAAATTCTCGAGTCCAAAGGCAACATCCTTCTCCACGGACAACGCGAAAAGCTGGTTCTCCGGGTTCTGAAATACAAGGCCTACATGGCTAGCAAGCTCATAGATGGAATGTTCCGACACCTTAAGTCCAGCTACCACGACCTCTCCTCTGATTTCTCCGCTGTAGAAATGGGGGATGAGACCGTTAAGACATCGACAGAGCGTCGTCTTTCCACAGCCACTTGGGCCGCTGAGAATCACAAACTCTCCCTTTCTTATCGCTAAAGAAGTCTCTAGTAGAGCAGGCTCTGCTCCACCCGGGTATCTGTATGTCAGATCGCTCGCTTCTATGATCACAAATATCTCGCCTGAACGCCTTATTCGCGGAAAGTACGCGATCCATTTAAGAGTAACTACTAAAAAAGTAGTAGCTTCTTATGGCATAAACAAGAAGAATACCTTTAGAGTCTCCTTGGAAGACTGACAAATAGAAGTGCTAGGCCCCTTGCTAGGCACGTAACCATCCGATTATTTCTTGCCACAAGATAGTCAGAGTTCCTAACGATAGGAAGAAGATCCAGATCAGAAGTAAGATTAAGACGATCCCGCTGAGGGAAGGATGAAAATTTGCCAAGAATGGTAAATATAGCAAGTACAGAACTATAGCAGAGATTATGTAGAAGGCCTGTCGAAACATGAGCAGGGATTTTTCGTAGTCTAGCCCTTTTTCTAAGCTGTATTTTCTGGCTGGAAGAATGGAGAAGGCATCGATAAGCTTCTTTAGATTTGGAAGGCCCCTCAAGAGCAGTAGAGTGAAGGCTGCGAAAAGTATCAGAGAACAAAAGACCCTCGTCTGCCAGTTCAGGTTGCTAGCTAGCGGAATGAAGACTAGAACACCGAAAAGCCATATTAGAAAGGCCGCTAAGAGCCTATGTACAGTTTCCACACTATAAGTTTCTATGTATTTCCTGAGTTTTTCCAATCCTTCCTCAAATGAACTATCCATCTTTATTCCCAACAAGATTGCTCCCCTGATAGAAAAGGGGTAGGATGTCTATTTTTTCTTGACTCGTCTCTCCAGTTCCTCAGCCCATCTCGATGTGTATCTACCAATTACTGCGGCTATTGCTCTGCAGCTTCTCCACAGAGCGAAGATGGCCCATACCACTATCAGTATCAAGACCACTGCTGGAACTGCGGGATGAATTCTAGCCAAGTAGTTTGCAAACAGCAGATAAGCCAGAGATACTACGATTACGTATATTATGCCGTCTAGAGCAGTTCTGTAATTGTTGTAGGTCTTTGTGAGTGCTTCACCACTGGCCTTTCCGAAGTGATAAGCTAGGACCCCGGCGATGCCGCCTGTAAGGCGACGAATGTCGATGAAAACGGTGAAAATTATGACTGCCAAAGCAATTGCTATAATGAAGCTGATGATTGAAGGCACTGGATATCCGAGTACAGGCATTAATCCCTCTGCGATGGGTACAAAGATCAGTTCTCCCACAATCCATATCAGTATTGCTGCACCCACGGATAGGATCACTCTTGCACCCACTTCTCGGAGGGCCTTTGCGGATTCAAGGTACATCTGTCTCCCAAAGTCTTCCGCTGTCTTCTCTTTCGCGGGCGTCTTTGTTTCTTCTTTTGCTGGTTTTTCCTTTTTTGCGCTCATGAAATCACCTCCCATCTGATCTAAAACTCTGCTCTTATAGTTCGGACTGTTTGCATAAATAATTTATGTGCCTCCCACAGCTCCATCATCCTCTAAATCTCCAAGTTCAAAAAGCTCCTTACAACAAATCTTATATTCTGCACAAGTCTTCATCGTCATCGCTGGTGAACCAACCTTCTTGTCGTGTTTGGCAACCAAGCGGTAGAGAGGAAGATTAGGATGAAGATCGGTGAGTTACGTGATGGGATGAGAAAGGTGAACGTTGTGGCTAAGGTGATCCAAAAATCGGATCCTCGCGAGGTTTATTCAAGAGCTAGGGACGAGACTTACAAGATTGCTGATTCTATAGTCAGTGACGAAACTGGCACCATTAAGCTGACGTTATGGAATGAGCAGATCGACAGAGTTAACGTAAATGACACAGTTAAAATCGAAAACGGGTATATTACCTCCTTCAGAGACGAGGTCCAGCTTAACGTGGGAAGATACGGAAGGTTAAGCATAATATGAATATTCTATGATGCCCCAAAACTTTTCATTACAAGAAGAGGGGCGGGAAGAGATTTCCTCCTAGAGAAGGAGAGGTAATGTGCCTCCAAAGCCTGTTGAAGTGGAATAACAGGATGTGGAGATCCAGGAGATCAGCCGTGGAGGAGACGGTATAGCCAAGATTAAGGGTCTCGTAGTCTCCGTTCTAGGCACGGAAGTTAAGGACAAATTGCGCATAAAGATAAACAGGGCAGACAGGAGCTTTGCCGAGGAAGAGGTAGCCGGGAAAAGAGAAGAGAAAGCGGAAGAGAGGAAGAGTGATTGCTCCCACTTCTAGGGATAGGAGGACCAAGAAACTGTCTCTTCTAGGTCTTCCTGGTAACCCACCATACCTGAAAAGGAAGAGGCGGATGACAAATCGCTCAGATATCCAAAAAAAACTTTGAGAAATACTCTGCACCATCAACATTCGAAGGGCTGAAGTGGAAAAAGATTAATCAACGGTGCCCAAATAATCATGGACCTCGGTGATTCTATGTCACTGGAGTTAGGGAGAATGGCCCTCAAGGAGGCGACAAAGAGGAAGGCCTCCTACGCAGATATCCGAATTGGCGAGATCCTAGACGAGCGTCTAACCGTGAAGAAGGGGGTTCCTGAAGAGGCTAAGATGTTACAGACCAGTGGCTTCGGGGTCCGGGTGATAGCCAAGGGTGCCTGGGGCTTCGCAGGTTCCATAGATCTGACCAAGAGAGAAGTGGTAGAAACCACTCGTAGGGCTGTTAGCATAGCTTTGGCAAGTTCAAGCGTAAAGGAGAAGGACGTTAGACTGACGCCCGCAAAAATCTGTGAAGATGAATATTCGACACCCATGAAGAAGGATCCCTTCCAAATTCCAGTAGAGGAGAAGATGGAGGTGCTTGTGCAGGCCGAACGAACGGTGGCTGAGCAGTCAGATCTGGTCAAAGCCTCGTCCGCCTTCTTCAGGACTATGCGAGAAAATAAAATGTTTCTGAGTACAGAAGGTGCAAAGATAAATCAGGAGATAACTTGGTGCGGAGGCGGAATACAGGGCATAGTGGTCAGGAATGGCGAGGTGCAGAGAAGGTCCTATCCCAGCTCCTTTAGGGGGAACTTCAGTACTAATGGATACGAATTCTTTGAGTCTTTGAAGCTTATTGATCACGCGAAGAAGGTGGGACAAGAGGCGGTCCAGCTATTGGATGCGGAGAAATGTCCTTCAGCAGAGACCGACCTTATCCTAGCTGGTGATCAGCTGGCCCTTCAAATCCATGAGAGCAGCGGCCACCCCACCGAACTAGACAGAGCTCTTGGCACGGAAGCTGACTACGCAGGCACAAGTTTCCTCACTCCAGAGAAATGCGGAGATTTCAGGTATGGATCCAAGCAGGTGGACATTGTGGCAGACGCCACGGTGCCTGGCGGGCTGGGAACCTTTGGATACGACGATGAAGGCGTCCCGTCTGGTCGGGTGTACTTGATAAAGGAAGGCCTGTTTACTGGCTATCAGAGTTCACGAGAAACCGCCTTTGAACTGGGCTTTGAGGAGAGCAGCGGGGGTATGCGAGCAGATTCTCCCTTGGCTCTACCCTTGATTCGTATGACGAATATCAATCTTCTGCCAGGGAACTGGAAGGCCCACGAGATCATAGAAGATACAAAAAACGGTGTATTGATGCTCACCAACAGGTCGTGGAGCATAGACGACAAACGTTTGAATTTTCAATTTGGAACCGAGATCGGCTGGAAGATCGAGAAGGGAAGCGTCGAAGAGATGATAAGAAATCCAACCTATACCGGCTTAACGCCCGAATTCTGGAGGTCCTGTGACGCCATAAGCGAGGATGACTGGATGATGTGGGGTACTCCCAACTGCGGCAAGGGAGTTCCGGGGCAAGTTATGTATGTGGGCCATGGATGTGGCACCGCACGGTTCAAGGACACTAGAATAGGACTGATCAAATAGGGGGTGGAAAGATTTGGCAACTGAAAGGCTACTAGATGTAGCTGAAGGCACGGTCAAAGGAGCTATGAGCTTGGAGGTTGATCAAGTTCAGGCAGCATCCTTTCTATGGAACAGGGCTCTAACCCGCTATGCGAATTCTCAGATCCACCAGAATGTTGCATCCAAGACAGGAGGCGTAGCCATAAAAGCTGTGATAGGGAAACGCATCGGTACTGCACGGGTCAACACCCTAAGAGAAGAAGAGGTCGAGAAGGGTATAACGCGAGCTGTGAAGATCGCAAAGGTTACGCCCCCAAATGAAGACTTCAGAAGCCTACCTGATCCAGAAGGGTGGAATCCGATCCAGGATGTGTTTGACGAAGAGACAGCGACCTGCACCCCTGAATATCGGGCGGAGAGAGTTGAAGCAGTAATAGACTCCGCACATTCGAAGTCCCCAATCGTCAAGGCGGTTGCAGGATCTTTCTCCACCGACACATTGGCCTTCGCGATTTCGAACTCCTTAGGAGTCTCAGCATGGGCAAAGCTTTCTGTGGCTTCTATGAAAACTACGGTTATCTCTCGACTGGAGGATTCTGAGGGTTTCGGAACCGCTGAACAATACTCTAATAACGTGCAGGATATCGAACCTCTTGAGTTAGCTGACAGAGCGAGTCAAAAGTCGGTGGACAGCGTCAAACCTGTGAAGATCTCCCCCGGCGAATATAAAGTAGTACTGTCCCCCTTAGCCGTAGGCACACTCTTCTCTTATCTTGGATACATCGGCTTCTCCGCAACGCCCTATCAGGATGGACAATCCTTCGTGAAATACCATCTGAACGAGCAGGTGTTCGATGAAAAACTGAATGTAGTGGATGACGCACTGGATAGCCACACACTTCTATCTGTACCCGTGGACGGGGAGGGGGTTCCGAAACAGGCTGTACAGTTGATTGACGAGGGCCAAATTTCAGAACAGAGCATCTGCTACGACTCACTTACCGCTGGAAAGGAGAAAGGTCAGCAGAGCACAGGACACTCGGTTCCACCCATAGTATCCGGTTATCCCTATACTAGACCCTTGCCAATGAACATCTTGGTGCGCGTGGGCGACGCGTCACTAGAGGAGATGGTGGAGGACACCAGACGGGGAATCTTCGTCACACGGTTACACTACGTAAATCCCGTGGAACCTACCAAAGCTATACTCACAGGTCTCACTAGAGATGGAACTTTCTTGATAAGAGATGGCGAGATAGGGGAGTCCATAATGAACCTCCGATTCACGGACAGTATGCTCTCAGCACTTAGGAAGATTCCGACCGTGGGTAAAGAATCTAAGCCGCTGCAAACAACGACAGTTCCTGCCATGAAGCTGAAGAAGTT
>JABAHQ010010048.1_pt2 | contig 19171 bp, 15 predicted proteins | sample 7062091 | NCBI WGS metagenome assembly JABAHQ01 (sample SAMN14534359, study PRJNA622989) | marine sediment metagenome | biome: marine biome [ENVO:00000428]; feature: marine pelagic biome [ENVO:01000023]; material: deep marine sediment [ENVO:00002113] | place: India: Gulf of Kutch | collected...
TGCCGCGTCCCACTGCGGCAGCACCCCCGCGTGCACCAGCAACCAGCCGCGCTCCATCAGGGCGAGCGGGCGCTGGCGCAGCCAGTCGAGCAGGTCGGCGCGGTCCGGCGCGGCCAGGATGTCGCCGATGGTGTCGCTGCGGTGCGGCTTGCGCACGCCCTGCGACACCGCGAGCAGGTGCAGGTCGTGGTTGCCCAGCAGGCATTGCCCGCTGGCGCCGAGCGCGATCAGGCGGCGCAGCGCGGCCAGCGACGCGGGGCCGCGGTTGACCAGGTCACCCAGCACCACGAGCCGGTCGCGGCTGGGGGAGAAGCCGACGGTGTCGAGCAGGCGGCCCAGGGCCTCGTCACAGCCCTGCACATCGCCGATGAGATAAATTGCCATCGCCCGATTATGGGTAGGACCCCATGGACACCCTCCTCATCGTCTTCCTCACGCTGCTCAACGGCGCATTCGCGATGTCCGAACTCGCGCTCGCCTCCAGCCGCAAGGCCCGCCTGGCGGCCATGGCCGAGGCCGGCGACAAGGGCGCGCACACTGCGCTGGAGCTGCTCGACAACCCCACGCAGTTCCTCTCGTCGGTGCAGGTGGGGATCACCTCCATCGGCATGCTCAACGGCATCGTGGGCGAGGCGGCCTTCAGCGACGACCTGGGCCTGTGGTTCCAGTCCTTCGGCCTGGAGGACACCGTTGCGGGCGTGTTGGCCACGGCGATCGTGGTGACCGTCATCACCTTCATCACCATCGTCTTCGGCGAGCTGGTGCCCAAGCGCATCGGCCAGCTCTACCCGGAGGCGGTGGCGCGCTGGGTCTCGCGCCCGATGGCGGCGGTGGCGCGTGGCGCCAAGCCCTTCGTGTGGCTGCTCACGCACACCACGCAGTGGGTGCTCAAGGCCCTGCGCGTGGACAACTCGGCCGCGCAGGTGGTGACCGAGGCCGAGATCGAGGCCAGCCTCGCCGAGGGCGTCGACGCCGGCATCATCGAGGCGCAGGAGCACCGCATGGTGCGCAACGTGTTCGGGCTCGACGACCGCCTGCTCACCTCCATCATGGTGCCGGCCTCCGACATCGAGTGGCTGGACGCCGGTGCGGGCATCGACGAGGCGGTGCGCCAGGCCGCGGCCACGGGCCACTCGTGGTACCCGGTGTGCCGGGGCGGACTGGAGGACGTGGTGGGCGTGATCCACGTGCCGCGCCTGCTGGCGCTGCAGGCCGATGGCGAGCAGGGGGCCGTGGGCGCGCAGGCGCAGCCGGCCGTGTTCGTGCCCGAGACGCTCACCGGCATGGAACTGCTGGAGCAGTTCCGTGCACGGGCCACGCGCATGGTGTTCGTGGTGGACGAGTACGGCGTGGTGCAGGGCCTGCTCACGCCGCTGGACATGCTGGAGGCGATCACCGGAGAACTCTCGCCCGAGATGCCGGTGGACGCCTGGGCGCGCCAGCTCGAGGACGGGAGCTGGGAGGTCGACGGCGCGATGCCGGTGGCCGAGCTGAAGTCGCGCCTGGAGATCGACGCGCTGCCCGATGAGGACAAGGGCCGCTACGCCACCGTGGCGGGGCTGATGCACTCGATGGCCGGCGAACTGCTGATCCAGGGGCAGTTTGTCGACGGCGCGGGCTGGCGCTTCGAGGTGCTGGAGGTCGACGGCCGGCGCATCGCGCGCGTGCTGGTCACGCCGCTGCCACCGCCGCGGCCCGAGGCCGGCGAGCCCCGCGAGGACGGCTGAATCAGCGCACGCCCCACCAGGGCGGCAGCAGCGCACGCACCTCGGGGCTGGCGAAGCGCTCGTCGAGCAGCAGCAGCGTGCCCCGGTCCTGCGGCGTGCGGATCAGGCGGCCGGCGGCCTGCACCACCTTGTGCAGGCCGGGATAGAGGTAGGTGTCGGCCCAGCCTTGCGCACCGGTGGCCTGCAGGCGCTCGCGCAGTGCCTCGCTCAGCGGGTCGGGGGGCGGCAGGCCCAGCGTGGCGATGCTCACGCCCACCAGGCGCGAGCCGGGCAGGTCGATGCCTTCGCCGAACACGCCACCCAGCACCGCGAAGCCCATGCCCTGGCCGCCTTCCACGAAGCGCGCGATGAAGGCTTCGCGCGCGGCCTCGTCCATGCTGCGCGACTGCGACCACACCGCCACGTCCGGGTGCGCGGTACGGAACGCCTCCATCGCCTGCGTGAGGTAGTCGAAGCTGCTGAAGAAGGCGAGGTGGTTGCCCGGGTGCGCGCGGTAGTGCGCGCCGAGTTCGTCCACCAGGCGCGGCAGGGTGCGCACGCGGTCGGNNAGGCCACGCGCCACGCGCACCGACCACTGGGCCGGGTCGAAGGGCGAGGCCACTTCGATGCGCGCGACCGGCTCGGGCAGGCCCAGCAGGCGCTGCGCGTGCGCCATGGGCGCGAGCGTGGCCGAGAACAGCGTGGCCGCGTGCGCGCCGGCCCAGCGTGGTTCGAGCAGCTCGGCCGGCAGCAGGCAGCGCAGCGCGAGCTGCGGGCGCGGCTTGCCGCGCCGCGTGGGAGGGCCGGGTGATCGCTCCAGCACCGAGTGCGCGCCGAAGCGCTCGGCCACGCGCAGGAAGTGCACCGCCTCGAACAGCCAGGGCTGCAGGCCCGCGGCGGCCTGCGGGTGGCGCGCCATGAAGTCGGTGAGCGTGGCGACGTGGCGGCCCAGCGTGGCGATGAAGGCGGCCGGGAGGGCGTCGTCGAGCGCCGGGGTCGCGGGCTCGTCGAGCGCCAGCGCGCCCCAGGCGCGGTGCACCGCGTCCATGGTGGCCTTCAGGGCCTGCGGCGCCTGCGCGCGCCAGGCGCCGAAGCGCTGCGGGTCCAGCTCGGCGCTGTACATGCGGCGCGCGCGCTCGGCCAGGTTGTGGGCCTCGTCCAGCAGCAGTTGCACGCGCCAGCCCTCGGCCTGAGCGAGCGACCAGGCCTGCGCGTTCAGGTCGAACCAGTGGTTCACGTCGCCCACCACCACGTCGGCCCAGCGCTGCATCTCCTGCGCCAGGTAGTACGGGCAGATGCGGTGCGCCAGCGCGATCTCGCGCAAGGCATCGCGGTCGAGCCATGCCGCGCGCGCGGCCTGCTCACGCGCGGCGCCCAGGCGGTCGTAGAAGCCCTGCGCCAGTGGGCAGGACTCGCCGTGGCAGGCCTTGTCGGGGTGCTCGCAGGCCTTCTCGCGCGCCAGGCGTTCCAGCACGCGCAAGGGCCGCGCGTTCAGTCGGCGCAGGCCGTCGAGTGCGATCGCGCGGCCCGTCGTCTTGGGCGTGAGCACCAGCAACTGGTCGCTGCCCACCACGGGCATGGCGCGCAGCGCGCCGAACAGCGTGGCCGCGGTCTTGCCGATGCCGGTGGGCGCCTGTGCGAGCAGGTGGCGCCCCGCGCGCTGCGATCGGAACACGGCCTCGGTGAGCTCGCGTTGACCCGCGCGATAGCCATCGAAAGGGAAGGGCGTGGCGGCCAGCGCGGCGTCGCGCGCGCGGCGGTGCTCGGTCTCCTGCCGGGCCCAGTCGCGGTAGCGCGCGCAGAGGTCCTGCGTGAAGGCGCGCAGCGAGTCGCGCGTGCCCTGGCGCGTGAGCACCGTCTCGTGGCCGCTGTCGATGTCGTAGTAGATCAGCGCGAGTTCGATGCTGTCGAGGTGCTCCGCCTCGCACAGCAGCCAGCCGTACACCTGCGCCTGCGCCCAGTGCAGGGCCTGGCGGTTGGGCGTGATGAGCGTCGGGTCGCCTCGGTGGGTCTTGGTTTCGTCGAGGCGGCGCGCCTGGGGGTCGTAGCCGTCGGCGCGGCCCTGCAGCAGCAGGCCTTCGCACAGGCCCGAGAGCGTGCGCTCCCGTTGGTAATGCGCGGGGCGGCGCGCGGCCACGCTGGCGTGGCCCGCGATGCCTTCGAAGGCGCTGGGCGCGGGCGTGAAGCGGTGGTCCAGATCGCCCGCGCGCGCCGCGAAGTCGCACAGGCGCCGCACGGCGACGCGCAGGGGCTCGGAGACGGGTTCGGCGGACACGGAGCGGGGATCATACGGAAGGACANNGTGAGCGAGCCTTCCCTTTCCCTTCCGCTGACCCGGCGCCACCACCAGCGCCTGCGACAGATGCACCGCTCGGCGGGCTGGCCCTGCCACGATCCGATCGAGGTAGAGCTGATCGCGGCGGGCTGTCTGCAGCGCTGTTTTGACGGCGCCGGGCGCGAGCACCTGCGCGTGAGCGACGCGGGCATCGCGCTGTTGGCGCGCATCTACGCGCGCAACCGCGCCGCGCTGTCGGCGCACGAGGCCCTGGTGCAGCGCGTGGCGCTGGAGCAGACGCGCTCGGGCCGCCTGGCCTGGTGTGGCCTCGCGCTGCGCGCGCCCCTGCCGCGCGCGGACGAGCCGCTGGCCAACGACTGGGTGATGGCCTGCCCCGACGTGTACTCGATCCGCCGCAGCTCGCGCGCCGACTGGCTGGAGCCCGTGGTGCACGAGATCAAGGTGAGCCGCGCGGACCTGCTGTCCGACCTGCGCAAGGCCGACAAGCGCGCGGCCTACCTCGGCATGGCTGGCGCGGTGTGGTACGTGCTGGGGCGCGACGCCAAGGGCCGCCCGGTGGGCGATGAGACCGACGTGCCCGAGGACTGCGGCGTGCTGATCGACAGCGGCGCCATGGGCTGGGAGGTGCGCCGCGAGGCACCGCGCCGCGCGGTGCCGCAACTGCCGCTGGGCGTGTGGCTGGCCTTGGCCCAGGCCACTCCGCTGCGAATCGACGAGCCCGATCAGCAAGGGCTCTGAGCCCGGCGTGCGTGAGCGGTCGCGTCGCGCCGCGTCTCACCTGGTTCTCTCCAAAGCCATCGGGTTATCGGCCGTCCTGCCGTGTCGGCCTCGGACGGGCTGCGGATACCCGGGCGCGCGCTGCGTCGGTACCTTGCCCTGGGGTCGCGCCGTGACCCGAGTTCGCTGGAGAGATGGGGCATGAAGCTGGAACGTCGTTCGATGCGTTGGTTCGCGGCCGCGATGGCCGTGGTGTATCTGGGTGCGTGCGGCGGTGGGGGCGGGGATGCGCCCGGCGACACCGGTGGCTCGGGGCGCAACGCCAGTCCGAGCCCCAGTCCTGCCCCGGGTTCAAGCCCCGGCCCGAGCCCGAGCCCGAGCCCCGCCCCAGGCGGCAGTCCGCCGCCGTCTCCGCCGCCAGCCAACACGCCGCCCGCCGCGCCGCCACCGGGTTCGGGCACCGCGCCGATTCCCGATCCCGGCGCCCCACCGGCCGCGCCGTTCACCGTGACGATCACGTCGGCGCCGCAGCGGGGTTTGAAGCTCGAATGGCCGGCGGTGGCCGGTGCCCTCAGCTACCGGATCGATCGCGATCTCGATGCCAACGACGGCGTCGATCTCTTTTTCAACATCGGCAACGTGCCCTCCCCGGCCACCTCGCACAACTTCACCGACCTGCGCCTGGCGGACGCACTGAGTTACAAGTACCGGGTCCGCGCCCTGAGCGCCTCGGGGCTGGTCTTGGCGACGACCACCACCTCGGTCAGCGGCGACCTGGCCGCATCGATCGACATCCAGCACCCCACCTCGCCGCTGGACGATTCCAGCGACAACATGTCACGCGCCATGGCGACCGCCACACGCGAGGGTGTTTCCCTCCGCCATGTCCTGGCCGTGGGCCAGCCCGGGGCGGAGCAGGCCCAAGGCCTCGTCAAGATCTATGAGCGTGACTTCCACGGCGGTGCCTGGACCGAGGTCCAGACGCTGAGGAAGCCCTCGTCGCCGAACCTGCAGGACCATTTCGGCGCCAGCGTGTCCCTCTCGCCCAATGGGCAGTACCTGGCGGTGGGCATACCGGGCGACGACCGGCCGACGCAGGGGATGGGCATCAATCCCCAATTGAACGCCGGCATGGAGGACGTGGACGATTCGGGCGCCGTGCAGGTGTACCGCTACGTCGGTTCGGCCTGGGTCCCGCATGGCTGGTTCAAGGCGATCAACGCGGGGCGCGGTGACGCCTTCGGCACCGCCGTGGCCATCAGCGACGAGGGCCACCTGATCGTGGGGGCGCCCAACGAGGACAGCCCGGCCTCCGCTGGCCTCTTCCTGCCGACATCCGCCGACGCGCCGGAGTTGCGCGACGACCCCAGTGGCAATGACCGGGGAGCCATATACAACTACGTGAACGGTGCGTCGGCGTACTCGTTCGGTGGGTTCGTGAAGCCCCCCACCACCGGGGGCGGGACCTCGCTGCACTTCGGCGCGGCCATCGCGATCGATCCTCTGGCCCAACGGGCCGCCGTGGGCGCGCCCAGGGCCTCGTACAACGGCGCTTCCGCTGGCGGCGTGGTGGTCTATGACATTGCCTGGACCCTGCCGCCGCCGCCGCTCCTGCAATCGGTCGTTGCCATCTGGGCGTTGCGAAGCACCTTCGGACCGGGCGGCGACCGTATTCCCTCGTCGAACACCGACAACCCCATTCCGCCATCGGACGCCTACCGCGGCCTGGGCGGCTCCCTGTCCATGAGCCAGGACGGCAACTGGCTGGCCGCCGGTTACGCCGACAAGAGCGGCCTGGTGGCGCAGACCGGCGCGACGCTGCCTTCGCGCGCGGGCCAGGTGACCCTGTACCGCCGCAACCCGAACGGCACCTGGGCCGCCCACTCCTGGCTCACGGCGCCGGTGCCGGTCAGTGGCGACCGCTTCGGCATCAGTGTGTCCCTGGTCAACAGCGACAACGGGCTGCAGGTGCTGGCCGGGGCGCTTGAAGACAGCAGCGGGCAGAAGGGCCTGACGCGGGCCGCGGACATCGTGCCCGAGAGCTTCGTGGCGGTGCGCGGCAGCGGCGCGGCCTACGCCTTCGCCGGGCGCGCCGACCTCAGCCAGCCGCCGGTGCTCAAGGCCCGGTTGAAGTCACCCGAACCCCTCATCGACCAGTTCCTTGGCCAGGCCACCGCCATCACCCTCGACGGCAACGAACTGCTGCTGACGGGTGAATTCAAGGGCAACACGGGACGGCCCACGGGGCAGGCGATCTTCTTCGGCTATTGAGTAGCGGATTCTTTTGAAGGAACAGGGAATGCAGACGGTGCGTCGTTCGATGCGGTGGTTCGCGGCCGCGATGGCGGTGGTGTATCTGAGTGCTTGCGGTGGTGGGGTGGACGACCCCGCTGATGGCGGTGGATCGGGGGGCGGGTCGGCGCCGGCGCCGAGCCCCAGTCCAAGCCCGGGGGGTGATCCCGGCGGTTCTCCGCCGCCGCCGCCGCCTCCGCCTGCGTCGCCTCCACCACCCTCGGCGCCGCCGCCTTCGGGTTCGCCGCCAGCGTCCCCGCCGCCGGGCTCGGGCACGGGACCGATCACGGATCCGGGCAACGGATCGGGTACGCCCGCGATCGCATTGACGATCACGTCCGTGGCGCAACGTGGACTGAAGCTCGACTGGCCTGCAGTGTCCGGCGCCTCCAGTTACCGCATCGAGCGGGATGTCGATGCCACCGATGGCGCCGACAACTTCACGCAGCTTGCCGAATCGACGGTGCCCTCGAGCACCTTCACCAACCTGAGCCTGGTGGACGCAATGAACCACAAGTACCGTGTCACGGCTTGTGGGCTCAGCGGTTGCCAATCTGGCGGTGGGGACCACGCCGGTCACGGGTGACCTGGCCCGATCCATCGTCTCGGCCAGCGCCGACGTCGATGACAACAACGTGGCTCGCGCGATGGCGACCGGCAAGCGGGGCAGCACGCACGTGCTCGCCATTGGCGTTCCCGGTGCCGACGGCGAACGCGGCATGGTGCTGGTCTATGAACGGGCGGAAGGCGGCGCGCAGTGGTCGAGTTTGCCCACGTCTCTCGCCCGGACGAATGGCGCCGTGTCCGATCGTTTCGGTGCGAGCGTGGCGCTGTCGCCGAATGGGCTGTGGCTCGCGGTGGGGATACCCGGCGACGATGCACCCACCGCACTGGACGGCGTCAATCCCAACCCGCCCGCTGGCACGGCCTTGGTGGACGGCTCGGGCGCGGTGCAGGTGTACCGGTATTCCAGCGGCAACGGTTGGACGCTGGTCGCGCGAATCAAGGCAGCCAATGCGGGCGCGAAGGACGCGTTCGGCTCCGCGGTCGCCATCGGAGACGAAGGACAGCTTCTCGTCGGCGCGCCGAACGAGGACGGCGGAGCCAATGGCGACGTCTATCGGTACGGCACCGCCGAGGCCAGTGCGTTCGACGACAACTCGAGCGAGGACCGTGGCGCGGTGTACGCATACGCGGCCAGCGGCGACCTCTACAGCTTCAAGGCCTACGTGAAGCCGCCCGTGCAAACGGGCTCGACCGCCGTCTTCTTCGGAGCGGCCATCGCGGCGGACCAGTTCGCGCAGCGTGTCGCCGTGGGGGCGCCGCGCGCGTCGTTCAACGGCCTGCTGGCCGGTGGCGTGTTGATCTATGACTTCGCCTGGCTCTGGGCCGATGCAACGAAACCCGCCTCGTTGGCGTCCGGTTTCGCGCCGTCGGCCAATCGCTCTTCGTCGGTGTCCTCCAATCCGGACGCATCGTCTTCCGCCTACAAGGGCTTCGGCGGGGCCCTGTCCATGAGCGCCGGTGGCGACTGGTTGGCCGTGGGCTACCCCGACAAGGGCCACGACCCGCTGGACGGCAGCGCGATCCGGTCGGCCGCGGGCCAGGTGGTGGTGTACCGGCGCCAGAGCACCTTGTGGAGCGAGTACTCGGTGTTGTTGGCGCATGCGCCGCGGGCGGCCGATCGCTTCGGCATCAGCGTGTCGCTGGTGACCGCCAACGGGCCGCGATTGCTGGTCGGTGTGCGCGAGGACGGCAGCCGGCACAACGGCCTCAAGCGTCCGGCGGACATCGCGCTCGAGGACAGCAGCCTCCCCGCCTCACCCTCGGAAGCCGGCGCAGGCTACTACTTTGTCGAGAACCCGGATCCCGATCCCAGCCAGCCGAGGATGGTGACCAAGGCACGACTGAAGGCGCCAGTCGCCAGGCAAGGCCAGTGGTTGGGCCAGGCCACGGCCATGACGCGGGACGGCAGCGAGCTGTTGCTGAGTGGCAAGCACATCGACGGGTCCAGCGCCATCTTCTTCGGCTACTGAGCCTTGCCCCGCAGCAGGCGCAGCCCGTTGAACACCACCAGCAGGCTCGCGCCCATGTCGGCGAACACCGCCATCCACATGGTGGCGTTGTCGAACAGTGCGAGCAGCAGGAACACGAACTTGATGCCCAGCGCCAGCGCGATGTTCTGCCACAGCACCGCATGTGTGCGCCGCGACAGGCGGATGGTCTCGGGCAGCTTGCGCAGGTCGTCGTTCATCACGATCACGTCGGCCGCTTCCATGGCGGTGTCGCTGCCCGCGCCGCCCATGCCGAAGCCGATGCTGGCCGCGCTGAGCGCGGGGCCGTCGTTGATGCCGTCTCCCACCATGCCCACGGCGCCCTGGGCGCGCAGGGCCTCGATGGCGTCGAGCTTGTCCTGCGGCAGCAGGTTGGCGCGCACCTCGCCGATGCCGACCTGCGCCGCGATGGCTTGCGCCGTGGCGGGGTTGTCGCCGGTGAGCATGACGGTGGTGATGCCCAGCGCGTTCAGTTCCTCGATGGCCTGGCGGCTCGTGGCCTTGGTGGTGTCGGCCACCGCGAACAGCGCCAGCACGCCCTGATCGCCCGCGAGCAGGGTGACGGTGCGGCCCTGGGCCTCGTGCTCGCGCATCAGCGCTTCCAGCTCGGGTGAGCACTGCTGGCGTTCTTCCATCCAGCGGTGGTTGCCGAGCGCGTAGGCCTGCCCGTCCACGGTGCCGCGCACACCGCGGCCGGCTTCGGCACCGAAGCCATCGATGGCCAGGGCTGCGTTGTCGAGGCCAGCGGCGATGGCTTTGGACACGGGGTGGTCCGAACGTCCCGCCAAGCTGCGTGCGATGCCCAGTACGCGCTCGGCCGGCAGGGCGCTGGACAGCACCGCCTGCGCCACCAGGCGCGGCTTGCCCTCGGTCACGGTGCCGGTCTTGTCCACCGCCAGCACGCGCAGGCGGCGCGCGTCCTCCAGGTACACGCCGCCCTTGATGAGGATGCCGCGCCTTGCCGCCGCCGCGAGGCCGCTGACCACCGTCACCGGCGTGGAGATCACCAGCGCGCAGGGGCAGGCGATGACGAGCAGCACCAGCGCCCGGTACACAGCCGTGAGCCAGGGCCAGCCGAACAGCAGCGGGCCGAGCAGCGCCACGGCCAGGGCGATGGCGAACACCGCCGGCGTGTAGATGGCCGCGAAGCGGTCGACGAAACGCTGCGTGGGCGCGCGCCTGGACTGCGCCTGCTCGACCGCGTGGATGATGCGCGCGAGCACGGTGTCGCTCGCGGGCTTGCTCACCTCGAACTCCAGCGCGCCGTGCTGGTTGATGGTGCCGGCGAAGACCTCGTCGCCCGGGGCCTTGTCCACGGGGATGCTCTCGCCCGTGATGGGCGACTGGTCGGCCGCGCTGTGGCCGCTGGTGATCCGGCCATCGAGCGCAAAGCGTTCGCCGGGCTTCACGCGCACGGTCGCGCCCACGGCGACCGCCTTCGCGTCCACCACGGCCCATTGGCCGCTGGCCTGGCGCACCTCGGCCTGCGGCGGCGACAGGGCCAGCAGCCCTGCGATGGCGTTGCGCGCGCGCTCCACGGAACGCGCCTCGATCAACTCGGCCAGCGAGTACAGCGCCATCACCATGGCCGCCTCGGGCCACTGGCCGATGAGAAAGGCCCCGGCGACGGCGACCGCCATCAGCGCGTTGATGTTGAGCTGGCCGCGACGCAGGGCCGCCAGGCCCTGCTGGAACACCTCGGTGCCCGCCAGCGCAATGGCCGACAGGGCGATGCCCATGCCCGCGAGCTTCCAGCCCCAGGTCTCGGGCGCCAGGAAGTGCAGACCTTCCGCGGCGAGGGCCAGCAACAGCGCAGCGCCCATGCGCCACCAGTCGCGCGCGGTGGCGGGGCCATGGACATGGTCGTGGGCATCGTGGCCATGGCCATGGCCCTCGTCGTGTGGGTGCCGGTGATCGTGCGGGCGCGGATGGGCGGGGGGCGGGCAGCAGGCCTTGGACATGGGCGACATCTCTCCTTGCCCCGATTGCAAGGCCTGTAGCGGGTACGGAGTCAAGCCCGCACCGCCAGAAAGGACAAACCCCGCCGCAGCGGGGTCTGTCGCCAGCAAGCGCGCGGTCCGATCAGGCCAGCATGTCGGCCCAGATGTTGCGCGCCCAGCCGAAGGCGTAGGCGCCTTCGATCTCGCTCGCCGCGCTGGACAGGCCGCCCGAGCCGGGCACCGTCAGCATGGTCTTCTGCGCCGCGTCGTAGCGGTGCACGCTGGCCACGTGCACCACATCCCTGGCGGTGACGAAGCTGTAGCAGGTGTTGGCGTACAGCGGGTTCTGCGGTGGCTGCTGGCCCGTCAGCAGCGAGACCACCGCGGCCGCGCAGGTCTTGCCATGCTGGTTGGCCATGTGGCCCGACTTGGGCATGGCCGGCGCGATCTGGATCGCGTCGCCCAGCACGTGGATGTTCTTCGCCGCCTTCGATTCGAAGGTGAGGAAGTCGACCTCGCACCAGCGGCCATTGGCCGTGGCCAGGCCGCTCTTGACGGCGATGGCGCCGGCGCGCATGTCGGGCAGCACGTTGGCCACGCCAGCCTTGAAGTCGTCGTTGAACTCGAACTTCAGCGTGTTCGTGGCCGCGTCCACGTCCACCACCTTGTGCTTGGGCCGGTACTCGATGAGGCCCTTGTAGTGCTCGTCCCAGGCCTTGAGGAACAGGCCCTTCTTGGAGGTGATGTCGTCGTTGGCGTCGAAGATGATGACCTTGCTCTTCGGCTTGGCGACCTTGAAGTAGCTCGCCACCATGCAGGCGCGCTCATACGGGCCGGGGGGGCAGCGGTACGGTGCCAGGGGAATGGACAGCGCGTACACGCCGCCGTCGGGCATGGCCTTGAGCTGCTCATGCAGCGCCGCGGTCTGCGGTCCGGCCTTCCAGGCGTGAAGGACCTTGTCCGACGCGCCGGGCTTGGCCAGGCCGGGGATGGTGGGCATGAAGTCGATGCCCGGCGAGAGGATGAGCCGGTCGTAGGGCAGGGTGGCGCCGCTGGCCAGCTTCACGGTGCGCTTGTCCGCGTCGATGCTCTCGACCGTGTCGCGCACCACTTTCACGCCATGCTTGCGCTGCAACTGGTCGTAGGAGACGGTGATGTCGGCCAGCGTCTTGTGGCCGCCCACCACCAGGTTGCTCAGCGGGCAGGACACGAAGTTCGCATTCGGCTCCACCAGCGTCACGTCCACGCGGCCCTCGGAGAACAGGCGCACGTACTTGGCGGCCGTGGCGCCGCCGTAGCCGCCGCCCACCACCACCACTTTCGGCCCACCGCTGCCGCCGGTGGCGCAGCCCGCCAGCAGGCCCAGGCCCGCCACCGCGGAGCCCGCGCCCAATGTCTGTACGAATTGACGTCGTTGCATGGTGCGGCTCCTCACTTCTTCTGGGCCGCGAAGTACGCGGCAAGTTGGGCCAGCTGCTCATCGCTGTAGCCCTTGGACAGCTGGTGCATGATGGTCGCGGGCCGCTGGCCGTTCTTGAAGGCCAGCAACTGCTGCAGCAGCTCGTCCTTGTTGCGGCCGGCCAAGCCGATCATGCCGGGCTGGGCGCGGCCCTCGGTGCCGTGGCAGTTGGCACAGGCCGCGGCCCAGACGCGGACCTGGTTGACCTGGGCCTGCGCCCCGGCGCTCAGGGCCAGCAGCGTCGCCGCCGCCAGCCACCTTGTTGTTCTCTGCATCGTCGTCTCCGATTGCGGGTTGGGATGAAAGCGCACCCAAAACTGTAGCAGCGGGCCTTCCTCGAAAAACAGATATCGGTATGCCTGGGGTGCGTAGCGGCCCTCTGGGATTGAAGACCAGCCGGTGGGGAAGTGCATCAAGGGTTTACGCTCATCCAAATATCAGCAATTAACGATATAGTCGCACCCCTGAGATTCCTCCTGAACGGACCGCGCCGTGTCTGACCCACTGCAACACACGATCGGGCGGGTGCTGCCCGCCCCCGAAAACCACCTCGACGCCGAGAAGCTCGAGCAAGCGCGCAAGGCGCGGCGCAGCTTCATGGGCAAGGCCCTGGCGATGGGCGCAGGCGCCGTCACCGCAGGCCACGCCTCGCGCGCGCTGGCGAGCGAAGGCGAGGGCGAGGGCGATCCCGCCATCCTGAAGATGCCCGAGCACACGCGCGGCCTGGGCCGCCCGGTGGCCGAGAACCCCTATGGCCAGCCGAGCAAGTGGGAAGCCAACCTCCAGCGCCGCCAGAGCCCGGGCCTCACGCGCGTGCCGCAGGCCTCGGTGAGTTTCACGCCGCTGCAGGGCCTGTTCGGCATCATCACGCCCAGCGGCCTGCACTTCGAGCGCCACCACCAGGGCTGGTGGGACATCGACCCGAGCCAGCACCGCCTGATGGTGCACGGTCTGGTGAAGCGCTCGCGCGTGTTCACCATGGACGACCTGATGCGCCTGCCCAGCGTGTCGCGCATCCACTTCATCGAATGCGGCGCGAACTCCGCGCCCGAGTGGGGCAACGTGGCCCTGCCCAGCGTGCAGTACACGCACGGCATGGTGAGCTGCTCGGAGTTCACCGGCGTGCGCCTGTCCACCCTGCTCGAGATGTGCGGCGCGGACAGCAAGCTCGGCAAGTACGTGCTGGCCGAGGGCGCCGACGGCTCGTCGATGACGCGCACCATCGACATGGAACGCGCCATGGAGGACTGCATCGTCGCCTGGGCCATGAACGGCGAGATGCTGCGCCCCGAGAACGGCTACCCCTTGCGCCTGGTGGTGCCGGGCATCCAGGGCGTGAGCTGGGTGAAGTACCTGCGCCGCCTGGAGGTGGGCGACCAGAAGTGGGCCAGCAAGGACGAGGCGGTGCACTACATCGACCTCATGCCCGACGGCACGCACCGCCAGTACACCGGCATCCAGGAGTGCAAGAGCGTGATCACCACGCCATCGGGCGGGCAGATGCTGCTCGACAAGGGCTACTACAACGTCAGCGGCCTGGCCTGGTCGGGGCGCGGCGCGATCAAGCGCGTGGACGTGAGCGTGGACGGCGGGCGCACCTGGCGCACCGCGCGCCTCGAAGGCCCCGTGCTGGACAAGGCGCTGACCCGCTTCAACATCGACTGGGTGTGGGACGGCAAGCCCGCCATTCTGCAAAGCCGCGCCATCGACAGCACCGGCTACGTGCAACCCAAGATCAACCAGCTGCGCGCGGTGCGTGGCACGCGCTCGATCTACCACCAGAACGCGATCCAGTCGTGGAAGGTGTCCGAGAACGGCGAAGTGTCCAATGTGCAAGTCTTCTGAGTGATGGCGATGCGAAATCTGATTCTGCTGTCCCTCGCGCTGCTCGGTGGCGCGGCGATGGCGCAAACGAAGCCCTGGCACGAGCTCGGCCGCGAGGCCACACCGGCCGAGATCGCGGCCTGGGACATCGACGTGCGCCCCGACTTCAAGGGCCTGCCCAAGGGCGCGGGCAGCGTCGCGCTGGGCGAGAAGGTCTGGGAGGCGCAGTGCGCGTCCTGCCACGGCGTGTTCGGTGAATCGAACGAGGTGTTCACGCCCATCGTCGGCGGCACCACGCAGGCCGACATCGAACGCGGCCGCGTGAAGAACCTTGAGCCGGGCAACACCTTCCCACAGCGCACCACGCTGATGAAAGTGGCCACCGTCTCCACGCTGTGGGACTACATCAACCGCGCCATGCCGTGGAACGCGCCCAAGACGCTCAAGACCGAGGAGGTCTACGGCGTGCTCGCGTACATCCTGCACCTGGGCGACATCGTGCCGGCGGACTTCACGCTGTCGGACCAGAACATCGCCGAGGTGCAGAAGCGCATGCCCAACCGCAACGGCATGGTGTTCCACGAGCCGCTCTGGAAGGTGTCCGGCAAGGGCGACGCGAAGAACGTGGCCTGCATGAAGGACTGCCCGACCGAGGCCGAGGTGCGTTCGTCGTTGCCCGACTTCGCGCGCGACGCGCACGGCAACATCCAGGAACAGAACCGCGTGGTGGGTCCGGTGCGCGGCGCCGACACCACGAAGCCGCCGCTCAAGGGCCCGGTGGGCAGCGCGCCGCCGCCCGCGCCGGTGGTGGTGGCCGCCGCCCCGGCGGCCGCGCCCGGCGCGGTGGACGTGAAGGCCCTGCTCACCGGCAACGGGTGCACAGCCTGCCACGGCATCAGCAACAGGATCGTCGGCCCCGGCTTCACCGAGGTCCAGGCCAAACACAAGGGCAAGGCCGACCTGGAGGCCTACCTGGCCGGCAAGATCAAGTCCGGCGGCAGCGGCGTGTTCGGCGCCGTGCCCATGCCGCCGCAGCCGCAGCTCAAGGACAGCGAGGCCCGGGCCATCGCGCGCTGGATCGCGGCCGGCCCGCGCTGAGCCAGGGCTTCACGCATACCCCATACCCGTTCCATTTCTCGCTCGCTACACTCGCCCTTCGCCACGCATTTGCACAGGAGTTCCCATGAACAGCACCCGTCGAGACGCCTTGAAGACCACCGGGGCCTTTGCTGCCCTCGTTTCCATGGGCATCGTCACCCAAAGCCAGGCGAATGCCGCGCTCGAACGCTCCAGCTTCGAGGGCAAGACCCTGGCCGACGCGCTCAAGGCCGTGGGCGGCACGCCGGCCAACAGCGACCAGGTCACCGTGGTGGCCCCTGACATCGCCGAGAACGGCGCCGTGGTGCCCATCGGCGCGGCCAGCAAGCTGCCCAACACCACCGAGATCTTCCTCATCGTCGAGAAGAACCCCATGCCCCTGGCGGCGGCCTTCACCATCCCGGCCGGCACGCTGCCCGAGATCTCCACCCGCCTGAAGATGGGCCAGAGCTCCAACGTCATCGCCGTGGTCAAGGCCGACGGCAAGCTCTACTCGGCCACGAAAGAAACCAAGGTCACGCTGGGTGGCTGCGGCGGCTGATCGCCACACGCCCCTTTCGAGATTCAACGAACACAGGAGTCCACCATGGCTGATCCGATGCGCATCCGCGCCGCCGTTGCCGACGGCGAAACCACCGTTCGCGTGCTCNNCGTGCTCATGTCGCACATCATGGAACCCGGCACGCGCCGCGACGCCGCCGGCGCCCTCATCCCCGGCCACTTCATCACGAACGTCGACTGCACCCACAACGGCAAGACCGTGCTGCAGGCGCAGTTCACCGGCGCCGTGGCGCAGAACCCGTTCCTGTCCTTCAAGTTCAAGGGCGGCGCCAAGGGCGACAAGATCGTGGTGAAGTGGAGCGACAACAAGGGCGACTCGCGGACCGACGAAGCAAATATTGCGTAACTGGTAACCCCCCGCCGCGCTTCGCGCGACCCCCCAAGGGGGGCGTCACCTGCGGCCCGGCAGAGCCGGTTCCGCGGTGACACTGGATGGACTGCCCCGGCTCACGACGGGTTTCTATAACTAGTAGACGAGGAGATCTCCCCATGACACGACCTGTTTCCCGCGCCATTGCCTTCACGGCGCTGGTGCTTGGCGTCGCTGCCGCGCACGCGCAGTCGTCCACGGCCGAAGGCATCGCCAAGTACCGCGAGATGCTGCAGGACGGCAACCCCGCCGAACTGTTCGAGATGAAGGGCGAGGAGCTCTGGAAACAGAAGCGCGGTCCGAAGAACGTGTCGCTCGAGCAGTGCGACCTGGGCAAGGGCCCCGGCGTCATCAAGGGCGTGTTCGTGGAGCTGCCGCGCCACTTCAAGGACACCAACCGCGTGCAGGACCTGGAGTCGCGCATCGTCACCTGCATGGAGACGCTGCAGGGCTTCAAGGCCGAGGACATCGCCAAGACCCCGTTCAACCGCGGCGAGATGGCCAACGTGACGGCCATTGCCACCTACGTGGCCACGGCCTCCAAGGGCATGAAGATGGACCTGCCGCAGTCGCATGCGCAGGAAAAGCTCATGTACGAGACCGGCAAGCGGCTGTTCTTCACGCGCGGTGGCACGCACGATTTCTCCTGTGCCTCCTGCCACGGTTCGGACGACAAGCGCATCCGCCTGCAGGACCTGCCCAACCTCACCAAGAACCCCGGCGATGGCATCGGCTTCGCGGCCTGGCCCGCCTACCGCGTGTCCAACGCGCAGATGTGGGGCATGCAACTGCGCCTGAACGACTGCTTCCGCCAGATGCGCTGGCCCGAGCCCAAGTTCGGCAGCGACGCCACCATCGCGCTGAGCGTCTACATGGGCGTCAACGCCAAGGGCGCCGAGTCCGCCGTGCCCGCGATCAAGCGCTGAAATGAAAACACCCCCCGCCGCGCTTCGCGCGTCCCCCCTCAAGGGGGGCGGCGCCTGCGGCCCGGCAAAGCCGGTTCCGCGGCACCTCTGGTCGCGTGTGGCGCGAGGCGAATCGACAAAGGAGACGACATGAACAAGCCCATCCTGACCGTATTTCTGCTGGCGGCGCTGCTGGCCGCCTGCTCCATGCCCCCGTCCCAGGCAGACGTCGAAAAGGCCACAGCCGACACGATGAAGAACTCCTTCCAGGCCAAGGGCATCGCCACGCTCGACCGGCTGGACCAGGACCAGGCCAACGCCACCTGCCTGCAGGCCGATCTGTCAGGCAAGCCCCTGGACGAGAAGCTCGCCAAGGCCGTGGAAGAGGCCAGCACGAAGACCATCAAGTGGCCTTCGGACGGCAAGTTCCTGGGCGACTGGAAAGAGGGCGAGAAGATCGCCCAGAGCGGTCGCGGCCTGACCTGGACGGACGACGCCAAGCAGGCCAATGGCGGCAACTGCTACAACTGCCACCAGATCAGCAAGGAGGAAATCTCCTTCGGCACCCTGGGCCCCAGCCTCTACAACTACGGCAAGCTGCGCGGCGTGAGCGACCCGGCCGCCGCCGCGTCCAAACCCATCGTCGAGTACACCTGGGGCAAGCTCTACAACGCGCGTGCCTACAACGCCTGCTCGCAGATGCCGCGCGTGGGCCACAAGGGCATCCTCAACGAGACGCAGCTCAAGCACGTGATGGCGCTGCTGCTCGACCCGAACTCGCCCGTCAACAAGTGATCCGATGAGCCCGGGCGCCCCTTGAGGGCTCCGGGCTTTTTTGCGCCTTTGAATATCAGTGTTTGCTTCTGAAGAGAGTGCCCCATGAGCCTGAGCCGCCGTGAATTCATGCAACTGCTGGCCGCCGCCAGCGCCGCCGGCATGGCCCTGGACCATGGCGACGCCCTGGCCGCCACGGCCGGCGCCAGCGAGCGGCTGTACGACGTGCCCCGCTTCGGCAACGTGAGCTTCCTGCATTTCACCGACTGCCACGCGCAGCTCACGCCGGTGTACTTCCGGGAGCCCAGCGTGAACCTGGGTGTGGGCGATGCCACCGGCCAGGCGCCGCACCTGGTAGGCGAGGCCCTGCTCAGGCACTTCAGGATCCGCCCGGGCACCGCGCAGGCGCACGCCTTCAGCTACCTCGACTTCACGCAGGCCGCCAGGACCTACGGCAAGGTCGGCGGCTTCGCGCACCTGGCCACCTTGGTCAAGCGCCTGCGCGCCGAGCGCCCGCACGCCTGGCTGCTCGATGGTGGCGACACCTGGCAGGGCTCGGCCACTTCGCTGTGGACCAACGCGCAGGACATGGTCGACGCCTGCAAGCGCCTGGGCGTGGACATCATGACCTCGCACTGGGAGCACACCTTCGGCGCCCCGCGCGTGCAGGAGATCGTCGAGAAGGACCTCAAGGGCCACATCGAATTCCTGGCCCACAACATCAAGACCACCGACTTCGAGGACCTGGTCTTCAAGCCCTACACCCTGCGCGAAATGAACGGTGTGCCGGTCGCGGTGATCGGCCAGGCCTTCCCCTACACGCCCATCGCCNNGATCGGCCAGGCCTTCCCCTACACGCCCATCGCCAACCCGCGCCACATGGTCCCCGACTGGACCTTCGGCATCCAGGAGGACCACCTGCAGAAGATGGTGGACGAGGTGCGCGGCAAGGGCGCGCAGGTGGTGGTGCTGCTCTCGCACAACGGCATGGACGTGGACCTGAAGCTGGCCTCGCGCGTCAGCGGCATCGACGCCATCCTGGGCGGCCACACGCACGACGGCATGCCCGCGCCCACGGTGGTGAAGAACCCCGGTGGCCAGACCCTGGTCACCAACGCCGGCTCCAACACCAAGTTCCTCGGCGTGCTGGACTTCGACGTGCGCGGCGGCAAGGT
>JABAHQ010000988.1_pt2 | contig 19169 bp, 9 predicted proteins | sample 7062091 | NCBI WGS metagenome assembly JABAHQ01 (sample SAMN14534359, study PRJNA622989) | marine sediment metagenome | biome: marine biome [ENVO:00000428]; feature: marine pelagic biome [ENVO:01000023]; material: deep marine sediment [ENVO:00002113] | place: India: Gulf of Kutch | collected...
AGTCCGGCCTCGATCGTCACATCTTTAAATCTGATGGCATCCAGAATTGCTGCAGGTCGTTGGGCCTTGTCCAGAAATATCTTCACTGAACGAAACGATGGGATGCCAATGAAAGAGCCATTTGAATTCTTTAGCTTTTGAATGTCGGCTTTATAGACAGGGCTGACTTTCATGAGATTATGAAACATCATGACTGAGGTAAGGGCCTTCTCAGCCTTTGAAGTGCTGTGATCGCAACTCTGGATAAGCGGCATAGCAAACAGCACCGAAATGTAGACGAGGTGGAGCTTATGTCTCATTGTTTTCATCATCGCATTTTTGCAGAAGATCCTTCCTAATGACGTGAGGAATCTGCTATCACAAGCCTGGGAGGGGTTTCCTGGACAAGATAGGTCTGTCCTGATGGGGCAGGGCCAAAGCTGTCTACTTTACCGCTGGTTGGCCAGCGGATTTGAAGGCTATCTGCTTGTTTGTGGCTTCCTAACCCAAAAATCAACTCCCTGAAGTCGGACTGGGACAAATAGGAAGAACCTGTCCTGATCATCTTCTTCTGTTTGAATTCTCCTGTCCACACCGTCACCTTGGCGCCGACGGCATCGAGATTGGGAGCATTTCCGATGAACCGAAATTTCAACCAATGAGCGTGAGTAGGGGAGAGGTCATTGCGCAGAAGTTTCGGAGGACCGCCGTTCGTGGTGATGAGCAGATCGGGATCGCCATCGTCGTCGATATCACCCGCGGCAACACCACGGGCCACAATGGGTTCCGAAAAGGTCGGGCCTGCGTTCGCACTTGCGTCAGCGAATTGACCATTACCCAAATTTTTGAAAATCTGTGGTTTCTGGGCGAAAGTAATTTCCTGCTGAACCGAGTTAATTTCCGGCTCAATGTGACCGTTGCCAACAATGAGATCTTGATAACCATCGAGGTTTAAATCGACGAAAAGCAGTCCGAAGGTCAAGGGTATGATCGAGGGCTTGGTGAGACGAGCACGTCCGGCAAGGTCTTGAAACAGTTCGGTGCCGATCTGTGTGTAGAGTGACAGCGGTTCGCGAGAGAAATTTCCGATGCCGATCGTCAGATTTCCGTCGTTCCAGAGATCGGCCACATCTATGCCCATGCCTGCGCGGGCCCGTCCGTATTCATCGTATCCGACCCCGGCTTTCAGCGCGATGTCGGTGAACGCGCCTTCTCCAGTATTCAAATAGAGGAAATTAGGCTGAGTGTCGTTGGCGACGACGATATCCGGCCAGCCGTCATCGTTGAAGTCCGCTACGGCTACGCCAAGCGACTTCCCCGCAGGATTATAAACCCCCGCTTTTTTCGTAATGTCTTCGAATCGGTTGGCATTGACATTTCGATACAGCCTGCAGGTTTGACCCTGGTACTGCTCCGGAGTGGCGTAGGACTTATTTTTTCCGTCCAGGGTTGTAAACAAGTCCGTTTCCGGCGTCCATTTTACATAGTTGCAGACAAACAGGTCCAACCAGCCATCGCGATCTACATCGAGCCAGGCCGCACTTGTGGACCACGCTGGCGGGTCTCCCGGAATGCTGCTGTTGCCGGTGACGCCAGCCCTTTGGGTCACATCCTTGAATGTTCCGTTGTCGTTGCGGAGCAATCGGTTGTCGCCAACGGCAGTTAAATAGATGTCGATGTCACCATCTGCGTCATAATCCGCAGAAGTACATCCCATGCCATAAATCGAAACATCTAGTCCCGCTTCGTGGGACACATCGCGAAACCGGCCAGCGCCCAAGTTACGATACAATCGACTTGTAGGCCTATGGGAATTTCTCTCGTGTCCTGCCCAAAAGGTGCTGTTGACCAACAAGATATCTGGCAGGCCGTCATTGTCGTAATCGAGAAAACCGCCGCCGCTCCCCATGGTTTCTGGCATCCATTTTTTTTCAAAGGCACCGGTTTCATGAGTGAAAACAATACCGGATTCCGAAGTGATGTCCGTGAAATGTATCTTCGAGGCGATTGAATTTGGTTCAGGAGTTGCGTAGGACGGTGTGGTGTACTCTGGCTTTTGTTCAATGTCGGAATCTTCGCCACTGCAAGCTGTCAGGATGCAAAAAGCGTTGCAAACTACAAAAATGGTCTTATTCATTCTATTATTTTTGTCTTAATTTCCGTCCCTCAGTTGGTCACAGTATCATTTAGTTTTTTTGGGTAAAAAAATAATTTAGCCTGGATTATTCAGGAATCCACCGGCACAAATAGTTAAGTTGTTTTAAAATATGGCCCTACATATGGCATGCATTGACTATGTCAATGCATGCGCTGACACAGTCACCGCACTCCAAATACCGGGAATCAAACAATTCATGAATAATCCAGGTTAGTATCCGATAACGAATGATCTAATCAAGATTTAGTTTTTCCCTAATATGAGCGAGATAAATCTCGACTTGTTGATAGCGAGATTCAATTTGTTTGAGCGACGTTTCATTCAAGTTAGACAAGTCTTCAATGAAGTCTTGAAACAACCTCTTGACACGACCTCTTGCGAAGACTTGTCCAGCTTTCGTGTCGCCTTCCCCTAGAATGCCTTTTATTGGTTTCGCCGGTTGGGAATGCTTTACCGCTTCCCGGAAACTCGCCGTGGCCCGAGAAACATCTCCTTGCTTCCACACAATATAGCCATTTAAGAAATGAGCTTCAACACTTTTGAAGTTTGACCCAACTACTAACTCAAAGTTGTGTTTTGCGTCTGTCAATTTACCTTTCAGAAGCGCAATCTGCCCCAAATTCAAAAGTGGACCTGTTTCCTCTTTATTCATTTCAAGAGCTTTTTTGAATTCATCTTCAGCTTTAGCGATATCGAAAAACTCAGGCTGTTCAAGGGTTAGGTGAAGATTACCTAATTGACTGTGTGCGCGTGCACTATTGGGATTCATTTCTGCGAGGCGGATCCAGGCCTCCTTAGCTTTTTTCAAATTACCCACTTCCAAATACAAGCCGCCCAAGTAGTAAAGGGCATCTTCATGTTCACTATTCAGTTCCAGGGCTTTCTCGTAAGCCGCAATAGCCTCTTCCATTTTCCCGGCGATTCGGTGTGCGGTTGCCCGACGGTAGATTTGCCAGAAGTCTTGAATTTTTATCTTTTCGCTGGACTCGATTTGTGCGCTGGTGTTTCGAGACACGACTTTAGAGGATCGAATCTTTAAGAGAGTGATGGCCAGGAAGAGACCCAGTAGGGCGGATAAGAGAGTCAGTAGAATTTTTCGCATAACGTTGCAAAATCGAGGGGTTTTTTAAGAGAGGTCAACCGATCCTATATTTCTGCCATTACGTTAGGTTAGTTACAAATTATTTTTATCTTCCACCAAAACAAGTGTTTGATTAGCAGCTATATCCTGCAAGACCTCACGAGAGCCATTGGGCCAGATGATTTCAAGTGTGTCAGCTTGAGAGTGGCTTCCCAACCCAAAGTGTTGAATTAAGCTATTTTGAGAGCAGTAGGAGCTTTGGGCGCCCACTTGACGAACCTGGACCGTGTCACCGGTAACCAGCCGCAGTTTCGCACCAATTGCCAGCGAATTACTTTGAGTGCCGTGCAATTGTACCTTTAACCAAGGCTTTTGGTTTCCACCGTCATTTCTCAAAAGGAGTGCCGGGCCGCCGTTATTCACGACAAAAATGTCGATATCGCCATCGTTATCATAGTCTCCGAATGCAGCCCCTCGTCCCACATATTTGCGCTCGAACACATTACCACTTACCTTTGAGACGTCATAGAAGCCATGTTTCGAGCCACGATTCCAGAACAATTGGTTTTGCATTGGAATCAGAAGCCAGGGCCGCTGTTTTTGTTGAAACGTGCTGCCATTTACGACAAACAGATCTAAGTTGCTGTCGTTGTCGTAATCGAAGAAGGAAGTGCCCCAACCGATGTAGTCCAAAGCGATTTGCCCCAATCCGTACCGGTCGGCCTCATCCATAAACCGGAGCACTTTCGACGAGGCGCCATTTTCGGTGAACTCGGAGGATTTATTGGTGTAAAGAGCGTTCTCTTGTGCAATCCAATGGGTAATAAACATGTCCATATCCTCGTCTTCATCCCAGTCGCCGATCCCAACGCCCATGGCCCCACGATAGTCCGCCACCCAGGCGGCGTGGCTCCTATCCTCAAATAATTCATTTCCCAGGTTGCGGAACAATGCATTGTCTGAAACATCATTGGCCACATACAGATCAGGCCACCCGTCGTCATCGAAATCACACCAGGAAGCGGAGAGGCTACGTCCATTTGAGTTGGCAACTCCGGCTTGTAGCGCCATCTCAGTAAATGTGCCGTCGCCATTATTTCGGTAGAGAAGATTGCGTTCGGGTTCAAATGCAGAAGGATTTATACTGGTGGGAACTTCGACATCATACTGAAGGGTTGCTTCCTGCTCCTCTCGATATATGTATTTCACGTACCCACAAACGTAGATATCGAGATAGCCGTCGCGATTGAAATCGGCCCAGGACACACCGGTCCAAAATCCTGTGGGTCCAGCAATTCGCGTTTGAGATGAAGCATCGCTAAAAGTCCCATCGTTATTATTATGGTAGAGTCGGTTCTTACCATAGGATGCGACAAAAAGATCTGGCCAGCCATCGTTGTCGTAATCGCCCCACGCCGCAGCCGTTCCCCACACTCGAACAGCAACGCCTGCCTCGTTGCTCACTTCACTAAATGTGCCATCGCCGTTATTATGATAGAGAGCACAGTGAGCCTGAGACACCCTGACCTCTTTGGGATTCATGGTCAGGGGCCCAACTTCGTTAACGACAAACAGGTCCAGCCAGCCATCTTTATCGTAATCACCCCAGGCGGATCCGGATCCCATATCTTCGGGAAGTTGACTGGAGCGTTTCTCGGAAAAGTGTTGAAAAGAGATACCGGCTTCTTCGGTGACATCCACAATCGTGACCCTGGGGTAATCAGGAGGTAGGGATCGTGCCAGTTCAGATGTTAGCCCTTGAATTGCTTCGCCAGGTCGATAAGTCGGTGCGGGTTTCAAGAACAGCCAGAGAAGCCCTCCCAGAATTGCCAAAAATAGACATCCGAAAGTTACGGTCAGGAGGAGCAAACGTTTTCGCCTGGGAAACGAGGTAAACATGAGTTTTTACCAATTTGCTGCCGACGTCACCTGTATTTTCTTTTTGTCTTCCGAAAGAACCGTGATAGGCGCGGTGATCCCGGAATCTTCTCCAAACAGAAAATTGAGCAGGAATTGATCGACTTTTCTGTACATTAATTTTGCGGTCACGTGTAATTCTGTGACGCGCTGTGTTGGCACGCGGAGTTGAAATTCTTCTTTGGAAGAGGGTTGTTTATCTGAAATAGCAAGGCTCGATGGACAGGGAAAGACGTATTCAGCTTTATCCGAAAATCCTGGAAACAAAGCTCGCCGAAATCGTACGCCCACCATTTCCCAGAGGTTGTGACGATCAATCAGATTGCCATATTGATCCACAGCTTCTGCTTTGAAAATAAATGAACCAGGTTCGATGAAGTGACGTTCATCTCTGCTCCCGGACACAAAAACTTGGTGACCGTTTTGGTCTGTCACCTCGACCTCGACCCAAGCTTGAATGATATCGAGTGGACCCGTTGGAAAATCATGTCCCACTTTGTTATTCGCAATGAGGGCCTGGACTTTTATTTCCTGACCGGGTACAACTGTCTCCGGGACCACCAATTCAATTGGAACCGCCGGACCCTTCCGCCATTTATGGGCAATTTCCGGAATCTCGTATTTCCCTTGCAACCATTTCTCTGTAAGCGTAATCTGTTCTTCTGCCCCTGGCAGATTAAGCAGCTTGGGAACAAATTGATTTGCAGCTAAGAAGCGGTGGCTACGATGCTTCTTGTCATTCTTGGAGCGATTGTAATCCAGGAAATCGCCACTTGCTGGATCATGAGAGTCAATCAGGGGCATGTGACATTCGCGGCATTCTATGGTTTTGGTTGGATCGCCCGGATGATTCCATCGACTTTTGCGCCAATTATCGTACTGATTTTGAAGCTGCACCCAACCGACGTTATTGACTTCCTGATCAATGAACTGCTTGTGACAGGCTGCACAAAATTCTGGACTTTTGAACATACGGTGCTGGAGGCTCTTTACGTGATACCTGGGGTAAGCTCGAATCAAGAAGTCTGCCAGCAATTGTGCCAGCGCTCCCTCATGCAATTCAAACATGTAACGGCGCGGTTGCGTTATCACATAATTGGCGTTGCCCTGGATATCCGTTTTTTTAATTGCATGACAAACGATGCAGGAAACGCCTTCTTGATAACCAATGAGGTTGGTGAGGTCGTCTCTAAAAATATTTTTGGTTCCGGAGAATAGCGAGATGGGATCGTGACAGCCGCCACAATAGCGCGTTGATTCTGGGCCGTTTTGTTCGCCCATCACTTTTTGTACAGCCTGGAAAGCCGGATCCATAGCGGAGTAGCGGTGTGCGCTGACTCGCCATTCCTGATAGATTTGTTCATGGCATCCAGCGGCTCCGCAACCTTCTGATCCACCCAGGGAGCGGGCGTCGAATGCACCTCCGGTGTTCGTCATGGCCAAACTCGGGGCAAACGGGCGATCCCTGCCATAGAGATAGCTGTAATCATCAGAAAAGTCATTGACGAATTTGACCGGTTCATACGCATAAACGAAGAGGGCTACCACGGCGAATAGAACTCCGAGAACTAAAACTGTGTGCAAACCAAATTGTCTTTGAGCAGCCAGAATCGGGCCCAAGGCCTCGGCCTTGCGAGCTTTGAGATCACGAATTAAGATCGCAATAATATGAGGAGACAGAAAGGCAATCAGAGCAAAGGTTGTAATGATGTGGACTAAATCCCAGGCATAACTTATTCTTATTTGGAAGATGGACTGATAAGTTAATATGAGACCAGAGATGGCCGACACTATGGTGACAACCATTGAGATGTAACCGGTGAGTTTAATATGGTTCATCACCACACTGCGATAAATAAGCCAGTGTCGAAGTTGATACCACGCAAACGGAATGATAAATATCAGGCCAATGACGGTGTGTAACAAAACCATAATTTGGTTGGATACGCTGAAAGGCAGCAAATAAATCGATAAGCCAGTCAAGGTCTCGAAAAACAACAGTCCGGCAACGAACAGAAGTAGTTTGTGTTGCCATTCATTTGCTTTTGAAATGTGATTGCGTGCACGATTCATAATTCCTCCTCTCTCCGACTATTGGGCTTATATGGTGGGCACCCAACTCGTAGAAGCCAAACGGAAAATAAGATAATAATATCTCAAAAAATAGCAGGTTTAAAGAAAATGTCAAGTGTTTAATTTCATTTTTCGCAAACCTTTAAAAGGGTGTAAAGAAAGGATGAGTTTGGGCTCAAAACATACATTATGGGAGCCATTAGAAGGGCTGTTTTTTATAAAAGAACCTTTCAAAGGTTTTTTACAATAGTTTAGATTAGTTAGTTACAAGTTAACGAATTCTCAGGTCTGTTTGAATAGAAAAATGGATTAGTTGGTTCCGGGAAGGTTTAAATCCAACGTGTGTGTCCGAATTTTCTGCGCCATCAAGTTTGCGCCTGGATTCTTAAGTCGATAAGCTCGCGTGATTTCTTGTGCCGATTCATCGATCTGATAATATTCATAGGCCGCTTCGGCAATTTTAGCTTCTCGATGTTTGCCCAACGCACGAAAGCACAGCATGCGGTGATAGTGCGCAATTCTGTCCTCAGGGTCGATCTGAAGGACTTGCGAAAGCGCCTGCAAAGCAGACTTGTAATTCTGGTTAAGGTAATAAGCGCGACCGAGGTTTCGCCAGGCTGCGCGATCCTGCGGAAATTGTTCGAGAACTCTTTTGTAGGCCATAATGGCTTTCTCGTACTGTCCTTCCTCTTGCAACGCAACGCCCCAAACCCAGGCCACACGGGCATTACCTGGGTCGATGTTTTCGCACCGATTTAAATACTCGTATGCCTTCCCAAGGTTACCATCATTCACAGCCGTTTTTGCAAGATTCAAGTCGCCTTCTATGGAGCTCGGTTGTAACTCGGAAACTTTTTGGAAAGCCAGGGCTGCACCACGAGTATCCCCTTCCATCAGCAAGCCGATGCCGTAATCGTTAAATCGCTGCCAATCAGATGGCTGGTCGGTGCTGCCATTGGTGAAGGTGTCGATTCTGTTTTTGTGTACCGGAAGGGTGATCTCATCTCTTGCGATTTCGGTTATGGGCAAATTTGGCACGCTTTCAAAGTTTCGGAAGCCGTCAGGGTTTGTATAGAAGGCGAACTCGGTATACTTGCGATCGAATTTTCTCCACAAAAGTCGGGCTTGTAAAGTAAGATTTTTGCCGGCCAATTCCGGCGGTACAACGAATTCATAATGAGCAAGGTCTGCGGTACCTGGCTTGATGACATTTGCAAATACGGTAACATGAATATCTTGTGCATTGCGTTTGTGAATGGGCTTGCCATTCTTATCGAGAATCAGAGCCTTATAGAGGTGAGCCATAGGCTCGAGGTGTCCATCCTGGCCTATCCAGCCGCTGATGCCCAGAAGATTGCCTTCACCATCACGAACGCTGAATTCCAGCCAGCCCTCGTTTGAATCGTTGGTGCCACCAGGGAAAGTATGCCCCACGCCTTTGTTTCGTACAACCACATCGACGGTCACTTTTTCACCAGTGGGTAAGTTTGGCCTGGTTTGGCCAATGGCCATGAAAGGCTTGCGCAGGCTTGCTGCTTTGATGGCGAAGATATCAACACGCAGCTTTTCGCTCCGTAAAAACGTCTCGATTCTTTCTATTGTTTTCTGATCCTCACGCACAAAAGGCAGGGCCGTGTTCACGGCCAGGAAGCGATGGGATTTTACATAGCCGTTTTTTGCAGCCAGGTCTCCGTGTACAGCGGGCTCGGGAGGCATGTGGCAATCCTGGCAACGCCGCTTTTCTTCCGGCAGATAAAAAGTTCGCGAAGCGTTGAGAGCAACACCGCTGTCATGCCAGCTATCGTATTCGTTTTGCCCCCTTAGCCATCGGTAATTATTGACAGGTTCAGTTAAGCTCACTTTATGACACGGTGCACAAAACTCACTTCGGCGAAAAAATGGCTTCAGCATTTGGCGTTTGTGCGCCGTTGGTTTGGCTTTCAGAATCGAATCGTGCAGAAAACGGCCAATGCTCCCGGATGTTGCTTCTTCAAATATGTAAGGGTTTTTCTCTTCCGCCAGATTGTAATTCCCATTTCCGGTTTGATTGTGGATCTTATCGATGGCGTGACAGGCGAGACAGGTCAACCCTGCTTGTGCCTCTGCTGAAGTCCGATCGATGTTTTGCGTCATTTTGTTGGTGAACATCAAGGCGGGGTCGTGACATCCGCCGCACCATTTGCTCTTAATCTTTCCGACACTGGTTCGGCTCTTTGGAAAATGTGCGAGGTGTGCATTAATCCAGGAATTCGGTTTGTTCGAGTATTTCCGCAAGTCTTGAACCGTGGCTTCATAAAACGGATTGTTAAACGAGGCGAACCTGTGAGCAGAAGCCGCCCACTGAATGGCGATATCCTGATGGCATCTGACACAGTTTTGAGCGCCGATAAGTGTTTCACGAACAAGACCATGTTTCTCAATCTCACTCGTGAGGTTTTCTTCGGAAAGCAAGTTGTCCTGGAGAAGAAATTCCTCGGACAAGTATCCTCCTGAGGTTGTCGTTGCTGCTGAAGGAAAGAATCGACTTTCGGGTGGCACATATCCTGCCGGGACAAATGCCTTTTTGGAGAATTCGCTGACGTCGCGGTTTCGGGCATCGGGTCCTGAAGCGCTGGGGGTGCCTTCATTTTGCAAGACGTCCTGGTTAGTGAAGACATGCCAGAGCACAAAGAATAAAGTCACAGACGCTACGGCCACAAAAAACCGACGAAATTTTATAGTTTGGGGGCGGGTATAACTCACGACTCGATGAAGAATGTAGCCAATCGGTGCGAGCAAAGCGCAGATGACATGTGTCCACCAAGCCCATTGGTTGTTGCGACTGGCCGCGGCAGTTAAGATAAACAGCCCGGTCACCGCTAAAACCAGGCCCATGGTTACATAGGCCAGTCCGGAAATAATACTTCCCTTGTGACGTCGCCTCCATACTCTGGGTAAATGAACGATTGCGAAGGTGAGAAATAAGATGACCAGCAGTAGACCGACACCCGTGTGGGACAAAATCATGACTTGAAATAACCTGGGGAGTGACGTTTTTCCGGCAGCTAAGAAGTGCCAGTTAAGCAAATCAGCCAGGCGGTTGATGAGAAGATAGGCTGAGTTGGCTAGAATAAAGACGGCCAAAAACAGAGTCACAATCAAAAGCCGTTTTTGCCAGCCGGCCAACAGAGACTGCACACCGGGTTTAGGGAATAGGTTTCGATTACGAGATTTCATGAGTGTAATTTAAGCCAATTTCACTGCACGATCAAATATATTTTTGCTAATCAGACTAAACAGTGCAAAAACAGCCTTTTCGAATCATTCCCACCAGTTCCCTTGCAAGAATACGCTTGCTTCGCTCAATGATTTCGGTGCAAGTTGGCGGGAACAAGACGATTTGTCTACATGATGCCTCAACGGGTCAGTCATATTATCTGTTGGAAAGAGCTTGCCTGAATAGCTCAGTGGTGATGGTTCTGGTATTGTACTTCTCAAGATATTCCAGATGCTCCTCATCGTCCGGATAGCTTTCCCCAGGCCCGTAAGGATAGCTGGTCATACCGTGGAAGGGCAGGGGTTCAACGGTCTTGCCATATGCGGTGTTCAAGTCACCGTCTTTAATCCAGCCGTCCGTGTAGATGATAAAATCACGTTTCCACCCCGGTTTGAGTGGGGGCGCTGAGGTAGCATCGAAATCGATGGAGATTTCATCGCCAGCATTTACGATTACGTACATATCATCCCGCTCTAATAAAAGCGGTAGAACATCTCCATATCGGGTATAGTTTCCGATTAAGTCCCGCCACTTCTGATCTGTGGATACATCAGCGTAATCAAACCAGTGTGGCCCATAGCGACCGCCTCTACGGTAAGGTTTCGAAAATCCTCGATAATGAAGGTCGGCTGAGACAGGGCTTAGAACCGTTTTCTGAATAGATATGGCCGGCTCTTCGGTTGAGAAGAAAATGTGATCCCAGTAAATTTCCATATTTGTGCGGATACGCACGTTAAAGTCGTTGGTCAAGAACTTACCGCTGAGATTGACCACCATGGTTTTATTTTTCCCCATGGGAAAGCTCATATTATGAAGAACCGTTTGCCAGTTTCCGTTGCGGTCCTTGACTTGCAAATAGGGTGGAATGACTTTCACATCATTTGATTGCGAAATGGCCACGTTGATACTGGCATCAGTGGGGAAGATCCATCCATTTAAGAACAGGACAACAGTTTCTTGCTCAGATAAATCTCCAAGATCCAAAATGAGGTCGTGTACTTTCGTAAGCCCTTGGTAGCGGGCGGGAATTAGATTTGAGACGTAAACATTATCCTTGTGCAAAATGGTCTGCAATAAGTCATTGCCGCGTTCGTCAACCGCATAGAGTGGCGAGCGTTTTTCTTTAACTTTAAAGATATCAAGCGGTGGAATCGGCGGTGGTACAAATCGTTCGTCTACAAAAATTTCTATAGATTCGGGATGATCCACGGCAATGAGTTTCACCTCGTCAAAATAAGCCGTTTCCCACAATTCTTCGGTAATTTGCAGTGAGTACTTGCCATTTTGGGCTTTCAGCAATTCCCCGGGTATTTTGAAATAATCTTGCGAGGAATTTGGAAACCCATACGTTCTTTCTCCTCCCATAATTCCAAGAGGCATGCCGAGTGCGCTCCGCCACATCACATCCGTTACAAACTGATATTCTTGACCATTCCATGCGTATAGGAATGCACAGGAGCCTTTCAGCGTTTGCTCCTCTACCAGGTCCTGATCGCTTCCTGGATAAAACAGGTTTTGAGCGACGCCATTGGGCCACAATATTCGCACCACATCGGCTTTCAAACGTTGGCCCAACCCAAAATGTGTCACCGGTTCGGTGATGACCCGCATTTGATAAAGATCGCCAGCCCGAACCTCCAATTTCGAGCCGATGCCGAAGTAATTGTTTTTGCCGCTGCCGGTTCTAAGCCCGACTAACTTAACTTTGAGATATTTGTTGGCATTTCCTCCGTCATTCCGAAGCAGCCGAATGCCGCCAGCGGACTCGGCGAGAAAAATATCCATGTCTCCGTCTTCATTATAGTCGGCTACGGCTATCTTGCTCACAGCATCAATGTCCTCAGGCAAAAGATGGGAAACGTTGTCGAACACTCCTGTACCATCGTTGTGAAACAGCGACAAGCCGCGGTCCTTTTCTGTTCGACCGGATCGCTGTCCGGCCACCAGGAGATCCAGGAAGCCATCGTTATCAAAGTCAAAAAACTTAGCATCCCGCCCCATAAAATTCTGAAGCGCAGCAAACATTTCTTTGGAGTGCGAATCTTTTTCGAACGAGCCGTCACCTTTATTGTTGTACAAACGATGACTCTTTCCATCGCGTGCCGCCACAAACAGATCGAGGAAGCCATCGTTGTTGTAATCGCCCGCGGCCACGGCACTGGAATTACCTTCGCTTTTGAGTCCAACTTCTTCCGTAACGTCGTGAAAACGTCCCTGGCGTACGTTCGTGTAAAGGAGATTGCTGGCAGTTTCGTTGACCACAAATAAATCCAGGTCGCCATCTTCGTCAAAGTCGCCAATGGCTAAGTCTCGACTCGGGGTTTTGCTTTTGGCCAGTTCCGACTTTTCAGAGATGTCGAGGAAAGTGCTATCCAGATTGTTCCGGTAGAATTGATTTTGGTTTTCGTTGGCTAAGAATAAGTCAAGGTCGCCATCATGATCGAAGTCGGCAAAAACAGCGGCAAGGGCGTCAGCCGCATCAGCGAGGCCGGCTGTGGCAGCGACGTCTTTGAATTTCCCCAAAGCAACATTCCGGTATAACAAAGTTTTTCCACGGTTGACGACATAGAGATCGAGGTACCCATCATTGTCATAATCGGCGAACAACGCAGCCAAATCCTGGCCGGAATGACCTATCCCAGCTTCTGAAGCGGTGTTTTCAAATCTACCAAACTCATTCGTCAACAGAAACTGCCGGCTTTGATGTGCTTTTGCCTCCCACTGAGAGAAATAGATGTCTTGATCGCCGTCGCCTTCGTAGTCGGCAACCGCAAGTGTCGCACCAAACTCTGAGTCGTCTTGGTCGTGCGACTCTTTCACAACATCCAATCCAGCGCCAACTGTGGCGTCCGTAAATCGAAGGGCTTCCAGGATGGAGCCCCTCTGTGCTTGTATTGAAATATCTCGACTAAAGGCCAAAATCGGGGTTCCCATCAAAGGCCCGCTTGAGCTTTTAAGTTCCATAATATCTGCCTGATAGGCAGGCGTAACTTTCATGAAATTGTGGAAAATCATGGCAGGTGGCAGGGCTTCCTTTGCCTTATTAGATCGCATCAAGGATAAAGCTTTTTCATAAAACTCGATCGATTCTTTCGGCAACTCTGGTGCTTGCTTTCTTAGTTGCTCCATGTGCCTGCGCGCCCGATGCGGTTGGTCGTTTCTTAATAGCGTTTCGACGAACCGAAGTCTTGCGGCAAGATTGCCCGGAAGAATCTCCACGAGTTGTTCAAATAGCCCTTTCGCTTTCAACCGATTGTCGGACTGATCGTAGAACTCTGCCAGCTCATAAAGGGATTTGACGTGCTTCGGCGAATTCTGAATTGTGGCTTCGAGTATCTCGATGGCCTCTTCTTTGCGCTTGTCAAGCTCACAGATTTCGGCAAGGTTTAATCGGATATCTGGGTCATTTGGTTTGATTTGCAGCGCTTTTTTGATCTGCGCTTCGGCCAGGGCGTACTCACCCATCCGCATGTAAACCAACCCAAGGTTGGCGTAACCAATCGCCTCATCTGGTGCGATTTCAATTAGTTTCTGGAATTGTTCTTCGGCCTCGTTCAGCTTGTTTTCCTCAAGATAGGCCAGCCCCAGAGTTTTCGTTGTGACCAAATCAATAGATTTTTGTTTGCTTTGCTTCTGCTTGCTTTCACAACCAAAAGTGAGCACGATTCCAAGAAGCGGAATTAGTCCCAGATAACGAACGTTCATGTCTGATTTAATCAAAATTTAACATTCAACGTGATTTGTGCTCATTTGCGTTGAGAGTCCCTGTAGTTTATGATGACTCTCAAAGCATCTTCAGGAACTCGGGCTTTAGAGATCCTACCATCCGGCCACCGCACCCAAACACCAATTGGATTAGCGCGCTTTCCCATGACTTGTACCACTGAGTCCTGCGACCAGTATCCGGATCCTACATGGACTTCACGCGCAGGTCCATAGCCATCTTCATAAGATAAACGAATTACCGCACCAATTCCAAGTACATTTTTTGAAGGCCCATTTAAACTCACTCGGAGCCCCGGTTCAGCGGCTGTGTTTCGAAAAAGCCTGGTTTGAGCCCCGTTTTGAGAAACTGCGAGATCGACGCGCCCGTCTTTGTCAAAATCGCCTAAGGCTGCACCACGTTGTTCACCATAAACTTTAATGCCGGATTCCTGAGCGGTAACTGCCGTCAACCTACCCGTCCCATCTCCTCTCAGCCAGAGTCCACGCCCGGCATCACAGCGAGGAGCGTTTGCACGTACCGGGAAGAAATTCTGACTCAAGAATACGTCCTCGTGGCCGTCTCCATTGAAATCGGCGACGCCTGCATAAAAAGCCGGGGCAAATTGTGCCTCAACAGGCAGATGTGTCGCTTCAAATTTGTCGCCGCGATTGATGAACATGGTGTTAGCCAGTGAGTTCACCTCCAGATAAGGGGCTTCATCCAATTGCGGGCCAATTATTTCCCGCAGACTGCTGCTTGCAAACTTTCGATGCGTCGGCATTCGAATTCTCAAATTGGGTAACCATCGTGATAGAGGGTTTAAACCACGCTCAGGTACAAATTCACGCATCTCAGGATCATAATATGCTTCTATAATGTCGAGAAGCCCATTGTTATCAAAGTCCTCATAATATACCCGGATAGGATGGCGGGCGTACATGTTATAATTGCTGTTTAGACCCCAATTGGTTGCGACGATATCGAGCCTGCCATCTTCGTTGAAGTCGCCTGTGGTGACGCCGTTCCACCATCCTTTGACTTCAGCCAATCCAAGATCGTTGGTAGCATTTTCAAAGTCGCCGTCATTGTTCTTGAAGATGGTAATCGGGCCCCATTCAACCGATAACACCAAGTCCGGGTCGGTGTCTGCATCAATATCACTGAAGACCGCTCCGGTTACCATGCCAATATCTTGAAATTTCTCGGAATTTGCTTTATCCAACACGAATGTTCCGTTTTCGTTCATGAATAAGTAAGAGGAAGCCGGCCGGGGATATTGGCCGGGTAAGGTTCTGCCACCGACAAAAAGATCCAGATCACCGTCGCCATCGTAATCCGCGATGGTCGTGTGGCCAATACTTTCTGTATTGATTTTTAAAGAATCAGAGGAGACGAACGAACCGTCCTTAAAATCAAATTTTGAAATAAAGGACTTGGTTGGTTCGGAGGTCTCTAAGTTTGAGTGTCCTACCAATAGAGAAGTAGACTCGTGCCTGCTCGTCCAGCCAACGACGGCGGTTTGTTCATGCTCGATGTGCGTTTTGAAAATGGAATTTAGGAGGCGCTCGAAGCCATCTTTGCCTTTGTTCAGGAAGCAAGATAGTTTTCCGCCCCTGCCGGTTGTGATAACTAGATCATCGTCGTCGTCTCCGTCCAAATCGTGCCAGGCCACACCGGGCCCTAACTGACTCAGTCGTCTTGGTAAAAGAGGTTGACGTTGAAAGTCCGCGTAAGCGTCTTCATGGTGGACGTGCTGGATCAAGTTACTCACATCCTCAAAGAATTGGGTTGTATCGGGAGAAGCAAGGGGCTCCGTTTTTATGTGCGAATTCGTGTCCGATTTGTAAATTTCGTAAATGCGATTCGGCTCGACTTCNNCCTCGTTGCCGGTAGCAAAGACATAGAGAGGTTCGGAATGGGACAGGTAGGATCCACCGCACACGACTTCTTTATACTGCAGAACCGGTCCGCCTGATACACGGATTTTTGCACCGATAGCCTGTGTATTCGGCGGCATGCCTTTCAAACGGACAGCGATTCTTGGTGCGGTGGATTCGTTCCGATAAATAGAAGCCGGTTTTTCAAATCGGTTGATGACTAAATCCAAATCACCGTCGTTATCGAGATCGCCAAGTGCCATACCATGCGAAATGTCTGGCTGAGAAAATCCCCAATCCTGGCTGACCTCTTCAAAAGTTAGGTCCCCACGGTTCCGGAACGCTATATTCGGCAGTTCAAGTTTGGGATACATGAATACCGCGTTTCGCTTATCCAGGAAATTTGTTGCCACCCGCTGTCTTATTGCTTCTTCAGTATCCAAATCTTGTGCATCGTAGTAGTTACCGGTGGTGATTAAGATGTCTTCGTAACCGTCCAAATCAACATCCGTGAAGACGGTTGACCAGGACCATTCGGAGGCCTCGAGTCCGCTATATTGCGCGATCTCAGCATAGGTGTGATCGCCGCGATTCAAGAACAAAGTGTTACGCATGTATTGCGGACGATTAAAAATCTCACCGATTTTGTAAACTGTTGGAGCCATGGTCACCATCTGTGTTTTCCGGAGCCTGTGGCTGCGACTGAGCATATCTGCAACAAAGAAGTCAAGGTCTCTGTCCCGGTCAATGTCCGAAAAATCAACCGCCATGGATGAATTGCTCGTATGACGAATTGCTTTCTCGGATATCGAATGAAAGTGCCCGGTACCATCGTTTATCCAGATTCTGTCTGGACTTTCAAAATCGTTGCAAACATAGATGTCCGGATCGCCATCATTATCCATGTCTTGAAACCGAGCCATCAACCCCCAATCTTTTAAAGAGTCTCCGTCTGAATCCGCTTGGTTTAAGCTCATCCGCTCAATTATGGGGAGACGCTCGAATTTCCCCTTCCCGTCGTTCACAAAAAGCATGTCTGCTTCGCCGGTCTCAAACCACAAAATCCTGGAGCCTCTAATTTCCAGGGTATAATGGTCTTGAAATTTAGGTGCGATCTGGTATTCGTTTCCTAATTTTCGTACAATATTTCTAAACCCCAATTCAAACGGCGTATAAATGTCTTTTGCGCGAATGCTCTTGTAATTGGTGACGTACAGATCCAGGTCGCCATCGCCCTCGATGTCCGCCAAGGTCATGGTGGAGGACCCGGTTTTTGAAGTGAGCCCAGCAGACTTTGTGACCTCGATAAAATGTCCTTTGCCATCATTTAAAAAGCAGGCGTTGGGTCCGCCTAATGCGGTCACCAGAAGATCCAGATCGTGGTCTCCATCGATGTCTGTAAATGTTGCACCTGACGAAAATTGCTTCTCGCAGGCCACGCCCGCTTCTTTCGTTATATCCCGGAACTTCCACTTGCCGAGATTTTTGTATAAGGCATTGGACCCGTGGAGTCTGCAAAGATAAATATCCAGGAAGCCATCGTTATCGACGTCGCCGACGGCCACCCCCGAGCCGTTGAGAAGCACTCGGTTACTTTGGATTTGCTCTTTGGTTAGCGTGTTGGTAAAGTCAACACCGGTTTTTGAAGCAGGAAGAAGTTCGAAACCGGTTTCACCGAAGAATGGTAAGTGGAGTTTTGCCCATCGGTAGCCGTGTTCCTGGTGCCACTCAAGCGAGCCATCCGAGCAACCTTGCATGGTCAGGACTCCAGCCGATAAGTACACCGACAGGAGGGTGAGCTTTTTCAGAAACGTATTTTTCATTCTTTGTGCACGAAAATTCAAGGAGAATGAATGTAAGGGAGCCCGAATCTTTGGGGGCTTTCAGTACCAGCTAACTTAAAAAACTATTGTGAAAACCGAGTGAACTGTCGATGATTATTATCATTTTATGAGCACGCCAAAGGCTTTCGCCCGTGCAACGGCGACACAGTCGCCGTACTCCAAAACACACCGTTTCCTGAAACCTTGCACAACAAAATTTGTTGTTTAAAATGTCGGAAACGGTTAATCCGATCCCCCAGTGGCTTGGACGCTCCGGGTGTTGATGAGGCCACTCGCTGCCCCTTTCACTCTTTCGAAAATCAGCGTTTCCTAAAGCGAGAAACGACCGAAGCAATCTCTTGATTTTATTGAGATTGCTTCGCTATCGTTCGTTCGCAATGACAACTCTGCAATGGATAGTTTTCGGTCAATTTGTTGTAAATCGCAAACCTCTGTTCGGGAGACGCTCTCCCTACTTTAACGAAAGGACTTGGTCTGTCCCCCAAAAAATACGCGGAACAGCGTATTCTATTTCTGAACCGAAGATTACGCACAGATTAGATTGGCTTCCCAGATGTTTCCGAGCATTTCACTTCGTTTTTCGGCTTCTTTCTTGCCGTCGTCATCGTCCCGGGGGTTTTCTTCCTCTATCGGTATCGGACCCTCTGGAGCCTCTTCACAGGATACAACCAAGAATGAGAAAAGCATCATCACTGCCGTTACCAACAACCAGAATCTACTAATTCGAGAAATTCTTGCTAACATGATATCACCTCCTTAATTGGAAACCTTAATGGGTTTTTTCTTAATACTGAAAACTCAGTCCTGGACCAAAGGCACAATTCAAAAAATGGCTTTCGTGGTCAGCCTCATTTTGCGAATTCGGGCGACTATTTACTGCTGAAGATTTGATGCGCTGGCACTGTACCAGCTAATCTTAACCTTCGTAGCAGTGGGTTGTATTTCGGATTCGGTAATCCGACCGTCAGGCCAACGGACCCGGACGTGAGTTGGATTCTCTGCGCTGCCCATGACAGGCACTAAAGAATCCTGGGACCAGTAGCCGGAACCCGCGTGGATCTCTCTAGCGGGTCCATAATGTGTGCCATATTTTAATCTAACAATTGCACCAACACTTTTAGGATTTTGTTCCGGGCCAATTAAACGTACCTTTATTCCTGCCCTGGCTTTGGCATTTCGGTAAAGTTTACTGGCCGCGCCGTTTTGTGTAATCAACAAATCTACGCGCGCGTCGTTGTCGTAATCGGCGAATGCTGCACCTCGCTGCTCTCCGTACAC
>JABAHQ010011792.1_pt1 | contig 19166 bp, 14 predicted proteins | sample 7062091 | NCBI WGS metagenome assembly JABAHQ01 (sample SAMN14534359, study PRJNA622989) | marine sediment metagenome | biome: marine biome [ENVO:00000428]; feature: marine pelagic biome [ENVO:01000023]; material: deep marine sediment [ENVO:00002113] | place: India: Gulf of Kutch | collected...
GACCTCTTCCTGGGCACCGGCCTGGGGCCGCGCAGCTACGCCATCATTGAGCAGGGCATGATCTCGCGCCTGATCGAGGCCAAGCCCGAGGAACTGCGCCATTACATCGAGGAAGCGGCGGGCATCTCCCGTTACAAGGAGCGCCGGCGCGAGACCGAGAACCGGATGCGCCGGACCCAGGAGAACATCGACCGGCTCACGGACCTTCGGGATGAACTCGATCGCCAGCTCCAGCATCTGGAGAAACAGGCCGAATCCGCCGAAAAATATCGGGCCCTGAAGCAGGAAGAGCGTGAGAAGCAGGCAGAGCTTGCCGCCCTGCGCTGGCGTGATCTCGATGCCTCGCTGCAGGACCACCGCCGGGCCATCAATGAGGCCGAAACGGCCCAGGAGAAGGTCGTCACGGAGCGCACCTCGCTGGAATCGGAGCTGGAGTCCCTGCGTCAGGAGCACAGTGACCGGAGCGAACGCTTTAACCAGGCCCAGGGGCGCTACTACGAGGCCGGCGCCGAAATCGCCCGGGTTGAGCAGAATCTGGAGAACCAGAAGCGCAATGCCCGCCAGGCCGCCGATGACCTGGAGCAGGCCCTGGCCAGCCGCAAGGAGGTGGCGCGGGAACTGGAGCAGGACCAGGAACGGTTGGATTCGGTCACGGCGGAGCTGTCGAGTGTGGAGCCGGAGCTGGAAACCGCGGAGGCAAAGGCCGAGGAGTACGGTGAGCGCCTCGCGGACGCGGAAAGCCGGATGCAGGACTGGCAGCAGCGCTGGGAGGACTTCAGCCAGCGCTCGGCAGATGACCGCCAGCAGGCGGAAGTGGGCCAGTCACGGATCAAGGCGAGCGAAGACGCGCTGCTTAAGCTTCGCGAGCGCCGCCAGCGCCTGGAAGAGGAGCGGGCTGGCCTGGATCATGACGACCGCTCCGGCGAGGAAGCCACGCTGGAAAGTGAGCGCGAGGAACAGCATGCCCGTGTGGAAGAGGCGCGGGAACGGGTGGAAACCCTGACCGAGCAGCTGGAACGGGACCGTGAAGCCATTGAGCAGCTGGAACCGGAGCTCAACGAGCAGCGGGGCCGCCTGCAGACCCTGAACGGGCGCCTGGTCTCAGAGCAGGCCCTGTTGGAAGGGCAGTTGGGTGACAGTGACGAACGCCGCCGTGAGTGGATCCAGGCGCAGGGCTGGAGCGAGGCGCAACGGCTGGCCCAGAGCCTGGATGTGACGGAAGGCTGGGAGAAGGCCGTGGAAGCCGTTCTGGGCCCACTGGCCCAGGCGCTGGTGCTGAAGCCGGAGGACTACAGCGGCGCCGTTCTCGCGGAGGCCCCATCCGGCCTCACCGTTGTGCACGACAGGGGAACGGCCCCCGATGCCGAATCCGGCACACTGCTTTCCAGGGTCGGACAGTGCGGCAGTGTAGCCGGCTGGCTGGCGAGGGTCTGGTGCGCGGATGACCTGGACGATGCCCTTGCCCGGCGTGCCTCACTGGCGGACGGCGAATCCCTGGTAACCGCCGGGGGAGCCTGGGTGGGCCGTGAATGGCTGCGCCTCCCGGACGAGGGGGATGACGACACCGGTGTGATTGAACGCCAGAAGCGGATCGAGGCGCTGGAGGAGGAGTCCGGCTCCCTGCAGGAGCAGGTGACCGACGGGGAGGAGCGCCTGCAGCAGCTGCGGGCGTCGCGTGACGAGACCGAGGCCGCGCTCGAGGAGGCCCGGGCGACGCTGAGCGAGGCACGGGAATCCCTCTCCGCGACGGAATCCCGGCTCGAGGCCTTCCGGGCCCGCATGGAGCAGGTTCGCGAGCGGGCCCGCCGTATCAGCGAGGACCTTGCGGACCTGGACACCCAGGAAGCGGAGGAGAACGAGCGCCTGGAAGAGGCCCGTGCCAGCTGGCAGGAAGCCATGGATCGCATGAATGAGAACGCGGAGGCCAAGGAAGCGCTGCTCAGCGAACGCGATGACCTGCGGGCAAAGCTCGACGATGAGCGCCAGCAGGCCCGCCATGCGCGGGACCATCATCACCAGCTTCAGCTCCAGGTCCAGGACCTGAAGAACCGCAAGGAAGCACTGGAGCAGACCCTGGAGCGTATGAAGAGCCAGCAGGGCCGGCTGGACGAGCGCATCGAGGTGCAGCGCGAGACGCGGGAGAACGCCGAGGCGCCAATCCAGGACCTGGAGATGGAGCTGGAGGGGCTGCTTGAGCGGCGCGTGCAGGAGGAAGAGAAGCTCAACGAGGCGCGGGAAGCGCTCGATGCCATTGACGAGCAGGTCCGCGACCGCGAACAGCGCCGTGGCCAGGTGGAGCAGGACGTCCAGCAGGCTCGGGAAAAGCTCGAGAAACTGCGCATGGACGCCCAGGCCATTGAGCTCCAGGCCGGCCAGTACCTGGAACAGCTGGAAGAACTCGAGGTCAGCCTTGAAGACGTCCAGGCGGCTCTCCCGGAGGACGCGACCGCCTCGGCTTGGCAGGAGGAGCTGACCCGCATCGGAAATCGCATACAGCGGCTGGGTGCCATCAACCTGGCGGCCATCGACGAGTACCGGGTGGCGAGCGAGCGCAAGACTTACCTGGACGAGCAGGACCAGGATCTCCAGGAGGCCCTGGAGTCACTGGAAGCCGCCATCCGGCGGATCGACCGTGAGACCCGCGCCCGCTTCCGTGAGACGTTCGATGCCATCAACCAGGGGCTGCAGAACCTCTTCCCGCGCGTGTTCGGTGGCGGCAGCGCCCATCTGGAAATGACCGGCGATGACCTGCTCGAGACTGGTGTCGCCATCATGGCCCGCCCGCCGGGCAAGAAGAATACCACCATCCATCTGCTTTCCGGCGGTGAAAAGGCGCTGACGGCCATTGCCCTGGTATTCTCCATCTTCCAGCTCAACCCGGCGCCGNNTGCCCCCCTGGATGACGCCAATGTGGGCCGGTACGCAAAAATGGTGAAAGAGATGAGCGAGCATGTGCAGTTCATCTACATTACCCACAACAAGATTTCCATGGAGCTCTCCGACCAGCTGATGGGCGTCACCATGCATGAGCCCGGGGTTTCGCGGCTGGTTTCGGTGGACGTTGAAGAGGCCGCGGTACTGGCCGACAGCTGATGAACAAGCCGCAATGCCCCGGCATTGTCTTGGCCGGGGTCATTGCCTAAAGTGGCAGTCAAAACGGGCGCACCGGGATGCGCCGGGGGCAACCCTTGAGGACAGATAGAGGATCATGAGTCTCAGAGAATGGCTGATCATTATCGGGGCGCTGCTGATCATCGGTGTGGTCGTTGACGGCCTGCGCCGGATGCGCAGGGCGCGGCGCGACTCGCTGGAAATCCAGCGCGGTATGGGCGGTGACGGCATCGGCCAGACGCCGATCGATGAGGGGTATAACGCGGAGTTACCGAACGGCGGTGGTCGGCCGGTGGGCAGTAGATCATCGCAGGACCGGGCTGCAGCGACGCCTGAGCCGGAACCGGTAACCAGCCCAGAGTCCGACACAGCGCCGGAACAGGCGCCGGCCCCTGGGCGTGCCCCCGACCCGGCACCCCAGCCTGATCCCGAACCGGGGCCCGAGCCCGGCACGAGAGACTCCGAAGTTCCGCTTTCCGCTTCCGACGATGATGGCATTGTGGGGCCGGCGCGTGTTCAGGGGGAGTCCAGTGTCCGCGCCCGCGCCGCGGAAGCCGGGGAAGTGGCCGGTGAGGCAGCGAGCCGGCTCAGTGCCGGTGCCCGGGACATCTGGCAGAAGATCCGTGAGGGCGCGTCACGGGATGACCCCGAGCGTGGCGACGAGGGCGACCGCGCCCAGGGTGAGTCCGACGTGGAGCAGGGCGAGGCAGGCGTGTCCGGTGACGTGAGTGACACGCCCCCTACCGCCGGCGCGAATCGCCCCGAGGCGGAAGAGGTGATTGTTGTCCATGCGCATTGCCGGGGCGATGAGCGATACTCTGGCACGACCATCCGGCAGATCCTGGAGGCCTGCGGCATGGAATACGGTGACCTGGGCATCTATCACCGGCATGAGGAAGCGGACACGCGCACACCGGTCCAGTTCAGCGTGGCCAGCGCCGTGTCACCGGGGACACTGACCCCGGAGGAAATCGAAACGCTGGCGACGCCGGGGCTCAGCTTCTTCATGAGCCTGCCCGGCCCGAGCGAACCGGTCCAGGCATTTGATTTCATGCTGGAAACAGCGAATACGGTCGTGCGTAACCTCGGGGGTGAGCTGCGCGATGAGCACCGCAGCGTCATGACCAGCCAGACCATTGAGCACTGTCGCCAACGGATTCGTGAGTTCGAGCGCAAACGCCGCTCCCCGGCCAGAGCCTGAGAGGATTGCCGTACGTGAGTCGGGAAGACAGCCCTGAACAGCGTATCGACGCCCTGCGTCGTGAGATCGATCATCACAACTACCGCTATTACGCCCTCGATGATCCCGAGGTTTCGGACGAGCATTACGATCGGCTTCTCCGGGAACTGCAGGATCTTGAGGCCGAGCATCCCGAACTCGTCATCCCGGAATCGCCGACCCAGCGTGTGGGAGTGGCGCCGGATTCGCTGTTCGAGGAAGCGCCTCATGAGACCCCGATGCTGTCCCTGGACAATGCCTTCGACGAGGATGAGCTCAGGGACTTTGACCGCCGGGTGCGCGAACGCCTGGGGCGGGACGAGCCGGTGGAGTACGCTTGTGAGCCCAAGCTGGACGGCCTTGCGGTGAGCCTGCTCTACCGTAATGGCGTGCTCCACCGGGCCGCCACGCGCGGGGATGGCTATACCGGTGAGGACATCACCGCCAACATCCGCACCATCCGGGCGATCCCGTTGCGCATTTATGGCGATGACGTTCCCGTGGCGTTCGAAGTTCGAGGCGAAGCCTATATGCCGCTGGTGGGGTTCGAGCGCCTCAACCGTGAGCTCGCCGAAGCCGGCGATAAGACCTTTGTGAACCCCCGCAACGCGGCCGCCGGGAGCCTGAGGAACAAGGACCCGCGGGTGCCCGACCGCCGGCCGCTGTCCTTCAGCTGCTACAGCGTGGCCGTCCCGGACGACGCCGGTCTGCCGGCGCGCCATTACGACCAGCTCCTGAAGCTGCGTGACTGGGGTTTCCGTATTGACCCCCAGGTGCGGCTGGTAACCGGCATCGAGGACTGCATCGACTACTACCGCGAGATGCTGGAAAAGCGCGAGTCGCTTGATTACGAGATCGACGGTATTGTCTACAAGGTCAATGACCTGGCGCTCCAGGCCCGACTGGGGTACGTTTCCAGGGCGCCGCGCTGGGCCATCGCGACGAAGTTCCCGGCCCACGAGGTCATGACCCGCGTACGCGAAGTGGCGTTCCAGGTGGGGCGCACCGGGGCGATCACCCCGGTGGCCCGGCTGGATCCGGTGTTCGTCGGAGGCGTCACCGTCAGCAATACCACTCTCCACAACATGGATGAGATCGAGCGTCTGGGGTTGCGTGAGGGCGACTGGGTCATGGTCCGCCGTGCCGGCGATGTGATTCCCCAGGTCGTGCGGGTTCTGACCGAGAAACGCCCCGCGGATACCCGGGTTATTGAACTCCCGGAGGCCTGTCCCGAATGCGGTTCCGCCATCGACCAGCCCGAGGACGAGGCCGTGGCTCGCTGTTCCGGCGGCCTGTTCTGCCCGGCCCAGCGCAAGGAGGCAATCCGGCATTACGCCTCCCGGCGGGCCCTGGATATTGAAGGGCTGGGGGAGCAGTGGGTGAATGTCCTGGTGGATGAGGGCATGGTCGAGACCGTGGCCGATCTCTACCACCTCAGTGTTGAGAATCTGACCCGGCTTGAACGAATGGGCCAGAAATCGGCCACCAACCTGGTCAACGCCATTGCTGACAGTCGCGAGCCGGATCTGGATCGGTTGATCTATGCCCTGGGAATCCGGGAGGTGGGCGAGGCCACTGCACGCGGGCTGGCGCGGCACTTCGGGGATCTGGAGCCACTGATGGCGGCGGATGAAGAGCAGCTCCAGGAGATTGAGGATGTGGGGCCGATCGTGGCTGGCCACATTCGCCGCTTCTTCGCGGAACCCCACAACCGCGACATCATCCAGCGCCTGCGGGAGGCGGGCGTGAGCTATCGCGCTCCGGAGCGGGTGGCGAACTCGGAGTCGCCGTTTTCCGGGGCGACGGTGGTGGTCACCGGCACCCTGGAGCGGTATTCCAGGGACCAGGCTCGCGCGGCACTGGAGGCCCGGGGCGCGAAGGTGGCCGGCAGCGTCTCCAGTAACACCGACTACCTGGTGGCCGGTGAGGGCGGTGGCTCCAAGCTCAGCAAGGCGCGCCAGCAGGGCGTCGCGATCCTTGATGAAGCAACGTTTCTGGAGTGGCTCGGCGAAACGTGACTGTGTCACAGAATCGTCAGTCGCCACCTGATTCTGAGAACCAGTACGGGTCCGCCCCGTAGCGGATCCCCTACCATGAATGACGTTTCCTGACCCGACGGACCCCGACCCGGGAGAATGTCATTCGTGAGTGTGCGCATTACCCTTCCAGCGCGTTGTATTCTTCAGGCGCTGTTCCTGATGGCCCCGCTGCTGCTCGCCGGTTGCGGGGAGACCAGCCAATCGCCGGAGGACCCGCGCCTCATTGGAGTGCCGCCCCAGACCGCCTATCTCGGTGTGGACTACAGCTATAATTTCGGGGCTGTCGGTGGGGACAGCCTGCTGAACTATTCACTGGTCAACAATCCCTCATGGCTGGCCCTTGAGGCGACCACCAACAAGGCGCGCAAGGGCATTGTCCTCCGCGGCGTTCCCGGGGTTACTGGTGGTGGCAATGGTGAGGCCGATCTGGGCGACTACGAACGGGTACGGGTAACCACCAACGACGGCAACCTGATCGGCGATACCGGCTTCAATATAGAGGTTCGCCACAATCCCCTTGAGATTGCCGAAACGACCCTGCGGGAAGGGCAGGCCAATGAACCCGCCGTGGACAAGGATGACGCGGAAGTCTGCGATATACCGGACATGGACGTGACCCGTGACATTACGGTCGAACACGAGAATCTGGTCCAGGGGGATGGCGACGGTTATGAAAGCCGGACCAACCAGTATACGACACATCGCTCTCTCATCCGGGTGGACCTGGGCCAGCCCTCCGTGAAACCGGTAACGGTGCGTTTTCGGGTCTCGGATGCGCAGGACCGGACGGATGGATTCTGTAACGACCCGGACGCCGAAGCCCCCTGTGAGTATCGGGGCGCCAATCGCGATCGCGCCATCTTTGGTGAAGACCTGTTCCTGAATGGAAACGCCAGCAATTATCAGGGAGGCGATTTTCCGGACCCCCCCGAGTACATCGACTACATCAGTGAGGATGAGACGGGCGCCACCGGACTGCTCAATTTTGCAGCCGGTCAGACCACCTGCTTCATTCCGGTATGGATTCACGATGACAGGCTCGCGGAGGATACGGAGTATTTCAACGTGACCCTCGAGCGGGTCACCGAGGGGATTGCCAGTCTGAGCGAGAACGGCGCGGTGGCCGGCCAGCGCGTGGATATCGAGGATGAAACGCCCACCGTCAGCCTTGATGAATCCACCGTGGTGCTCAGTGAAGGGGTTGCCCAGACGGTGACGGCGACACTCAGCCGCCCCAATGATACCGGCCAGACGCTGTACGCCGCTCTCGAGGCTGAAGACCAGGCGGGTGAGACCGTGAGCGATATTGATGGCTGTATCTCGGAGGGGTGTACCGGCGACTCGGGCAGCCAGGAACTACCGCTGGTCATGGCGTTTGCCCCCGGGGAGGAAGAGGTGACGCTCGAACTCACGGCCGATGATGTATCCGTGAATGGGCCCCTCGAGGAGGAGCTGGTCCGGGAACTCCGATTCCAGCGGCGTTTCCAGTTCGGGCGTGACGGGGCGGCCGGAACCAGCGACAACACGGTCAGCGCCTACATCAATGAATGGACCTCGGATGTCGTCAGCTCGGATCTGCAGACACCATTCACGATTGAAAGCCTCGTTGCAGGCGCGCTCGGCGAGGTTTACGTGGCGGGCCGTGATGGGTCCGGTACGGTGGGCCTGCGGAGCATCAATCGACTGGGGGCTGCTGGTCCCGGTCCCGACAGTGAGGACCGGGTTGCCCTTGGCGAGTTGGAGGGCGGGCGCGACTGGCCCACGGCGTCGCAGGGGAGCATTGATCTTGCCTTCGCCAGCGAGAGTACCGGCACCGACAGTTCCCCGGATATAACCCGCTATCTCGGGCTGGCCTACTCGGTTGATGCGGATCCCGCCACGGGCTTTTCCAGCCTGTTCCGTTCCCGCATCTTTACGGATGACTCGGACAATACGGTGCGCTCGGATTCAACCCAGGATTTCCGCTGGGCCATCGGCGGCCCTGGAACCAGCTGGGAGCAGCAGGCGCTTGCCGTTGATGTTGAGGGGTCCCTGTACACGGCCGGTCTCGGCGCCGGAGGCGCCCCGATCCGTATGAGCCGTGTCGACACGGTGGAGGATGACGGCGGTAATCCATCGGCAGACCGGGTGTGGACCCGGGACCTTGATGCCGGCGACAGCACACTTTCCAACCTGTTCACGGGGAGTTCCACGGGCGTACTGCTTGCCGGGGATGCCCGGGGGCAGGTGGACGCGGATACCGTTGTGGGAGGCCGGGATTTCTTCCTCCTGGGGCGTGACGACGATGGGTCCGTTGCCGAGCGGGTCCAGTTCGGTGTCGAGGGTGATGATGAGGCGGCTCTGTCGGAAGCCAGTGGCGACCGGATCTGGCTCGCCGGGGAGAGTGCGAATCAGTATGAACGGAACAGTACCTCGGGGCTGGACAGCTCCGGCACGAGTGCTGACGCTGTACCCTACGTGATTGCGGTGAACCGTGCCGGTGCCGTCCAGGGGGTGTTGCTGCCGCAGGATGTTACGGAGGAAGATGGCGCCATCGATTCCATCCAGGCGTTGACCGTGGCGGGGAACGAGGCCGTTATTGCCGGTCCGAGCGGTGACGGCCAGGTCTACATGATGGCGGTTCGCTATACCGGGCCCCAGGATAATGACGAGGCCTCCATCCGGAAGCTCTGGCAGATCAGCATTGGTGACGCCGAGGGTGTGATCGATCTGGACTATTTCGAGAGCCGCAAGATCTTCATCGTTCTCGATACCAGCAGTGGCCAGGTGATCCGGCCCTATGACCGCCACGGCAACCGTCTGACGGTCATTCCCGAAGACTAGGCTGATTCAGATCGTGGTATGAAGCGGATGGCCGTCGGCGTAGAGCCGCAGGAAGTCGGTCCCCGTGATGATGCCCGCCGGCCGGTTATTGCGATCGATGACCAGGGCGGCACTCAGCTCGTGGCTGAGCATCTGCTGTGCAAGCTGGTGGGCATCGGTTTCCGGTGTGACCGTGATGAAGGACGGCAGTTCACAGCCGGATAGCGCCGCCGTCTCGTTAACGCCCTCCCGGAACTGTCGCAGTAACCAGGTTTCATCAACAAGCCCCGCGACTTCCCCGGCATCGGTGGTGACCACCAGGTGATGCACGCTGCGGCGAACCATGGTGTCGAGGGCAGCATGGAGGGATTCCCCTGCGCTGATGGTGTAGAGCGCCGGCGAGGCCAGTCTGGCTGAGGGCAGGTACCGTGATTCGGTATCCGTTTCGCCACCGGATTCCTCCTGATATTCCTGAAGAGCCCGACGTACCTGGGGTTCAGCATGGAATCGCGTTGGGTCAATGGGCTGATCGGTATTGGCGGCCACGCGACGGGTGGCTTCGGGCTCGTCCTTGCCCCGCACGCGACGGACCCGCAGCGCCTCGGGGAGGCGTGTGCCCACGGGATGGCCTGGATCCGCAATGAAAATAGCCATGAGGCTGTCTCCGGTAACCGTTATCGAAGGTTATCGGCAAATTCACCGGAAACTCAAGGCAATCCCATTAACGGCGCGTGAATCGTGCGGGGCTGATCCGGTTTCCGGTGTCATCATCGAGGGGCGATGGGGTGCCTGAAATGGCCGCCGTGATATAGGCCGCCAGAAGGGGGGCATAGACCAGGCCCTTGCCCCCCATACCCGCAAGGAGGAGGCGACCATCCTTATGCCCGGCAATCGGCATGTGGTCCGGTGTGGTGCTCCGGAAACCGACCCAGTGGCCCGATGTGTCGCGGTCGTCGATCCGTTCGGCGAGAGCAGGGAACCATTGGGCAAGTGACTCGAGGTTGGCCCGGTCACTTGCCGCGTCAGCGCCTTCGTGGGTTGAGTTCCGGTCAAAGGTCGCGCCCACACAGACCCTCCCATCCAGAGGCGGCAGCGCATAGCCCCCTCCGGCCACCGCGACCCGTGGACCCGCTCCGGGTGCTGCAAGGGTTGTCAGTTGGCCCCGTATGCGGCTCAGGGGGAGATCGGGCGCCCATGAACCCGTACCCGCACCTGCTGCGACGATCAGGGTGTCCGCGGACAGGGTAACCCCATTGGACAGAGGCAGGCGCCATTGGCCGGGCCCGCCCTGCAGTTGGCCCGGGGGCGCGGTGGTTGGGTAAGTGGTGATCCGTTCATGGCTGAGCGCGGCGCGTCGCAGTGAATCCACCTGCACATGGCCACCGGCCGGAAACCAGAGCCCGGGTACATGAACAGGGAGCCCTGTGAGTCCGGACGCCTGGTCGTGGGACACTGACTGCAGAAACGCCGGTGACCACTGGGTGCGTGTGCGCAGCTTGTTCTGCCGCTGCTGTTCCCGTTCGTGCCAGGCAAGGCTGAGTGTGCCGGTGGGATGCCAGAACCGGGTATCCGGATGGCTTGCCTGGAGCTGCGCATAGTACTCAGAGGCGGCGAGAAAGGCCTGATGGGCGAACCGTGTTTCCGGGTTGTAATCAACAGCTGGCCGCATGTAGAGGGCGCCGCGTCTCTCTGCAAGACCGGGAAACGGCAGGTCCGGATCGATCACACTGGCGCGCAGGCCCGCGTCAGCGAGGTGGCGCGCCGTCAGCGCACCCGCCACGCCCCCACCCACGATGATCACATCCGTTGACGAAGCGGTACCATCAGTAGGGGGCATTTGACATTCCGTTACCTTTCATAAAGCTTAATTTCTGTACACCTTGGCAGGGGCGAGCCACTATAACCTCCAGATTATCGGATTGCATAACAGAAGGTGTCATCCATGGCGACTCCACACCCGCAGCATCTGGAAAAAAGCCGTCTCGGCCGGATTCTGGTCAATCGTGGCTACATTACCGATGCCCAGCTTCAGCAGGCACTGGAAGAGCAGCGCCTGTCGGGGGATAAGCTGGGGACAGTGCTGGTTCATGCGGGATGGATCACCGAGCGGGAACTGCATCGAACCCTACGGCACCAGAACCGCTACCGTTATGCGGCCGCGCTGACGGCCATGGTCGTGGCGCCCCTGCAGCCAGTTGTGGCGCTGGCCTCACCGGCACCGGCTCTGCCGACGACAGGCTCCCAGACGGCCGCTCAGCAACTGCGGGCACCGGAAACCGGTATGCAGCCGTTGAGCGAGCGGGAGATGGAGCGTGTGGCGGGGCAGGGGCGCGACGCGTTTATCGCCAACGCAGCTGCGCTCACCGAAACGCCGGCATCAGCCAGTGACGCGGAGGATCAGGCGCTTGACGCCCTGGAGTTCGCCGCGCGCACCTTCATTCCGGTGATGAACGTTCTGGACGCGGACGTTACCGTCAGTGGGGTCTCGTTCGGGCCGTCTGGTCCGGGATTTGCCATCGGGACCGATGGCGCGGTCAGCCTTTCGATGCCGCAACGGATTCAGGAAATCCGGATGGATCAGATCCGGGTTGATGGGGCTCCGGCCTCGGCCTCGATGGGCTCCATCACTATGAGCAACCTCCGGTTCTCGGAAGGTTCCAGTCTCACCATCAGGCCGCACTGAGCGGCCTGAGGTTCAGGCACTGGCGAAAACGTGGCTGTCAGTGAGGCTACGTGACTCGCCTGCACTCCCATAAAGCGACTGCTTCTGGTCGGCGCCACGGATGATGTCGGAGATGCGCGACAGCCGACGCTGCAGATGGCCCAGTATGCGTCCGTTAACGGCGTTACGGTGCTGGCACTCGCTCAACTGCTTCTGGGCGGAATGCCAGCGCTCCATGATTGATGAGTCCGCGCCGGCTTTCTCCCTCAGGAAGGTGCTTGCGGCCTGACCGCTGTCAGGGCGGTAGCCGAGCTGCGCCAGCAGGTGGATCTTTTTCCGGGCCCTTTCACGCAGGGCACTGAGCAGGTCGTTTTTTTCGCTGGTTGCCCGTTCCAGGGTTTCCATGTCGTTATCGGCCAGCGCGGTGTGCTCCTCGTCCAGGACCCCGGCCAGTCGTGCCAGGTTGGCCTCGTCTTCCCGAAGAAGCTGATCCAGCGTCGCGAACGTTGTCTTTTGGTCAGTCATGGCGCTCTACCCAAAAATGCTGTCATCCACATCAAGCATTTTCTGGGCCAGTTTGTCCGCATCCACCGAATAGGAGCCGTCTTCAAGGGCTTCGCGGATGCGGGCTACTTTGGCATCATCAATCTCCGGCTGCTCCCTCAGGGTCTGCTCCGCAGCCTTGATGTTACGCGCATCCGGGCTCAGGTCCACACGTGTGCTTTCGCGGGCCTGACTGGTCTCACTGGCCGGCTGGCGCGCGTCTGACTGGACCTGCTCCCGCTGACGCAGCGTCTGTTTCTGGGTATTCAGGGCGTTATTGTTGGCCCCGTTGAAGTCGATTGCCATGGTGCACCCCGTTCGGATCTGGATTCTCTGTGACTCGTAACGGCTTTCTGGCCGCGGACTTTAGCTGGAAACGGCAATTTTTTCATTACCGGGGCAGGGAGCTGCCGTTAGCCGGCAGGAACCTGCCGGCCGTCAATTGATGGCCACATGGCCCGGCTTCGTAATACGCCCGCGTACACGGCGGCCGGAATTTTCATTGATGACCGGGATCTGTTCCCCCACGCGACCACTGCGAACCGCCTCGCCCCGTGTGGTGATCGAGAAGACGTCACTGCCCGCCGAGATCACGACCCGATCCCCGCGTTCCACGGCCAGGGGTTTCTCGAGCATGCGCGGCGTGATGGCCGTGCCGGGCCGGATGGTCCGCCGAGCCTGCATGCCGATCATGTGTTCCGGATCCCGGAAACCGCCGTGGCGGTTTTCGTTGATCACGACCGGTTCAGAGCGGAGCATGTCCTTCCGCAGGCGCTCGCCGCGCCCAATAGGCCGGTCTGCCACCCATCCTTCCACCTCCAGGCGGACCGTTGCGTTCAGGAAAATGCGCCAGGGACGGTTGCCTTCGCAGCTGACGAGCAGCGTTGTCCGGGTCGACCGCTCCGGATCTCCGGCGAACTCAACATCGAGCGGCTCGGGGCATTCGGCGAGAGACAGGCGACTGTCCACATTGCCGATCTCATAGTCGACATCGCGGCCCTTATCGGCCTGACGGCGGGAGAACTGTGTGAGGAACCCGTCGGCGGCGGCTGTAATGCGCTCTGCCGTGCCTGCGGTCTTCTGGGCCGCCTGGTTCGGGACGGGCATCAGCAGTGCCAGCAGGAGCAGAAGCTGGATGGCAGGCAATGGATTCACGGTGTCGATGCGCATAGCTGTCAAAATGTCCTATCCTTTCGGGTAGTCGTGGCCTCATGCGTTATGATCGGATGAAGCTGCGGACCGGACCGGCGGAAACCCGGCGTTCCACCGGGCGTTGTTGGTGAAAGCTGCAACAATCGTGCCGGTACTATGACAACGGGATGGGACTATGGCGGGACTTCTCGACAACGTGAACCAGCGTACCCAGATGGTGGGGCAGAATCGACTCGAGCTTCTGCTTTTCCAGCTCAATGGGAACCAGTTCTACGGCATCAACGTATTCAAGGTCCGTGAGGTACTTCCCTGTCCGGCCCTGACGGCGATTCCGCATCGCCATCCGGTGGTCAGGGGGGTGTCCCACGTTCGAGGTGAGACCGTGCCGATCATCGACACGGGCATGGCGATCGGTAAAAAGCCGATTCCCGACGAGGACATTTCCGATTCACTGGTGATCGTGTCGGAGTACAACCGCAAGACCCAGGGGTTTCTTGTGCGCCGGGTGGAGCGTATCGTCAACCTGAACTGGGAGGATGTGCATTCGCCACCCAAGCGCGCCAAGGCGGACTACCTCACGGCGGTGACCGAGCTCGAGGGGAAACTCGTTGAGATTCTGGATGTGGAAAAGATCCTGGCCGAAGTGGCTCCGATCAACGACAACGTGACCCAGTCCTTCGACACCGCCATCACCGAGGGCAACGCCGCCATGCGGGTTCTGGTGGTGGATGATTCGTCGGTGGCGCGGGGGCAGATCCAGCGATGCATGGAGGCCGTCGGGTTTGAAGTGGTGCTGCGCAACGACGGTCGTCAGGCACTTGATTATCTTGAGTCGCTGGTCGCGGATGGCAGCTCGATCCACGACCATCTTGCACTCATGATCTCCGATGTGGAGATGCCGGAAATGGACGGGTATACGCTGGTAACGCACTGTAAGAACAATGCCGCGCTGGAGCCGCTCTACGTGATGCTTCATTCATCGCTGAGCGGGGTCTTCAATAATGCCATGGTCCAGAAGGTCGGAGCCGATGAGTTCATGGCCAAGTTTGATCCGAACGAGCTGGCCGAACGTGTGATGGGCATTGTTGACCAGCAAACGCATATGCCCTCCTGAGGGAGTCTGCGATACCGATGAGTTCCGAAATCAACCAGGAAGAGTATCGCGCCTTCAAGGAGTTCCTTCAGGAGGCGTCCGGCATTCTCCTGGGCGATAACAAGCAGTATCTCGTCAAGAGCCGGCTGCGCCGGATCATGGCGGAAAACAACTTCGTCACCCTGGGCGACCTGGTGCAGCGTCTGCGGCAGAACCCGCGCAGTGCGTTGCGCGAGACCGTGATTGATGCCATGACCACCAACGAGACGCTCTGGTTCCGGGATACGCATCCGTTCCGTATCCTGGAGGAGCGGCTGCTGCCGGAATTGGCGGCCCAGAACAGCAGTCAGCCCATCCGGATCTGGTCGGCGGCCTGTTCAACGGGGCAGGAGCCCTATTCACTGGCCATGGTGATTGATGAGTATCGGCGCCGTAATCCGGGCCGGCTGCGGCGTCCCATCGAGATCATCGCGACGGATGTCTCGAAACCGGTCGTTGATGCCGCCAGGCAGGGGACCTATGAACTGCTCGCCCTGGGACGGGGACTGTCGGCGGATCGACAGAAGCAGTATTTTACCCAGCTGCCCTCAGGGAGCTGGCAGGTAAAGAAGGAAATCCGGGACATGGTGACGTTCCGGGAACACAATCTGCTGGAGCGTTTCAGCTTCGGCAAGTTTGATGTGGTCCTCTGCCGCAATGTGCTGATCTACTTCTCGAGCGATCTCAAGAAGGACATTCTCATGCGTACGCATGGCGTCCTGAAGACCGGCGGCTACCTCATCCTTGGCGCCTCAGAGTCCCTCAATGGACTGAACCCCTACTACGAAATGGTCCAGTGCCGGCCGGGGATCATCTACCGGGCCAAGTGAGTGTTGCGTTCCCGCCGCGATTTGCGTAGAGTTTGCGCCCATCAAACGCGGCGGGCACCACAGCCCCCACGCGTACCGATCAAAGGAGAGGTGTCCGAGTGGTCGAAGGAGCACGCCTGGAAAGCGTGTGTACGTACTGCGTACCGAGGGTTCGAATCCCTCCCTCTCCGCCAATACAAAACCCGGCCCTGTGCCGGGTTTTTTATTTCTGGCCGAACTCCGCCATTGCCATCCAGGCTCTAGCCTCCGCGTTGTCCGGCACCGTTACCAGCGATTCCACCCACTTGAGGCGCGGCACCAGGCCCATGCCGTTGGCGATCTGGATGGCGAGGCCCGGCCTCGCATTGAGTTCGAGCATCAGGGGGCCACGGTTATTGTCCACCACGATGTCCGCCCCCAGGTAGCCAAGCCCCGTCAGGTCATGGCACCGGGCGGCCAGGGTGAGCAGGTTCTCCCAGTCCGGAATGGCGATACGGTCGAGGCTGACCCCGGTGTCCGGATGGGTATGGACGCGGCTGGAGTGCTGAACGGCATGGATACAGCGGCCCGACGCGAGATCCAGGCCGACCCCGATGGCCCCCTGGTGCAGGTTCGCCTTGCCGTCGCTGGCATGGGTCGAGAGGCGGAGCATGGCCATGACCGGGATACCACGGAAGATGATGACTCGGATATCGGGGACGCCTTCGACGGACAGGGACTCGAAGTAGGGATCCGGCTCAATCAGGTCCTCAATGATTGCGGTATCCGGGGCGCCGGCAAGGGAGTGCAGGCCGGCCAGGATGTTGGAGCAGTGGCGCTGCAGGTCGCCAATGCCGAGCGTCTGGCCTGAACTCTTGACGAAGAGACCGTCACTGCGCTCCCGGATCACCAGGATGCCCTTGCCGCCCGCACCCCGAGCAGGCTTGATGGCAAAGCTGGAAAGATTGCGGAGCCGTGACGCGAGGCCCTTGACCGCATGCTGTGTATGGATGACATCGCGTAGCGTGGGCGTGGCCACGTCGTGGGCCTCCGCGCGCTGCTTGGTAAGGCGCTTGTCATCGACAAGGGGGTACAGTCGGCGCTCGTTGTAGCGCGCGATATAGGCCACGTTCCGCCGGTTCATGCCAAGGAGCCCGCGGCGTCTGAGTGCGGCCGGCCGGGCCAGCATCAGCGGTCCTCCGCCATGGTCCGGAAACGGTAGAGTTCCGAGAGCTTATAGCCGGTGTACTGGCCGATCACCAGAATGAGCGCCAGAAGGACCAGGTGGATCTCGGGGAAGTTGAACGTCAGGTGCCGGGTCAGGGGCAATTGCATCACCCCGTAGGCCAGCACGGCCACGACCAGGCTGCCGCCGCCCTGGATCAGGACTTCACGCGGACCTTCCTCCTCCCAGATGACCGACATCCGTTCGATGGTCCAGGCGATGATGATCATCGGGAAAAAGGTGATCGTCATCCCAAGGTTCAGGTCCAGCTCATGACCGAACACGCTCAGCAGGCCGGTGAGCAGGACCACCAGGACGATCATGGCCGCGATCCGTGAGACCAGCAGGAGATTGAGGCGTGACAGGTAACTGCGCAGCAGGAGTCCCAGTCCGACAATGGTCAGGAATGCGGTGAGCCCGGGGATCAGGGTCGTCTGGATGAACGCCAGCGCAATCAGAACCGGCATGAAGGTCCCTGAGGTACGCAGTCCGATAACGATCCGCATGAAGGCGACGACGAGCGCTCCCACCGGTAGCAGGAGCAGGAGCTTGAGCATGCTCTGCTCCTCGATGGGCAGCTGGTAAAGACTGAACCAGCCCATTTCCTTGCTGTCCATGGCCTGGGTGCGGGCCAGGTCCAGAGCCGGAATGGTCTGACGCATCATGGAAAAACGGACGCTGGAATTCTGGCCACCCATGACATCCAGGACCGGGCCGGCCGAGCGGTGCCACACCAGCATCTCGGGCGCGATTCCCCGACTGCCGCCGCGTTCCAGGTCGTATAGCTGCCAGCCACCATCCACGAATACGTCAACCAGTGGCCGCAGGCTCTGGTTACGGCGGGCATCCTCCAGTTTCAGGCCCATGGCGAGCCGTGCGGGCACATCGGCCTGGTTGAGAAGCCGTACGAGCAACTGTTCCGGACTCCGTCCGTCGAGCAGCAGGGTCGCGTTCTGGCCGTCCTCGTTCTGGATGGCACGGATCAGCTCCCGCGTGAGGCTGTCGGCGGTGCTGGAGCGTCGCATGGCGGACCCGAGCATGTCCGAGGCGGCGGTGGCCTGGGGTTCCTCCCAGATGATCTGCCGGGATTCCGGTAACGGCTCACCAGCCACTGGCTCACGGGTATCGTGAGACCCCGATGGAGCGAACTGGGCCTTGTAGTAAAGAACCTGGGGACCCTGTGCGCGGCGCTTGGACCATTCGCCCCGCCGCCCGTTGTCCGCATTGATGCGCGAGAAACCATAGCCGGGAGAGGCGGCCTGCTCGGAGACGAGCCGGTAACCCGGAGGGTTGCTTGGCAGGCTCAGGCTGGCCAGGGTTTCCTCTCCCAATGCCGTGAAATCGACACGGGCTTCCACGAGCCAGACCGGAACCTGCTGCCGGGGGATGATCGGAATGTCCAGTTGCACGTGGCGAAGCGCCATCAGGCCGATGCCGAGCCCAAAGAGGACGCTGACCGCGATGAAGAACACATGCCGCTGGTTCATTCTTCCGCCTCTGCGTCGCCGGTTACATCCGGCAGTTGGTCAGGGTCACTCAGACGGAAGGTTTCGCTGACATCGATGATGAACAGGTCACGGAGGATATTCCGTCCGATCAGCGCCGGGTAGGTCAGGCGTTCGCGGTCGGCCAGGGTGAATTCCGCCACCCGTTCGACCGGCCCGATGCGGTACTGGAGTTCCACGACCGCCCGCCGCTCGTTTTTTTCGGACGAGGACTGAATGATCTCCACGAACCGTGAGACGGGGCGCTCGAGTTGGACCGGCTCGCCGTCCTCGAAATGCTCGCCGGCGATCGTGAAACGAACGTAATCATCCCCATCCCGCTCGAACATCTCGATGTTACGGGCATCCAGCGATGAGGTGTTGGCACCGGAATCCACCCGTGCCCTGAAAAGGTGGTTCGGGGGGCGGAGGTGTACCCCCTCCACAGCACCGATCGGCGTCAGGCCGGAGCACTGATCACCACTGCTCGCAGGTCCGGAGTCGATGATGGGGCAGGTGTCGCTGCTGTCGGTGGCGTTGCGGGAGGCGAGCTGACGGTTCGTGGCGTGCAACAGGCGCTGCATCTGGTCCTGGAGGTTGGCAAAGCCAAGGCCCTGTTTTTCGGCCGTTTTGTGCTGTCCGGTGAGAAGCGCGTTCAGCAGGACCTGTTGTGACGCGATCTGTTCCCGTTGCTGCGCAAGCTGCGTCTGGAGGACCTGGACATCATCCCGTATGGGCTTGGGATAGAAATGGGCGCAACCGCTGATGGTTGTGATGGTCAGGAGAATCAGAATGCGTCGCCACACTGGCATGGCCCTCTCGTGCCCCCGGTGGTTGAACAGCCCGAGAGTATAGAGGTTGGGCAGGCATTTGACGATGGGTGCCGGTTGAAGGCTTGTTCATCCGAGTGCTAGACTTCGCGCTCTCAGCGGCGGTGAGAACCGCAGGCTGAGCGCGATGGTGGTCCTGCTGGTGCCTTCGCAACGATAAACCGTGAACCCGGTCAGGC
>JABAHQ010002748.1_pt1 | contig 19159 bp, 20 predicted proteins | sample 7062091 | NCBI WGS metagenome assembly JABAHQ01 (sample SAMN14534359, study PRJNA622989) | marine sediment metagenome | biome: marine biome [ENVO:00000428]; feature: marine pelagic biome [ENVO:01000023]; material: deep marine sediment [ENVO:00002113] | place: India: Gulf of Kutch | collected...
CCCGCGCGATGCGGCCCTGACCCGCTCGCTGCTGCTGCTGCGCCTGCAGCGGCGGCTGGAGGCCGACGCCTGGCCGCGCCTGCAGATGGGCCTGCTGGTCGCGCTGACGGGCGCCGCGGGGCTGCTGGCGTCGTTCCTGCTGTTGCAGGCGGGCTTGTCCGCCATGTGGCTGCGTTACCCCCTGGCGCTGGCCCTGGCCTATCTGGTCTTTCTCGCCCTGCTTTGGCTGTGGCTGCGCACGCGGGCCGAGGACTGGCTCGCTGACGCGCCGGCCGGCTCGGGCGATGGCGGCGCAGGCGCTTCGCGTGGCGCCGCTTCGTCGGGCCCGCACGAACCCGTGTCCGGTGGCGGCGGCGACTTCGGGGGCGCGGGCGCATCGGCCGGATTCGACGCGCCGGCCTCCGCGCCCCCCGGCCCCATCGCCTCGGGCGGCTCCAGCAGCGGCTTCGATGTCGGGGACGCCGACGAATTCGCCCTGCCGCTGGTGGTGATCGCGCTGGCCATCGGCCTGGCCCTGTCTTCGTTCTACGTCGTCTACACGGCGCCCGCACTGCTGGCCGAGTTGCTGCTCGATGGCGTGCTGGCTGCCACGCTGTACCGCCGGCTGCGCGGCCTGTCGACGCGCCACTGGATCGAAACCGCCGTGCGGCGCACGGCCCTGCCCTTCGCGCTGACCGCGGTGTTCCTGCTGCTGTGCGGCGCCGCGATGGCGTGGTACGCCCCCGACGCCCGCTCGCTCGGCGAGGTGCTGCGCCACGCCACCGGCCGCCCATGACGCCAGGGAGATAATTCCATCGGGCTCCACGCCCACCCGGCCTTCCTCGATCGCTTTCATGAAACTCGTTCACACCATCGCCGACCTGCGCGACGCGCTGCGCCCCCACGACTCCCCCGCCCTGGTGGCCACCATGGGCAACCTGCACGCGGGCCACCTGGCCCTCGTCAGGACCGCCAAGCCACTGGGCGACGTGACCGTGGCCAGCATCTTCGTCAACCGTTTGCAGTTCGCGCCGCACGAGGACTTCGACACCTACCCGCGCACGCTGGAGGCCGACTGCGAGAAGCTGCGCGGCGCGGGCTGCGACGTGGTCTTCGCGCCCAGCGAGCGCGAGATGTACCCCGAGCCGCAGGGCTTCAAGGTGCGCATCCGCCCGCCGAGCTCGCCGACATCCTCGAAGGGCACTTCCGCCCCGGTTTCTTCACCGGCGTGTGCACCGTGGTGATGAAGCTCTTCCAATGCGTGTTCAGCGAGGCCAAGGGCCGCCGCACCGCGATGTTCGGGCTCAAGGACTACCAGCAGCAGCTCATCATGCGGCGCATGGTGAAGCAGTTCGCCCTGCCGGTAGACATCGTGGGCGCCCCGACCGAACGCGCCCCCGACGGCCTGGCGCTGAGCTCGCGCAACATGTACCTGAGCGAGGCCGAGCGCGCCGAGGCGGTGCAGCTCTCGCTGGCGCTGCGTGGCCTGGCGCGCGACGCGCTGGCCGCGGCCGATGGACTGGAGCGCCAGTTGCCCGGCCTGGAACAGCGTGCGATGCAGGCCCTGGCCGCGCGCGGCTGGCAGCCCGACTACCTGACCGTTCGCCGCCGCGAGGACCTGCAGCCGCCCAAAGCCGGCGATGCGCTGGTGGTGCTGGGCGCGGCGCGGCTGGGCAAGACGCGCCTGATCGACAACCTGGAGGTGGGCTGAGCGGGCGCTGTTGCGGGACAGCACCCGCCCGTAAACCTGGCGGGCCCGCTGTGCCAGTCAGTACCCGATGCCTTCGAGCACCTCCGCCGGAGCGCCCGCCGCCTGCAGCTGTTGCCGCCACGCCGCCAGTGAGACCCAGGCCTCCTTCACCGGCACCTGATCGCCAACCACGCCGCGGTACTGGTCCAGGCATTGCTTGCACAGCGCTGGCAGGCACGCGCGGATCGCGTCGGGCACCTCCTGCCCGCGTCCATACAGCTTGACGGTGAGGGCCGACAACATCTGCGCGGCGACGGGGGCAGGGAACACCTCGCACGCCAGGACCAATCGATCCAGGCACGCCTGCTGGCCGTCGTCCGTCAGATGGGCGCTGGCCGAGCTGAGCGGATCCCAGACCAGATCAGCAAGCATCCAGGGGCTGTCGCGGCAGACCCGCGGAAGGCGGTCCAGCACCCAGAACAGGAAGTCCAGGTGGAACACGCCCTGCCGCCCCGCCAGCCCGAGCGCCGCCGCGAAGTCTTCGGGCCCGCCCGCCTGACGCATCAAGGCCATCAAGCGCTTGCGCAGGGTCTTCGGCCCCACCGCACCCGCATGGGTCAGGTCAGCGTCCAGATCGGCCAGGGCCTGTTGAAATCCCGGGCTGTCGCCGGTGCCAGGCGCCGGCCAGGCGTGCAAGGGGGGGCCGGACAGCGTCTCCCATTGCGATGCCGCCGCCTGCATCGGCTTCGCCAGCGCCGGGTAGAGCCTCTGCCAGAGGCCCAGGCCATTGGCGCGCCTTGCCTCAGGGATGCTGGGATCGAGGCAAAAGTCGCACAGCAGCGCCCACTGCAGGCAGTCCCCTTTCTCGTCAAAGGCGAGGGGCCGGAGCAGCAAGGACTCACGCACCTCGACATCCAGGGTCTGGAAGGTCCAGCGCAGCAGATCGCCGGGCAGGCGACGGAAGAGGGTGAGCACCGGCAGGCCTGCGTCGTGGGGCCAGTACGTGTCCAGTTCGACCAGGAACCCGCGCAGGGCAGCCGCGGCGAAGTTCCACCATTTTTCCGATGCGACGAGGCAGCCGTGTTCGGTCACGGACGCCTGGTGCGTGGCGGCGATGAGCCAAAGCGTCGACAGGCTCCCATTGAAGGAGGAAAGGCGCGCCCTCAGGCATTGAAGGTCTCGCCACCGCTGACCGTCCGACAGCTTGTGGAATTCCAGCTGGTACTTGCGGGCGGGGCTCTGGCTCCACGGTTTGGGCTTGGCCGCGCTCACAAGCGATAGGCAGTGTGCTGGCGCGTAGGCGCCGAGATGAAGCTCGATGTCAAGGCAAGGAATACTTTCTTCGGCGCCAGCCCGCCAGGCCTGGAGCACCGCCTGGAAGTCGTGCGCCGACTCCCGGCCCTCGTAAGCCAGGCACAGGACCTGGCCCAGCACGTCGGCCACCATCCCCTGACCGAAATCCAGCCACAACCAGTCCAGTTGTCTGGCAGCAGCAAACAGCGACGCCATCGCCGTGGATACCTCACCGACATCGGACGACGTCAGACCAATCACACAGGCCAATTGCTTCAGGTGCTGCGCCAGATGCGTCATCTCTGCGGACAACTGCACCTGTTCTTTCCGCGTGAATTGGTTGAGCGGGCGCTCCCGCAGACGGCCACAGGTACCGATGCACAGCCGCTGGAAGCCCTCAATGGCCTCCTGCGCCGAAGCCGGCAGGCGATCGACGCGGGTCCACGGCCACCGGTGCGCCAGGTCCACCCGTGGGGCGAGTTCGTGCTGGAACGTCTGGCACACCGGCATCAGCGTCGCCGCGTGCGCCCGCACCGACGGCAGGAAGTGCGCCTGGCCCGGCTCGGGGATGACCCAATGAAGGATGGTTCGGCGCAATTCCTCTGGCAGCGCGAAAAACGGGAACACCTCCGTGGACGCCGAGCCGGCGTGGTCCAGTGGCCAGTCCGCGGGCTTGAACGCTCTCGGGAACGGCCCCGTGAACATGGTCAAGCGGACCCTGTCGACGCCCAGCAGGCGCAGGAACATGTCCTGCAATTCCGCTTCGATGGCGGGGGGACAGGCACGGCGCAAACGGTCCAGCAAAGCCAACTGGTCGCCGCGTGGCAAAGCGCCGGCCCACTTCAGGCAGTGCCGCATCACGCTCTCGGCCGCCTGGGAAGAGGTGTGCTGGAAGATCCCGGGTAGATGCTCGACCGCCGCGAACAGAAACGCACGGCTGACCGGCTTTTTGAGACAGGCGTCCCCGTGCTCGAGCTCGGCCAGCAGCTCCTGCGTCCGGGCCTGGGCCACCGCGTCCGGCAGCGCCAGGACCTGCAGGTCGATGGCGTCTTCGTTTTCAGCCGGCGCCTGGGGCACCCGGTGATGCAAACGCCGGAAGGCGGGTTCGGAGAACGAGCGTGTCAGTCGCGGGTGGGATCGATTCATGGTGCAAGGGCGTGTTGTGGACCAGCGCGCCTGCCGGGCAGACGTTCAATCGCTGTCCGTGCCGTCAGCGGCAGGCCGAATGGCGCGATCGCGGAATTCGGAGAGTGCTTCGCCGATGAGCGCCGCGTCGACGATCCCATCCGTCTTGTCAAACTCAGCGTCGAGGCGTTGGAGCGCTTCCTCAGCCAAGGTCCAGCCCTTCGTCATGCGCATGTCGTGAAAGTGCGCCTCCAGCACTTTGAGCTGCTCGACGCGCAATCTCTGAAGCAGGGTCACCGAGAAGCCCGCCTCGCCACATTGCTGACGCAGAACCAGACACATCCACAGGGCTGTGGGCAGGGGGAGGAGCACACTCGCCTCGGAGAATGCCGTCAGCAACTCCAGTTGGTCGTCTTCAGGGAAGCTCTGGATGGCCGCCAGGCACACCTGCAACGGACCCGGCATGGCCGGGTCGTCTTCGCAGATGAGGGGCATCCAATCGAGCACCTGAAGCCAAAAGTCCTTGTGGATCGGCTTGGGCAGCTGCTGCTCCGCCAATGCAAGCACCTGGTCGATATCCGCGGCACCGGTCGCCCGAAACAACAACTGCGTCAACCACGCCCGCAACTGGCTGTCGCTCCACATGCCCAGCGCCAAGAGCGACCGGACCTCGCTGATGCCAGCCTGGAATCTTTCGCCCCCCTGGGCGCGCCGGAACACGTACTCGTCACTGGGCTCCTGAGGTGGTACCACCCACTGGAGCGCGAGCGCACCCCAACCGGAGACCGCTTCGGGTTCCTGCGCCGCCACCCACCATCGCAAGAACGCCATGCGGCTGTCCGGATCGATGGCCTCATCCAGGCAGTAGTCGCACAACAGCGGCAATTGCAGACACCCTCCGCTCCCGGAGAACACCGCTGGCCGCCGAAGCAGGGCTTGGCGCAGCGTCGGCTCCAACACCGTGAACGCCTGGCGCAACAGCTTCAGGGGAACGTGCTCGAACACGGCGACCGGCACGGGGGCCTGGCGCGGCAAGGCCTTGTGCAAATGCCACAAAAACTGCGCCACCTCGGTTTGCGCGTAGTCCCACCACGAAGCCGATTCGACGAGACCACAAGCCTTCGCCTCGGATGCCTGGTGCGTCTTGCCTATCAGTTGCAGCCACGACAGGGATGTGCCGCCAAGAAGCGACCTCAGAGACCTGAGGGCGCCAAAGCCCTGCGCTGGCGACAGGATGTCCAGAATTTTTGCGTACAAGAACCCGGGTGGCTCGTTCTCCTGGAGCGCCGCCTTCCTCCGCCGATCGAACGCGTCTCGGACATCCGCGGGCGCACAAGCCTCGACATGAAGCCATATGCCATTGAAGAAGCTGGCTTCGACGCTCCAGTTGTCGATGCACTTCAGCAGCGTCGCCAGCAGTGCGCCGAAATGCGATGCGTCCGCTGCTGCCAGACACACCATCTGCGCAAAGGTGTCGGGCAGATCGTGGAGGTAGTTCGGCCCCTTTTCGTGTTCGCGGATCCCGTCGAACAGCGCCGTCATTGCGGCACCCATCTGCTCGGCGTTCTGCAGCTGGCATACCGCCCAGGCCATCTTGTGGGTTTCGCTCCGCATGGAGTTGACCAATGCGTTCCACTTTGACTGCTCGACAGCATTCGTCTCCGATGGCCAGCATTGCTGCAAGGGTTCAAAAATGCGGCGAGCCATGACGGCCACCCACCCGAGGACGGACGCACGCGGGGACGCCTTCAACCGGGAGGCATCACACCAGTAGTGGGGCAATGTTTCCTCGAAAGACTGCAGCAACGGGGCTGCAAGGGCGTTGATCCCCTTGCAAACGCTCATCAACCCCTTGCCATACCTCTGCACGGACACCAGGTCCTCCAAGACCCACGCAAGGATGACCCGTTGCACGTCCTGCGGCAGTTTCGTGAACGGGGACTCGGGCGCGAGCGGGAGGTTTCCGCCAACGCGTGAGGAAGCGGCAGCGACATCGCCGCACAGCGGGCCGACACCGAAGGCCATGGTCAACCGCATCAGCGCCTGAGGCGAGACAGCGCCGACATTGACCCCCAGCAGGCGAAGCAGCATCCACTTCAGCCCGGATTCAACAGGCTTGGGCAAAGGCACGCAGACTTGGCGGAACCGCTCCAGCAGATGCCACCAATCGCCATCGGCGTGTGAACCGGCCCAGCTCAGGCACTGTCGTAGCAGCCGTTCCGCGGCACCCGGGGACAGGCGTTGGTAGGCGTGTGGCACGAAATCCAGCGTGGCGAGCAGCACACGCATGGCGACAGGCCTCGCCAGCGTCCCATGCGCCGCCTTCAACAACACCAGCAGGTCATCCTGGTCGCCCACGAGGACGGCGAATTGCAACAGGCACAGCCATTGGCTGTGCACGTCGTCTGCCGAGTAGGCGTCAGCGAACGCAGAGAAGTGGTTCAGGCCGCGCTCGAACGCCTCGCGCGTGTCCAGGGACATGTCGTCCCGGGACACCGCTGGCACGAAGATCCGTGGCGCCGGATCGGCAGACTGCGATACACGATGATCGGAGAGACGCGCAGGCGCTGATGTCGAACGCAGGCGACCGGAGGGGTGCATGGCTAAGAGTTGACCGTTGCAATGGCGGCGTTAAGTGCTGCCACCAGGCGCCAGGTNNGCCAGGTTCCGGCGCCTGGCCGACGTCAAAGCCCCGTGATCTGCGGGCCGCTGGGCGCCGCCACCGCGCGCGTCGCCGACGGCTCGATGCCATCGACCCGTGCGCCGATTGCCTAGAGCCCTTCGGTCTTGGGGTCACGCCCCATCAGCGCGGCGACCGCCTCATCGGGCCGCAGCCGCCCTTCGAGCAGTTCCACCACCGCCTCGGTGATGGGCATGTCCACCCCGAGCTGGCGCGCGCGCTGCGCCACGGTGTGCGCGCTGTACACGCCCTCGGCCACGTGACCCAGCGAGGCCACCGCCTCGTCCAGCGTCTGCCCCTTGGCCAGCAGTCGTCCCACCTGCCGGTTGCGCGAAAGGTCGCCGGTGGCGGTCAGCACCAGGTCGCCCAGACCCGACAGCCCCATGAAGGTCTCGGCGCGCGCGCCCAGGGCCAGGCCCAGGCGCGTCATCTCCGCCAGGCCGCGCGTGATCAGCGCGGCGCGTGCGTTCAGGCCCAGGTTGAGCCCATCGCACAGACCCGTGGCGATGGCCAGCACGTTCTTCACCGCGCCCCCCACCTCGACGCCGGGCACGTCGTCGTTGGCGTACACGCGCAGTGTGGGGCCGTGGAAAGCGGCCACCAGGGCGTCGCGGACCTCGGCGTGTGCACTCGCCGCCACCAGGGCGGTGGGCTGGCCGCGCGCCACCTCCTGAGCGAAGCTCGGGCCGCTGAGCACGCCGGTGCTCACGCCGGGCGCCACGGCAGCGGCGATCTCGTGACCCAGCAGGCCGGGCGCGCCGGGCGAGGCGGCGCGTTCGAAGCCCTTGCACAGCCAGGCCACGGGTACCGCCAGGCCGCGCAGTTCGTTCAACCAGCTCCGCAGCGCCGCCATGGGTGTGGCCACGATGACCAGGTCGGCGTCGGCCACCCAGGGTGCGGCCTCGCCGGACACCACGCGCAAGCCCTCGGGCAGGGCCAGGCCCGGCAGGTAGCGCCGGTTCTCGCGCTCGCGGTCGATCGCGATGGCCTGCGCCGGGTCGCGCGCCCACAGGCTCACGCGGGTGGATCCGTGTCGCGCGGCCGAGATGGCCAGCGCCGTGCCCCAGGCGCCGGCNNGTGTCCTGGCCGGCCTGCTGCTGCTCGTACATGGCCTGGAAGTTGATTTCGGCCAGGTGCACCGGCGGGAAGCCGGCGCGCTGGATCAGGTCGGCCACGTTGCCGCGCAGGTAGGGATAGACGATCTGCGGGCAGGCGATGCCCATGATCGGGCCCATCTGCTCGTCGGGCAGGTTGCGGATCTCGAAGATGCCGGCTTGCCGGGCCTCGACCAGGAAAACGGTCTTGTCCTTGATCTTGGTGGTGACGGTGGCGGTGACGCGCACCTCGAACACGCCCTCGGCCACGGGCTGGGCGTCCACGCCGAGCTGGATGTCCACCGTGGGTTGCTCCTGCTCGAGCAGGATGGCCGGCGAGTTGGGCTGCTCCAGCGAGGCCTCTTTCAGGTAGATGCGCTGGATCTGGAAAACGGGCGTGTCGGTGTCGGCCATGGTGCGTCTCGGGTGTGTCGGGAAATGAAAAAGCCCGCCGGGGAGAACCCTCAGCGGGCGCAACGGCGGATTATGTCAGCCGCCCATGACAGATTGGCAGCGCTTCAGGCCGCCTGCAGCAGCGGCACCAGGCCGCCGCGCGCGTCCAGCGCGTGCAGGTCGTCGCTGCCGCCCACGTGGGTGTCGCCGATGAAGATCTGCGGCACGCTGGTGCGCCCGGCCAGTTGCGTCATGCGGGCCCGCAAGTCGGGCCGGCCGTCCACCACGATCTCCTCGTAGTCCGTGACGCCGCGGGCCTGCAGCAGGGCCTTGGCGCGGTGGCAGTAGGGGCAGTAATCGCTGGAGTAGATGGTGACCTTGGACATACGCGTGCTCGCCGGGGCAAAACCTGAATGATCAGGCTTTCTCCACCGGCAGGCCGGCGGTGCGCCAGGCACCCATGCCGCCGGTCAGGGATTGGGCGTTTTCGTAGCCCAGCTTCTTGGCCACCGCCACGCCGCGGTTGGCGCGCGCGCCGTTCGGGCAGACGAAGATCAGCGGCAGGGCCTTGTTCTTGACCACGGCGGGCAGCTTGGTTTCCAGCTCGTCCAGCGGCACGTTCTTCGCGCCGACGATGTGGCCCTCGGCGAATTCCTTGGCCTCGGAGACGTCGATCACGACCGCCTTCTGGCGGTTCATCAACGTCACGGCGTCGTTGGCGTTGAGGGTGCCGGTTCTGCCGCCGGCCTTGACGGCCGGCCACACCAGCAGGGCGCCCGAGACGAACGCCACGGCGATCAGGACCCAGTTCTCGATGAAGAAGCTCACGGTGATACCTTGGTGGGAAAGGCCGCGATTCTAAAATGCGCGGTTTCCGACCTTTCCGGCGCCCGCCGCCCCGCACTCCGCCATGCACAAGCTCGTCCTGATCCGCCACGGCGAATCCACCTGGAACCTCGAAAACCGATTCACCGGCTGGACCGACGTGGACCTCACCCCCACCGGCGTGGCGCAGGCCCGGGAAGCCGCCCGCCTGCTCAAGGCCGAGGGCTACGATTTCGACATCGCATACACCAGCGTGCTCAAACGGGCCATTCACACCCTGTGGCACGTGCTGGACGGCATGGACCGCACCTGGTTGCCCGTGGTCAAGAACTGGCGGCTGAACGAGCGGCACTACGGCGCCCTGCAGGGCTTGAACAAGGCCGACATGGCCGCCAAATACGGCGATGAGCAGGTGCTGGTCTGGCGCCGCAGCTACGACACCCCTCCGCCCGCGCTGGAGGCGAGCGACCCGCGCAGCGAGCGCAGCGACCGCCGCTACGCCCGCCTCAAGCCCGAGGAAGTGCCGCTGACCGAATGCCTGAAGGACACCGTGGCCCGCGTCATGCCCTTCTGGAACGAGGCGCTCGCGCCAGCCATCCAGTCGGGCAAGCGCGTGGTGGTGGCCGCGCACGGCAACAGCATTCGCGCCCTCGTGAAGTACCTGGACGGCATCTCGGACGCCGACATCGTGGGGCTGAACATCCCCAACGGCATTCCGCTGGTGTACGAACTGGACGCGCAGCTCAGGCCGATCCGCCACTACTACCTGGGCGACGCCGAGGCCGCCGCCAAGGCCGCCGCCGCGGTGGCGAATCAGGGTAAAGCCTGAGTCCCCGGGCCCGCACCCGCCGGGGCGTGCAAAACCGCCGCCGGCCGGCGGGGAACCCTCACGAAGGCCCATTCTCCAAGGTGTATATTGGCCCGCCGCAGGGTCAAGGGCCCTTGTTGGGCAGATTGCAAAGGTGATTCCATGACGAAGCGGGTCGGATCCAGGCTCAGGACCGTTGGCTGGGTGGCCATTGGCGCGGTGGCGGGTGCTCTCACCACGGTGCAACTGCAGGCGGTGGCGCGCAACACGCTCAACCCCCTGCCGCTGGAAGAGCTCCAGCAACTGGCCGCCGTGTTCGGCATGGTCAAGACGGACTATGTGGAGCCGGTGGACGAGAAAAAGCTCATCTCGGACGCCATCTCGGGCATGGTCGCCAGCCTCGACCCGCACTCCCAGTACTTCGACAAGAAGTCCTTCAAGGAATTTCGCGAGGGCACCAGCGGCCGCTTCGTGGGCGTGGGCATCGAGATCACCATGGAAGACGGACTGGTCAAGGTGGTCTCGCCCATCGAGGACTCGCCCGCTTTCCGCGCCGGCCTCAAGAGCGGCGACCTGATCACCCGCATCGACGACACCGCCGTCAAGGGCCTGGACATCAACCAGGCGGTCAAGCTCATGCGCGGCGAGCCGCGCACCAAGGTGCTGCTGAGCATCCTGCGCAAGGACGAGGACCGCAGCTTCACCGTCACCATCACGCGCGAAGAGATCAAGACCGTCAGCGTCAAGTCGCGCACGATCGAACCGGGCTATTCCTGGGTGCGTGTCTCGCAGTTCCAGGAGCGCACCATGGAGGACTTCACGCGCAAGCTGGAAGATCTCTACCGCGCCGATCCGAACATGAAGGGTCTGGTGCTCGACCTGCGCAACGACCCGGGCGGCCTGCTCGACGCGGCCGTGGGTCTGTCGGCCGTGTTCCTGCCCGAGAACGTGACCGTGGTGTCCACCAACGGCCAGCTCGCCGAGAGCCAGTTCATCTACAAGGCCATTCCGCAGCATTACCTGCGCCGTGGCGGCAACGACCCGATCCGCCGCCTGACCGAGAACACCAAGGGCTTCTACAAGCGCGTGCCGATGGTGGTGCTGGTCAACGAAGGCTCGGCCTCGGCCAGCGAAATCGTGGCCGGCGCCCTGCAGGACCACAAGCGCGCCATGATCATGGGCAGCCAGACCTTCGGCAAGGGCTCGGTGCAGACCGTTCTCCCGCTGGGCCCCGACACCGGCCTCAAGCTCACCACCGCGCGCTACTACACGCCCTCGGGCGTGTCGATCCAGGCCAAGGGCATCGTGCCCAACGTGATGGTGGACGAAACCGCCGACGGCAACCTGTTTGCCGCGCTGCGCACGCGCGAGGCCGATCTGAACAACAGCCTCGGGAGCACCCCGCACGGCCCCATGACGGACGCTCAGCGGGAAGCCGAGCAGAAGCGCGAGGAAGCCCGTGAGGCGGCGCGCAGAAAGCTCGAAGAGGAAGCCCGCAAGAACCCCGGCCAGCGCCTGGTGCCCGAGTTCGGCAGCGACAAGGACTTCCAGCTCATGCAGGCCCTCAACCAGCTCAAGGGTCAGCCGGTGGTGATCAGCAAGTCGCAGACCGTGCGCACCGAAGAGAAGAAAGAGAACTGAGCCCCGCAGGCCGCGTGCCGGCCTGCCCTTCCCTCGCGCGAGACCGCGTGAACGACGCCCAACTGCTGCGCTACTCGCGCCACATCCTGCTCGACGAACTCGGTGTCGAAGGCCAGGAGCGCCTGCTGGCCTCGCACGCGCTGCTCATCGGAGCGGGCGGCCTGGGCTCTCCGGTGGCGCTCTACCTGGGCAGCGCGGGCGTGGGCCGCATCACCGTGATCGATCACGACACGGTCGACGAAACCAACCTGCAGCGCCAGATCGCACACAACCTGGCGCGCGTGGGCCGGCCGAAGGCCGACTCCGTGCGCGAGGCCATCGCCGCCATCAACCCCGACGTGCAGGTCAACGCCATTCGCCAGCGCGCCGACGACGCCTTGCTCGACGCACTGGTGCCGACGGCCGACGTGGTGATCGACGGCTGCGACAACTTCGCCACGCGCCAGATGGTCAACCGCGCCTGTGTGCGCCACCGCAAACCGCTGGTGTCGGGTGCGGCCATCCGCCTCGATGGCCAAGTCGGCGTGTTCGATGCGCGCCAGCCCGAGGCCCCCTGCTACGCCTGCGTGTTCCCGCCCGACGCGGCCGTGGACGAGGTGCGCTGCGCCACCATGGGCGTGTTTGCCCCGCTGGTGGGCATCGTGGGCACCATGCAAGCGGCCGAGGCGCTGAAGATCCTCTCGGGCCTGGGTTCGCGGCTCACCAGCCGCCTGCTCATGGTCGACGGCCGCGACCTGGCTTTTCACGAGGTCGCGCTCCAGCGCGATCCGGCCTGCCCGGTCTGCGGGTCAGGCCACGGCTCAGCGGGCCACTGAGGCCGGCGCGGGCCAGGGCGGCTCGCAAGGTCCATGGCGGCGTCGGAAGTCGCGCGGCGTCTCGGGCGCTTCTCCTGTCGCCCATAGGCCGCGGCGCGCATCGCGTGCGCGGTCCTCATCCTTCCCATAGACCCCCTGCCCCCGCCAACGCGAGGCCCAGGCCCAGCCGGTGCGCACCAGCCAGGCGTTCACGTCCTCACCCTCACGCTCGATGACCACCAGCCCCCGGCCATAGCTGTCGTGGGCGCGCTCGCGCACGGTCACGGCCTGTGCCAGCAGCCGCGCCGCCAGGGCATCACGCGCGGCCACACCCATGGCCTGGCAGATTTCGGGGGCGTCCACGCCGTCCAGCCGCAGCTTGCGCCAACGCCCGCCCGTGTCGGGCTGCACCCACACGGTGTCGGCGTCGAACACGCGCATCACGCGCGCCGCGTACACCGACTCGTCGGCCCCAGACGACGCGGTGACGCCGACCAGCAGCGCGCCGGCCGCCACCCCCGCCAGGCGCCGCATCAGCCCTTGCGGCCGCCCATGACCAACAGCACCACGCCCACCGCGATGGCGCCAATGCCCGCCCACACGGGCACGTTGATGGTTTCCTTCTGCTTCACCGAGAGTTCGACCGGGCCGAGCTTCACGGCCTCGGTGTCCTTGGTGTAGCTGAAGCCGCCCATGACGAGGCCGATGGCCCCCGCCACGATGAGGACGATACCGACGACTTTGGCGAGATTCATGGTGGCTCCGTTACCGCGTTGGGAAGGCCCGATGATGCACCAGCCCGGGGCCGGCGCCGGACCGGCGTGCGGCGACGACACCCCCGGCGACGCCGCCTGATAGACGCATGTCACCGGTACCGCGCGGCCGTGATGAACTGCTGGAAGGTTTCACACCAGACGATCACCGTGTTGTAGCGCGCCGGCTCCACGCCAGGTGCAAGTTCGACAATGAAATTCTCGAAGGTCTTGACCGGGCCCACTTGCTGCATGCGCGGTTTCAGACGCGCGAAGTCGGCCTCGGTTTCCACGAACTCGGGCGACAGGTAGAGCCGGTAATCGGGGCCCGGCGCGAGCCGGCCACGCAGGGTGATGCGCGTGGCGCCCACGCTGACCTCGCCCTCGCCCCAGTGCAGCGGGTCGCTGTCCTTCAGGTCGCGACGGAACAGGCCGGTGAACAGCGCCCCTTCACTGGCCTGGCCGACCTGCTGCGCGTCGGGCGCCGCGGGTGCGACCAGCAGCGGCAGCGTGTAAATGCCGGCGGCGAAGCCCAGGGCGAGCACCAGGCCATGGGACAGCGTCAGCCAGAGGAAACGTTTCATCGCGACTCCTGTCGGTACGTCCGTCGGTCGCCGTGGGCACCGGCTTCTTACCGCCGTCCGTCCAGGCCGCGCAGGCTGGCCACCGTGCTCAGCAGCGCCTGTGCGGCCTCGGTGCCCTTGGCGCCGAAGTGCTGCTGCAGGAACTTGCGGTGCTCCACGTGTTCGTGGAAGTGGTGTGGCGCCTGCACCGCGCAGATCACGGGCACGCCGGTCTTCAGTTGCACGTCCATCAGCGCGCGCACCACGGTGTCGGCGACGAAGTCGTGCCGGTACACGCCGCCATCGACCACCAGCGCGCTGCCCACCACGGCCGCGTAGCGCCCCGATTGCGCCAGGCGCTGCACGTGCAGCGGGATCTCGAAGGCGCCAGCGACGTCGAACACGTCGATGGTCTCGGGGCCGAAGCCGGCGCGCGCCATCTCGGCGAAGAAGGCGTCGCGCGAGCGCTGGACGATGTCGGCGTGCCAGGAGGCCTCGACGAAGGCGAAGCGCAGATCGCGCGGCAACGGGGGCGGGTCGATGAGGGGGGGTGCTTCGGCCATGTCGGGCATTCTAGGAGCCGACGANNTCGAGCGGGTCGAACGCCGGCAGCCCCCAGCGCGCATCGCCCGCGCGCTGGCATTGCAGGGCCCAGGCAGCCTGCAGCAGGCACAGCACCGCGTCGAGGCGATCGCCGCTGGCGTCGTCGGCCAGGTCGTCGCGCTGCGCGTGCGTGAGCCGAAGGCGCAGGCCCGCGGTCTGCAGCAGCGGTGCCTGGCCGTTCTCCAGCGCGTTGATGAGGGTCTTGCGCGCGATCAGGCGCTCGCCGGTCTGCTTCGCCCTGTCGTCGCTCTTGTAGGAGGTGGCACCCAGCACGCTGCGCGCCAGCAGGCCCGGGTACGCCTCCAGTGCCACGCGCTGGGGGTCGCCGTCCAGCAGGCCGGGCAGGTGCACGCCAGCGGCGATCAGGCGTGGCACGCCCGCGTGCATCATGAAGGCCACCGGTGGGTTGACCCACTTCATGCTCGGGCTGGAGCCGGCCGGGCCGTCGGTGGCGCGGTGCGCGAACTTGCCGCCCGCGGGTCGGGCCTGGCAGAACGCCGCGAAGGCCTCGCGGATGGCCGCGCGCGGCAAAGCGGCGTAGTGCGACATGCAGCCACGCCAGTCCAGGGGCCAGCCCAGGGCCTGAACGAGTTCGCGCGGCAGACCGAAGGGCAGGTCGAAGCCGCCCACCCAGGGGCCGGGCGCGCGCAGCCGTTCGGCCCAGGCGTCCAGCGACTCGAAGCGCTCGATGCCGCCGAGCACCACGCGGCCCCGCTCCGCGCGGCCCACCGCCAGCACGATGGGCTTGCGCCGCGTGGGCGCGCTGGTGAAATCGCAGCCGAGCAGCGTGAAGTCCATGCCCCGCTTCTCAGGCCAGGGCCAGCGCCGCCACGCCCAGCCCGATGCACAACGCCCCGAGCAGGCGCACGCCGCGGTCACCCTCGCGCAGCAAGTGCCCGCCGATCAGCGCGGCGAACAGCATGGACACTTCGCGCGCGGGCGCCACATGCGACAGCGGCGCGCGCTGCATGGCGAACAGCACCAGCACGTAGGCCACCGGGCTGAACACCGCCACCAGCAGCGCGTGGCGCCACTGCAGCCGCCACAGGCGCCAGGCCTCGGCGCGGTCGCGCAGCACGCGCGGCGAGAACAGCACCAGGCGCACCAGGTTGCCCATGTAGTCCAGCACGATGGGCGACACCAGCAACACCTTGACCGTGTAGCCATCCACCACCGAATAGGCCGCGATGGACAGGCCAGTGAGCGCGCCGTAGTACAAGCCGCGGTGCACGCGCTCGCGCGCCGCCGGGTCGTGCGCCGCGCGCCACAGGCCGGGCCCGCCGGCGATGAGAAACACCCCGCCCACCACCGCCGCGATGCCCGCCGCGCCGAGTGCGCTGATCCGCTCCCCCAGGAACAGCACCGCCACCAGCGCCGTGATCAGCGGGCCGCTGCCGCGCGCCAGCGGGTACACCACCGTGAGGTCGGCGCGCCGGTAGCCGCGCAGCAGCGTGGTGAAGTAAAAGACATGGATGACGCCGCTGGCCACCACCATGGCCCATTCGGCAGCGCCCCAGCGCGGCAATTCGGTGCGCGCGAACCACCAGCCCACGGGCGCCCAGATGACGGCGATCAGCGCGGAGGAAAACCAGGCGAAGCGCGTGTCGCCGCCCGCGTGCTTGGCGGCGATGTTCCAGCCGGCGTGGATCAGGCCCGCGAGCAGGACGAGCAGGAAGGCGTCGAGCGACACCCGCTCACGCGCGGCCGATGATGCTGGCCGTGGCCATCAGCTCTTCGAGCAGCGCCAGCGAGACCTCGCCCGACACGGCGTACGGGTCCAGCTCGGGGCGCTCGGAGTACTTGAGCACGATGGACGCGTTGAGCTTGGCGAGGTTGACCTGGCCCATGGTCCAGCCGCCGAAACGGCGCTCGGTGATTTCCTGGTAGTGCAGCAGCTCCACGTCCTGGTGGCGCGGGTCGGCCACGATCTGGTTGTAGAGCTGGCTGACGGCCCGGCGACCGCCCTCGATGGCCTGCAGGAAGATGCCGCCGCCGTAGCACAGCACCCCGGTGATGCCGTGGGAGGGATTGTGCTGGCGGGAGGACTCCAGGATGCTGTCGATGGCCTTGGGGTCCTTGTCGACGGCGCGGCTGACATANNGGTGGGCTTCTTTGCGGAAAGTGGTTCAGCGGGGAACGAGGGCCAGGAATTCGCGGCGCAGGTTGGCGTCCTTGAGGAACACGCCGCGCATCACCGAGTTGATCATCTTGCTGTTCATGTCCTTCACGCCGCGCCAGGCCATGCAGTAGTGGCTGGCCTCCATCACGATGGCCAGGCCGTCGGGCTGCGTCTTTTCCTGGATCAGATCGGCGAGCTGGATCACCGCCTCTTCCTGGATCTGCGGACGGCCCATGATCCACTCGGCCAGGCGAGCGTACTTGGACAGCCCGATGACGTTGGTGTGCTCGTTGGGCATGACGCCGATCCACAGCTTGCCGATGACCGGGCAGAAATGGTGGCTGCAGGCGCTGCGCACCGTGATCGGGCCCACGATCATGAGCTCGTTGAGGTGCTCGGCGTTGGGAAATTCGGTGACCGAGGGACCCTTGACGTAGCGGCCCGCGAAGACCTCCTTCAGGTACATCTTGGCCACGCGGCGCGCGGTGTTGCCCGTGTTGTGGTCGCTCTCGGTGTCGATCACCATCGACTCGAGCACACCCTGCATCTTCTCGGTGACCTCGTCGAGCAACTTCTCCAGCTCGCCGGGCTCGATGAACTCGGCGATGTTGTCGTTGGAGTGAAAGCGCTGGCGCGCGGCCTTCAGGCGTTCGCGGATCTTGACGGACACGGGCACGCCTTCGTCGCCGGAAGGCGGCGTGGCCGGGGTCTGGTCAGGGTCGGTCTTCATGAGCATCGGGCATGCTAACACCGGCGCGCATTCCCCCCGGGCGTATGGCCTTGCGCGCCGGAGCAGGATCGGCCCGGGTGGCGCGGGCCACAGCTTCTGGAGCACCCCATGACCCATTGGCGAAATTGCAGCCGGCGGTGGCTGTCGGGCCTCGTTCTGACGGGCGCTCTCGCGGGTTGCATCAACGACGCCTTCGACCCCTGGCTCGGGCCGCGCCGGCCCCGGGAAGGCGCCGAACGCTACCTGGCCACCCGCCCCGACGTCAGCGAATCCGACAAGTACAACTTCCTGCAGCGGCAGCCTATCGCGCCCGAGCTGCTCGCCGATCTGGCCCGGTCGCCCTCGCGGGACACGCGCGCCTACGTGGCCATGAATCCGGCTACCCCGGCCGACACACTCGTCGCGTTGGCGGGCGACCCCGACATCGGCGTGCGCCAGTACACCGCCCCCCACCCCAGCCTGCCCCGGGCCGCACTGCTGCGCCTGTTCGCAGACCCGAGCGCGCTGGTGCGCGACGCTGCCCTGGCCTCACCGGTCTGGCAGGCCGAGGAGCTGTGGACGCTGTACCGTCAGGGGCATGCCGGCGCCGCCATTGCGGGCAACCCCAATGCGCCCGCGGCGCTGCTGATGGCGATCGCGCGCAGCGGCCGGGGGTCGTCGCTGCTGGGCTACCAACTGGCGCGCAGCCCGCAGCTCACACCGGAGATCGAGGCCTTCGTGCTGGCCAGCGGATCCGGCACGGACAAGCTGACGCTGCTGAACAATCCCCGCCTGTCCTGCCCCACGCTGCTGGACCTGGCCAAAGACCCGGAGCCCCACATCGCGCAACGCGCAAGGGAAACCTTCGAGGAGCGCGACGGCGCGGGACGGCGGTGTCGGGTGAAGGGCCGGCCCTGAGAAAGCGTCGTCGGGGCCGGCGCGCTCATAGCAGCCGCTCGAGCGCCAACACCGCGAAGAACCCCAGGGCCGCGATCACCGTCCACTTGAGGATCACCAGGCCCCATTGGCGGTAGCGCGCCTGGCCGGTGCCGATGTAGAACGCGAAACACACGCCCGCTGCGATCAGCAGCAGCAGGACGGTCCAGCGGAACAGCAGCATGCGCTGGCCCGCTTCACCAGGCCGGCGCGACCTGGGCGAAGCCCTGCGGCGCCTCGCGCTCGTTGCTGAAGCTCACGATCTGATAGGACTGCGGCCGCTCCAGCAGCGCGCGCAGCAACTGGTTGTTCATGGCGTGGCCGCTGCGGAAGGCGCTGTAGGCGGCCAGCAGCGGCTTGCCGACGATGTGCAGGTCGCCCATGGCGTCGAGGATCTTGTGCTTGGCGAATTCGTCGCCGTAGCGCAGGCCGTCGGCGTTGAGCACCTTCACGTCGTCCATGACGATGGCGTTGTCCAGCCCGCCGCCCAGCGCCAGGCCGTGGGAGCGCATCATCTCCACGTCCCTGGTGAAGCCGAAGGTGCGGGCGCGCGCGATCTCGCGTGCGTAGTTGCCGCTGCCCAGGTCGAATTCCACGCGCTGGCCGGAGGCGTTCACGGCCGGGTGGTCGAACTCGATTTCGAAGCTGAGCTTGTAGCCGTGGTACGGGTCGAGCCGCGCCCACTTGAGGCCGCGGCCCTCGCCCTCGCGCACCTCGACGGGCTCGACGATGCGGATGAAGCGCTTGGGCGCGTTCTGGGCCACGATGCCGGCGCTTTGCAGCAGGTAGACGAAAGAAGCGGAGGAGCCGTCGAGAATGGGCACCTCTTCGGCGGTGATGTCGATGAGCAGGTTGTCCAGCCCCAGGCCGGCGCAGGCGCTCATGAGGTGCTCGATGGTATGCACCTTGGCGCCGCCGTTGGAGATGGTGGAGGCCAGGCGGGTGTCGCTGACGGCGAGCGCGTTGACGGGGATGTCCACGGGCTCGGGCAGGTCGACGCGCCGGAACACGATGCCGGTGTCGGGGGCGGCGGGACGCAGCGTCAACTCAACGCGCTGACCGCTGTGCAGGCCGACGCCGACCGCCTTGGTCAGGGATTTGAGGGTGCGTTGAGCGAGCATCCTCGGATTGTAGTTTTCACGGCCCCAGAGCATG
>JABAHQ010001236.1_pt1 | contig 19149 bp, 23 predicted proteins | sample 7062091 | NCBI WGS metagenome assembly JABAHQ01 (sample SAMN14534359, study PRJNA622989) | marine sediment metagenome | biome: marine biome [ENVO:00000428]; feature: marine pelagic biome [ENVO:01000023]; material: deep marine sediment [ENVO:00002113] | place: India: Gulf of Kutch | collected...
TATCTAACCCTTCAATAGTGCCTACCCATAGTGTTCCCTGCTTGTCCTCGTAGATTGTTGTAATTGAGTTATGGGAAAGCGTTTGCTCTGATTTGGGATCGTGATAAAAAGTTTGGAAAGAATAGCCATCATATTTGTTCAATCCGTCATGGGTTCCGAACCACATAAATCCTTTGTTATCCTGAAAAATACAGGTTATCGTATTTTGAGATAGTCCATTATCTANNATACAGGTTACTGTGTTATGAGATAAACCGTTTTCCACAGTCAAATGTTCAAAGTGGATATCTCCAGTTTGGGAATGAACAGTTTTCAAACTGCACATAATGACAGAAAAACTAATGATGATAAATTGAGTCAGGTAAGAAGACCAGGGCAGGTAATTCCATGAAAGCAGGTTAAGAATAATGGCTAATCCTTGCCGTTTCATAGTGAGATAATCCATCAGGTCTTTGTTTGACCATGCGACTATTTTCTTTGATTAAATTAAAACTATCAAAAAACAATGAAATGTTCAATATTTAATTTAACCTATAACAAAATAAATTTTGTCGCCCCGGATTATCAAATATCTAAGATCCAATATCTAATCCCTCCTCCAACGCATGCCAGCACAGCAATGCACATTTAATACGCACCGGATGATCCGGCAATTTTTTGAATGCGCGCAGGTCGCCATATTGATCGAGCTGATCTATAGGATACCTTCCCTGCAAAGTGTCGATTATATGGGCTGCCGTATCCTGAGCACCAGGAATCGTGTTGCTTTGCACCAGGCCGGTCATTATCGAAGCAGAAGCAACACAGATGGCACATCCCTTGGCGATGAATTTTATTTCGTCAATTCTATTTTGAGTATTGAGTTTAAGCATCACTTTGACCTGATCACCACATACCGGATTTTCCTGTGTGGCCACAATGCACGCTCCGCTCAATTCACCAAAATTGTCGGGTTTGCGATAATGTTTCAGGATGGTCTGCTGATATAACTCTTCTACACTCACAAGCTCTGAATCTGTAACAGATTAAAATAACAAGGTGAATGAGAACACCATCGTCCCATTCACCTGAATTTTTTGCAAAGGATATGAACTTACCATCAAAAAGTTTAGTCTACCACTTCAACCATTACCATGCCGTTTTCTACTTTGGTCGGATAGGTGTCCACAGGTACGACAGCCGGTAAGCTCAAGTTTTTGCCTGTTTTAATATCAAACCGGGCGCCGTGTCTGGGACATTCGATAACGCACTTTTCCATCACTTCACCTTCTGCTAATGAAGCTGCATCGTGTGTGCATTCGTCATCAATCGCATAAAATCCGTCTTCCAGTTTATACACGGCAATGTATTCGTCATCGTATTCAACTACTTCAACACCATCTTCAAAGGCATTTTCTCTGGCCACTTCTACCCATTTTCCCATTACAGTTTCCTCCTGTCAGGTTTAGTAATGTTCACCATTATCCCATTAACCATTAAAACGGGGAATTTTTGATCCACAGGCGCGAGCATGCACTACCTGGGCGTACTGCTGCGGCGTAATTGAGGGGCCTTCTTTGGAACAAAATTCATCAAATTTTTGGGTCAAAATCTGGGAAATTTCTTCCGGCGTCCGTCCTTCTATGTGATGACGGGGAAGCAGAAACAATGGTTCACCGTCTCTAAAGAGCGCCATAAACGGAGAAGAGGGGGGGATATCGGTTAAGTACTTTTCTCTTAAATGTGCAGTTGACGCTTTATCCTGTCCTGCAAAAACTGTCATCAATTTATCCGGGATTACTTTGTGTTGAAGCGCTTCACATACACCGGGCCTGGCACTTCCTGCAGCACAACCGCAAACAGAGTTAATCACTGCCAAAACGGTCTGGCCGTCATTATTTCCAATGGCCCTGTCCACATCTTCCGGATTTAATAATTCTTCAAATCCAACAGCGATAAGTTCATCACGCATGGGCTGCACTGCTGTGGGATCATAATTGGGCTGCTGCTGATATATCTGAAATACTGACATTATTTTTCCCTCACTTGTTTGTATTCAACTTATGATAAAATTTTATCCATAATAACGGTCTCTGTGGGCATACCGTTGTCATTCTGAGGGAACGCCTGCCCTGCCTGGCGCAGGCAGGCTGCCGTCAGGCAGGAAGTGACCGCCACATGGTGCTATCGCTCAGAATGACAATAATTTACTTTCACATAAATCCCAATTCCAGTTTTGCTGCCTCACTCATCATTTCCATACTCCAGGGAGGATCCCACACCACGTCTACCTTCGCGTCACTTACACCTGACACCGATTTCACCTTGTTCTCCACTTCGGGCGGTAACGTACCTGCAACCGGACAGGCCGGAGAAGTAAGAGTCATCTTAATATATACCTGATTGTCATCGTCAACATGGACATCGTAGATTAAACCCAATTCATAAATATCCACCGGTATCTCCGGATCGAAGCAGGTTTTTAAGACTTTTATAACGTCTTCTTTCAATTGTGACTTTTCTTCAGGCATAGTAATCCTTTATTTTTACATGTAGTTCTCATTTATCCAAAACAGGTCTTATTCAGTTGTTACCGGCTCAACTTTATTTTTAAGGGCAGCTACCATGGTATGCCAGGCTAACGCTGCACATTTGACCCTGGTTGGGAATTCTTTCACCCCGGCGAAAATACTCAATTTCCCTATCTCTTCAAAATCCGGCATCTCATCATTTTCGGAGGTAATTAACTTCTGGAAATCCCGAAACAGTTGTTGGGCTTCATCCGCCGTTTTACCTTTTAATAAGGTTGTCATTAGTGATGCCGAAGCCTTGGAAATCGCACAACCAGATCCCTCGAAACTGACATCTTTGATCACCCCATCTTCCACCTGTAGATAAATATGGATTTTATCTCCACACAGTGGATTATAACCTTCAGAATCATGACTATGAGGCTCGATCTCACCAAAATTGCGGGGATCTTTGTTATGGTCCAGAATTACTTGCTGATATAAATCTCTCAGTTCATCCATCATTGAAACACCTTGATAATGTTCTCAATTCCTCTTGCTAACGCATCAAAATCTTCTTCTCTATTATATAATGCAATTGATGCCCTGGAAGTTGCGGGAACATTAAATCGTTCCATGACCGGTTGAGTGCAGTGATGGCCGGTGCGTATGGCCACACCTTCACGGTCTAAAAAGGTGCCAACATCGTGAGGATGAACGCCGTCGATAACAAAAGAAATAACGCTTGCTTTTCTCTTTGCGGTTCCGATAATTTCCAAACCGTTTATTGAAGATAACAGCTCGGTACCATAAGTTAGTAATTCATTCTCATGGGCGGTAATATTCTCTAATCCAATTTCCTCCACATATTCAATCGCTTTGGCTAATCCGATGACGCCGGCAATATTCGGTGTGCCGGCTTCAAAACGAAATGGTAAATCATTAAATGTGGTTTTCTCAAAAGTGACTGACCGAATCATATCACCCCCGCTGCGATAAGGCGGCATTTCTTCCAAAATATGCTCTTTGGCATATAGCACTCCAACCCCGGTTGGGCCGAACAGTTTGTGGCCGGAAAAAACGAAAAAGTCACAATCCAATTGCTGTACATCCACATCTTGATGGGCTACTACCTGAGCACCGTCAAGCAGTACTGGCACACCCCGCTCGTGGGCAGTATCAATGATTTCCCTGACCGGATTAATCGTACCCAGTGAATTTGAAATATAAACCACCGAAACCAATCGGGTTCGATCACTGAGGAGCTTCTCGTATTCTTCAAATATAATTTCACCATCATCATTGATGGGGATAATCTTTAGCTTGGCGCCGGTCTGTTCGCACAACAGTTGCCAGGGAACGATATTGGAATGATGTTCCATATGAGAGATGATGACTTCATCACCGGGATTTATAAATTTTCTCCCATAGGATGTGGCGACCAAATTGATGCTGTCTGTGGTTCCGCTGGTAAACACAATCTCGGTATTAGAAGCAGCATTGATGAAATTCCGGACGGCTTCTCGGGCATCTTCGTATTTCTCAGTTGCAATCTCACTCAAATAATAGACAGCCCGATGGATGTTTGCATTCTCACGGCTGTAATATTTATTGATCGCATCAATGACACATTGTGGTTTTTGGGTAGATGCGGCATTATCCAGAAACGCCAGCGATTTTCCATGTATTTTCTGGTGGAGAATAGGGAAATCCTGGCGTACTTTTTCCACATTTAACCCGGCTTTTGTATTTTTTTCCGTTTGATATATCAACATAGCTTTTAAACTATTAAACTAATAGATGCGATACCAAAAATCTAACTTTTTATAATTTGCTTTATAATTGACTGAATCTGTGCGATATCATATTCTCCAGATGCTCTCTTACCGAATCAATGGTAATATAATTGAACACATCGCTGGCAAATGCATATTGGAGAATCGCCTGTGCTTTATCCTTTGGTATACCTCGAGACTGAAGGTAAAAGAGAGCTTCCGCGTCCAATTGTCCCACCGTCGCTCCGTGGCTGCAGACCACATCATCGGCAAATATCTCCAGCTCGGGTTTGCTGTTCACAGTTGCGTCATCTGTCAATAGAAGCGCCTTATTATTTTGATACGCATTTGTTTTTTGCGCATCCTTATTGACATAGATTTTGCCATTAAACACACCGGTAGCCTTACCGCCGAGAATCCCTTTATACAACTCATTACTATAGCAATTTGGCTTGAGGTGTCGAATAAGTGTATGATTATCGATGTGCTGTTTTTTGGTCCCCATATAAAATCCGATTATATGGCTTTCACCGTGTTCTTCATCTATAGTAATGTTCAAGTTATTGCGCACCAACGCCCCGCCCATATCAATGTTAACCAGGGAGTAAATACTACCTTTTTGTTGGTAGGTTTCCAATGCATGCAGGTGATACGCCTTGCGGCTCTCATCCTGAATTTTAACATGCTCCACATTGGCATTTTCCCGGACGACTATTTCTGTCACCGCATTATTAAAATATGCATTATCTCCCAGGTAATGGTGACTCTCCACCAATTTTGCCTGACTATTTTTGCCAACCACAATTAAGTTTCTGGGGCTGGTATAGAATGATGACTGACTCGAATCAGTTAAATAGACCAGGTGTAACGGTTCTTTCAGAACCACATCATCAGGGATAAAAATAAGCGCACCATCCCGGGCAAAAGCGGTATTTAAAGCCACGAAGGCATCGGCCTGCTTTTCAATTTTGGCAAATTTAGATAGATTTTTATTAACAATTTCAGATTGATCTTCCAAACGATTTTCTAAACCGTCCACAATCATTCCTTTTGCTGTGGGAGTGTAGGTCGATAAATCGGCTGAGTAGCGTCCGTTTACAAATACCACTAAATTATCAGACAGCTGCTCAAAAGCGAAATCTTGAACCGTATCTGCTGAAACTTCGGTCGGCTGTGCATCAAGTTCAAATTTATACTTTAATAAAGGTAGTACGCTGGTATATTTCCATTCTTCGTTGCGCCTGGTCGGAAAACCAAATTCGGCGAAACGAGAGATGGCCGTCTTCCGCATTTCATGAAACGGTGCATTGGTATGTCCGTTCAAACGATTTTCCAGAGCACGAAAATTGGAAACATACCAATCTCTCATTTCAGTTATTCTTTCAACTTCTCCGCGTTTACTCATAGTTATTTTCACCTTATTTATTTATAGTTCCATCTTCATTATTAAAGTGTGGCAGCTTCTTGTTGTTCTTTGCGCAACCAATCGTAGCCATGTTCTTCAAGATGTAAGGCTAATTCTTTATCACCGGATTCAACGATCTTGCCATCGACCATTACGTGAACAACATCGGGTATGATATAATTGAGCAATCGTTGATAGTGCGTAATCACCAGGAAAGCCCGGTCTTGGCTGCGCATTTGATTCACGCCATTAGCCACAATCTTAAGCGCATCGATATCCAATCCCGAATCTGTCTCATCCATAATCGCCAACTTGGGTTCCAATACTGCTAATTGGAAAATCTCATTGCGCTTTTTCTCTCCTCCGGAAAAACCTTCGTTGATGGAACGGTTTAAAAATTTCTCGTCCATTTGGACTAACTTTAGGCTCTCTTTAACCTTGGTTAGGAATTCCATTGCATCCAATTTTTCCAATCCCTGATGTCCCCGAATTTCATTTAGCGCGGTTTTTAAAAAGGTTGCATTACTAACTCCGGGAATTTCAACCGGATATTGAAAAGCCATAAATAAGCCATCACGACCGCGTTCGTCCGGATCCATTTCCAATAAATTTTGATTTAAATAGAGAACTTCGCCCGAATCAACTTCATACTCTTCTCTTCCGGCCAGCACATTGGCTAACGTGCTTTTACCGGACCCATTAGGTCCCATAATCGCGTGCACTTCTCCCGGATTAATCTCCAAATTGATCCCCTTAAGAATCTGATTTTCTTCTACGGATGCTTTCAAATCTTTAATTTTTAACATAATTCCCTTCACTCGCTCTTTTATAGTTTAACTCGTTAATATCTTACTTGTCCATTTACAAACGTATCTTACCAAATTACTTAACTTTTATTCTATTTTCTCTCGCTCCTCGCTCCTCGTTTTTTTAACCGACACTACCTTCCAAACTAATCTCCAGCAACTTCTGCGCTTCAACTGCAAATTCCATCGGTAACTCTCTGAAAATTTCTCTACAATAACCGTTGACAATTAAGGCAACAGCATCTTCCTCATTGATCCCACGTTGATTGCAATAAAAAATTTGGTCTTCACCAATTTTGGAAGTGGTGGCCTCGTGCTCCACCTGGGCAGTGGGATCGCTTATTTCCAGATAGGGAAAAGTATGTGCGCCACACTTATCGCCAATTAGCAGGGAATCGCATTGCGAAAAATTTCGTGCGTTGGTTGCCCCTTTATGCACTTTGACCAGGCCACGATAAGAATTGTTACTAAATCCGGCGGAAATTCCCTTGGAGACAACTCTGCTTTTGGTATTCTTACCAACGTGGGTCATCTTTGTCCCGGTATCTGCCTGTTGATAGTTGTTGGTCATGGCAACTGAATAGAATTCTCCAACGGAATTATCACCCTGCAAAACTACACTGGGATATTTCCAGGTAATTGCCGAGCCGGTTTCCACCTGGGTCCAGCTAATCTTGGAATGCTCCTCCAGACAGATGCCGCGTTTGGTCACAAAATTGTATATACCGCCTTTCCCTTCTTCATCACCGGGGTACCAGTTCTGCACGGTTGAGTATTTCACCTCCGCGTCTTTGTGAGCCACAATCTCAACCACCGCGGCATGTAACTGATGTTCGTCTCTCATCGGCGCAGTACAACCTTCTAAATAACTCACATAAGCGCCTTCTTCCGCAACAATTAGCGTGCGCTCGAATTGCCCGGTATTGGCTGCATTAATGCGAAAGTAAGTAGATAACTCCATTGGGCAACGAACGCCTTTGGGTATGTAACAGAACGATCCATCCGTAAATACCGCCGAATTCAGGGCCGCGAAAAAGTTATCGTTATATGGAACCACTGTTCCCATGTATTTTTTGACCAGATCAGGATAGTTTTGAACCGCTTCGGAAAATGAACAAAAGATAATGCCCAGCTCTTCCAGTTCCTTCTTAAATGTAGTGGCTACAGAGACACTATCCATAACCGCATCCACCGCCACACCGGTTAAGCGCTTCTGTTCTTCCAGCGAAATTCCCAATCTGTTAAAGGTGTCAATTAATTTGGGATCGACTTCATCCAAACTCTTGGGTTGTTTCTTTTTCTTTGGTGCCGCAAAATAATAGGCATCTTGATAATCAATCGGTGGAAAATTGACATTGGACCAGTCCGGCTGCTTCATGGTTAGCCAATTTCGATAGGCTTTTAATCGCCATTCAAGTAACCATTCCGGTTCATTCTTTTGCTTGGAGATAAATCTAATTATATCTTCATTTAATCCCTTGGGAGCGGTATCCATCTCAATATCAGTTGACCAGCCCCACTTATATTCTTTTCTTATTTGCCCTTCAATAAACTCTTGTTCGGTGCTCATAGAACAGGTACCCTCTTTTCTTGGTTAATTTTTTGTTCAAACATCCAATCCAAACCGTTCATAATTTATTTTAGTATATTCTTCCCATTTTTCCGGAACTTCATCTTCGGGAAAAATGGCCTCTACAGGACATTCAGGCTCACATGCCCCGCAGTCGATACATTCTTCGGGATGAATGTACAACATTTCATTGACTGAAATCATTTTCTCCTTGTCTTCCTCACTTAAGGTATACCCTTCCGCAGGATAAATACAGTCCACCGGACAGACATCCACGCAGGCTGTGTCACAAACTCCTACGCAAGGTTCGGCAATTATGTAAGTCATTCGTATCTCCTTAATTTTTATTTAATTGTCTGACAAAATTCACCGGAATACTGTCACCTTTATCAGGTGTTGAGGTGACTTCAAAAGGAATTTGATTCGATTGCAAATCTTGTAGAGTGATTGTATCAAAAAAGTGAATAAGCTTTAACTGTATAGTCTCCATTGGATTACGAATGTTGCAAAAGCTTAATTGCTCACATGTACAATCTTCACCTTCCTCTATGCAACTGACCACGCGCACCGGCCCATCAACAGCGTTAATCACACCGGTGATGTTTATCGATTCAGGCTCTTGTGCCAGTTCATACCCCCCTTTTACGCCCTGTACCGATGTGACAAAACCATTCTTGGTTAAGCTCTGCAAAACCTTGCCGATTAATTCCTGTGAAAAGTTAAAATTCTCCGATAACTCTCTGGTGGTCGTCAATTGTCCTTTATCTCTTTTTGCCATATAACACATTGAGATCAAGGCGTATTCAACTTTTTTGCTTAATTTCAACATGGGAAACCCGACTTAATTAGTCTTATTTATCGCCAAAAAAAATTTACTTTTTCTTAATCCGCTCTAATCTAAAATTTAAACCCGACTATTTTTGTCCTATTTCGATGATAAATATATAGTCAAAAGTGTTGTATGTCAAAATAATTTTAAAAAATTATATTAGTTTCCCTGCAATTATTCGGATACAAAGCTTAACAGCTTTACTAAGTAGGCTATTTCAAAAGTATTTGAAACGATGTACTAAGCCTCTAAACATAGTTAGATACGTGTTAACAGATAATTGGCGATTTTGTTGCTTTGAATTCACCTTCAGAAGGCATCATAAAGCTATGTTACAATTCCCTGAAAAGATAAGTTTTCTTAATAAAAAATTTTTTTATCGGAATTTTAGTTGATATGAACTATTATTCACCACTATTACAAAAGGAGCGCATTATGACCAAATATAATATAGTTTTAAGTGTGATGTTTGTAATTTTAATCCAATTTACATTCGCCCAAAAGATGCAGGAGGTAACGCAGTGGCCTCGGACCCAACAGGCTGATGTATTAGCAGAAAAGAACTGGCTGATTCTGAAGTGGATTGACAAAGATATGAATACATGGGTAGCTCCCCCGGAAGATTTTCTCGCTCATCGAACACCCGGCGCTACTTTTGATGTAACATACAACGGATTTTCTCCCACTGCCCGGACAGCTTTTCAATTTGCAGTGGATATTTGGGCCTCTCTTATCAACTCTTCTGTTCCTATCAAAGTTAAGGCCAATTGGACGCCCCTTGCCCCGGGTGTCCTCGGCTCAGCCAGCGCCTCGCGATATATTCGCAATTTTCCGGGAGCGCCGATGAACGACACCTGGTATCCTATAGCTTTGGCGGAGAAACTGAACGGCAGTGTTTTTTCGCCGGACACGGCCGACATCGTGGCGAATTTTAACAGCAACTTCAGCAACTGGTATTTGGGCACCGATGGCCAAACACCTTCCGGCGAGGTAGATTTAGTGACGGTGGTGCTTCATGAATTGTGCCACGGTCTCGGATTTCTGGGCTCCATGAGTGTAGACAGCGCATCCGGAATGGGCAGCTGGGGACTGGGCTCCGGGTTTCCCTTCATTTACGATCATTATACTGAAAACGGTCCCGGCCAGCAATTGATCAATACCACCAATTTTCCCAACCCTTCCACGGCCCTGGCCAATCAGCTAACCGGGGATGATCTCTTTTTTAATGGGCCGGAAGCAGTGGGCGCCAATAGCGGTAATCGTCCCAAATTGTATGCGCCAAGCAACTGGGAGCAAGGCTCCAGTTATTCTCACCTGGATGAAACCACCTTTCCACCAGGCAACCCCAATTCATTGATGACACCCCAGATCGGCAATGCGGAACCGATCCATGCCCCCGGACCTGTTACGCTGGGAATTTTTAGAGATATGGGCTGGTCCACGCAAAGCGGCGGGGGGACTTCAGTTGTCAAATGGGAAGAGACCTTTACCAGTGGCTCACCACCTCCCAACTGGCTGGTTGTCGATAATGATGGCAGTGGTGATGCGCTTGAATATCGACAATTAGTAGTATTCCAAGGTGGAGATACGGTTCAACCCCAAATAGCGCAAAGTTTTTGGTTTGGTAATTTTAGCAACGCCAATTCCAGCGGTTTAATTGATGAATGGTTGATCACGCCCCGGGTTCAAAACATCGACGCTGGCGATTCACTCTATTTTTGGGCCGGTGCCATCGGCGGCAGTTTTGATGATTCCTTAAAGGTATTTGTCTCCACTACCGGAAATTCGTTGAGTGATTTTACCAATCAAATCGCTTATTTTAAAGTTGACGGCCCGGTGAGTTCATGGCATCAATATGGTTTTGATCTAACACCATTCAATGGGGAGGATATCTATATTGCAGTTAATTACTACATTGTGGATGGCGGGCCTGCCGGCACCCATTCCGACAACGTTTGGATCGACCACTTCTTAATCACGACCGATTCCGTGACCGGTATATCCGACCCGGATCGCCCCATTGCCAACCGAATTCCGCAAGGCTATTCGTTGCAACAGAACTATCCCAATCCCTTTAACCCGGTTACCCATATTCCCTTCTCGCTTTCCAAAGCCGGGCATGTCAAGATTGAGGTTTACAACTCACTCGGCCAGAAAGTGACATCTCTGCTGAATGAATATCACCCGGCCGGAAGACATGAAGTTGCTTTCGATGCCCATCGATTTAGCAGCGGAATCTACTACTACCAACTGGAAGTAAACGGCTTTCGCCAGGTAAAAAAGATGTTATTGATGAGATAATTAGGGTGCTTCAAAATATTCAGCGACGTAAGCCTCTTCGGTTTCAAGGTATAACCGGGGAGGCTTTGCTTTTTTACTCGTGCTCTACTGCAATTCCAATAGTGAAAATTGACGGTCAATGCTCTCGATCTGAAGACGGATATGATGTAACATGATATTCAGCCCGTTTCTCCGCATAAAAAAAAGGCGCCTTCTTCCTGAGGCGCCTCTTTAAATTTAAAATTCAAGGCCTCTTCTATCTCAGACTCCAATCATCCTGATCAGAGGTTGTTGGGAGGAAATAAACAGCACTCATTGTCACCTTTTAAACAAAATTGGGGGACATGAGATTAATAGTTGCTTTTTTCTTTGGGCAATATTACAGCGTCAATCACATGAATAATGCCATTGGAGGCTTTGATGTCTGTTTTAACCACCTTAGCGCCATCAATAAAAACCGACTCATCTTTTACTTCGATCGCGGCAGTTTGACCGTTAACGGTTTCAACTTTTGATAAATTGACCACCTCCGCAGCAGGAACCTTCCCGGAAACCACATGATAAGTGAGAATAGCAACCAGTTGCTCCTTATTTTCCGGTTTTAAAAGATTTTCTACCGTGCCTTCCGGCAGCTTGGCAAAAGCTTCATCGCTGGGCGCGAATACAGTAAGAGGACCATCTCCTTTCAGGGTTTCAACCAATCCGGCTGCCTTAACCGCTGTGACCAGTGTGTTAAACGAGCCTGCGCCAATCGCCGTATCTACGATATCCTTTTTTGCTTTTTTATGGTAAGATCCGGCATGTATTAATGTGCTGACGAAAATTAATGCCAATGCAACTGTAAAGAATTTAGCAAAAATGAAACGCTTCATGATCATATCTCCTTTTTTTTGTTTGGTTTAGGTTAATCGCCCGCTTATTTAGATTGAGCGATTTGAGCGTTTTCAAACCAAGTATAATTCTATTTAATGGAATTGTCAAGTAAAAAAATAAAAAAATCGCTCAAAACGCTCATTATGGATGGTAGGTTTAGCAGGTTAGTTGTGCCCTGTAAAGATAATTACCCAATTTATGATTTTTAGTATTTCCTATGCTAGCAACGCCTCCTCTGCGGCTTTGGGTAATTTTATTTATACAAAATATTCGGTGGGAAATAAATAATCTTCGCCGGATTCGTCAACAACTCGCATTAGATTATGATGAGAGACTTTTTCATCATCGAGCACTCTGTAAACTTTGTCCCTTTCCAGCGATACTTCATAACCCTTGTTGTTAATACATATAACAAATTCTAATTCCATCAGTCAAATTTCTTATCACAGCCTTTTTTTCGTTCCACTTAACAAAATCTTAATCAACTCTGATTAACATACTGTAAAATTACGTTTGTTGCCATTAAAAATTGCTTGAATTGACCAATGTAAATAAACCGGGCGTTTTAAGGTCTCCGATTTTGAGATAGTCTCTCTTGGCGCTTTCTTTTCGTTTTTTGGCGCATAACAACCTGTTTCAGCCGCTGCCTCACTGAGCTGATGATGTTTGCCTAACTTACATTTTGAGCACTTAACATTTAAAAACCACCCCGCTGCAAGCGGTCGGCTGCAAACTATGGTTAGGCAGAATTCATAAATCGATTATATACTATATCTGCGCCGTCATCTGGTCTGTATTCAAAATGATATTCAATTATTTCATCCTGGAGTGTATTTCTGCGAACTGAATCTGCATCGTAAGTATTGGCCGGTAAGTTAACAACTTGATTCACCATCATAGCTCCGTTTATTTCTTCCTGAATTATTTCAGCAGCGGATCTTGTATAATCAAATTTACTTCCGTCATACCAATGACCATAACTTGACAGTCTTTTGACATATAGTTTAAGATCAGATTTTACTTCAATATTGTCAAGTATCTTTAGAACACATACACTGTCCACAATGGCGATGTTACCGGAATTGTCTATTTCATTAATATCACTCAACAATATTTCATATTTAATATATTTGAGACAGCCGCCTTGATTTTGATGAAAATATCGTTCTTTATCCAATTTAAGATGTTCTATTTCCATTTTATTTGAAATGGATTGTGCAAGAGTAGATTTACCGGCACCTGTATCACCATCAATAGAAATCACTCTAATTTTGTTTCGGTGGATGTTCTTTTGGACTTCTTTGAAAATTCCTTCAATATTATCTGTTTCAATCATGAGAAGCCTTACTGCCTAATCGCGCGGATCAGCTGCAAGCGGGAGGGCAAGCTTGCTTGTCTGTACGCGCTGTCAGCTGAATCCGCTTGTTGTGAGGCGCGGGAGCGCCGAACGCTCAAGCGGATGGTATCCGCGCGATTGATCCGGGCGCGAAACGTCCGGATCAACAAGTAATTCTATGGTTTTCCTGATAACACCCAAGAATTTATATTTTTATTAGTCAAAAACAAGGAAAAATCAACTACGATGGGAAAAAGCAACTGTATAACACGCCTATTGGGGTGATATGAAGAAACTGGATAGCTTCTGATTCTGGACAAACGCTTTGGCTGAATCACTAATTATAATATTCTTGCCATTTTGATTCCTATAAACCCTAATTTTTTTCGGCTAACTAATTTTGTGTTAAGAGAGCAAAAATATGCTGGAGGTGTTATATATGGGCCGTTATCTAAAAACGTAGGCAGTCTCTTCCTGTTTGGGTTCTTGCCCATCCTTGTGGGTATAAAAAAGTTCGCAGCATTCCAAAAAAGGTCCTAAAATCCCCTCATTGAAATTCTTAATTTTTCAAGCACCATTTCTATCAACTTTCTATTCCAAAAACCTTTGCCTTTTTGGAATGACTTGTGGAGATTCGGAACGCCGTCAATGCGGAGTGCTATCTTGATTTCCCGGTAAACCCACTTAGCCTTACCCACCGCTCTTTTCTTTGGAATCATTTTGACGGAAGCCATGCTTCTTCTTTGCCGGAATTTCTACATGCTGTCACTTTGTGTCGTTCTCTGTCATTTGCAACGGGTGAAGAGAATAAGGAATGAGCATAGGCACATTGCGTTGGTAATTACGGTAGACTTCGCCGAAATCGGCTCGAAGATCACCTTCTTCGAGCAGGGTGGCCATGATGATCCAGATGGTGAACAGGATATTGAACAGCAGCCGATCCGCCGTAACATCCGGAGACGACCAGATTAGCAACAGCATGGAAAAATAGAGCGGGTGGCGAATCCAGCGGTACGGTCCCCGAACCGTAAAAGGCATCGGCTTCATTTGCCTGTCGCGCACATGGGCCAGAATCGGAGCCAGCCCGAAGGTGTCAAAAGAGTCCAGTGCTTTTATACCCCAGGCCGTCCCGGCGATACCCAGAAAATAGATACCGCGCATGAACCAACGGAGACCACCTTGAAAGTCCAATAGCATACGTGGAGACTTCTGCCACAGGACTACCAGCAAAAGCAGGACAACCCCGGAGGTCACAAAGTACACTGCCCCGTGGTAGATGGGTGAAACAATTTTCGCCAACCAACGCTGGTATGCTCTGCGAATCATGGCACTGTGTTGGGCGAAAAACAGCAAACAGAGGCCTGCATCAAACCACAGGATCGCGCCCTCATTTAAAGTCAGTTTCACCATGTGAAGCGAGTTCATAAAGAGAAACAGCGCGAACAACAGCAACGCCCCCCCTCCAATGACGCTGGCCAGTCCGAGCATAAGATAAGCAGAAGACTTATTTAAAGAGGTCATGCTCATGCAACGATTTCCCCTAATTCCGCCTTAATTGAATATCCGTAGCCAGTCCTATGCATCCGTTCAATCCTCCAAATAGCCAAATAATGAGAATGTTTGAGTGCAAGGATTCATCATCCTGAAAACTTCACATATCCTCACCTTTATGCCGGCGCATCATGAAGAGATCTAACCGATATGCCCAAACTTTTCAAAGTTATAATGCAGTCTGATTGAAAGCAATGTTGGAGGTGTATCCTTTTCTGATTGAAAAACGTCTGAGGGGGTAAATAAAGAAAATCAGAAAGGAGGTGATATAAATGAAGTGCACAGAAAAGCCTGATGCGGAAAGCAAGAAGGAGAACACGGACAGCAGTTCACCTTTCGAGAAATGCCAGGGGATGGCTGAGATGGTACGAAGCTTTTGCGGCAGTGATGATGGGTCATGCGATTGCAAAGAGATAATGCAAGGCATGTTCGGGAAAACCCCAAAAGAAGAAGAGAAGCAATGAGTTTATAATTAAGGTGGATGGTCACGATTGTCAACGGCCATCCACCAAAGATTCTCATTGAAAAATTGTAAATATCTAATCATTCAAATCAATAGGAGAATTATCATGAAAATCAAAAAAAATGTTGGCGGAATTGACCAGGTTCTAAGAATCATTGTAGGGAGTATTCTGCTGTCGTTGGTATCTTTAGCCTTTATAGGCTCACAAACCAGCTGGGCTTACCTGGGATTTATAGGACTTATTCCTCTCATCACCGGAATAATTGGCTATTGCCCGACTTACCAATTATTGGGAATCAATACCTACAAAAATAAACAAGTAAACAACAACGCGATCCTTCAACCAAAAATATAAGGAGTCAATCCATGTCCCTTAACTTGAAAGAGAAAGAATTGGTGGCAATCGGGGCATCCGTGGCGGCAGGGTGCAAACCATGTACAAACTACCACCTCAAGAAGGTGCGGGAAGCGGGAGCCTCCTATGAAGAAATCAACAAGGCAATTTTGAATGCGGTTAATGTGCGTAACAGCGCAAAAAAAATCATGGAAGCTCATGCACTGCATCTGGAAAATGTAAAAGATACGGACGAGTACGACCGCAATGAAAATACTACCCGGATCAAGGAGTTAGTCTCTGTTGCCGCCGCCTTTGCGGTCAACTGCACCTCAAATTTGGAGAAACATATTGCCCTGGCTCAAAATGTGGGTATCAGCGATAATGAAGTTAAATCGGTTTTGGACCTGGCACTGTTCATCAAAGGGCAAGCCTCCTCTCATGTGGATCGAATCGCGGAAAGAATCGGAAATAAGGTATCGTCGATGGAAAAACTAGAAAAGAGCGGTGGATGTTCTCATGAGGATTCGGAGGCTGAAACTGCCGAATCGAACAAGGAGACTGTTGCAGCGACGGCGCCGGTTGAAGGAGTCGATTGCGGCTGTGGGGGAAACTGTTAAAAAATGGGATCACGGATAAGAGAAGGGCTTACGAGAAAAAAATGAACTTCGGGAATGTCAGGCCGATGATCGCGCATTCCCGAAGGCTTAGTTCTACAGTATAAATCTTTTAAACTGTAATAAGGAGGACACATTATGTATTATGGATTTGAATGGTGGTGGATTTTTCCACTTGCCTGCTTTGGGCTAATGTTGCTGGGTATGATTCTTTTCTCCAGGATGGGTAGAGGATTTTGTTGTCGTCCTCCCAGAGACTGGTCCGGTACCAAAAACCGAATAAGTAAATGGGAACATCCGGAAAAAAACCAAAAAAAAGCCGGAGATTAGCTTCTCACCAATATAGAAAATAATTGCGTTAAGGTAATTCGCATAGACCATAATTGGGATTTGAATGTTTACTTGTTTTCTTTAATTCCATATGGCAAATTATTGGTGAAGGTTTAAAGTGGCTCTTTTTTTATTGGGGGATAATTAAAAAATAAGGAGCTTCAAATGGTTGAAACAAATTTGGACTTTCAGGAGATCTATGATGCGTTTCAATCGAAGATCTACCGCTATCTGAAGCGATTGGTGGGTGAGTTTGAGGCCGAAGATTTGACTCAGGAAGTATTCACAAGAGTCAGCCAAGCTTTAAAAGACTTTAGGGGCGAGTCACAGCTATCCACCTGGATATATCGAATAGCAACTAATGTTGCAATGGATATACTGCGCAGCTCCTCATATAAACGAACAGTTCGAAAAAGACGAGTAATGGAAACGGCTGAAGAGAGTGAAACAGCCATCGAGAACGGAGATGCCTGGACAGGTGAAAAGGAGCAATCGGTCGAGCAACGGGTCATTCAAAATGAAATGAATCAATGTATTCGGGATTTTATTGAGAATCTGCCTGAGAACTACAAGACCGTGGTGATTCTCAGTGAGTTGGAAGGTTTGAAAAACCAGGAAATTGCCGGCATACTTCAAATCAGCCTTGATAGTGTTAAAATAAGGTTGCATCGCGGCAGGGCAAACCTAAGGAAAAAACTGGAATCCAATTGCAGTTTCTATAGAAATGAGCAAAACGAACTGGCCTGTGATCTGAAAAGTGCGTTTGAGGAATTTCGAGAGACTTTTTAATCTGACATAGACGAAGAAATATAGTTAGTAGGGACGTTCGCCGCCACTACGGGGTTGGGCTGCCCCGTCGACCGTTGAATTCTCCAGCTGCAGAGGGTGATTAGGTTTCACCAGCTCCGCTTGCCACCAAAACCTCATAGTGCTGGACGTTGGGTTCGGGGTCCACAAGACACTCTCGATCGTACGGAAAGTATTGTGCTTTCTCAATGTCCGGGCCCGCGTATTTCTTAATGGCCTCGCGTGAGTCCCAGAGCGAGATGAGGAGAAAATGAACTCGATCGCCTTCAGTGCGTCGAAGGAGGGAAACTCCACGATTTCCCGGCACTCTTTGGTAGTCACGCACACCAAGATCGGAGTCTTGAAGATACTTGCCATACCCCTCAGCTTTCTCTACCGGAACGACCCCATGCCACACACGAGCGATCATCTCGTCTCCTTCACAATTGATTTTTCTGTATTCGACCAATGTGGCCTAACATGTAGTCCCATAGCTGTCTTCATAATAACCAAATATTTATATTTTTATAATCTAAAAACAAGGGAAATTGGGTACTGTGATAAAATTAAACGCTCTGAGAAGCATGCAGGGGCGATATAGACAGCGCCCATGCCGCCTTCGCCGAGTTTCTCAAGAATTTTGTAGTGGAGGATTTTTTGTCCGATCAAATGATTACCTTGGTTTCTATTGTTCTTACTTCATAATGCTTAACGCTAAGCTCTGGCGAAACGGCACATTCACACACTGAGCTTTAGTTTACCCCCTAACTTTGAAAAGCGCAACAGACGTTATTTTAAAACCAAACTGTGCCGTTTTCGCCTGCAGCGCAAGTTATACCGAGCCCTTTGAGAACAGCACCGAAAATTAACATACTACCAAACCAATAATATTCATCAGCCTTCTTTGTTACTCATCTTCAATAAAAACGGCAGGCGAAATGTTAAACCGCTTACTGAGTGCTTTAACCTGTCTGAGGGTAAGCTTCCTTTTGCCGCTTAGTATTTCCGATACAACTCCCTGACTTCCCAATTCTTTTAAATCGCGTTGTTTTAGATTGTGCTCTTCCATTAAATATTTTAAACAGCCAATCGGATCTCCCAACGGTTCAGGATAATGCCGGTCTTCGTAATCTTCGATTCGTGCTCCGATAGTTTCCATCAATGATGCCAGTGGATGATCCTCATCTTCACCGACCATATCGATCAGTTTATCCAATACTTTTACAGCGTATTCATATTCTTCTTCGGTGTGGATGACCGATACCACTTTTGAAACCACCGGCCATATTCTAGCGATTTCTTCGATTTCTGCATTTAATACTTCTTCGTTCAATACTTCCATCGTTATTCCTTCCATTTACCCTTATCATACTCCTTATGGGTTAACACATCCCTGATATAAATGATCTTGCGATTGTAATGAATGGCGACGATTAATCTGTATTTATTGCCACCAATGTTGAAAACCGTCAATTTATCAACTTTATCCGCGCTTGGAAAAATTTGCCGCAACTCGGAGAATGATTCGAAGTTGTGGCGTTTCATCGCTCGATACCATCGCTCCAAAGGCTCATCAGCTTCCGGATGCTGCTCCGCAAATTCCAGTAAGCGTCTTCGTGTAATAACGCGCATGGGAAAATATATCTCACGCGGAGATATTTATCAAGCGATATTTTCACGACAATTATTCTGACGGTATAACGTT
>JABAHQ010015877.1_pt4 | contig 19135 bp, 15 predicted proteins | sample 7062091 | NCBI WGS metagenome assembly JABAHQ01 (sample SAMN14534359, study PRJNA622989) | marine sediment metagenome | biome: marine biome [ENVO:00000428]; feature: marine pelagic biome [ENVO:01000023]; material: deep marine sediment [ENVO:00002113] | place: India: Gulf of Kutch | collected...
TCGCGAAGATCCATCAATTCATCCAGAATTAACTGCACATACTTCGGTTGTCCATAGGGCGCAAGCCCCATAACCTTATACTCGCCTGAATTTACTTTAAAGCCGGTATAATAAGTAAATGCGCTGTAAAGTAATCCCAAGCTATGGGGAAAGTGTAATTCATATTTAATATCAATCCGGTTATCACTGCCAAGGCCCCATGAGGCGGTTGCCCACTCCCCTACGCCATCGATGGTCAGAATTGCCGCACGTTCAAACGGAGAGGGAAAAAATGCGGAGGCGGCATGAGATTGGTGGTGCTCCGGGTAAAGCAGATTGCCTTCATAGCCGATTTCATCCTTAATCAGGTCCCCCATCCAGAGTTTTTCTTTGAGCCATAAAGGCATCGCCATTAAAAATGATTTAATTCCCGAAGGTGCAAACGCTAAATAAGTTTCCAATAACCTTTCAAATTTAAGCCAGGGTTTATCATAAAAGACCACATGATCAATTTCTTTAGACATTACGCCAGCCTCCCTCAAACAATAATCAATCGCATGTGTGGGAAACCGATGATCATGCTTTTTTCGGGTAAACCGCTCCTCCTGCGCAGCTGCAATGATGTCTCCATCGCGCACAATGCAAGCTGCAGAATCGTGATAAAAAGCGGATATGCCAAGGATGTGGATTGGTTTCATGTTACTTTATAAATGCCAGGTTAATCTATGACAGGTTTAAAACATGTTCTCCATTTCAAACTGAACAAATGAATCTTATCTGTTACTGCCGATGACTATCAAGAAACATATCAAAAATAACTATAACAAAATAAATTAAAAAGACATAGGACAAAATTTCGACAATTAATTTTCAAAATACTAAATGATATTTTGTAACCTAATTTTCAGTATCTGTTGGAATCAAATGTTGATTCTCCACATATTCAAAAATCGCATATCTGCGAGTATAAACCGGGTGAAGATATTTAAAGCGCAATTGATCGAACCAGGTTAAATTGGGTTCTGATTTATTTACCCGATTAAAGTAGGAAGGAATTGCATTTGCAGGATCCTGAGTTGCCCGCCAAACCAAATAAAAACTGGTCAATGAATCAAAAGGAACGTTTGGAGTTCCCATTTGACAAAGCTTACAAAATTTATCAAAAGGCTCCATATGTATAATATAGGGGCTTTCAACACTCTTTTCATTGCCACAAAAGTATTGAGTAGAATATGCATACGCATCCATAAAAATTACGGGCTTCTCAGATTGGACGGCAGGCGGGGGATAATTATCTGCCAATCCACTGGAGTTTAAGTAGAGGAGTCCAGAAAATATATAAATGCAAGCAAAAATGTTTAGAATTCTTTTCGAAAAATTTCGATATACTAATAAATGAAAGATAGGCAATAGAACAATTACAAACCTGGCGTCTATTAATCCCCTCCAAAAAAACTGATTTGCCCACAATACAATCAAAGAAGATCCAAGGATGGAAAAGAACAACCGAGTATTTTGCGCTTGCAAGTTTATTTTTTTAATCAATCGCGCATCTTTAAAAAGCCATATTAACATTACGAAGAGTACAGGTAATAAATGAAGTGTACGAAAAATATCGAATTTCAAGACTATTTCCATTAACAAGAATCCAAGCAAAAAGATTAGCAATCGCCTGGAGAGGGAGAAAGGTTTGACCTGGAAGCGTTGGTCAGTCTTTATAAAATATATGATAACTGAAAAAAGTGCAACAAACACAGCTAAGAAAAAAGTTTCCTGCGACCAGAAGTTAAAGAACATTAATCCCATCGCATAGATCAACTGCTCGATATTAATAAAAGCCGTTTTAAGAGTTGCAAGCAGCTCGCCTGGTGGAGCCGTATTCTGAAATATCGAATACAGCCAACCGATCAGCACGATAGAGTAAATTGCAGAAGCAGACGGTAATAAATACTTTTTGCGATAAAAAAACACAATTAAAATATATGGGATCAGTAAAACAAAATTATAATCCGCGAAGAATCCTGCAGCAATGATTAGAATTATGATATATAGTTGACTGGTTTTTTCTCTTGTTAGAACATTTTCTCCTTTCCATACTAGCAATGTAGAAAAGAGACATACAAGTCCCCACATTCGGCTATATACAAAGATATTTAAAATGCCGGCGGAGGCAGCACATGCATAAAAATATAAGGGGATGCGTTTATATGTGGAGAGAAATTTAATTAGGACTACTATAAACCCTAATCCAACCAGATAATTTACTAACCTGAGGCTTATCGGTTGAACGACAGGTAAAAATGTTTGCACCGTTTTCTGTAAGAGATGAAAAAGCGGGGGGTGACCGATGCCAAATTCTTTGAGTGTCAGAATCTCCTTAATGGTACATGTTGATGTATAAACCCAGGAAAAAAATTCATCCACATTATAATCTTTAACAAAAGCAGCGATCCAATATGCAAAACTAAATATAGCTAACGAAATAACAAGATCGCGGCGAAGGACACTAAAGTAAGTTGTTGATTTGGAGTGACTCAAATATAGGGAAATTGATTTCGCTTTTGCGGATTTTTTATAGTCTTTGATAATTTGTCAAGACAATTCCTTGGGTTGCCATCAATCGCTTAACCTGATTTGATATTAATGCATCTTGCTCGCCCTTCCATCCGCATCCCCATTTGCTCTCATATCTCTGTCTCAGTTGTTCATCCTCCTCTCCGGGATGACACATGATCTCTGAAATGCCATCCGGAATCATCTTTAAGATTTTTTGCAAGCTCTTTTCTGTGAGCTTTCCACTATAGCCGGTTCCCAAAAAATAATCGCATGTATTAAGACCACTCGCTAAAATTTTTCGTTTAGCCATTTTTGCAAGGAAGCTAAATCCTTTTCCGGTGAAACCGGGCATGGGAGTGAATTGATCGTAAGCACTGCGCATCCATTGAATATTAAACTCCAGAGCCAATTGTATCACTATTTTTAAGATGGGAGGAAGAATGTGCAAATGCTGATGGCTATCAATATGGCTGATTCTGATACCGGCGTCCAGGACTTTCGAAAATTGGGCGCGCAACTCATCTTCAACCTCCGCTAACTTGATTCTCTTTAAATAAAATTCTTTAATAAATTGGCGAAAATCCAAAAAAAAAGTGCCATTATTGTTGATCAAAGATGGCACTTTTTGGACTGGTAAAATCGGCTGTTCTTCTAATAAAACAAGATGGATACCCACAGCCAGATCGGGGTAATCTTTGGCCATAGATATCGCTTGCTCGAAAGCAACTCCATTTGCCATTAAGGAGGTAGATGTGAGAATACCATTTTGATGAGTATTGAGTATCCCCCGATTGATTTTTTCTGTGAACCCAAAATCATCAGCATTAATAACGAGTTTTTTATGCATAAATTTATTTTCAAACTACAAGACTTTCAGGTGATGTATTTTCTTAAAAAAATTCAAGGCCGTGAAAGGGGTTATACTTCATTTATATAGTCTATTAGATATTGTGGTCGCCGTTTCGTTTCGATAAAGGTTTTTCCAAGATACTCTCCTAGGATTCCCAGAAACAATAATTGAATTCCTCCCAAAAAAAACATAGCCGTCGCCAGAGTTGCGAATCCCGGAATCGGTTGTCCAAAAAAGAGTTTTTCAAATAAAATAAAAGATCCGTAAATCAGGCTGGAGATAGAAATAATAAATCCGGTATAAATCGAAATTCTTAATGGCTTAATCGAAATTGACATGATTCCATGAATAGATAATTTAATCAGAGCTCCCGGGGTAAATTTCGACTTACCATGTTTTCTTTCATTGGGCTCATACTCAATAGTGGTGGCTTTAAGTCCGACCAATTCAACTATCCAACTACTATAATAAAATGACTCTTTAAAAGCCTTTATTCGGTCAATTGCCTTTTTATCAACCACTTTAAAATCCGTTAAGTTTAACTCAAATTCACTCAACATACTAATTAACTGCCGAAAAAGAAAAGAACCAATTTTCCGGTATGGTGAACCAAAGTTATATTCTTTTTTAAGAATATGAACAATGTTATAACCCTGGTTTAATATCTCCGCTGCTTCCAGGATTTTTTCAGGGGGATGTTGAAGATCTGCGTCGAGCATTGCGCAAATATCGGCCGTGGAATGATCAATACCACATTTTAAAGCCAAATCTTTACCATAGTTTTTGGCCAATCTTATGTATTTAAACATAACTTCTCTGTGATTTTTCTCCAACTTACAGACTTCTTTTTCCGTTCCATCAGTACTGCCGTCATCTACTAAAATAAAACAAATCTTTAAAAAGTGACGATCCAACACCTTCCGGGTATAGGTAATCGTATTTGCCAGATTTTCTTTCTCATTATAAATCGGAATAATCACATCAATGGTCTTGTTTAACATTTGAGCCATTCTTCTCAGTTTCTCAAAGGAGTATATTTTTTCTTACAATGTACGACACATTTGTTGTATAAATTAAGAGTCGAAAAACTTACTTTGAATTGGATATTTCCCTTAATTGTAATAAAATCAAAAAAATGCGTCGTACATTCTCTGAATTTACAAATAATACAATCGACAAAGTAATCCGATATTTTTCAACTTTAGTCCATGCCAACTGTACTCAACTTACGATGGTTCACAAATAGACTTAATTTCTCTCTATGGTGTATTAACTCAAATCCATTTTTTTTAAAGTGGTTAAAAATTTCTTCATCAATTCCCCAAAAGAGCACATAGTCATAAACCTCTCCTATTCGCTGTACATCTGCTTTAGCCGGTTGTTCTGGCTCAAATCTAGGGAATAGTTCAGCAGCTGATTTTTTATACCGAACCGGGGCTCTTCCAGTGACATAAGCCAAGCTGCGACCGGTTGCCCCGCCTTTATAAAAGTTATAATAATTAAATGCCCAGTGTAACGGTCTTATTCTACCAACCTTATAATCACTTATAGAAATAGGTAAAATTAATTTGTTATTTTTAACGTATGATATTCCCGATAGGTAATTATTCATTTCTTTATTTATTTGAAATATATAGCTTATCATTATCGCATTAATCGACACACTTATAATAATGATAGTAGTTAATAATAAATTATTAATCCTTCTATTCAAGAGTGGATTAACAGAAATTAATAGAAACACAAATACAAAGGGCAGTACGCGCATATTAAATTTCGGCCAACCAGCAATTTCAAAAGGGGCAACAAAGAACCCGATCACCAATATCGTTAAAATAAAGAAAGCCGGTTCATTATAGACAAATGATAGAAGTCCTTCTTTTAAACTAGTGGATTGCGTTAATCTATCTCTTTCTTGCCACAATTTTTTAGCAGCTTGATAAAAAAGAAAGAAGAGAAAAATCCAGAAAATATATACCGTTAGATCGGAAAATGAATAATTAGACATTCTTAAGAATGTTTTTAACATCCTGTATGGATCCTGATACCGTATCAACTGATTTCCTTCACCGCCGACTAAACTATCTGATTTGGATACAGCAAATATAAAAAATTGCAAAAACAAAATGAGTCCGGGAATGCAGGTCAATAAAAATTTAAAAAATATTTTGGCATCACGTATCCGGGCGATGATGTATAAAAGCACAATTCCTATTACCATAAGAAATGCAAAAACATGGGACAAATAGATGAGGCATAAAAACAAAGCCAGGGCAACAAGGTGCTTCGTCTTGAATGATTGATAATATGTAATAAAAAAGCCAATGGCAAAAAATGCTAAGGTTAATGAGAAATAAAAACTATCGTATCCCTTGAAGAGGTAATAGTTGTAAGTAAAGGCGAAAATTCCAAATCCATAGATCAGTTTACGGGAATCGATTGCATTAATAAGATAAAAAACGCTTAAAGGTAATAATATCAAATTTAGGCTGATCATGACTTTAAAGGCGATCAACACTGGCATTAGAAATGATAGAAAATATACCAATGCATGAAAAACGAGATTCGGGATTAAAAGAAAAAAATACTCATAATAATCAGCGTAGTTATAAGCCGGATTTGAATATTCTTTAAACATCTTTATAACCAGAAGATATAATGGTCCGTTCTGTGAGGGGAAATGTGTGACCAGCCATACCGGAATCACATTAATAATGATCATGGCACCAGCCAACAGCATCAGGAGTTTCCTATTATAAGAATATTCTAATTGTTGATCCTGATTTTTAATTTTATTCATCTCTGATATTTCTCCATAGCTATTAATTTAAAATTAGGACTATCCTCGGATTTTGATCTGTGCCTTTAAAAGACTGTTAGTGGATTTAGCGCGATTGATAAAAGTTTAATAGCCAATTGAATAGCGCTTCGACAGAGAGTTGCTTCAAAGGAATTATAGCCATCAATACCTTCCGGAGGGCAACTTTATGGAAATATTGTACTTTTAAACGAATGATCGTTTTGGGGTATCAGCTTCAATCCGGAGATTTCTTCTCCTTCGCAGTAGGTGATTTCCCCTGAGCTCAAATATTTCAGCTTTGTGAAGAACAATTCCTGAGTGATATTTTGTGAAGATTTTACAATACAGCATAATGCATCCGACTCTACAGATCCCTTAAAATTCCGCTCAATTTTACTACGATGTGGATTGGATATGACTATATCTCTCTCCTCCCTGAATTCAATGATGATTAGTGTAAAATTACTTTTCTTTTCCAGTTTAAACTGAACATCATTTTCCTGTCCTATTTGCAAAGGGAATACCATAGCCGTTTGTATTGGCAATTTATCTTCGATCTGTAATTGCATAACCGGTGCGGGGATTTACTACCAAATCCAGGAGCTATCCAGCCCTCCTCCGGAGAATTTCCCCCTTTTTTAAAAGAAATGTTCGTTTGGGGAGGTATTGCCATCAGAGCAATTACGTCATTATTTCTTAAAATCTGGTTTGCTCTTATCGACAAATTACCGGGAGAAAAATGAAATGAGGAGGTGATTTGATACTTTTTATTTTCAATATAATCGCTATACAGGACATCTATAATTAAAAAATATCGATTCATTGAGAAAAGAATATACCTCTCATGGGAAATAGATTTTGTTAAATTTGCAAAATTGGGCACTCGTCCGCCTGCGAGATTTAATTCTGCAGTGGAGAGCCAATGAATTAATTCTGGTTTAACAGCATTAGACCATGTCAATCTACGGACGTACTTTGCATGTCCGTTTCCTTCGATTTCAATGGTATCATGACCTGCTGTAGATCGAAAATATCGATGCCATTCTTCAGAACTGAAATAATTATGAAAACCCGGATCAATGAGAATTGCTTTCCCGTTTACAGCTAATTCAATAGACAAGAGATCACAATGGCCATGGGCAGCAGAGTATGAATTGTCTGAATAAACACCATCCGCTATTTCACCACAGTCGAAACTACAATAATTACTATCTTTTCCCCATCCATCTCGCATAATAAAATAGCCGCTATCCACAAAGGCTCTGGATATTTGAGCAGGTTTTTGGGACTGAATTTGCTTAAATTTTTCCATATCTTCCGTTCCCATCAGCCACAGGATATCTTCACAAGGCTCACCAGCTACATATTTCATATCACCCCTATTAAATAGTACTGCGCCTATGGCAAGGAACGCCCGTAAATTCCACATGTCATCCGGTTGATAAAAACAAATAGACCGGGCATTATCGATGTCACCAACTATGGGAATCCGCCCATCGGGACGGGTCAGGTACATTGAAAATTCCAACGTTCCTTCCAATAGTGATCTCGCCATTTTTGCATTCTGGGAACATGATTATAAACAGTTCCTAACAGGGATAGGGCTGCTAGTTCCCCGACAAGGTGATTGTACGGACTGTAATAATAAGAAAGATTCTCTTCAATTATCACTCCTTGTAGGAGCAAATTTTTAACAAACTTTTATACCCAATAAATGAAATTTATGCTCTAAAATTTCATCCGCATCTTTAATGGCCTTTTCTATGCTTTGGGGAAATAACTGATGATTTACAGTATGCAAGTGTTCTGAGGACTCTATTAAATCCAAAAAATGAACAGTTTCACTCGGAAATAGGTTGTCTTCTAATTTCCAATTTTTGATCCAATTAGGAACAAATAAGTCTGTGGTATCAGAAGGGGCTTTCAATCTCCATCGATATCCTTCCAGACTCTGACGCCCTTTCTGTCGGATTCTAAAACGAATTTCCGCTGAAGACATTTTGCTGAATTTAGCACCGTATTTTCTCAGTTTCATTTGTAAGATATGAATTGGGTTATTTACCGATGGATCACTATGATGTCAATTTACTTTTTCAACTGGTTTCGGCTTGTTACGAAAAAGGATCAATTATTTTGGCTAAAAATAAAACATCTTTGAAGTGGAGAGATTTCTTCCTAGACGAAGGAATTGCTGTCGTTAATCTGGACAATCTGCTGGATTGCTTCAAATCAATCAAAATAAATTGTCAGTCATATCGTTAAGCCATAAAAACAAAACTGGGATTATTCGATTCCATGAATCAATGACAGAGACATGGCTATACCATAATTTTTTTATCAAAGGTTGGAAATTTTTGCTAAAAGATATCCCTTCCGGGATAATTTTGTTTTGGGGGAAAATTCAATTTCGGTTGAACATCTAAAACACTAATTATTTGGCAAACTGGTACATTCAGCGGGTGAGATAAAATAAATTTTCGAATTTCTCTATAGGCCTTTGATCATTCAAATGTGCGATAATAAACAAAGGATTTTCCCAAAGGGATGGCTTCACCAAATATTATCTTAATCCCTAAACTTAATAATCAAAGATTTCGTGATAATACAATATTATCCCTTTAAAATAAAAGCCTTTCTGCCAATATCCCTCTATTTTCTATCTAGTAATTCGTAATCCTTGAGGAACTTGAGGGGGAATAGGATCATTAGATTTGTTTATAGCAAAACTTCCACCACCTGAATATTCAAAATAGAGAACCTCTCCTTCAGAAATAAATTTGCTTATCCCGGTGGAACTTCCATCAACATTGACAAAGTAAGTTCCTTGCTCCAATCCCGTGATAAAATGCTTAACGGTTTTTGGTGAAGTGAAGCTATAAGCAATGCCAGGTTTTGGGTTCACAGTTTTATTGAAAAAAGTGATTCTTTCTTCATTCATTAATGCGCCAACAAAGTTACCGGCATCAATCTTTGTAACAGGACTCATGCTATTATACGTCGTATCATCACAAATTTGAAAAATGGTTAGAAATTCCGATGTAGTACCGGTATTATCTTGAAGTTCCCATCTATATTTGCCATCCCAAGCGGCGTCCCATCCATCCCAAATACCACTGTCAAAGGCCAAGGCATTTCCCGTTGCATCCGTATGCCAATTACCACTTCCGCCGCCATAACCGATGATCGTATCCGGTTGGATCAAGGTTTTCATAAACATTCGCCCGTTCATGTTGTTGGGTGTCGATGAACCACCCCCGACATCGCTGAAATTGTTAGTTATTTTCCAGATTGTCCCTGATCCGGTATATTTTTTGCCTCCGACATTGCCTAAACTTCCGTCCGTAATTTCCGGGAGTTGGGCGGTATGAAACAAAAACCGTCTGTAATAGTTCGAATCATTCACTTCAACACTGTCATAAACAACAAACCATTCATCATTTGTATAATTGGGTACGTTGGGATCACGTATGTACAAAATTTTCCTGACCGCTATGTCAAGATAAGTCTCATCCTGATAAGTTCGCGTGTAATCGTAATCCACGAAATCATAGTTTATCCCCTCAAGGTCTATGGCGTTGACCGTACCAATATGATTGCTGCCTCCGATTTGGTTGGACGGATGCAGATAATAACTCTCACCGTTATTCGCACTGGGATTAAAATCGTATAAAGGATCACTTCCGTCATAAAACACGATTACGTTTTGAAATATAGGCTCCTGATCTCCGCTGTTGAGCCTCGGTAAACCACCCGATTTGTTATGCCCGGTCTCTACTAAAAGTGCTCCTTTTTTGTAAATATTTATTGCGGCATTGTTAGAATTACTATGAGATGTATAAGTAAACGTCGGACATTCAAAATAAATTTTTGTGGCATTATCACTGTTTAATTCCGAATACATCCAGGTTCTACCCTGACCTAAACGTATTGAGTTAGGCAAATTTATTTGGCTTGCCGATTTTTCAGTAATATCTTTGGTTCCCAACAGGAAATGATACCAGAGTTCTGATATCCTCGTGTTGTTAAGGGTATCCGTTATACCGCCATATCGAGGGTCGCTATTCAGAAACCAAATAGCAAATCCGGCTATATCGGGAAACGCATCGTGCATCAAAGCGGCATGCCCTTTGACGGCTGTCCAGAATTTATAAAAACCAAAATCCCAAAATGTCCCCGCTTCCGATTTTTCAAACCAATATCCCTCCTCATTTGCCCTGCCCGGTTCATAGGCGAATAAAGGATCGATCTTATAACGATAGTAAGCCGGTATATCGGTCAAAAGCGGAAATTCAGAATAAATATTATTTCCGGTCGCGCTTTGGTAACAAGCAAAAAACCAGGGTATATGAGCAGTAAGATTAGTAGTATAGGTTATACCCCCCGTCCATCCAAATTTTCCTTCATATATTTGATTGACAAACCTTAATGATCGATCTCTAAAATCAGACTCAATTTTATCAAGACTTGTTTGGGCATTTGCATCATAAGAAGAGCCTAGATTATCCTGATACCAGGTAAATCCGGGCAATAACACATTACAATATCTTCTACCAGCAGCTTCACCCCATCCATCTCTATTTGACCATGCATTATAATAGTCCCACATTTCATCGGCAATATTCTGTTTTTCATTTGTTGTTAAATAATCAAAACACCAATCATACACGCAAGCTAACCCCAACGATACATTCCAACCTTCATTGGGTAGGAGTATTGCGTCTTCATCAAGCCCACCACCAAACTCATCTATAGTAAATGCTTGCGCTGCCTGATCATAAGCCTCATTTGCATATTCAGAAGCAGTATGTCCGAAACTAAATCCGCTAAAATAACCGGATTCAACCGCATAACTCAAAAAAGCATAATTCATGCAATCGGCTAAAAGAAGATTCCTGTTTTTTCCACCGGGAGACTCATTGTAAGCGGCATCCAAAGTGTTGATCCAATTTTGAAAATTGCTGCTTTCATAAGTAGAAATATATGGTTCAATTACACTTTGAAGCGTTGCATCGGTAAATACCAATCGCGGATGTTCACCATTGGCCAGTGGACTTCCCGGCGGAGGAAAAGGCTGGGCACTAAGAATAAATATACTAATGAAATTAAAAATATATAACGCGTGAATGTTGATAGGTTTTCTCATTAAATTAATCTCTCCAGAATTATTTAAAACACCCTACTCCTATAACTCATTTTATAGCTATAATAGCAAATTAAATACCATCCTTAAGCTAATCGGTAATAAATGTTTGGTAAACATTTTGGAAAGCTGAGTGTAAAATCATTTTACAGACAATAAATGATTTATTAGAAGCTCGCAAACGACTTTATCCCAAATTAGAATCCAAAATTTTATAGGGTTGATTAACATTTCAAGTTCTTCGTTCACAATAGAAGACTTCTTACCAACAAAGCCCTTCATATTTTGTCTTAATACTACCGGTTTTCTTTAAAATTCGGACAAAATCTATTATAATATAATGACTGTTTAACTCTTCGACTTTTTTTACGAAATCAGAATTCTTATTCCCAATAATCAAAACCTCAGCGTGTTGCAAAATCCCATCTATGTTGTCTTCCATTAGATTTGAAATATGGGGAATTTTATAATTAATGTATTCTTTATTAGCTCCGTATAGCTTGGCAAGATGAACGTTACGATCATAAATCCGAATATCATATCCTTTCCCGATCAGGGTTTCAACAACATCTACCATAGGGCTCTCTCTTAAATCATCCGTATCTCCTTTAAAACTGAGTCCTAAAATTCCCAAGCGTTTTTTCCCATACGAAAGAACCATGTCTATAGCCCGACGTATATGTTCCTGGTTACTGGGCATTAAAGATTGTAAAAGCGGGAGGTCTAAATCTCTTTCTTTCGCTTGATAAGATAAGGCTCTTACATCTTTCGGCAGACATGACCCTCCAAAAGCAAAACCTGGCTTAAGGTAATAACCCGAAAGATTCAATTTATCGTCCATGCAGAAAATATCCATCAATTTATGGCTATCAATTCCATGGGCTTTACAAATGGTGCCGATCTCATTTCCAAAATTTACTTTTACCGCATGAAAGACATTATTTGCATATTTGACCATTTCCGCAACTTTCACTTCAGTTCTAATTAATGGTGCATCTATTGATTTATAGATATTCGCTAAATAATCTCCACTTTGTTTATCCCATTCGCCAATCACTGTATATGGTGGATGATAAAAATCCCTAAGGGCAGTTCCTTCCCGTAAGAATTCGGGATTGGAACATCCGCCAAAGTCTGTTCCGGGGCTTTTGCCCGAGCTCTCAGCAATAATTTCAATGGCTCTGTCGAGGGTGCCGGGAGGTACAGTACTCCGAATCACAAATACATGGTAATGATTGATATTTTTAATCCCCTCACCGATTTGTTGTGCTACCCTGAGAATATACTCCAGGCTTACACTTCCATTCTTATTACTTGGAGTCCCGACACAAATCAGGGAGATATCCGAGTGGTTCACTGCCTGCAGAAAATTTATGGAAGCTTTTAATTTCCCGGTGCCTACGACTTCAGAAATTATTTGCTCTAAACCCAATTCAACGATGGGACTTTTTCCACTGTTAATGATATCCACCTTTTGAGGATTTACATCCACCCCAATTACATCATGCCCTTCTTTTGCAAAACAAGCCGCCGACACACAACCGACATAACCTAATCCAAATACCGCGATTTTCAATTTGCACGCTCCTCGATAATATTTAGTCGATTTATCTCTAATGAGAAGTCATTAATGACTCTGCACTTTTTAAAGCATTGGTATTGTTTCTTTTTACGGTTTCTTGACAAATATTTGCAAATGCTTCTGCAACTTTCTTCCATCTAAAATTATTATATACATATTGTCTTGCACCCATTCCCATCCGTTGTCTATTTTCAGTATTCTGTAACAACTTTATGACATACTCAGCAAAGCGGGTTTCAGTATCAGCAAGATATATGTGTTCACCGTGTTTCACCGGCAGACCTTCCGCGCCAATAGAGGTGGAAACAATGGCTTTTCCCATTGCCATTCCCTCATATATCTTCATACGGGTTCCACCACCGATACGAATGGGAACGATAAAAACAGCACTTTCAGCAATATAGGGTCTGGTATCCTCAACCCAGCCGGTTAATTTTACATTTGGAATCTTGTTTATCGTCTTTTTAAGAGCGGGTGAAGGATTCCTGCCGACAATAATAAAATGTGCCCCTGGTTCCTGTTTTTGAATTAAAGGAAATATACTATTTAAAAAATATTTCATTGCATCATCATTTGGCAACCAGTCCATGGCTCCTACAAAAACAATTTGTTTCTTCTCTTTGCTGTTCTTTGTTGCTGCATAGAATTCAGTATCCACACCGGTAGGAATTGTGCAAACATTGTTCACTCCATACCAATCCTCCATACGCAACTTATCATTTTCAGAAACAGCAATAACACGATCAAAGAGACCGCATTGTTTTTTTTCATGATAGAACATCTTTTTGAATTGAAGCCACCAAAAAATTTTGAAAAACGGATCCTTTGCACGCTGCATGTGGCGTTGAGCGATGGTCGCTTCTACATTGTGTTGAAATAGTAACCTCGGGATATTTTTTACATGTTGAAAGTTTAGCGTTGATTGCATAAAATCGCAAATTGCAAGATCATAGGATTGCCGGTTTAATTCATCTAGTACTGCTCTTTCTAATTCGGCGGAGTAATCATTCAACATAGGTACCGGATAGCGAGAAAAAGATTTTTTTAAAACTTCCAAATACCATTGCAGGGTATAGCGTTTGGTCTCCACCCAGGGAACCGGGATAAACTTATCACATATCCGTTCCATTTCCGGTAAATACGGATCATCTTGGGGAGACTCCATGTTGCTAAGAACTGTTAAAGAAAATATTTTATTCAATTGTTCCAAGATCTTACTGGTACGGATTTTCCCACCCGTATCTTGAGGAAATAAAAATCGTTGCGATAGAAATACTACTTTCATAATAACATTATGCCTTTTTAATTAGAGAAATTTCTTTTGAAACGGTATCTTCAATTGAAGGTTTGGTAAGATTCTTTCTAATAGCTTCGTTATTTTCAATTACGTAAGAAATTTTATCGACCATCTCTTTAATATTGCCATTTTTATAGGTAATAACACTCTCCGGTCGGATACCATTCTCACATGCCACAACCGGAATATTCAATGATAAGGCCTCTAATACTGAGCTTGAAACACCATCCTTAATATGGGTTCTTAAATAGAGAATAGATTTACTTAATAAAGTTAAAAAGCTATCATGATCTAAATCTCCAGTAAAATAGATTGAATCATCTAATTTAAATTTTTTAATAAGTTGTAAATTTTTTTGTGCGTACTGTTCAAATTCATTGTTTTCAGGTTTGTTAGAACCCATTAAAATTAAATAGGCATTGTTATAAGTTTGTTTCACATGGTAAAATGCCTGCAGCATATCCTCTATAAAATACACTGGTCGTAAAAAAATGTAGCTCACTATAACAGGAAAATGTTGATTAAATATCTTTTCTATCTCAGGGCTGACCTTGACTTGCGAAAATTTTAGATATTGTTTACTAAATGCAGGAATAGGCATAATTTTTTTCCCAGTGATCCCATAAGACATGATATTTTTTTTTACTTCATCATTATTACAAATGATAAATTTGGGCAAATGAAAAATAATCCTATATATAGGGGTTAAATAAGGGGCTTTAAATTGGGGAAAATATAATTGCACTGGACCCGCATGGAAGGTGATAATTGGCCGTTTAAAAGTCAATAAACTTATTAATTCTGCTAAAATGGTTAAAATAAATCCTTTAGGAGAGTCTCCATTTAAATGCATATGAATCTTGTAGCCCTTGAGTCTATAGAGGAGAATTTTTTTAACATAATCAAATCCACTGAACACAGGGATAAAATCACGATCTTTTAAAAATCTACTCTTTCCAATATTAAGTACTTCACAAATATATCCTTTCTTCTCCATTTCTTTTTTTAAATAAAAAACTCGAATTCCCCAACCAGCGCGGGGTGGAGGATAAGAAGTAATTTGTAAAACCTTAACTGTGGAGTCCTGCTTCATATGCATTTTATACCTGTAGTTTTTACTTTAAATCCAAATTTTCACCAAAATTTTTGTAGATCAATTTGTGTGTGGAAATTTTATTATCGAATATTGATAGATTGGTCTAAATTGAAAATAACAGTTTTAGGAATTCAAGATATATTCAACGATTCGTTTTCCGGCCTTTCCGTCTCCATAAGGATTTACAGCTTTTGCCATTAGCTGATAATGATCCGGATTCGTTAACAGGAGTTCTGTAGCTTCAACGATGTCTTGAGTATTGACACCGACTAAACGAGCGGTCCCGGCATCAATGGCTTCCTGCCTTTCAGTCTCATTTCGCAATACCAGAACAGGTTTCCCGAGCGAAGGAGCTTCTTCCTGAATACCTCCTGAATCAGTTAAAATTAAAAAGGATTCGGCGATATATTTACAAAAATGTCTATAATCGAGTGGTTCGATTAATTTAATTCTGTCGTGACCGGAAAGGTAATTCCGGACAGTCGCCTGAACATTTGGATTTAAATGTACCGGAAAATCAATCTCAACATCGTGATGTCGTTCGACAATATTTAAAATGGCTTTGCAAATATTTTCCAATCCTATGCCAAAATTTTCCCGCCTATGAGCAGTTACCAAAATTTTCTTTTTCCCGTCTGAAATTTTTGTATTGTCATATTCTTCTTTTTGTGTAATATAAAATAGTGCATCAATCACGGTGTTCCCTGTAATAACAATAGATTGCTCACCGATCCCTTCCCGAAGTAGGTTTTCTTTTGCCAGTTGAGTGGGCGCAAAATGTACTGATGCTAACCGCGTTGTTAGTACTCTATTCAACTCCTCAGGAAATGGATAATACATGTTATTCGTTCTCAATCCGGCTTCCACATGCCCAACAGGTATTTTGTGATAAAATCCTATTAAACTTGCCGCAAAGGTGGTCGTTGTATCTCCTTGCACCAACAGAAAATCAACCGTTTCTTTCTCCAATATTTTTTCAAACCTTTGTATCACATTACAGGTTATATCAGATAACTTCTGATTATCAGTCATAACATTCAGATCATAATCTGCCCGGATGTCAAAAATTTCAAGCACCTGATCGAGCATCTCCCGATGTTGGGCACTTAAAGTTATAATGGTGCGAATTTTATCAGAATGATTTTCCAATTCCTTAATAATTGGCGCCATTTTAATGGCTTCAGGTCGTGTTCCAAAAATAATCATTATATTTTTTATGCGCATATTCTTCTCTTTCTCTTCCATTTTTATTATTGCTGAGATAGTCTTTGGAATATATTGCCAAGTTTCTTAGCTAAATTTTTTACGTTATAAGCTTCAATATTATATTTTTGTTTATTTTTATTCAAATTTCCGGAAATGTATTCTTTATAATAATTATGGAGTACATCGCCAATCTTTTCGATATTATCATTATTGATAGTTTCACCCCATCCTTCACGCCGTATAATATTTCCAACTGCCCCATTTTCTTCTGCAAGAGCGATAATAGGTTTTTGGAGCGCAACATATTCATACAATTTTGCCGGTATTTGCAAATAGGTTCCCGGTTGTACTACTAACAATACATCCGACTGCCATAAATATTCTATGGCTTGTTTATGAGGAACCCAGGATTCTTGATGAATAATTTTTTTTAACAGGGGATCATCGAATAATTCATTAAGTCCGGCATCATTTATAGACATTGAACCTATAAAATTGATTACTACCTTATCCGGTAGAATTAAACCTTTGTCCAAAAGGATCTTTACCGCTTTTAAAAAATTCTTAGGATTTCGTCTCCGGTAAAAACTTCCTGTATGGGTAATAGTAAAAGAATGATTCGATTTATCGAAAAAATCATAAGCAAAATCCGCATCATCATATCCACAGGTCAAAACATCAACCTTTTTTTCTGGAACATTTAATCTCTCTACAAAATCTTGTGCCAATTCATTGGTATTAGCAATAAGAAAATCTGAATGGGTGACGATAAATTTTTCTAAGAAGGATTGGAGTTTTTCAAGTAAAGATGCCTTGGAAGGGCGCCAGGTACTGGCTATCCAGGGATCCATAAAATCAATGACCAATGGTTTTCGGAATAATAATTTTAAAACATACCCAACAAAAAAACCGGTCCACGGTTTTCCGACGGCGTAAATAACATCGACAGGCTTTTTGCGGAGGAATTTGATCCCACTCCAAGTTGCAAAGGGGATCCAACCAACATACTTATCCGGAAAGGAGAGTAAATCCGTAACCGAATCTTTCAATTTTTGAGTCTTTGATTTATGTTTAGGTCGTTCTTTAGTAGAAGATTTTAGAATATCAGAATTCGATATTTGAAATTTGATTTTTTTCTTTTTCAGAACTTTTCTATTTAGAAGTCCTAAAAATCTCTCGATAAAAAAACACCTGGTACGAAGTACGTCAATTGAATCAGGTATCTGACTTAAGATTTTTAGATCCCCTTCATTATCTTTAAGAAAATATTTTTCATGGATAGTCAATACAGTTAAATTCCAGCCATTTTCATGAAGATATTTTAGAATCTTTAAATTCCGGATAGCACCGCTATTAGTTTGTGGCGGAAACCAGTAGGCAATTGCTAATACACTTCCACAAGGCTGGTACACGTCTTCCATTTTATCAAAATAGTTTTAAAAATTATGAAGCTTAAAGGGAATTAAATGTGGAATTTTTAGATGAAGTTTTCCTATAAAATGAGGTGTTAACAGCAACTAAGTAACTGGACAAAAATATTTTAATTTGAGTTATATTGATTAACTTTCGGCTATGAGCCGAGAACAAAGATACCTATCAGAATTGTCTGAGTCAGACCTACAAGCGCTAAAAGAAGGTCACAAGACCGGAAAAAGCCACACTTACCGTTGCCGTTGTAAAGCCATTTTACTCAGCTACCAAAAATGGAGTTGTGATGAGCTTGCCAGCTTTTTCGAAGTCAGCAAGGTAACTATTTACAGTTGGCTGGAACGTTGGGAAAGGGGGGGAATTTCCGCCCTTTCTGATAAACCCGGCCGTGGCCGCAACTCGATTCTTAAACTAAATGAAGAGCAGCATGTCAAGGTGGTCAATAAGGTCATTGATCGTTCGCCGAGCAATATGAATAAAGCTGTTTCAGAGATTGAGAAAGAACTGGGCTTGAAGATGTCTAAGAAGACTCTGAAACGCTTTTTAAAAAACTTAAGCGAAAATGGAAACGATACCGTAGATGCCCGGCAGGTAAACCAGAGCGCAGGCTCTACCAAACAAAAGTAACTCAATTAAAAACACTGCTCAAGATGGAGAGAGCAGGCTTGATTGATCTGCTGTTTGGCGATGAGAGCGGCTTTAGTCTTGAACCCTCCATTCCCTACGGCTGGCTTGCCATCGGTGAACAGAGCGCTTTGCCTTCTGAACAGAAGCATGTGGGCAATGTATTGGGCTTACTTAGTTGCTTTGCTCATGGGCAAATGCACTGCACTCATCAGCAAATCAATAGTGAGTTTGTTGCTGGTTGTCCGGATAAACTCAGTGATGAGATCAAAAGAGCTACGGTTATTGTCTTAGACAATGCCTCCTTTCATCGGTCAGGGTCAATTCAGGAGAAAATTCCTGAGTGGAAAACAAAAGACCTATACATTTTTTATTTGCCGCCTTACAGTCCACAGCTGAACATGATTGAAATCTTGTGGCGTAAGATTAAATATGAATGGTTGCTTCCCGAAGACTATGCTTCGGCCATAGCGCTTAAAAAGGCAATACTGAATATCTTGGAAAATTATGGTCATGAATTCAACATTAATTTCTCGGAAAAATTCTTATTATCAATTTAATTTGGTGCAACTACTTA
>JABAHQ010001313.1_pt1 | contig 19134 bp, 18 predicted proteins | sample 7062091 | NCBI WGS metagenome assembly JABAHQ01 (sample SAMN14534359, study PRJNA622989) | marine sediment metagenome | biome: marine biome [ENVO:00000428]; feature: marine pelagic biome [ENVO:01000023]; material: deep marine sediment [ENVO:00002113] | place: India: Gulf of Kutch | collected...
TTTCTGTTCCGGGTAGGGTCCGTTCAACCACTGAATATATTTCGACTCAAATTTATGGGTATCTTTGGCCAAAATTTCTACATCACTGATGCCATAGTAGCTGGCCCCTGCTTTAAAATCATCGTAGAAAGTTAAGGCAGCCAGGGCAATGTAGCCGCCCGCGCTGCTGCCACGGATGATCAGTCTTTCTGCGTCAACCTGGTGTTGATTACATAAATATCGCGCGCCATGCACGCAGTCGGACACATCAACAATTCCCGATTGCCCCTTCAATAGCTCACGAAATGCTCTTCCATATCCGGTACTGCCGCGATAATTCACGTCCAACACTGCAAAACCGCGGCTGGTCCAGTATTGAATTTTTAAATTCAGTCCGGTATCCGTGGAACCGGTCGGGCCGCCATGAATGAAAACTATTAAGGGCGGGTTCTCATTTTCGTTCGTTTTGTAATCCGGATTCCGGGGCGAATACAAAAAACCATAGGCGTGCTGATTGTTAGTGGTTGGAAAAGAGATCGTTTGAGGCAGGGACAGATACGCTCTGTCAAAGCTTAACTCAAAGGTTGTCCGAATCACCCGTGTGGATTTGGTAGAGACATCTAATTCCACCAGAGAAGTGGGATGGGTTGGCGACGCACCGTAAAAGACAGCTTTTCCGTTTTTAGCTCGAATTTGGTCCAGAGTCGTATAAGCTGTCTCGATCGTTTGGAGAGATTTCCGGGTCAGGTCAATTTCGGCTAAATGCCAGTTACCATGCTTTGTATATGCGCAAATGATTTGATGGGCAGATGCAAATGCGTAGGTGGACATATTAAAAACCCACTGGGGCAACCCAAACTCCGCTTCCATTTCTATAACAGGCTCAATTTTGTCATCCTGGTAGCGATAAATGTTCCACCAGTTATTTCGATCGGATACGAAATACAAAGTACCATCGGGAGACCATTGCGGTTGGAAGATTGATTCATTAGGTCCGCCAGCCAACAGTTTTTGTTCGCTTAACGATCCGTCACGATTGATGTTACTCACCCACAGTTCGGTGCCCTCCCAGGGCATTCGGGGATGATTCCAGGTTAACCAGCATAGTTGGGAACTATCCGGGCTTAGCCGGGGAAATGCGTAAAAGTCATTTCCGGAAACCAGTTTTGCTGTTTTCCCCTCCTTGGAGAGGTCGATGGCAACCAGCATATTGAGGGGCTCGTTCGCCGGATTGCTATGGTCTTCCTCGACGGCGATCAATCGCTGGCGTCGTTGGTCCATTTCCATATCGGCGTATCGGAAATCAGCCGGTTCGGTGAGCGGCACAGGATCTGAGCTGGCTTGCAGGCAATAAACTCTTTGATCGGAATAATTGGTGAAATAAATGCTGCCCTGATGTGCTAAAAACGCCCCACCGCCATATTCATGGACTTTGGAGCGCGCATTAAACGGAGCAGGAAGAATTTGTTCGGGTTGATTATCTCCCACGCGGCGCATAATTGCGTTTCTTCCCTTTTCACCCGGTCGGCTTTCCAGCCAGTAGATATTACCATCGTTTATTTGCAAATCTTTAAATTTGATACTACCGGAAGCAATCAAGTTCGCGGTAATGGGAGATTTCCAGCTTCCGTAAGGTGCTATTTTAGGGGACTTAGAAGTTTGCATAAAATTTCCTTAGTTGGTGATTCTTAGACTATCATCGTGGCACAGTAGAATGGTGCCGCGCACATGGGGAAGCTCTGCTTCTACTCTAACAGGTTGCATCAGGTCAACCTCTTTTTCTAAATTCCGCAATGGCATTGCTTGTATAATCTGACAAAACTAATCGCCCGCTCATAGCCGCCCGCTCCTCCAATAGCGTCTCCCAATGCTCGGTGCCTTCCCAGAAAACCTCTTTTAATTTGGCCATGGCTTCAGGGCTGTTTTGGGACAACTTATTAGCCAGGGCATCGATGGCTTGGTCTAATTCCCGAGCATTTTCGAAGACACTTACATATAATCCATGGTTATAAGCCCAAATGGCATCCTGCCAATCCGTATCAATGGATAGCGCACTAAATGGCCCTTTCCCGATTTTTCGTTCCACAGCAGGGCCGACCACAAAAGGCCCAATGCCCAACGCCAATTCGCTGAGTTTAATTGAAGCTTGACCCGTCGCCAGGGCATAATCCGAAGCCGCCACCACGCCCACACCGCCACCGACAGTTTTGCCCTGAATTCTGGTAACAACAAACTTGGGGCACTTTTTCATCGACAGGATCAGCCGGGCAAATCCCATAAAGAATTCTTTTCCCTGTTCAAAATTTTGAATTGCCAGTAATTCATCAAAGGAAGCACCTGCACAAAACGGACCATCCCCTGCGCTGCGCAAAACCACAACCCTGACCTCACTGTTTTCTGAAAACGCTTGCACGGCTTCTGCTAGTTGTGTAAGTAACACTCCAGGCAAAGAATTTTTCTTGGGATGGAAAAACTCGATGGTTCCGATACCTTCTGAAATGTCAGTCTTTACATAGCCATTGTCAGACATACTGTTTTCCTCTATGCTTCATTAAAGGTTTTATTAACACGTTTATAGAATTGGAAGCACAACTTCACTATTTCATCGCACAGCAAGAGCTGTGCGACGAGTGTCGAGATGATGTAATGGGATGGAGACACATCTCCTGGTGATAATAACTACCATATTATCGTGGCACAGTTCTACTGTGCCACGTAGCTCGGAAGCTCTGCTTCTACTACAACATCGCGCAAATACTTATCATATTTGCTTACATTCTACTCATTTTTCCTGGCCACCAAAGTAAGAATCATATAAGTCGCAACCGTTTCATCATTCTGATTGAATATTTCAACCGCCCACTCGACCACGCCTTGCAACGGTTCACCTTCGCGCGGTTCTTTTTTGGTTTTCCGCTGACAGGTTAGTTTCAGATGAATGGTATCGCCGATATAAACCGGTTTGATAAAGCGGAGATTATCCATCCCGTAGTTGGCCAGGACAGGTCCTTCACCGGGCCAGACAAATAAACCTGCGGCGGCGGAAACAATAAAATAACCGTGCGCAACGCGACCTTCGAATACCGGATGTCTGCGAACAGCGATATCATCGGTATGGGCATAAAAATGGTCTCCGCTAACGCCGGCAAAGTTGACCACATCGGCTTCAGTGATGGTTCGCCGATGGGTGGTCAGCGTAGCCCCGATTTCTAACTCTTCAAAATATTTTTTAAACGGATGAATTTTCGCTTCCGGCTGTGCTGCGCCTGGCATCCACTCACTGGTGACGCAAGTGAGCGTGGTGGGTGAGCCCTGCAGCGCGGTTCGCTGCATGTAGTGAAGCACGCTGCGAATCCCTCCCAGTTCCTCGCCGCCGCCAGCGCGTCCGGGTCCACCGTGAACCATGTGTGGCAGGGGCGATCCATGACCGGTGGACTCCTTCGCACAATAATCGTTGATGAGCATGAGACGGCCATGATGCGATGCGGTGCCCAAAACAATATCTCTGGCCACATCATCATCACCGGTAAACAGCGAGCCGACCAGGCTTCCCTTGCCCATCTTGGCCAGTTCTATGGCCTCATCAACTTTGTCATAAGGCATGAGGGTGCTAACCGGGCCGAATGCCTCCACATTATGAGGTGCAATATTTTTAAAAGGATTATCGCAATATAAAAGCGTGGAAGGGAAGAATGCGCCTTTTTCTCTATCACCACCGATCATTTCAAAGTTCTCGGGATCGCCAACTACAACGTCCGATCCCTGCCGTAATTCCATAACCCGTTCTGCCACCTCCTGCACCTGTTCGCGACTCACCAGCGGCCCCATGCCCACACTTTCCAGGGCCGGATCGCCAAGCTTGATCGAGTTAAGGCGTTTCTTAAGTACTTCCATTACATCAGATATGAGTTTCTTCGGCACGATACTACGGCGGATAGCGGTACAGCGCTGTCCCGCTTTAATGGTCATTTCCCTGGCAACTTCTTTAATAAAGAGATCGAATTCGGGCGTTTTAGGATTCGCATCCGGTCCCAATATCGAACAATTGAGGGAATCGGCTTCCATATTAAAACGGACGGAGTTTTCCATAATCACAGGATGTTGTTTCAGCTCTTTCCCGGTGGATGCCGATCCGGTAATCGTCACCACATCCTGGCCAGTGAGATGATCGAGCAAATCGCCGACACTGCCACAAATTAGCTGCAAAGCGCCTGCCGGCAGAATTTGCGATTCTATGATGGCCTGAACGACTTTCTCGGTGACATAGCAAGTTTGCCGAGCCGGTTTGATAATTGTAGGCACACCAGCGAGTAAAGTGGGCGCCATTTTCTCCAACATCCCCCAGCAAGGAAAATTAAAAGCATTGATGTGAATGGCAACCCCCTCCAGCGGCACACAAATGTGGCGACCAACAAAGGTGCCGTTACGGGATAACATTTCCGGGTTACCATCCACATAGAATGGTTCGTCCGGTAATTCGCGGCGTCCCTTACTGGCATAAACAAAAAGGGTTCCGATACCGCCGTCAATATCCAGCCAGGTGTCAGCTTTGGTTGCGCCGGTCATGGCCGAGATGGGATAGAACTCTTTGCGTCTTTCATTGAGATATAACGCCAAACTCTTTAACATGCGACCACGCTCATGGAAGGTCATCTTACGGAGTTTGGGGCCACCGACGGTACGCCCGTATTCAAGCATGCCTTTAAAATCAAGTCCGTCGCTGGTGACGTCACCGATCTTCTCTCCGTTTACCGCATTGAATACGGCCTTTCCTTGGCCCTGACCTTCAATCCATTTTCCCTGAGCATAGTTTTTTATTTTCATATTGCTCCTCTAACTTTGGTGAATGGTGATTTGTGATTGATGAGTAGTGAGTGAGGGTCAATAAATTTATTGCGGTTCTCAGTCACTTGCTTCTCCTTAATTATTAGGCCACTCCGATTTTACTCTTTTTCAAATATGCTATATATCCATTGATTTTTTTAATCGAATCATAAGCCTCTCTCTTTAGTTGAGAAAAATCGAATTCAACACAGTAGTTTTCATCAATACATATATTAAAGTCATCGATGATCTCTTCTACTGATCCTCGCGAGATCCTGCAAAACTGCATATTTTCAAAGACCGCTTTTCATCTCATTATCTTCACAACTATGTTTTTACCAATTACCACTCACCAGTCACCAATTACCCTGTCTTATGTCTTTCCTTCCACGGCTCAAATACTTTCTCCTGCTTTTGACGATCTTCAGGTACTTCTCGCAACGGTTCGCAGGGGTGCAATGTGTCATATAACTGCTTTGGCAGGGACTGATAAAGTTTGGTCCCTTTGGTTTTCCAGGCAATCATTTCATCACTAACGTCTTTGACAATTTTGGCAGGATTGCCGACCACGATTTTTCGAGCGGGAATTTCCATACCCTCAGGGACAAAACACAATCCGCCCACAATGCAATCTCTGCCGACCCGGACGTTGTCCATTACAACTGCATTCATTCCCACCAACGAATTCCGACCAATGTTTGCGCCATGAATGATCGCCCCATGCCCAATATGGGCAGATTCCTCCAGGGTAACCGTCAAACCGGGAAACATGTGAATGGTGCAATTCTCCTGAACGTTGCAGCCATCCCTGATGAGAATTTCACCCCAGTCACCGCGAATAGCCGCGCCGGGGCCCACATATACATCTTTGCCGATAATCACATTGCCGGTCACGGTCGCGTTCGGGTGAATGAAAGCAGTTTTATCAATAACCGGCTTATAACCATTGAATTCAAAAATGTTGCTCACGTGACTCCCTTTTTCCTTTTCTCTTTTGCCTTTTGACTTAATCTGGTAATCTTTGTCTTCCTTCACACCCGTTCCAAAATCGTGGCCATGCCCTGTCCCACACCGACGCATAGTGTACAAAGTGCGTATTGTTCATTTCGCTGTTGTAATTCGATCATTGCAGTCGTCAGGAGTCGCGCCCCGGACATGCCCAATGGATGACCCAGTGCAATGGCGCCACCGTTGGGGTTCAGGCGAGGGTCATCTTCTTTTATTTCCAGTTCTCGAAGACAGGCCAGGCTCTGAGCGGCAAAAGCTTCATTTAACTCTATGATGCCCATATCATCCAGACTTAACCCGGTCTTTTTCATAAGTTTTTGTGTTGCAAGGACGGGGCCCATTCCCATGATCCGGGGTTCAACCCCAACTACTGTGGAAGCCACAATACGCGCCTTCGGTTTTAAATCGAATCGATTGGCCGCTTTTTCGGAAGCGATCAGCATGGCGCAGGCGCCATCATTCACTCCCGATGAATTGCCGGCAGTAACAGAGCCTTTGCTATCAGTACGGAAAACCGGTTTGAGTTTTGCCAGTTTCTCCAGACTGGTGTCCGGGCGGATAAATTCATCTTTAGCAAAAACGATTGGATCGCTCTTCCGTTGAAGAATTTCAACTGCCATTATCTCCTGGCTCATTCGACCATTTTCGGTCGCCCGGGCAGCCTTTTGATGCGACCACAAGGCAAACCGATCCTGATCTTCCCGATTCACCTTAAATTGTTCAGCCACATTTTCGGCAGTATTCCCCATTCCATCAGTGCCATACGCCTGTTCCATTTTGGGATTGACAAATCGCCAGCCAATGCTGGTATCATAAATCCTGGCATCACGTCCGAATGGTTTGGCAGTTTTGGAAATCACGTAAGGAGCGCGGGTCATGTGCTCCACGCCACCGGTGAGGAACAGATCGCCATCGCCCACCCAAATGGTTCGCGCTGCTTGCACTGCCGAGCTCATTCCGGAGGCACACAGTCGATTTACCGTTTCGCCGGGAACCGAGGAAGGAATTCCCGCCAATAGCAATGCCATGCGAGCCACATTGCGGTTGTCCTCACCAGCCTGATTGGCGCAGCCAAAAATGACGTCGTCGATTGCCTCCAAATCAACAGCAGGATTTCTTTCAATTATTTTCTCAATGGTCAAAGCCGCCAAATCATCGGCACGGATTGGCGAGAGGCTGCCGCTAAAACGGCCGATCGGGGTACGAATGCCGTCAATAATATATGCATCATTCATTGATTATAACTCTGGGTTTGATTTAACATATGATCTTTTCTGGTTCGATATACCGTTCCCTGAAAAATGCCAACTTTTTGATGACCGTTTCTGGTGACTATAATTGTATAAATTCCAATGCTGTTGCTCAGGCTTTGTTCTTCCGTTCGGGCGGTTAATATGTCACCTTCACGGATGACTTCCGGATAGGACATACTAGCCTTGACTAACAGACTCACTTTGCCATGGGAATTGGCAGCAAAAGCCAGCGCGCTATCGGCCAGGGAAAAGGTGACGCCGCCATGACAATAACCAAATCCATTAAGCATCTCTTTGCGGACTTTCATGCGCAGGGTGACGCTACCCGGCGAAATTTCCACAACTTCAATCCCCAGCCATTTGCTAAAGGGATCATTGTTGAGCATGGAATGCACTACATCTTCGGCCCGTTCTCGTTTGGTCATATTTAATTACCTTATAAACATCTGCATTGCATCAGGTATAAAATCGCTTACCCTGTTTTACCAGGCGTTTGATTAATGGGCTAGGGCGATACCGTTCTTCGCCATATTCATTCTGAAGCTTTGTTAAACGGTTTAATACATTTTGTAAACCGATCTCGTCAGCCCACTGCAATAGCCCTTTTGGATAATTAACGCCTTTGGTCATAGCCAGATCGATATCCTCCCTTGAGGCAATTTGATAAAAGACTGCATCCGCTGCTTCATTGATGAGCATGACTAAAATGCGATTAAAGATTTCTTCCCCCAGCTCTCGACTCTCCTCAGGTTTGGGCGGTGTGGCTTCAGGATTGTAATCATAGTATCCGCGATCTGTCTTTCTGCCCAGACGACCGGCTTCCACCATTCGTTTTTGAGTAAAGGAGGGCCGGTATCGGGGTTCGTAATAAAAAGCCTCGAAAACCGACTTGGTGACCTCATAGTTCACATCATTGCCAATGAAATCCATCAGTTCAAAGGGACCCATTCGGAAGCCACCGATTTCCCGCATCGCCCAATCGATGGTGGCAACGTCGGCGATGCTTTCTTCAAGAATTCGCAACGCCTCTCCGTAAAATGGCCGCGCCACCCGATTCACGATAAAACCGGGCGTATCTTTTGCTAAAACAGTGCTTTTGCTCCAATCATCCAATAACCTTCTGGTTGACGAAACCGAAGATTCAAGTGTAGCTAATCCCGGAACGACTTCGACCAGCGGCATCAAGGGAGCCGGATTAAAAAAATGAGCACCCAGGATCCGTTCCGGTTTCGAACAAACCCCTGCTATTGAGGTTACAGACAGGGATGAAGTGTTAGTTGCTAAAATTGTATTATCTGTAACAATGCTTTCCAGCTTTTGAAATACCTCTCTTTTTAGGGAGAAATTTTCAATAACGGCTTCGATTACCATTGAACAATCTGCAAATTGATGAAAATCCTGGCTGAAATGTATCCGGTTAAAAATTTCCGTCACCTGATGTTCTTTTAACCGGCCCTTCTCTGCCAGCCGACGAAGTATCTTATTCAAAAATGCTTGTGAATTCTGCAGCGCCTCTTCACTGGCATCCACAAGGATAACCGAATGTCCGTTAGTGGCAGCGATCTGTGCGATACCACGTCCCATGGTACCGGCTCCAACCACACCGATTTTATGACTTTTGGTAAATGGTTTCATGTTTACTGCTGGCAAATTTAAATTTGAATCAAAGTAACTATTCAGGCAGTTCTGGAAAAGCTTTACTAAGCCTACTGAATACCAACTCAAGGAAAGAGAATGATTCACTACTTTCCTGTCAATATGTACTTTCTAATTGTAAGTACAGGCTTAGCAAAGCTGTCAAACTTTGCACCTGAATAAAAACAAATGATGAATTATTTTCCCTGGAACCTGGGTTTTCGTTTTTCCAAGAAAGCCTTGACGCCTTCCTTGTAATCTTCAGTGCGGCCGGCTTCAGCTTGCAATTTTTCTTCTAAAGCAAGTTGAGAATCGAGATCATTGCTTAAGGATTGATTCAGTGCCTGCTTTATCAAGCCAAGTCCTTTGCTTGGTTGAGTAGCCAGGTGCGTTGCCATTTTCCAGGCTTCATCCTGCAAAGTATCTTTATTGCAGACTTTATAAATCATTCCCATTTCATAGGCTCTTTGGGCAGAAACTTTTTCGCCAAGCATGGCCATTGCGGCGGCCTGCGGCAGTCCGACCAGTCGCGGTAGAAAAAAAGTGCCGCCGCTGTCGGGGATTAACCCGATATGACAGAACGCCTGCAAAAAATAGGCGCTCTCGCTGGCAAAAACGATATCGCAAGCCAGCGCGATGTTGGCACCGGCACCGGCGGCTGCACCGTTAACGGCACATACCACCGGTTTCTCCAACGTTCGTATCCCGCGAATGATGGGATTATAGCTTTCCCGGACAATTTGGCGAATATCCGCAATCGTATCTTTATCCGGCGCCGCCTCGGAAAGGTCCTGTCCGGCACTGAAGGCACGTCCCTTCCCGGTTAAGAATACCGAACGAATCCCGGCATCGTTCTCGCAGGCTGCCAATGAATCCTGTAGCTCTTTGGCCATTGGTTTGTGGAAACTATTCAAGACATCCGGTCGATTCAGGACAATCTTTGCCACGCCGCTATCTTTATGAAATTCAAGATATTGATAGCTCATAGAATTATATACATTTAAAATGTTCAAATGGTTGTTGACAATTATGGCAATAATATAAGGATTTACAAGCAGTAGAACCGAATTGGCTGGTCAGTTGTGTGTTTTGGGAATCACAATAGGGACAGGCAATCGGTTTAGGTGTATGATGAAAGGGATTGCGATCTTCTGCCGACACTTTACCGGGAGGGGCGATACCGTAATTCTTCAGTTTTGACTTGGCCTCCTCAGTCATCCAATCGGTGGTCCATGCAGGTGAATACACCTGTTTTACGGTCACACTATGAAAACCTTTTGATTTTAATTTGGATACAATCTCCTCTTCCATCATCTTCATTGCCGGACATCCGGAATAGGTTGGGGTGATGTCAATTTGCACGTTTCCGTCTTCAATCTTAACATCCCGTACCACACCTAATTCAATTAAATTGAGCACCGGTATTTCCGGATCGTGGACTTCTTTCAGGTATTCATATATTCGGTTGGTTGAAACGGTCATTGTCATTTCTTGCATAATAGTTTTTGTTAAAATATAATGAGGCTCCGACTACCACTTGGCATCCGGGTAAGAGCGGGGTAAAATTTGCATTTCCGCCAGTATATATCCCAAATGTTCGGTATGTCTTCCGGCCCGGCTGCCTGAGGACTTATACCCTTCATCAAGGGGTAAGTTCAATGTCGCCTCCTCCACGACATCAGCTACCAGTTTTTCCCATTGCGGTTTTATTTCATGGACATCTGCCGCAATTCCCTTTTCCACCAAACGATGCTCGATTTCATCCTGATCGAACATTTCCGCGGTGAATCTCCACAAATCATCTAACGCTGTCTGGGTTCGCAGGTGACTTTCTTCAGTGCCATTTCCCAACCGCAACATCCATTGTCTGCTATGCCGGAGATGATAGGTGACTTCTTTCGATGACTTGGCGGATATATTGGCCAATTCTTTAAATTCACTTTTTTGAAGGTCCTTTAATAAATTATAACTGTAGACATCAAATAAAAACTGACGGACGATGGTAAAGGCAAAGTCTCCGTTGGGCTGTTCCAGAAGCATCAGATTCTTAAAATCAATGGCTTCCCGGAAATAGGCTAAATCATCCTCAGTACGCCCGCCCTCTTCAACTTCTCCGGCTAATTTCAAGTAAGCGGAGGCCTGGCCTATATTATCCAGTGCAATATTCGCTAAGGCAATATCTTCCTCCAGAATCGGTCCGTGTCCGCACCATTCGGATAAACGGTGACCCAGGATGAGGCGATCATCGCCTAAACGCAAAAGGTAATCAAACAAATCAGTTTGGGTTTGTTCATCGAGTTGCTGGATATCCATTGGAACTATTTAACTCCTTTAGGTACTTTATAAAATTGAGGATGTCGGTAGACTTTGTCATTTCCCGGATCAAAAAACGGCCCGTCATCGGACGGGGTGGTCGCAGTAATACTGACCGATGGAACTACCCAAATGCTCGATGGTCTTCCCCGGCGAGAGTAAACATCCCGGGCATTTTGCAGAGCCAGTTCTGCATCCGGTGCATGGACACTGCCGGCATGTTCATGGGAAGCGCCTTCTTTTATCCGCACAAATACTTCCCATATGTTCCATTGACTGTCTTCGCTTGCCTGCTGCTGATGTTGTTCCTGTTCCGCCATTACATAATCCTCATCTTTTTAGAAGTGCAATTGTATGCCCGTTTCTACAAATGCCTGATTAGAAAGCAATTGCAGCATCTATGTAAATGGTTGGAAATTAAGCAACCTGAGTGGAATTCGTTTTTCGCTTCTCTGCGTAAGCTTCCGCAGCTTTCCTTACCCACTCGCCCTCAGCATGTGCTTTACGACGGGCGCACATACGCTCCCGATTGTAAGGGCCGTTTCCTTTAATTACCGCATAAAATTCGTCCCAATTTATGGAGCCGATCTCCCAATTGCCGGTTTCTTCGTGGTATTTTAAGTCGGGATCAGGAAGGGTAAGATTGACTGCTTTGGCCTGTGGTACGGTTAAGTTCACAAAACGCTGGCGCAGCTCATCGTTTGTATTGAGCTTAACTTTCCATTTCAATAGTTCAGCACTATTTGGAGAATCTTTATCAGCGGGTCCGAACATCATTAAGGTAGGCCACCACCAACGGTTTACTGCGTCCTGAACCATTTTTCGTTGTTCGGGAGTGCCGTTTGCCATAGTAGTGACAATTTCATAGCCCTGTTTCTTATGGAAGTTTTCTTCTTTACAAATGCGTATCATTGCCCTGGAGTAGGGACCGTAGGAAGATTTTGCTAACATTGTTTGATTGACAATGGCAGCCCCATCGACCAACCAGCCGATGACCACCACATCCGCCCAGGTCAGGGTGGGATAGTTAAATATGCTGGAGTATTTTGCCTTGCCACTGAGGAGTTGCTCGATCAACTCTTGTCGATCAATACCCAGTGTTTCGGTGGCGCTATAAATATAAAGCCCGTGTCCGGCTTCGTCCTGCACCTTGGCCAGCAAGGCCATTTTCCGACGGAGAGAAGGCGCCCGGGTAATCCAGTTCCCTTCGGGTAACATGCCGACAATTTCGGAATGGGCGTGTTGCGACATCATTCGAATTAATTGCTTACGATACCGTTCCGGCATCCAATCTTTCGGTTCTATCTTCTCACCATTGTTCACTCTATTTTCAAATGCTTCTAACTTTGCAGAGTCATCCATGTTCACCCTCACCCTTTCTGAAGTTTATGGTTAAGGTCTTTATTTCATTCAACATAAAATATATAAAAAAATCGCTCAAAATCAAACAACGGAACCCCGGCAATTTGAACTCAAGACCAAATTAGAATTCATCTCTGTCAACCCAATAGTCTGGTTTCCGATGTTGATGCGCCTCAGCAATAATCGAGATATGATCACTTTCAATTGAGTACAGCAACTTATATGGGAACTTGCGAAGCAAGTATTTTCTCACATCCCCACGTTCTACCGACCATGCTTCGGGATATTCAGAGGTGCGAATTACAGCCTTTCTTACTTCTTGCTTAAATCTCTTGCCGAGGCCTTAATATTCCACTTCATAATAATGCACTGTGTCTTCTAATTCTCATTGGGCATACTTTGAAAAAATTACCTGCATTATTCTTCTCTGAAAATATCATCCATTGGAATACCCTCTAATCTGCCTTCTCTATATGCCTTGAGTCTTTTCTCCACTTCTTCCGCCCAAAGCTCATCCAGTTTCTTATCCGGTTCATCAAGACTTTTTATTAACCCTTCAACTAAGATCAGTCTCTCCTGTGGCTTAAGCTTAAGTGCTTGCTCTAACAGTTCCTTCGTATTCATAATTCACCAATCCCTATTTTATATAGTAAAGACAATTTGCTAACTTAACGAATAACTCTCTATTTAATTGTTTCAACCGAATAACATATAAAAAATAGCTTAAATCAAGTAACAGAAAGTGATTGATTTGTATTGTCTCATAATTATATTCTCCGAATTATCTCTGCCCGTAAAGCCACCAATTTTCTCACGCGATATACGTTTCTACCGGCTGGTAACACTCCTGTTGTCGAAAAAATTTTGTAACCGATCTTTGGCCTCACGATATTGAGAATTGGTAATAAATTCATAGTGACGGAGCCGGTTCAAAATTGTCCGCGAACGCCAGGCAAGTTCCGGGGACGATTGATTGGGGTGCAACTGTCGCGGATTAGGCAATATAGCCGCCAGGCGTACCATTTCCGAAATATCCAATTGCGAAGGATGTTTGCCAAAGTAGATATTAGAAGCGCTCCGAATCCCAAAAATGCCTTCTCCCATTTCAATACAATTCAAATAAATCTCCAAAATCCGTCGCTTATTTAGCCTGGATTCTAATTCCTTTGTAATCAAAAATTCTTTCAATTTTCGGTAGATGTTGCGATGTGGTGTCAGGTATAAATTTTTAGCGGTTTGTTGCGAAATAGTGCTGGCACCTCGTACAATTTTTCCCTCTTCCCAATTCTCCCGCAAAGCGGATTCGACCTCATGCCAGTCAATCCCCTCGTGCACCCAAAAAGCAGCATCTTCTGCAACTACAATCGTGCGCTTGAGGACTTTCGGAATATATTGCCAATCAATCCATCGTCGATGAATTCGAAGTGTTTTTCCTTCTTCACGCGCTTCCTGTTTGCGGTATTCGATGAAGGAGGTTGTGGTCGGGTTGGTATCAATCAGCTCTGTCACATCCGGTAGGGTGAAAATCGCGTACCCCACAAAAGCGCACAGGATAAAAAATATACCACTGATCAAATAAATGAGGACACGAATAATTTTATTCATGTTTAAAGACCTGATTATTGTTGTCTTATAGTGTTCAGAAGCTAGGGTGTTCAAGAGTTTTCAGCGTGAGGGATTGGAGAGATGGAAAGTTGGGGTAACGGAGCAATAGAGCGTTACCCTTCAACTTTCAATTCATCCAATACTCCGAGATAACACCACCAAGAGAACCGTAACACGTGAGTACTCCATCACTATTTATTTTTCAGACTCTACCTCCTGAGACAATTCCAAAAGAATTCCGTTAAAGCTTTTCGGATGTACAAAGGCAATGCGTTTTCCTTCGGCACCAATTTTGGGGGTTTCGTCAATCAGGTGCAAGCCACGGTTTTTCATATTTTGCAACACCGCCACAATGTCTTCCACCGAATAGGCAACGTGATGCAGCCCCTCTCCCCTCTTTGCCATGAATTTTGCAATGGGGGAATCTTCCGAAGTCGGCTCCAAATATTCCATATTGGTATCCCCCATTTTAAAGCCGACGACCCGCACTTTTTGCTCCTCCACAGTCTCTTCAAAAAGGGGATCGAGATTGAAGATTTCTTTATACATTGCTTTGACTTGTTCAATCGATTTTATAGCGACTCCAACGTGATCCATTTTCTTTAGCATCTTTTTTTTCCTTATTACAGTTTGTAATTGGGTGACTCTTTGGTAATATCCACATCGTGGGGATGGCTCTCACGGAGGCCGGCTGCTGTCACTTTAATAAACCCTGCTTTTTCTTTCATTTCCTGAATTGAATGGCATCCGGTATAACCGCATGCTGAGCGAAGTCCCCCCATCATCTGATAAATCGTATCACTGACGGGTCCGCTGTAAGGCACGCGGCCCTCTATTCCCTCGGGCACCAGTTTTTCTTTTTCGGTGATTTCAGATTGGAAATAGCGATCTTTACTGCCACCGCTCATCGCACTGATTGAACCCATTCCGCGAACCGCTTTGTAGCGTCGTCCGTCCAGGAGAATCGTTTCTCCCGGACTTTCCTCTGCCCCGGCGAAGAGGCTGCCGATCATCACTGAATCGGCTCCGGCAGCTATGGCTTTGGGAATATCGCCGGTATGCTTGATACCGCCATCAGCAATTAAAGTTACGTCAGTGCCGCCCAGCGCTCTGGCAACCTCGGTAATGGCGAAAATCTGGGGAACCCCAACGCCGGTCACCACCCGGGTCGTGCAGATCGATCCGGGGCCGATACCTACTTTTACCGCATCTACATCGGCAGACAAAAGATCTTTGGCTCCTTCGTAAGTTGCAATATTCCCGGCAATTAACGCCACCCCTGAATATTTCTTCTTAAATTGTTTGATCGTTTCCAATACTTTGTTTGAGTGACCATGTGCGGTATCGATGACAATGGCATCTGCACCGCGCTCAATCAACATCGCCGCGCGTTCCAATCCTTCACCTCCAACGCCAATCGCAGCTCCCACTCTCAGCCTACCCAGATCATCTTTACAGGCATTGGGATATTTTTCTTTCTTTTGAATGTCTTTTACGGTGATCAATCCCTTTAAATTATATTCATCGTCTACAATGAGCAATTTTTCAATCCGATGCTTTTGTAGCAAAGATTTTGCCTCATCCAATGTGGTGCCAACTGGTGCAGTAATCAAGTTTTGATGCGTCATTAGATTTTTCACCGGTCGCTCGGTATTTACCTCAAAACGCAGATCCCGATTAGTGATAATGCCGATTAGTCGCCGTCCTTCCACAATAGGAATTCCGGAAATCCTATACTTTGCCATCATCTGCAAGGCCTCTTGAATGGAGCGATCGGCGGTCAACGTAATCGGATCGACGATCATGCCGCTTTCCGATCGTTTTACCCGGTCAATTTGGGCAGCCTGTTCTTCAATAGACATGTTTTTATGAACAATGCCCATCCCTCCCTCACGGGAAACGGCTATGGCCAGCTCTGATTCGGTTACCGTATCCATAGCAGCGGAAAGGATCGGTATATTTAATTGAGTCTTAGCAGTCAAACGGGTTTTTTAAGTCCACATCTCGGGGCAATACTGAGGAACGGGCTGGCAGCAAAAGCACATCGTTAAAGGTTAGGGCTTCATATTTTATTTTATCCATTTTTTCACCATGCTTTTAAGATAAGAATTTAATACGCGACCTTTTGGTGACAAAATAAATTTGAAATTTATATGAGCGCCCTTATTAAAAATTAGTTTGAAAATTTATTGCGTTTTGACACGTATAACAATCATTCGCATTTTATTTATAGATGTTAGGGTTTTTTAAGTTGTTCTGTATCTTGGAATTTGTTAAACGGGAATGCGGAAATTTTATACGGAATTCAGATCTATCAAGCGTTTATGGGAGAATTAAATGACCTGTCCTCGTTGCGGAACGAACAATAACGATTTTAGCTGGAAATGTAAAAGTTGTTTCCATGATCTCAAAAAAAATTCGTTAACAGAATCGGAAATTGATGGAGATTTAATTGCGCAATCACCCGTTTCTGCAAACCTGACTTCCGTATCAGTCTCTCCCCGTTATTCCATGGAAAATGAAGTCCCGACTGTTACTCAGCCATATCCTTCAATCTCTTCAGAAAAGCGTATTGATAGCCATTTCACTGACCACCACCAAAATTTGCACTTGCCCCTGAACCGGACATCGGCATGCCAAATAAAAGTTCATCAAAAAGAAGCACCGATTCCAAGCCAGTACCATCAAAATAAGTACTTTGTATATACTGCAGTAACCACAATCTTCTGGTTAGTGGGGGTAATTTTACTTATTTTTTTTAAAATGGAGCCCGGAAACAATCTGACAGTGGAAGTGTTCTCAAACGACAACATTGCCATGTTAATGGAAAAAGCTGAAAAAGCATTTCACCAGCGACAATACTTAATACCGCAGGACGACAATGTCATCAAATATACAACAGAGATTTTAAAGCAGTATCCGAGCCATTTAGGGGCGCTGGAATTACAGGCCGAAGTGTTGGATTATTACGAGGAAAAAGCAGAGCAGGCAATTAAAAATTATAGATATGAGGCAGCAGTAAGGTATTTTCGCAATATTTTAAGAATCGATCCCAACGATGACCGCATCAGAGAAAAACTCGCTTCCCTGGAAAATAAATTGTATTAAATTGTTGACCAATAAAAGGCAAGTTTTATTCGCCGGCGTGATCAAAGCAATATTATTTGAAATGAATTGGAGGTTGCCATGAAAAAGCTAATCGGTGTATCATTAATTTTCTGCTTTTTATTTCTGGCAAGTTTTTTAAATGCCGCTGCAAAGCCTAACATCCAAATCGCCCTGCTTCTTGATACCAGTAACAGTATGGACGGATTGATCGAGCAAGCCAAATCCCAGCTCTGGAAAGTGGTTAATGAATTTGCATTGGCTAAATATGAGGGAGAAACTCCCAATCCGGAGATTGCTCTCTTTGAATATGGGAATGACCGACTTAAGCAAGAAAGCGGCTACATCAGATTGGTAGCACCGCTTACCACAGATTTGGACTTGCTGTCCGAAGAATTGTTTAGTCTTACCACAAACGGTGGAAGCGAATATTGCGGTTGGGTTATCCAAAGCGCCACTGATTCATTGAAGTGGAGCAAACGCCATGACGATCTGAAAATCATCTTTATTGCAGGAAATGAACCATTTACCCAGGGCACGGTTGATTTTCGACAGGTCTGCAAAGCTGCGATTACCAGAGGTATTATCATCAATACCATTTTCTGTGGTGATTACCATGAAGGCGTTACGACGAACTGGAAAGAAGGCGCCGAACTTGCTGATGGAAAATATATGAACATTGATCAAAATCAACAAGTTGCACATATCGATGCGCCGCAGGATGAAGAACTTAATCGATTGAATGCTGAACTCAATAAAACTTACATTCCGTATGGAGAATCAGGAGCCCAATTCAAGGAACGGCAGGCAGCGCAAGATATGAATGCGCGAACCTACGGGGCGGGCAATGTCGCCCAAAGAGCCATTTCCAAGGCCTCATCAGGATACCGAAACGTCGCCTGGGATCTGGTAGATGCATTGAAATATGGCGAGATTGATATTGAAGAAATTGACAAAAAGCATTTACCGGAACAATTACAAAATTTAAGCGATCAGGAACTGAAAGAATATGTTGAAGCAAAGCGAACGCATCGCCAGGAAATCCAGGAGAAAATCAAAAAGCTAAGTATGGATAGACGGCGCTACGTGGCAAAAAAGCAAGCTGAAAACAGCGAGACGAGCACTCTCGATGCGGCAGTCATTGAAGCTGTTCATCAGCAGGCAAAGCGCAAGAATTTTACCTTTGAATAGAAAGGTTANNAGCAAAAATTTTACCTTTGAATAGAAAGGTTAAGATGAGAGACAGCAAATCAAATTTAGTCAGAATCTGCCAGATAATGATCCTTTTGTTGCTTACCGGATTGGGACAGCTTTTGGCGGATGGATTTATTATCATTGAACCACCCTATCCCCCACCTCCTCGACCGCGCCCCACTCCGGAGCCGCCACCCTCTTTCGATCCGTTTCCGCTTGCGGTGAAGAACCATTACGTCACCGTGACCATAAATGAGCAAACCGCTACCACCGAAATCGATCAAACCTTTTATAATCCCACACCCAACAGATTGCAGGGATATTACGTTTTCCCGATTCCACCCCAATCAGCCCTGGATGATTTTTCCATGTTCATTGATGGGAAAGAAATGGAAGCTGAAATTCTGGACTCTGGTGAAGCCAGGAAGATATTCGAAGATATCGTTCGCAAGGCACGGGACCCGGCCTTATTGCAATACATCAATCAACAAGCAATGAGGTTAAGAATTTTCCCCATCGAACCGCATTCGGAAAAGCGCATCAAGATGACTTACAGCCAGGTATTACCCCAGGATAATGGCACGGTGGAATATCTGTATCCGTTAAATACTGAAAAATTTTCTGCAGAACCTATCGACGAAGTTCGCGTCAAAGTGGATGTCCATTCAGAGCGAAGCATCAAGAATGCCTATTGCCCGACCCACCAGGTGGATGTACACCGCCGGAATGATCATCACATTGTGATGGGATACGAAGCTAACAACGTCAAACCGAACACCGACTTCAAAGTTTACTACGATACCGATCCGTCCCAAATTGGGCTTTCTTTATTGACATACCGTGAATCAGGAGAAAA
>JABAHQ010000638.1_pt2 | contig 19132 bp, 13 predicted proteins | sample 7062091 | NCBI WGS metagenome assembly JABAHQ01 (sample SAMN14534359, study PRJNA622989) | marine sediment metagenome | biome: marine biome [ENVO:00000428]; feature: marine pelagic biome [ENVO:01000023]; material: deep marine sediment [ENVO:00002113] | place: India: Gulf of Kutch | collected...
GCGGTTTGAGCCACATAAGGGATGTAAGCCATCCCCGGGGGATTCACCCCCTTTTCCTCGGCAAATCGCCAATCCCAGCAGCCTGTAGCGATCGAGAGCACGTCACAGAGGCCCGCCGCCCGCACGTTAGGTGGCGCGGCGGCCAGCACCTCAAAATCAATCACCAACCGATCAGGCGGTTTGGTTTCGATATAAGTAACGCACCCCTCTTGCCGTATCCCGGAGGCCCAGGTCAGAAAAGCATCGACCGAGAGGGCAGTGGGGAGACAAATGAGGGGCAGGTTTAGCTTAGCAGCCAGGTATTTAGCCGCATCAACGGCCAGGCCGCCGCCGACGGCGTAAACAACTTGGGGGGAAGAGATTGGGGATGGGAGATTGGAGATTTCTGAAAGGCATGCATCCCAATTTTGAATAGTAGCTTCGCGGACGTCGGCCTGCCAAACGATGGGTAAGCACAGGTGCTCCTTGACCGCCGCCCAAGCCGGTCCACTGGTGACCAGAGCCACCGGTCGATTCTCTTCGACATCCGCGAAGGGGACAAATTCGATTTTGGGAATGGGCCAGATATGGTTCATCTCTCTATTGCCTGGTCATATTTGCCTCATTCGCCTAATTATCATCTTGATGATGAATTTCTCAAAATCTGTGACCGTTAAATCATCAACGTGAAACGTGAAGCGTGAAACGTGATGGGGAAGTTATTAAATTCTCAATCCTTAATTCCTGCCGATTGGCCGGATTCGGGCCAAGAAGGGGGTTGAAGTAGTGGATGTAATCGGCAAATCGCCCGTCCGACGGTCCCCACAGCCACCAGGTGTGGTTTAGCCCACGCGCCTCAAAGAGGGCTATCTGGCGGCCATGTACTGCGCCCCACCGGACTGCCAACGTTTCAGGCCGTATTCGTTGACGGCCAACAGGACGTTGTGCGCCGTCGGTGGCCTGCGTATACAAGTCAAGTTCACGACTGCTCACGCCACCGTAAATCCAGAAGGTGATGGCGGTGTGGGAGATGTATCAACCGGTACAAGGGCACGGACGGAGAACCCTGCCCAGGCCGTGTTGAAGGTGATGGCTATGGATGACGTACCGCTGTATACCCATCCGTGGGTGAAGTCCACGCCGGTGTCCCAGGGCCAGACCTGCCAGCCGGAGGCCATGGCATCGTCGTAGATGACCAGGCCGGCAACTGGGGCGGCCCGAACGCCGGGCTGAAGCGTCCACAGGCCCCCTAAAGCCACCATGAAGGCAAGGCGCATCAGAATAGTCAGAAAGGAAATGCTCATAGTCAGTCTATCAAGTTGATGTTTCATTGTCTTTTTCCATCGACTGGAAAGTTTGTCTGGCGTGGCTTCAGCGCGAAGCCAGCCCCGGCGCAGTGCCCGGCTCCTGGGGGCAGCGGCAGCCATCCGTGAAGTGGTCGGTATGCCCCTATCACCTAATTCGCGAGGCATTTATGAGCGCATGTTAGCCACCGCGAAAGCGCAGTTGGTGACGTCTGAGTGGGAGATCGAATTAGCCCATGGGCGCGCCACGCCATCCGAAGAGGCAATTGCGTACGCCATTGAAGAGGATCAGGGCGATGAGTTGGAGACTAAGGGATAGCCCCGATAGCCACATTCTGGCCAACGCCAGCACGCATGAAACCAACAAGTTTGGGGATTAGCAGCAATCTAACAAAATGTGATAAATAGTGATGGGGTGCCCGACATTCATTCTATCGTGTTTACTACTCCATTCGATTGGAAAAGCCTCAATGATCTTCACGTCTTGCTGAGGTGATTTGAGATGGAGAATCTCGGCTTTCTGATCAATCTCGAACATAACTTCCTCTCGCCAATATTCTACTGAGTCGCTCTGAATATATCCAAGCATCGCCGCTTCTGGATAGCGTGAAGCATAAAGGCCGTTTACAAAACACTCCATTCCTTCTGACCCTACATATTTACTAACTGGGAACCCTTTTTTTCGTAGCCGCTTTGCTTCGAAACAATAATTAGGACGCCCTTCCCAATTGGCCTCAATATTGATGTCGAGTCTTAACCTTGCTCTACCTGTACGCCCTTCGGTATATATTGGAGGGTCATCGCGAACAAAATACTGCTTGTACCATCTTGGTGGATCAGGGGCTTCAAGTCGATTTTGTATAGCCTCCGTAATGTATCCTGTGATAGATGTCTCATCATCACCGGATTTCATTTTCGGGCGAGCATCCAAGTACCCCAAGTAAATCAAGTGGTGAGCGTGAATGCGGAAAAGAGGTGAAAATACTTTAATGATACTCTGGCTGGGCTTGAGGCTCTTCATGGTCATTCAAGCTCGTTGAATATATTTCTCCAATAATATCACTGGCGTCATTAAATGCTTGAGTTCTGGTCCAATCAATCAGACGTGGTGATTTATAAATGTAGATATTTGATCCGCCAAATAGTCTAAGACCTCTCCGAATATATACCCACTGACTAAATTGTTCGCTAAGAAGAGGGCGAATGTCCGAGAGTAGTTTAGTTGCGGTAAGGTCGCCTTTTCGAATACTATCCTCATTAACAGGAATAGGTTGCTGTTGTGACGTGACTTCAACCTTACATTCGATTAAGTCATCAGATTGCTTGAGCGAGACTTTGTGGTGAGCTGTACCTAAAACAAAATCATCGAGTTCATTCCGGAGTTCTTGAGCATATGCTATAAGTTCTTCTTTTTGCGGTGATCTCGTTAGCTGCTGTATAGCAATCTGCCCTTTATCTAATTTAAGGCGTATCCGCATGAATTCTTTGGCTAACATAGCGATATCTGCGGGGATTTGGAGGATATTAAATACTCGCTCATCCAATAGATTTTGCAATCTCTCGTGTAAATTTACAGAAAAATGGGGATGAGATATCTCGGTCTTTTCTATCTCCGCTAACTCTTCTTGTAGTTCCGCTAAATCTCTCGCTTGTCCAAAAGTGAAGTTAGGAGTGGGAATTTTTCGCACTTCGTTAAGAGTAACACGCTTAGCATTACGGAAAATACCCCATTCTTGCGTATGAAAGAATACATAATAAGCCACCAAACTTGAGTTGAGATAAACTGATAGGGCCTGTAAGTGTTGTTTGTCATTCTTTGGACCAGCAACACCGAATTGCCGAGGACGAATGATAAAATCATCGTCGCTATAAATAATGAAATTGCCCCAAGCGGGGGATATGATTATGTGCGGCGCGGGAGTGGTAAGTTCGAAAGCTTCCTCACCACGTCTAAAATACGCATCGCTTTCAATCTCTTGAAGCGCTTCGCTTGGAATTGAGAACCGGTAACGAGGCTTGCTTTTGTTAAAAGTCGTTGTATCGAATATTTTTTCACCTTTAATATATGCTCTGGGTTTTCTATTATCATCACAAAATTCTGGACCTTGTCTTGGAATTCCTACGCCCCAATCTCGATTCTCACAAAATTTTTCTAGCGTGGTTGGAAACAATTTCTTCAAACGTGCCATCGCTCGCTTATCAAAATGACTTCCCCACAGGGCAAACTTCCAAACGGATGTTTCACCACTCTCCGCTTCAAGGGATGGAACAACTTGAATTTCATTCTCATTAATAGTGATCGCCCAAAGTTTGCTTTTTGAAGTGGGAGTTTGATTCACCGAAAAGGGACCATAATGAACGATATCTATTTTTTCTCGTCTTTCTATATAATGACCATAAATAATTGTGGCCGCTGGCAATGTGGCTCTTCGACCAAATAAAACATCCCGCAGGTTTGCAAAATTAGTAATTCTAAAGACATCATGTTTCTCGAAGAATTTTTGACGATACGCTCTAGATTCAAGATTAAAAAGGCTAGTTGCCGGTAAAATAAGACCGGCAACTCCATCAGATTTCAACTTATCCCCTACACGCCAACTAAATGCATCAGCCACACGATTACCGGGAGCAGGTCTTTCATCTCGATTTTCAAGCATCCACTTTCGAACAAAATCCTCTTCCTTTGTTTTTGGCTTTAATTCTATCCAAGGGGGATTACCTACAATCCAGTCAAAGTCCAGGCCCAATTGCCAGAAATTAGAGCCATCATCAAAGAAGTCACACTCAAAAATGTGTTCATTATGCAGGTTTGGAAATTTAAAGTCCGAATTTTTGTGTAATTCGGGAAGATCAATGTAATTAAGCAATGTTAATATTAGACTGAATTCTGTTACATAGCAGGCAGTACGCTTGCGTTCTACACCGTATATGCTGTTTATCAAAATTTTCTTTGCCTTTTCTGGTGGAAGTTTGTGGCCAGGGTGCTTTTCAACCTCCATTTCAATCAATCGACGATAGGCAAGTACCAAAAATATGCCTGAACCGCAAGCCGGGTCGAGAATTTTCATATCCTGAGTCAATGGCTTAGTCGAATTTACTTCAGAAAGCAGATAATCAGCTAAAATTTCAGGAGTGTATATAGCACCTGATTGCTTGACATCTTCTTCTGTACGGAGAAACTGTTCGTAGATGGCAGATAGAGTTTCAACGGGGATGTACTCGAAATCATATGCCAGAAAGTCAAGATGCAACTGTTTTGATATGCCGAAATTAGCAAATATGAATTCATCACCCTTAAATATAGACGCTACTAATCTAACCTGTTCATCATCTAATACCTTTTCAGCATCGAAATTCAGTGGAAAAATGTAGCCATTAAAACGATCTTCTATGGTTGTTACGAGTTTCTGTAATTCTTTAACCGTTGCATTCCGCCCTAACACAAGGTTAAGGTCTATTTTATTCTCGTTAAGCCATTCATCTGAAAGAATGTTACGATCTCTCAAATAACGAATGTAAATATATTTGCCAATTAGGGAGTGGACAATCTCCAGTCGTTGGGATTGATCTTCGATCGTTTGCCTCAACGTTTTATCAAGAGCCACGCTAAGCATTCGAAGGTTCGCAAGCAGCCGAGAATCAACCTGTCGATTCGGATCAAATCTCTTGGCATATGAACTGTGCCAGATTTGTCCAGTATCAATCGCGTCTGCGGAAAGATATGATAACTTATCTCTGACCACTGCAAGGTCGAGATTTGTTACAGGATGCAGAAAACCTGACTCTTCCGTTTCTGTTGGCTCTGGCGAATAATCAAAACCAGTGTAAATTCTAATCTGGTTAGGAAGTAAAATGATCAGGAATGGAGCATACCTGAGATTCCAGAGGCGACGGTGAATTTGTCTAGCTTCATCAACTGTCTTTGCCTCGGCAACAAATACCGCTGGACGTGCCGCAATTTCTGTCTGATTAGGACCAGAGCTAGAACTTGTCCGAAAAACGTAAATACCATCTACACCCGCTTTACGGGCCGCCCTGAATAGATACACCGTCTCTGGTTCAAATTGAGTTTCCGAGTTGCGATAGTACGATGACTGATCGTATTCTAATATGGTAAGCAGTTCATCTAGTTTCATTCTGGCTCTCTGCCGTAATCAGAAGTATTTGGTTATATAACCACAGTCACAACTATGCACTAAACCGTGTTACTCGCGCAAAAATTGTATATAAACGCAGATTCTAGCAGTTTAATAATAGAACATTTGGGCTATAAAGTCAAATTAAATAACCGATTAGCAGGGGACTTTTCACCCAAATTTCCTTTCCAACCACCCCACGCCGAATTCAACCAAAGCAGGCGCGTCAAAGAGATAAGACTGCGCTGCCCCGACTTTGCCAACCTGCCCTTGACCGGAAGCCAGAAAGTCACGGGCAATCTGTTCAAACATCTCTATCTCGCCCTGCCAATCGACGATCCCCCTATCCGTATCAAATTCTTCAATCTCGATCCAGACCCGTTGGCCATCCCGGAGGATTGGTATGGGGTAGCGGGTAATGCGTTTATGGGGGACGTTGGCCCGATGTTCGGCGTGGTGGAGGAGGGTGATTCTGCTTAAGGGTGCACCCAGGAGAAGCACTTTGCCCCCGACCTGGCAAAGTTTGTCCAGAGGTGTGTCATCACCATAGCCATAACGCAAGGGGTGATTTTCAGTCAGCCAGGCGGCTTGCGCCCCTACGGCGGCCACAGAGGCTTCAGGATGTTGGCTGCGATGGGCACCGGGCCAGGTACGTAGATATTCGGTTAAAATGCTCATGCTGCGTTTGGCGCGCGAGCGAGCCGGGTCGAAAGGGGGACATTCCTCCCAATAGGCTCGCTGCCATTCCGGAGGACAGGTGGGGAAGTGATGGGGATCATCCTCCCAGCCGACATACATCATCAACGTTCCCGCCGGGGTTAACGTCTTAAACAGGGCCTGTAAAACTACATCAGGGCCACCGACGATCCAGCCAATCGCTTTTACTGAAACGTGTAGCATCACCACGTCACCGGGACGGAGCCCCAAGGCTTTGAGGTCGTGGATCAGCTTGCTTTTTGTTATCAACGGTTGCTCAGATGCCGGCATGGTTTTTCGTCCAATCTAAAAATTTCAACGCAACAAGGCAAAGCGCAATCATGCCAGAATACAAGCGTTCAGGCAAACCAATCACCAACCTGCAACTATCCCTTCACCCCAGAAATGACCACACCCTGGGTGAAGATGCGCTGGCTGAAGAAGAATAAGATGATGGGGGGCAGGATCATGACGGTTGCGGCGGCCATAATCAAGTGATTATTGACCGAATACAGGGCGTTAAAGGTCTGTAAACCGACGGCGACCGTCCAGTTTTCGCGGCTATGTAAGAAGATGAGCGGCTCGTAGAAGTCGTTCCAGGCGTAGAGAAAATGGAAAATGGCCACGGCGACCAGGGCCGGACGGGCCGAGGGCAAAATGACATGCCACAATACCTGGTGCGGCGCCGCGCCGTCAATTTTAGCGGCCTGGTCCAATTCCAGAGGGATGGTCTTGAAGAATTGGCGCAGCAGGAAAACATCGTAAGCATTGGCAAAGAACTGAGGCACAATCAGCGGCAAAAGCGTGTCTATCCAGCCCAGCTTTTGGAAAAAAACGTAGACTGGGATCAAGGTGACCTGGCGGGGCAACATGATGGTGGAGAGCAAGACCAAAAAGAGGATATCAAGACCAGGAGCCCGAAAACGGGAGAAGCCATAAGCGACCATTGAGCAGGAGAGGAGCATACCAAACATCCCCACAAAGGTGACAAGCAGGGTATTGACCAGATAACGGGGGAAGGGGACGCTGGTCAGGGCTTCGGGGTAGTTTTCAAAGTGGAGTTCGATGTGCTGTATCAGGGTTTGCTCACCAATAACCAACTCAACCGGCTGATCAGGATTGGCCGGATCAACAAAAAGCCCTTTTCCCTCTGGCCGGTTTTTGATGAGCGCCATCTGGCGCGTCTGGCCATCAAGGGTCACTTCGTATAAGGGCTCTAGCTTACCGTTAACTTCGACCGTGGTCGTCTCCCAGGGGATGAGGGGCGGCGGCGAGGCGCGTAACTGATTGCGATCCTTAAGGGAGGTCGAAATCATGAAAAGCAAAGGGATGGTGATGACAGTTGCCCCCACGGCCAGGACCAACGTCGTGATAATCTTCACCCATAATTCTCGAGCTTTTACCCCCAGCCATAAGCGTCCGGCGGTAACAGGCTGCTCGCCCCTTCGTTGCACAGTTGTTGTCGTCATATTCATATCCCCCTTTTAAGCCCTGATCTCGCCTTCATAGAAGACCCAGAAATCCGAGGAGCGAAACACCAGGACTGTAAGGACCAGAACGATTAAAAACAAGATCCAGGCCAGGGCCGAGGCGTAGCCCATATCAAAAAACTTAAAGGCGTTTTGATACAGGTAGAGGTTGTAAACAAGCGTCGACCGGACCGGCCCTCCCTCACCCCCACTGGCGACATAAGCCTCGGTAAAATACTGAAAGCTGCCAATCAGGCCTAAAACCAGATTATAGAAGATAACCGGGGTCATCATGGGGAGGGTGACATGTTGGAAGCGTTGCCAGGTGTTAGCCCCGTCTAATGTGGCCGCCTCATACAGCGTGGTCGGGATACCCTGTAAACCGGCCAGGTAGATAATCATGCTCCCCCCGATCCCCCACAAACCCATGATCACCAGCGCTGGTAAAGCCCAATCAGGGTCCTGAAGCCAGCCGGGGCCTTTAATACCAAAAACCTTCTCCAGAAAAGGGTTGAGGATACCAATGCGGGTGTTGAAGATGCGAATCCAGAGTAAGGTAACGGCGACGCCGGCCACCACTGAGGGCAGAAAATAGACCGTACGCCAGAGGTTGACCCCGGGAATCTTTTGGTTCAGTAAAATGGCTAAAAAGAAGCCGATCAGTAACCCCAAAGGTAAAGCCATCAGGGCATAATTCAGGGTGACCTTCAGGGAGTGCCAGAATAGGGGATCATTTAAAAAGAGGCGATGATAGTTGGCCAGACCGACCCATTCCGGCGGGTCAATGACATTGTACTCGGTCGCCGAAAAGTAGAGCGAGGCTAACATCGGTCCAACGGTAAAAACAAAAAAGCCAATAATCCAGGGGCTGATAAAGAGATAAGCCCAGACCGCTTCCTGTTGGGACAGGGTCCAAGGCCGCTTGAGGAGATTCATCGTCTCATCCTTTCACCAAGTCATTATAACAAACCATTTTTCAAGTAAGTGTGACAGAACCGGGGTTCAGCGCCGAGAATGAAATTGGCGTGCAAGGCTTGCCTTGCCGCACGCCAAGCGCAAGGTTTGCATTCCTATTTACAGAGGAGCCAACCCAGCCACGCTCCAAGGCGGTCCGCGACCGGCGACGGGTCACGGACCTCGTCGCGAGCGAAGAAGACGTTATTTCAAAGGAGTAATCACGAGCCAAGGCGCATCACCAAGGGTGAGAATTCGTAGTAACGACTTTAGTCGTTTTCGGCTTCGAGATCGAGGCCATGAACGACTGAAGTCGTTACTACAAACACTTATTTTCAAAGGAGTCAACACAAACCAGGCAAGGAGTCCAAAGTGCACTTTGGACTCCTCAAGGGCAGTCACTTACTGCTTGGCCCAGTACTCATCCAGGATTTTTTGTACTTCCTCATTAGCCTGATCGAGATGGGCCTGGGGATCCTCAATGGGCGCAACGTAGACAGCGTTAAAGGAATTATCGATTGCGTCCTGCACGCGACCCCATTCCGGCACCCATGACTCATGGTTGGGATTGTCCAAGTAATCAATAGCCTCAAAGATAACGTCGTAATCGAGGCCGGGATAACGGTCTTGCAACGCCGCCAGGAATTCATCCTGAACTGAAAGGCGGGCCGGCAAGCAGCCGTAGATGAGACAGACATCCACAATATGCTCGGGCGAAGTCAACCACTTTAAGACTTCCCAGGCTGCCTCTTTGTTTTCCGCATCTCTGGGAATGGTGAAGGTATCGGCGTGAATACGGGCGACGCGGGTCCCCTTCTGATTAAACGGAATGGGGGCGATATCATGCTCAAAGGGGAGGTCAACCAAACCTTCGGGCATAAACCAGGTATGGCTGTAGAATATCGCCACCAGGCCACCGCCGAAGGGGTCGCCGCCAACAGCGTAGTAAGCTTCCTGACCGGCGGCATCGGGAATAAAATGATCTTTCCAGATGCCATCGTTGAGCCACTTAAACCCGTAGACCCACTCCTCAGAATTGACCACGGCGGTTTGGTAATCATCGCTCGTAGGCCGGCCGACGTTGGGCGCGCCAAAGGTGGCCAGGAAACCGGTCCCATTGATCCACGAATCGTCATATCCCCACTGGACAATGTTTTCGGGATCGAAGTCAGGGGAGGTGGCGTCGTTACCATCTCCATCAAGGGTCAATTTCATAGCCATCTCACGCAAGGCGTCCATCGTCCAGGTCTCGTCATTATAATCGTGGGTGGGATAATCCAGGCCCGCAGCGTCGAAGAGGTCAGCGTTGTAGAAAAGGAAGGAAGGAAACAGGCCCAAGGGCAGACCGACGACCTTATCGGGATATTGGTTTAGCGACACCGCCGGGCCGTAGAAGTCGCTCAGGTCGAGTTTATCCGCTTCGATGAAGGGGCTCACGTCAAGCCAGGTATCGAAAAATTGCGCCACCGTGGAGATACCATTCGGGCCGACCAGTTGGGGGGCGTTGCCACCGGCCACCATAGATAGAAAACGTTCGCCGGATTCTTCATGCGGCACAATCAGAAATTCAACCTCAATGTCCTCGTGGGTACTGTTGAATTCTTCTTGCATGGCTTCCTGGGCCGCGATTTGATCAGGATCAGTCCCGGTACCCATGCCGATGAAGATGACCACTTTGGCCTTCTCCCCTGGTTCCTCTTCGGCCATAGCTTCTTTAGCCTCAGCTTGGCCTGGTTCTTCAGCCTTGGCTTCGACCCCAGTCGTCTCTTGAGCACCGGTATCGGCCGGGGGGGCCACACCACCGGCACAGGCGACAAGAAGCACACTTAGCAAAATCAGCAACGTTGTAACCAACATAAACTTGGGTTTCATCTCTATCTCCTTATTCGTAAGCATAATTGAATAGCAACAGTTTTTAGGTATTCTTTGTCAAGCTCCTTGCCAAGCACCTCCTTTCATCATGACTAAACACAACCGCAAGAACGACGAATGACCAACTCGGTCGGCAAGCAGACCACAGGATTGGCCCGGTCCGTTTGAATCAATTGAATCAGTTGCCGGACCGCCTCCCGGCCAACCTGCTCAATCGGCACCCGGACGGTCGTCAGAGGAGGGATCAAATAACGAGAGAGGTGGGCATCATCAAATCCCACTAAGGCAATATCTCCGGGCACGCGCTTACCAGCCGCTTGTAAAGCGGTCAATGCGCCAGCAGCCGCATCATCGTTGCCGGCAAAAATTGCTTCCATAGCCAATTTCCGCCTCAGCCAATCCTCAACGGCTCGCTGCGCTTCCTGGTCATCAAAACCGCCTGTAGCCACCAGGTCGGGATCAAACGGGATGCCATGGGCGGCCAGACTCTCTCGATAGCCCATTTCGCGCCAGCCAGACTCCTTATTTCCTGCCGGCCCCCGCAAAAAAGCAATACGGTGATACCCGTGAACTTCGATTAGATGGTTAATGATGTTACGAACACTAATCTTATTTTCAACTGTTACGCAAGGAATATCTAAACCGGCCGGCGGAGGATGATGGAGCAACACCACCGGAAAGCGCATTCGCTTGAGGCGGGTTAAAGCCGTTGCCGGCAAGCTATTAGTGAAGACAAGTAAGCCATCGGTGTTGTGTTCATCTAGAGGCTGAGGCGAAGTGGCTATATTGGCGTCGGCATCCTGAGTAGCGTAGATGAGCAGACCGAACCCGCACGCTCTGGCTTCGGCCTCGACCCCGCGTAGTAGTGGGGGAAAGTAATGCCCACCGATCTCGGGGAGGAGAAGCCCGAGGGTATTGGTCTTGCGGTTGACTAACATTCGGGCTGCTGAATGAGGACGATAGTTCAGTTCGGCGATAGCCGCCTGCACTTGCGCTATCGTCTCCAGAGCTACAGGGCCAGTCTGATTGATGACCCGGCTGACAGTCGCTGTCGAAACACCAGCTCGTTCAGCTACATCAATAATGGTAGCCCGAGCGGATGATTTTGGTTTTGCCATTTGCATTTTGCCAGTTTGATAGAAATGTACAATGTAAACGTTTACATTTTATCCGTAGCGCAAAATATGTCAAACCCTGGCTGATCAGATGCCCCCCGTTGAGTGTTGTTACGCGTAACGGCGATAAAATGAACCGCAAAATGGGACATAATCAGGCGATTGAAGGATATTTATCTAATAAGCCGGAAACTAAACTTGATTCCTAACCCTAGCAGCAAGAAGAGAAAACCGATCTCAATTTGCCACCGTATATCATCTCGCCAGATACCGGTTATGGGGAGGAACGGAGGCGGATCATCATCCTCCGGCGTCGGTTCCGTTTCAGGAGTGGTTTCAACAGGCTGGGTAACCCCTGTTTGGGTCTCTTCAGCCGTATCGGATAAAACAGATGTTGCCTCTATTGTGGCTGTAATCTCAGTAAGGGGGGGCGATATTAGTGTTTCGGTAACAGCTTCAACAGACTGAACGGATTCTCCTGTTTCGTCTGCTATCTCAACGAATTGAGTCGGCGTAACAGTTGGCGTGGAAGTTAAAGTCAGGATTGGACTGGGCGTTACAGTAGGCGTACCCGTCGCCACAACGACCGGGAGCGATGTTTGGGCCAAAGTGACAGTTGAGCCAACGGTAAAGGAAGAGGTGGTCGTCTGGACCGGTGAGGCGGTCGTCGTAGGCCGGGTCAAGGGGGCTAGCGCCGGTAAGCCAAATACTCTCAAGCCCCAACCCAACACAATGAGAAGCAGAATCAGAATCACTAAGGCTCTAGTCACCGGAGGTCCACCGATTTTACGGACGAGGCGACTTAGAAGGCCTGCCTTTAAGCCATCTGAGGACTCAAGGGTCAGATTTTCAGCCGCCAGCAGAAAGTTATTCAAACTGGCCTCGGATGAGGGTACAGCAATGGTTTCTTGCAGGCTATGGGTTTCAGCCGTCAACTTGATCAATGGGCCGAGCCACTCAGCCTCAGAACCGAAGCTGGTCAAAACTTCTTCGAGGCTTTCGCCCGCCTCCAGGCGCTCAACAGCCGCCGCAAAAATATCTTCTGTTGGGGTCCCGGATTGATTGCGCGGACTACTCTCCATCATGTACCTCCTGTTTCAGGCCACCTAAACCACGCTGCATCGCCTTAGACAGGGCTTGTACGGCTCGGAACTGTAACACTTTCACGGCTCCAGGCGTTTTTCCCATCACTTCAGCCGTATCCTTGATGTTCAGTCCTTCCATGAAACGCAATAAAATAACATCACGTTGCTCATCAGTCAGTTGGGTAATCGCTTGTAGCAATGCTTTTCGTTCTTCAGCTTCGATGACTTGACCAGAAAGACTGGTCTCAATTGCCGGGAGCAGACGTTCATCCAGTTCAACTTCAGGCCGCCGCTCTCGACGCCGATAATAATCGGCCACAATATTTCGGGCAATACCAAATACCCAGGCCTGGGGTGTCGTGCTCCAGCCCCGCCCCTGCTTGAGCGCCTCCAGCACACGAATAAAAACTTCGCTGGCTAAATCTTCGCTCGTCTTGGTTTCGCCGACTTTCAAATAAATGTATCGATAGACCGGTTGGTAAAGTTGCTGATGCAAAGCACGCAACGCCTCTGGCTCGAAGCGTCTGGCTCGCTCCAGCAGTTGGTCGTCAAGAGTCATAGGCCTTCACAACGTTCATGTTGTCGAAAGGGCCAAAAAGTTACGGCCCAGTTTAAGTTTACCTTAAAACCTTGACAAATTGAAGGGTTGATTTTGGCCAATTTAAAAATTTGTTCCTTCAGTTGCGTAACCTTTTAGCCTTTTAGGCGACAAGTATAGTACGACACTCACTTAGATCACTCAGCCGAATTAAGTCAGGCGCCGTCGAGGTGATACTGGCGGACAGCAAACTAAAAATTGAGTTATCGGAGGTTATGATGTTTAACGGACGGTCAAAGTCTCTACCAACCAAAACCCAAAAGGATTTCAAACAGGAAGAGCAGACCATCCTGGCCGAGTTAACCGAGCAAATCTGGCAAGACCTGGATGGCCAAGTCTCGCGCACTCAGATTCAGCAAGCTGTTATGGAGGAAGCGGCATCATTTCATACCTCAGTAGCACCTGCCTTGATCCACCGTTGGCTGCGGGTAAAATTGATCAAAGGCTCGTAATCAGCGCAGCCATATAACGAATTTGATGATAAACCGATGAACCCAGTTCATCAGCAAAGGTAAAAATGTAAACATAGCGCTTATTCTGGCGATACTCCCACATTTTCTTCACATTAACTCATTTTTAAGGTCGATGAGCCGTAAATAAAGTTACGGCTCATTTTTATTTTGGAAAAAGCCTTCGAGGTTTTAGAGAGTGTTTGCCTTTTCATGGTGGCCATTCGATCAAACGATCGAACTTGTTTTATCAAAGGTATTGAATGAGCAAACCTCAAAGGTCTGAAAATTCGCTCCACAGCAAAATACATCCGTAGGTTACCAGCAATTCTCATGGGTTGATGCGCTTCACCTTCCCGGAAGCTATGGAGTCTCTTGCTTGACAAAATCACCACCGGGCTCGATCGTGTCGTCTTTCTGAAGGTGCTACGCAGCTTCCGGGAAGGTATACTAAGAACTGCCGGTAGGTTACCTTATTTATTGACAAATAACATAATACAAAATAAAATAATTATGGTAACCAAACTTGGCAAGGAGGAGAAATCAAGGTGAAGCGTCTGTTCGTTCCTGTCTTAGTAGTCCTATTGCTCTTCGGTGGCCTAGGGATTCCCGCCGCCTATGCGGATGGGGGATACCTAGTTAAACCTGGCGATACGCTGGCTAGCATTGCCAGGGCTTATGGCGTCACCCTCGTCGAATTGGCCCAGGCCAACGGCTTGAGTTGGGACGCCTGGGTTTACGCCGGCCAACGATTAGCGATCCCAAGCCCAACGACACCCTCAACTTCCTCAGCGGGTAATAGCACCTACACTGTCCAACCGGGTGACACCTTGTTTAGAATCGCCCTGAACCACGGCGTTTCCACTGCTGCTTTACAAGCAGCCAACGGGCTTTCCAGGGCTGAGGTTATCTATAGCGGTCAGACCCTGGTTATTCCCGACAGGGCAAGCAACCAATCTTTAGCCCAACCATCTGCCACTTACGCCAATACGGAAGAAGAGCGATGGGTTGACGTTAACCTGAGCACTCAAACGCTAACCGCCTACGAAGGGCAGACCCCCGTCAGGCAAGCGCTCGTTTCAACCGGAACCTGGCAAACGCCCACTGTGGTTGGGACCTTCGAAATCTACGTGAAATATCCCTCGACTCGGATGATGGGTAATATTGGTGGTGACTACTACGATTTGCCCGATGTGCCCCACGTGATGTATTTCTATGAGGGTTATGGTCTCCACGGCACCTATTGGCACAACAACTTCGGCACACCTATGAGCCACGGCTGTGTCAACCTATCGCAGGCTGACGCAGCCTGGCTGTACGCTTGGGCCTCGGTAGGAACAAAGGTGGTGACGCATTATTAGATTCAATTATTAAGTGTAACTTGACAATGTCACATTTCATTTTGTCATTCTGAACGGAGCTCAGCGACGTGAAGAATCTCCATCACCGGGGCAGAGATTCTTCGCTNNGTAAGTGTTCAAAAGAACCGAGTTTCTAATTATTTTATTACTAGCGGCATATAAATCTGGTAAGGCTTCTTGGTGACGCTCAACTCGTAGCTGGCGTTGCAGCCAAAAGCACTATTTTGCGCCTGAGAGACACGGATAAAATAGAAGCCTTCGTCGGGAGAGCGCCATTCCAGATAGGAGGCCGGCCCTTGCTGACTATTGCCATTGCTGGCCAGGAGAGTTTCGCTGTCCAGGCTGTAAATCTCCACCGTGGTGTCGACCCCTGGGGCCAAATTGAGGGTCTGAATGATGTAGGTGACTCCAGCTTCGGCCTCCAAATAGAACCAGTCTTCATCGGTAGCGATGTCAAAGAGACGGCTTTCTACGTCTTCGTCGGCGACGACAGCACGGGCAGCAAAGTAGGCGTCATCTGGCTCCACAAAATCAGCGGGGCAGATTAAGGGTGCCTGTAGATCAAAGTCCCCCAAGGCGGTGGTTTGAGCCACCGCGGTGCGGGCCGCCAGGTCGACACTGGTCGGCAAAGCCTCCCAGGTTTGGCTATCTTCATGCCAACGCGCGATGGCGAGCTGGTTGAGATCGAGATGGCTCACTTCATAGTCGGCGTATGTGGCGGTAAGCGTAATCGGTTGGGTGAGGGCATGGTCTAAAGCAGAGGCAACCGTAGAGACTGTCTCCCGGTCAGAGAGATTGTCATGGGGTAGCCATTCCAACAGTCGCAGCCAAAAGGGATAGCCAAGACTGCGGGTATCGGACCGGCTATCAGACACAGAGCCCAAGAAGAGTTCCAGAGTCACTTCACCGGAAAAGGCCTGGGGCGGTATATCCACCTGCAATCCTCCAGTGGCATCTTCCAGGCTGGCCCCCTGCTCGCCGGCAAACGTTTCGACCTGCGAGAGGGGATAACGCCACAAATAATGGCTAATCGGCCCCTGGCGATCAACCACCCAGGGGTCCCCTTCACCACCGCGCCAGCCAAAGGGATCAACCGGCTTATCGATCTCTTCCTCATCCCAGACGCCGTTGCCATCATCCCGGTACAAACCAAAGTGGAGATGGGGACCACTACTATTGCCGGTACTGCCCATGGTGCCGATTCTCTCCCCCCCTTCAACGCGTCCCTGGCTCACATTGATCTGATCCAGGTGGGCATATAAAGTAAAATACCCCTCTTCATGATAGAGCATAACGTGATTACCGTAGCCGTCACCACACCGCAAATCACCTACCCGGCAATTAGAATGGATAAAGAAAACTTCCCCCGCAGCGGCCGCCCGAATCTCGACCCCATCACGCTGAGCAGGGCCACGATAGGCGAAATCAATCCCATTGTGGTCGTCGTAACAGCGGCGTTCGTAGCAACCAATGCTCAGATTATAAGCGCCCCTGGTGCGAGTGTGGCCATCCCACATCATCAAGTTTCGGTTCTTGTTATAATCAGGGTAAGCGTGATCAAACCAGGAGGTGATCCAGCCGGCCTCATCCACATCTCGCAAAGCCTGGATAAAGGTAGCGACCGAATCGCCATAGTCAAAGGGTAAGTCGATAAAGGAGGAAGGCGGGTTTTCATCAACGACGCTGGTGAAGACCTGTATGCCTTCGGAAGAGGGCACGGTCACCGTTCGCCGGGGCGGGGAGAAAGTATACCCCTCCTTGATTGGAGTGAGCGTATAGATACCCTCCTCCAGGCCAATTAAACTGTAAACTCCGTTAGCATCCGTGGTGGCGCTGCCGCTGACTCCGGCGGAGATGACCACATCGGGCACCGCATAACCATTTCGATCTCTGACCGCGCCGGAAATAATCGTCGTTGACTGCTCATTTCCGACGGCCAGTTTGGCCACGAAGCCATCCCAGGCTCCCCCATAAGAGTCATCAAAAGTGCGGCGTGTGATCGGGAAGCCGTCAGATTGGGTCGCGCCAACCACATAGGCACTCCCTTCTCCATCAATGGCAATCGCCGTACCAAAATCAGAATCATCTCCCCCCAAGAAAGTAGCATACATTAAGCCGGTCCCGGCGGCGTTTAACTTGATCACAAAAGCATCGGCGAAGTCGCCCGCGTGAATGAGATCAACGGCCCGGCCGGTCGTAGGAAAGTCAGGGGAATAAGTATAGCCAGTCACATAGGCATCCCCGTTACCATCAACGGCAATGGCATAGCCCCGATCACCACCGCTGCCACCCAGGAAGGTAGCGTAAGTCAGCCCTGTCCCGGCCTCGTTCAACTTAACCACAAAAACATCGTAGCCCTCATTATGATCTCGATCAAAGGCTTCACCGGTGATGGGGAAGTCAGCGGAGAGGGTGGAACCGACAACGTAAGCATTGCCTGCCGCGTCTATGGCCAGACCGTTGCCCTGATCATTACCCTCCCCACCTAAGAGGGTGGCATAGATCAAGTCGGTCCCAGCCGGGTTTACTTTAACCACAAAGGCATCGCCGACCCCCCGATGGTTACGACCAAAAGCATCTGCTGTGGTGGGGAAATCAATTGAGGCCGTCCGGCCGGTGACATAGGTATTACCAACCGCATCAACAGCAATAGCCCGACCATCGTCATCATCCTCCCCCCCCAGGAAGGTGGCATAATCCAGTTGGTTCCCCTCAGGGGCTAATTTGACGATAAAAACATCCACTCCTCCCCGACGGCTGGCCTGGTATGCTTCGGTAGAAAATGGAAAATCATTAGATTGGGTTTGGCCGGTCAGGTAGGCGTTTCCCAAGCGGTCGATGGCAATGGCTGCGCCCTGATCAATGTTCTCCCCCCCCAAGAAGGTCGCGTAGATCAAATCTGTGCCGTTGGCATTTAACTTAACCACAAACGCATCGGCGTAACCACCCCGGTAAGCGGGTTGAAAGGCGTTCTGCGTCGTGGGAAAATCGCTAGAGGCGGTATAGCCGGTCAAGTAAGCGTTGCCCTCTCGATCAACCGCAATCGCAGTGCCGTAATCAGCACTGCTCCCGCCAATGAAGGTCGCATAGACCAGTTCATCGCCGTCGAGGTTGACTTTAGCGATAAAAAGATCCGTTTCGCCGTGGTGTTGGCGCTCGAAGACGCCGGGACGGGTGGGGAAATCCCCGGATCGGGTATAACCGGCGATATAGGCGCTCCCCCCACCGTCAACGGTGACCACACAATTTTGAAAACAGTCGTCGTCGTCGCCTCCCAGGAAAGCACTATAAACCAGATAAGCGGAGGTTTGAGCCGCCGGACGCGCTCCGGCGGATGGCCCAGGGGAAGATGACGGCGGTTGAATAAAGGGCGCGATAACTTCGTCACCCTCAACTTGAGCTTGAGGTAGTTTTAAGGGGGGGGAAGGGCTATTAGTGGTCACCAATTCCAACAGTGGTAAGGTGTACGGGCCCAAAGGAGTCGTCAGGCGAAGCTGATCGCCATCTACATGCAAGGTATCGGCCCCTTCCACCCGCAGGCGCACTTCCAAGCCTGGGGGGAGATTTGGGATCCCGTTTTCTTCTTGTGCGACGAGCCGCCACTGCCATTGGCCCTCAGAGCTACTCAGTTCGAGGTTCAAGCCGGGGTAAAAATCACGATAGCGCACCCCCCGCCAAACAGGCACATCAGTACGCCAGTCGGCGGCGGTATGGCCATTCAAGTAAGAGACTTGCGTATTCAACGGGCCAAAAGGCTCCACCTGTGCCTCTGGGTTGGCCCCTGGGAAGGAAAGCTTAAGGTCGAGCTCGTACTGGGGCTGAGCGTCAGGATCCCCTTCACCCGATTGGGGGACCAGGGTCAGCCAGAGTCCCTCATCAGTCAGCCACAGCCTATTCCCCGCTGGACCAGGCGCATAGAAACGCGCCGCCTGGCCAAACTGGCCGACGTTTTCAATAAACATCAGGGGAATATCTTCCTCAGCGGCGAGGAGGTTGGCTCGACCATGGATAGCAGGCTCGGGGAAAATATCGTCCGCATGAGCAATAGCAGGCCAACGTACCTCCTGCTCGCTCAGTGGCCAGACTATGATGCTCAGTATCAGGACAAGTATAA
>JABAHQ010001870.1_pt1 | contig 19094 bp, 21 predicted proteins | sample 7062091 | NCBI WGS metagenome assembly JABAHQ01 (sample SAMN14534359, study PRJNA622989) | marine sediment metagenome | biome: marine biome [ENVO:00000428]; feature: marine pelagic biome [ENVO:01000023]; material: deep marine sediment [ENVO:00002113] | place: India: Gulf of Kutch | collected...
TCTTGCTTGATTGTGTCGATCCATTGATCGATTCTGTTTTCGCCTCTCCAGTTCACGGCAAACCTCCCGAAAGTGATTTTTTTTACCTCGAATTAAGCAAAGGGGATGCCAAAACGGGGAAAAGGTTCTAACTCGTTTGGTTTAAAAGGGTTCCGGGGAAAGGGCGGTCGGGCGGGGGTCCGGAAAAAGGAACGCCCCTGCCCCAGGTTGGGGCGGCCTCTGCAAGATTTTGGGGCAGTGGAAACCGCCACCCGGGCCGAAAAAGGGCTTGTCTTCCCGGGGGGACCCGCCGCATAGCTCCTCAGGGGAGGGGGTAGAGGTATTGAACCGAGCGGATTTCGGGATAGTCGTTCCCCAGTTGGTCGAGCAAGAGGGTGAGGGCCAGTTGCTGGTCGTCATCCATTGCGTCGCGGCGGCCGATCACACAAATGCCGATGCTGAGGGTATCGAATTCCGCACAGTGGGCGCCGACCAGATCCGGGGCGCGGCCTCTCAGGATTTTGCCGTCCGGTTCGATAATAAAATGGTACCCGATTTCCTTTAACCCCCGGGCCTGATGATTTTTTTTGATTTGGTGGTAACTGCCCGTTTCCTCCCCGGTAAAATGAACGAGCACCCGTTCGGTGGTGGGCCGGCGCCTGAGGATCTCTTCGGGGTGCGTTCGCTCGTCGGGTTCCATGGTTTTTAGCGGACGTTGGGGAAAGGAACTCATTTCCGGATGAGATGTCGGAAAGCGGCCTTTGGATTTTTTGAAAGCCAAGGAGGCGATTCTTTCCCGCTCCTTCTGACGTCGATCCTTTTTCCCGGCGGAGGAGCGGGGGGGAATCCTGTCCTCTTCTTCCCGGAGAGAACCAGAAACATTTGACAGGGTGAAGACACTTCAATAGATTGGAAATCATTTAGGACCGATCGAGAGGACGGAGGTTATGAAGCGAACCGCACAGTGGGGTTGGGGGTGGGGAATTCTGGTTCTGGCCGGTTTATGGCTTTCGGCGTGTCAGACCCTGCCGGTGACCACTTATCCGCTGGACGACGCGGCCAAAACAGGCGACCTGGAAAAAGTGCTTGCCTATCTCGAAAGGGGGGCCGACGTCAACGCCAAGAACCCGGCGGGAGAAACGCCCCTGCATTCGGCGGCGCAGAACGGCTACCTATCCATTGTCGAAGCGCTGGTGGAACACGGGGCGAAGGTCAATGCCCGGAACAAAAAGGGAATCACGCCCCTGCACTATGCCGCGGGGGGAGGGTATAAAGAGGTCGCCGCATTCCTGATCCAGCGGGGAGGGGATGTGAATTACCGGGACGACGGAAAGGGCACGCCCCTGCACCTCGCGGCCCGGGAAGGCAATCCGGCCGTCGCCGAGCTTTTGATCGAGAAAGGCGCCGAGATCAATGCCCAGGACCAGGGAGGGGACACCCCTCTCCATCTCGCGTCGGCGGGGGGCCACGGGGAAGTGGTGGATTTGCTCATTGCCCACGGGGCCAAAGTCGGAGTGCCGGATAAATACGGGAAAATGCCCCTCCACGCCGCCGCCAAGCATGGGCGCACCGAAGTGGCGGAGCTCCTGATTTACAGCGGCGCGGAACTGGGCATCAAAGACAATTTCGGGCTGACCCCCCTCAACCTGTCGGCCCTGCACGATCATCCTGACGTGGCCCGGCTGCTGATCGACAACGGGGCGGAGGTGAATCCCGAGGGCAGTTCGCCCCTGTTTTCGGCGGCCCGCAAAGGCCACACCCGGTTGTTGCAACTGCTGATTGAAAACGGTGCCAAAATCAACCACCAGCCCCAGGGCGGGCCGGCTCCGTTGCATTTTGCCGCGGGGGGAGGTCACCGGGCGGCGGTGGAGTTGTTGCTGGACAACGGGGCGGATATCAATGCCGTCGACCTGGCGGCCAACACCCCCCTCCATTCCGCGGCGCGGAACGGGCATACCATGACCGTGGAACTTTTGATCGCCCGGGGCGCCCAGATCGACGCCCGGGAAAACGATGGAACCACCCCGATGCACTCCGCGGCCAAGGGCGGCCATACGGAAGTGTTGCGGCGATTGATCCAGGCCGGGGCTCCGGTGGATCCCGCGGACGAGGCGGGCGCCACGCCGCTCCATTGGGCGGCCCAAAATGGGCATCGGGAAGCGGCGGAATACCTGGTGACCCACGGGGCGGATCTGAACGCCCAAACCAAAGAAGGACAAACCCCGCTCAAATTGGCCCGGGCCAAGGGGCATAAACGGGTGGCGGATATGCTCAAATGGTATGCCGCCAAGAAGTAATGCCGCCGGACGGCCCTCGGAACGGGCTCCCGAAACCGGGAACCTCCGCCGCCCGGGGGCGCAGAATAGAAATCAACTCCCGGTCTTGGACCGGCACTCCTTTTCCATGTTCTTGTCGCCAATCAGGGCACAGCGGTTGCTGTCGGAGTCGATGATGGCTTGGCAGAGATTCTGCTTGTCCCGGTCCCGGATGAGGGAACAGTAATAGCTGCTGTGGTCCTTGTTTTTGTACCGGTTTTTGGCCTCCCCGTGGTCGTTGATCATGGCCAGGCAAAAATTCCTTTCGTCCAGGGAATTTTTATTCTTGCAGTCGGATTCCTGGGGAACATCGGCCCAACCCGTCACCGGCGCCAACGCCAGCCATCCGGCCAACACACCGGCCCAAACCATAGCCTTGGAAAATCTCATGGCTCCTCCTTTACTCCTGCGATCCAGATGATAATTGGGTAAAACCTTTTTATTCAAAACCACACCCGGTGCCTGCCAGCGGGGGACCGAAGCGCGACAACTTCGATCCGCCGGAGAAGGGAGGAGTTGACCCGCCCATTCATAGGATTGCCGGAATAAGGTTTTAGCGGAGTTATCCAACGATTTTTCCGTTTTGTCAAGTCAAGCCCGGGGAGAGATGAAATCCGCGGCCTGGAAAAAAGCCGATCTCCCGTCGGGCCGAAAGCCGGGAAGGCGACCCTGACGGCGCTGAAATGCCCGGGGTTTCGACGCCCTCCGGGCCTCCTGAAGAAAATTCGGCGCGGCTTTTCCGGGGCCCGCCCTGGTCCCCGACCGGTCTCGTCCCGGAGCCTCGGGCGCGCCGGCGAATCCCGCCGAATCGCTTGATTTTATAGGCGGAATGTTATAATTTGGTACGCTGAACCCGGGCGGAGACGAGACCGCCTTGGGTTCCTCCGATCTTTGATTCCATCCTGCAACTTCCCCCCGAATGGCAGGTCATGGCGACGTCCACCCAGCAAAAAACCTTTCGTCCCATCAACGTTCAGTTCCTCGATGAAAACCGGCACCTGAAGTTCGATCTTTATTACAAGAGCAAAGGGCTCTCGGGGACCCAATACGTGAAGTTTGCCGACGCCCAACCGGAACATCAGAAAAAGGTCCGGGACCTTTTGCGAAAAGAAGATTTTCAGGAGCAATTGTTCATCCGTGAGGACGATTTGCTCCATTACTACGAGGAGATTACGGATTCCCTGCGCTCGTTCATCCTGAACCCCGAGGTGCCGGTCGAGAAAAAGACCCGGAGGATTTACCAGATCTCCAAGAACGTCATGGAGGAATTTTTTGAATACAACGCCTCGGTCGATGTCCTTCGGGTTTCGGAAACCGTGGCCGAACTTATGGACCACTGCCTGGTGGAAGAGGAGGTGGGATTTCACAGCATCACCCAGATTCTCAGCAAGGACTACCTGACCTATACCCACAGCGTGAATGTGGGCCTCTATTGCATGGTCTTTGGAGTGAAAGACAAAATGCGATCCGACGACGTCCGGGAACTGGGGATGGGGGGGATGCTGCACGACGTGGGGAAGGTGCGGATCGCCCGGGCGATCCTCAACAAGCAAGGCAAGTTGACCAAGCAGGAATTTGAAGAAATCAAAAAACATCCCGACATCGGAGTGGACATTCTGAAGGGGATGAACTGTTATGGAGAGCAGGTGGTCTCCATGGCGGGTCAGCACCACGAACGGTTCGACGGTCTGGGATACCCCCGCGGATTGTCGGGCACCGAGATCACGGTTTTCTCCCGGATCTGCAAGATCCTGGATGTTTACGACGCCTTGACCACACGCCGGCCTTACAAAAACAAACTGCCTCCCTTTCAGGCCCTTCAACTGATGCAAAAAGAAATGCGGGAGCATTTCGACGTCGACCTCTTTCAAAAATTCATCCGGTACCTGGGACCCAAATCCTGAGCTCCTCTCTCTCCCGCAAAGGGAACCCTCGTCTCATCGTTCCTCCAGGAATTGCTCCTTCGCGAATCATCCCGTCTTTCCCTCATTGAGGGTCCGACCGGTTCTCCCTTGAATCGGGAACCGGGGACCCCCGCCCAACCCCGAACTGTTTTCGGAGGACGCCATGAACAAAATTTCCTTTTTCTTTCATTTCCGAAGCCGGCCGGCTTCGGAGGGCCGAGTCCCGGAGTCTCTGACGCCCCCAGGGGACGGCCGATGGCAAAAAAAGTTTTACACCCGGCGGGGGATCGCCCGCCTGGAAGACGGCCTGCGGGAATTTTTGCGGGCTCGGGATATTTCGAGAGAATTCCGGTTTCCCCTGGACGAAGCGGAGGACCATTTGGGTTGTCTGCGAATGCTGGAATGGAGCCGGGATCCCCGGGGGCAAACGGCGCGTCTGAACTTGGCCCTGTACCAGCACGGCGTCTGCATCCAGACAATACCTTTGCACCACCTGTCCTGGATCACGCGGTTCGATGTCACCCGGCGTCTCCCGGACTTTTTGCGGTTTCTCTGCCGGAACATTCCACGGCCAGAAACGCCCCCCGTTTCGATCCGCCTGGAAACCCCTGCCTCCCCGAAACCGGTTTCGCAAGAATGAGCCTGTCCGGATCGACGGGAGGGACCTTTGCCCGCAGGACCCTTCGGGTCCGGCCAAAAATTTGCCGCATCGATTCGGAACCCTCTTTTTTCCATGGCCCCCATGCGTTATTCTGCCGGCGGAGGATCATTTTCGGAAAAAAGCCGGGCGGGAGGATCGGGGAAGGACCCGGCGGAACGAACCCAGAGGGGACCCTGTCATGGTGGATGAAGATAAACCCGCCCTGCGAAAAGTGGATCTTTCGACCAAAAACCTGCAAGACGCCCACCTGGAAGGGGCCGATCTGCGGGGCAAGGATTTATCGGAAGCCCGGCTGATGGAAGCCTGCCTGCAGGACGCCTCCCTGGCGGAAGCGGATTTGAGCCTCGCCGATCTCAGCGGAGCCGACCTGACCCGGGCCGACCTGTCCGGCGCTCTGATCTACCGGGCCCGGTTGCGTAACGCCACCTTGACCGAAGCGGACCTGACCCGAACCGATTTGACGGAAGCGAACGTCAGTGAAGCCAGTCTGGAGAATGCGCGGATGCCTACCGCCAACCTGGACGGCGCCGATTTCCGGGAGGCGGTGTTGTCCCGGGCGGATTTGAGCGAGGCCAACCTCAACGCCGCTTATTTCAGTGACGCGCAACTCGGGGAAGCGACTTTGCGGCAAGCCGACTTGATCGCCACCGATTTCCGGGACGCCGATCTTTCCGGGACCGATCTCACCCAGGCCGACTGCAACCACGCCAATTTCAGTGGGGCGCATTTGACGGAAGCTTGTTTTCACCAGGCCTACCTTTTCGGCGCCGACCTCGCCGGGGCCGACCTGGCAGGGGCGGATTTCTCGAGCGCCGATCTCCGGTTTGCCAAAAACCTCACCTGCCCTCAGCTTCAAACCGCGGTCCTCGACCGCGCCACCGAAGTCCCGGATTATCTCGAGATCGTCTGGATTACGGAGACGACTTTCGAATGCCGGGAAAACCGGGAGGGGTGAGCGTGAGACGTTTGGGAGGGCTGGATTGTTGGGGCTCTCCCGGAATCGGATTCTTGGAATTCTTTTTCCCGAGACCCTCCCGGGTCTCTGATTCAAACCGCCTGCCTTTCCGGTAGAATAGGGGGTGGGAAGATCCCCCGGGTCAGGGGGGCCGATCGGATCGAGGCGGCACCGGAAGCGGAAGGAGGCAGGAGGAGGGCATGAAAAAAAAGATTCAATCGGTGGTGGTGATCGGGCTTGGCATGGTCGGCAGTCTCGTCGCCCGCTTGTTTCACCGCAGCGGGTACCAAACGACGGGTTTCGACAAAACCTGCCAAAACGGGGTTCCCTTTCGCATGGTGGATGGAGACGCCGGCGATCCCCAAACCCTGCACGATGTGATCGAAGGCCATGACGCGGTGGTCACCTGCCTGCCTTATCATTTGAACCTGGACGTGGCCACGGCGGCCCATGCGGTGGGTCGGCACTATTTCGATTTGACCGAGGATGTTTCCACCACCCGCTCCATTCGCGAGCTGGCCGAATCCTCCCCGTGCCTGATGGCTCCCCAGTGCGGGCTGGCGCCGGGTTTCATCGGCATTGTGGGGGCCCATCTCACGAAACGGTTCAAGACCTTGCGCAGCATCGAGCTGCGCGTCGGCGCCCTGCCCCAGCATCCGCAGGGACTTCTGGGATACGCCTTCAACTGGTCCTGGGCCGGGGTGGTCAATGAATATTTGAACGATTGCGAGGTCATTCGCGACGGGACCCGGAGCCGGGTGCCTTCCATGGAGGGGCTGGAAACCATCGTCATCGACGGCGTGCCCCTGGAAGCGTTTTCCACCTCCGGCGGGCTGGGCACCATGTGCGAAACCTTCGAGGGCAAGGTCAGAAAACTCAACTACAAAACCATCCGATACCCCGGACACAACAAACTCATGCGGTTTTTCTTCGATGAATTGTATCTGCGGGAAAACCGGAAATTGGCGGGGGAGATCCTCGTCAATGCCAATCCTCCGGTCCATGACGACGTGGTTTACATGCATGCAGCGGTGGAAGGCTGGAGAGAAAAAGACGATTTGTTCCGGGAAGAGTTCGTCCACAGTTACTTCCCCCGCCGGTTCGACGGTTTGGAGTGGAAAGCCATCGCCTGGACCACCGCCTGTTCCGTTTGTGCGGTGGTGGAAATGGTCAACCGGGGGGAACTTCCGGACCGGGGGTTTCTCAAACAGGAGGACATTCCGTTCGATCGGTTCGTCCGGACCCCCACCGGCGTGCATTTCCTGGAGAATCGGACCGATTAGAAGCGGTCGGAGGCCAGGCGCGGGCTTGAACGCGCTCTTGGCCGGAACCGGGAACGCCCGGAAGGGCCAAGGGGCCTCTGGTTTTCCTTCCCCGATTCCGTTACACTGAAAGTCAGAATATGAAACAAGATTTCCGATCCGGGTTCTTATGCGTCAACGGTTTTTGAGGTTCAGTCTGGTTTGGGGGCTCGCCTGGATTTTTTGGATTCCCGGTGGAGCCGCCGGAGCAACGACCGGCTCCGACGGGGCTCTCGAAGACCCCCGACTCGAGGAAAAAATCCGGGAATTCAGTGAGGAATTGAACCGGAAAGTGTTCGAGGTCCTCCGCGAGCTTTTGGACCAGGAAATTCGGCGGTTGAAACAAAAGCCCGGAGAGCTCGACGAAAAAACCCGCCGGCAATTGGAGAAGCACCGCCGATCGATCCAAAACCATCCGCAGGAGGCGGATGCTTTTTTTGAGCTGGCGAAAATCTACGACCGGCTGGGGGACGGGGCCAACGCCATCATTCATATGAAGCAGGCGGAACGGCTTTACGGGGAACAAAACGACGTCCGGGGCCTGGCCCGGGCCCGGCGGGCTCTGAGAAAGTTTTATGACCGGTACGAATTCCAACCCGAAGATTTTGAACTTCCCGGCTGAATTCACCCGCCGCCTGGGGTTTTATGGCGGAACCCTTGTGCTGCTGGCCGCCCTGGGGTTGCCGGCCTGTACGGGCTCGCCCTTTTGGATTTCCTATAAAAGTCCGGAAAAGTTGAAAGAGGTGGCCGACCTGGATTTGTGCCACGCCTACCGGTTCGCCCTGGACCACAACACCAACCTTCAGAACGTGGCCGCCGAGATCAACCGGCGGGGCCTTTTGACGGAAGATGAGTGGACCGACATCCGCTTCCAGAAAATCCGCAAGGGCATGAGCCTGTGCGGCTTGTACGCGGCCTGGGGGCCGCCCCTGGCGTTTTCCCGGGTGTCGGCTCCGCCGGGGACCCCCGACTCGCCCCACCGCCAGTTCATCTACCGCCATCACACCCTCTCCACCCCGGTCTATGTATACACCCGCAACGGGACCATTCAGCGCTGGGAGAACAGCGCCGAATAAGCGTTCCGGACACGTCGGGGGCGGCGGCCAGGGCCTCCTCCCCAATTCATCCGGAACAACCCGTCCTGGTTCAAAGGCTTGCCCCGATTTCCCAGACAGCCGTTGCCAAAAACCGGGAAAATCCGTATAGTACCCTCAACTCCCCCCCACTCAACTTTTGAGAGGAGCCGCTATGAGACGTTTGATCCCGGGGGTCGTTTTGCTGGTGTGGACGCTGGGGTTGGGCAACTCCGCCGCGGGCACCGGGCAGGAGATCCCCCTGGAAGACAAAGAGCAAATCCTTCATCGTCAGATCGACATTTACCGCGACTACCTGCCGGCCCAGTCCGACAATGCCGACCTTCATTACAACCTGGGCACAAAATTCTATGAACTCAGCCAGGTCTTGAAAGAGCGGTCGGGCGGCTTTTTCCGAACGGCGGAGAAAGAGGAGTTCGCCCGTCAATCGGAGGAGTTTCTGGAGAAGGCGATCGACCATTTGACCCAGGCGGTTCAGTTGGATCCGAGCCTGGGCCGGGCTTATTTCAACCTGGGAGTCAGTTATTTCGTCCTGGGAAGCGGGGAGAAAGCCATTCTCAACATGCGGAAAGCGGAAGCTCGGTACATGCAGAAAAACGATCCGCGGGGGGTGGCCAAGGCCCGCAAAGCGCTTCGGGATTGGTTCGACACCTTCGGTTATCGGCCGGAAGATTTCACCTTGCCTCCGGCGCAGGCCCACGTGAGCGATGATTTGTTTTATTGATTTCCGGGGCAATTCGGTCGGTTCCGGTTCGCCTCTTGTGGAATAAAGAGCATTTCTCCAAAATCCTCTCCCCCGAACCTGGAAACCCGCATCCGCCCGGTGGAAGCGATCGAGCACGTCCGCATCGGCCCCCTGTGCCCGCCGTCAATCCGTGCCGCATCCTCAACGATCCTTCCCTCCTGGAGAGGATTCGCAAAGACAACGACAAGGAGAAAAAGATTTACATCCCGCTCCCTTTCAACCCTCCCCGGAAGGGACCGATGGGGTCGTGGATTCCCTGCATCTTCTGGAAGACGCCGGGGGCCATCCTCGCCAACCCGACGCCGCTGATCGGAGACGGGAACAACGATCCGGAAGGTCTTTTGGAACGATTCCCCAAGCTGTGTTCTGGGGGGATTCCCCCGTATCCCGTCTTTCAGTGCCGCCCCCCGCGGGGCAACAAGTCGACGGGCCGTGCCCATCGACCCCGGCGGCGAGATTTTTGAAAAGGCGCGAAATCACGGCTGGGGCCTGGGGCATCGCGCCCGAGGGGTCCGGTTTCACCGAACCGGAAAAATCGAGAGTCTGGAGTGGACCGGGGATCACGTGTTTTTCAAGTTTCCCCGGGCCAGCCGGGGCACCGGCCGGTTCCGCTTCATGAGGTGCGAATGCAAACCCGACGCCCGCCGGTTCGACGATTCCACCCGCCGGGGGGAAGCCTACGGTTTCCTTCATTTCGGATTGGTCCGTTCTCCCTCCGGCCGATTCACGTGAAAAAATCTCTCAAACATTCGCGGGCACACCGGGGGTGGATTCTGAAAGGGATTCCAAGTACACTTGGGGTGAATCGAGGAGGACTATGACCGAAACCATTCTGCTTCTGGACGGAGATGACCTGGCCCACCGTTGGGTTTCGGCAGGGGACCTGCCGGCCGAGGAGAAGGAAGCCCACGCCCGCATCCGAAAACGCATCGAAGAATGGGAATCCCTTCTCGAGGCCGACGAGGTGGTCTTCGGCTATTCCGACGGGGATAATTTTCGCAAACACATTTTTCCTTCCTACCGGTCCCGGGGGGACCAATACGCCCGAACGCCGGCGTTCCTGGCCATCCAGAAATTTCTCAAGGAGGAATTCCCGTGTTATCAGAAACCCGCGCTGGAGGCCCGCGACATCCTGGGCATTCTCAGCACCTCCTCCACTCTCATCCAGGGACACACGATCGTGGTGAGTGGCGATTCATCGCTGCACATGGTTCCCGGCTGGTTTTACGATCCCGAGCGGCACGCGTCGGGAGAAACGATGTTCATCAACAAGATCGACGCCGACCTGGCGTTTTACCGCCGGGTTTTGGAGGGAGACGCGGACAATCAAGTGCCGGGCTGCCCGGGCATGAATCCGGAAACGACGGGACGCCTCCTGTCCGCCTTCAAAGACGATGAGGCGCTTTGGCTGGACGAAAACTGGACCTGGCACCGGCATGTGTGGGAAGCGGTGGTGGAGGCTTTTCGAAAGGCGGGCCAATCGGAATCGGAGGCGTTGCTGCAAGCCCGCTTGATCCGTGTGTTGAGAGAACCGGATTACAGTTGGGACACCGAAGAGGTGCACCTGTGGGCGCCCTCGGCGGCCCTGGAGTGATCGCCGCCTAGCCCTGGGCCACTTTTTCCAGCTCGTTCATCACCTTGACAAAAGCTTTCAATACATCCGTGGCCGTAAGAATTCCCACCAACCGGTCCTTGTGGACCACCGGCAGAGCCCCGATTTTGCGTTTGGCCATGATGGCGGCGGCATCGGCGGCCCGCTGTTCCGGCTCGATGGAGATGACCCCCCGCCGCATGATGGTTCGGACCTTGCGGGAGCTGATGGTGAGGGGGCGGTCGGCTCCCCGGTCGAGAAATTTTTTGGGCGACCCAAGAATTTTTTTCAGATCCCGGTCGGAGATGATGCCCACCAACTTGTTTTTTTCCACGACGGGCAGGTGGCGGATGTTCTCGAAGTTGAACAGGAAAAAAACCCGGTCCACTTTGTCGTCCGGCGAGACCGTCAGCACTTTTGGAGTCATCAGCTCTTTGACTTTCATCGAGAGTCCTCCCCAGGAAACCATGGATTTCGAACCAGCGGGATTATACTATCAAGGAGAGGGCGATTTGAGCAAAAAAGGAGCTTCCCCGGGAGGGCGGGGAAAAGGAAAGGCCGGGGACGATATTTGAGACCGGGGCCGGTGGGGGAATTGGGGGCCCGGTTTTTTTTTGAGTCTTTTCATTTCGGGTTTGCATCTACCCAAAATCAAATTTATATTTTCAGCCAAGAAACTCGAATCACATTGCCTTTGGGTTGAAGAATGCCCGGAAAAGAAAAGTTGTCGATGCGAAAGTGGATAGTTTGGCTGGTGGTTTTTTTCTGGTTTTTGGGGGGCGCCCCGGTCCAGGCGGAAACCATCGAGGATTACAACGGCGCCTACGTGCTGGACCACTGCACCAATGAAAAGGATGCCTTCGTCCGGGGATTTTGCCTGGGCTACATTCGCAGCCTGGTGGATGTGGTGTTTGATGTGGAGGTCTACATGGTGGAGAAGCCGCGGTTCTGCCTTGGGGAATCGCCGTTGAAAGAATGGCGAAAAGCCATCCTCGACTGGTTGCGGCAAGACCCCGGCCGCTTGGACCTTTCGGCCCGAAAAGTGGTTTTACACGCCCTCGCGGAAAAATTCCCTTGCCCCCAATTGGAAACCCGGAACGTTCCCCGATCGTCCTCGCGCCCGGAACCATAATCTTTTTTGGGCGGATCCCGCTCTGTTTTGCCCCCCCGTTCCGTCCGGAACAAAGCCCGTTCTGGGAAACGAGATCCAAGAAAAACCCCTTTAAAATCAATGGGTTGATTTTTCGAGATTCTTCCCCCCTTACCTTGACAAGCTCCCTCCCGGGTTTTATTTCTTAAACAGGACAAGGGTCCCCCGGATGGATCGGGAAGGATTTTATGAAAATCTTTCTTCAGGATGGAAAGATTTATCAACATAAATTTGATTCATGGAATTTATTTAAGGAGGGCGGGTTATGAACATTAAAGAACTCATTCCTTGGGGAACGAATGATGTAGAGAAATACAAGGTCGACAGCCCCTTTGTGGCTCTTGAACGGGAGATGGACCGGCTTTTCAACAATTTCCGCAGGAGTTTCTTCGATGTGGCGCCTTGGCGGGGTGAGGAACGCTTCGCCGGAACCTTGTATCCGCGGGTGGATGTATCGGAAACGGATGAGGACATCCAAGTCACCGCCGAGCTTCCCGGCTTGGAAGAGAAGGATGTGGAGATCACGCTGTCTCACAACATCCTGACCCTGAAAGGCGAGAAAAAGTCGGAGAAAGAAGAGAAAAAGAAAAATTATCACTGGATGGAGCGGTCTTACGGCAAATTCCAGCGCAGCATCTCGTTGCCGGCGGAAATTGAGGCCGATAAAGTCGATGCCAATTTTAAGAAAGGGGTCTTGACCGTTCGGATCCCCAAATCCGAAAAAGAGAAAAAAGAAGTGAAAAAAATCTCCATCAAAGGTGAATGAGTGGGAAACAGCGGATGCACCTTCCGCTGAAAGCATTCGTTCCTCCCCTCGGGCGGTCCTGGGTTGGTTCGCGATCCGGACCGCCCATTTAGTTGGGGGGGGGAGAACCGGTTGAAAGTTAAAGCCCTGCCAAATTCATGATTCACCGGGCAGGCCGGGAGCATCCAACTTAGTTAGAGAATAAAACAGGGGGAGGACCTTCCGCCCGTGAGAAACCAGATTCGGGCAGTTCCAAAACGAGACGTGGGGAGCGAAAGTTTTGTCCAGGGGGGTTTTGTGGCTCATTCATCCCAAGGGGATTATGAAAATAAAACCCGTGAGGAGCTGATTGAGGAGCTCCAGACCCTCCGGGAACGATTGAAGATTTTGGAAAAGGCCGAAACCCAAAAGGGGGATCTGTCCCAGGATCTGAAACGCCTCGCCACGGTCCTGGAAGATTCCAACGATGCCGTTACGGTCCAAAGCCTGGATGGAACCATCAAGGCCTGGAACCGGGGTGCGGCCCAAATGTATGGGTACACGGAGTCGGAAGCCCTGGGAAGAAACGTTTTGGAATTGGTTCCCGAACACAAGCGGGAAGAAACGCTGAATATTCTTTCCCGGCTGGGGCATGGGGAGAGCATGGAATCCCTGGAAACCCAGCGAGTCACCCCGGACGGCCGAATTCTGGAGATCTGGCTCACGCAAACCCTGCTTCGGGATGAAGAGGGCCGTCCCGCCGCCATCGCCACCACCGAGCGAGACATCACGCTTCGCAAACAAGCCCAAAGGGAACAAGAGCAATTGATCCGGGAGCTGGAAGAGGCTCTCGGGAAACTGGAGGCGATGAATAGGTTCAAAACCCGGATTTTGAGCATCGCTGCCCACGATTTGAGGAATCCCATTTACAGCATCACCGCGGGCGCCCGGCTTCTGATGAATCCGAACCGTTCCCCGTCCCCCCTCAGCGAGGAAGAAACGAATATTTTGAAAAATATCTACAACTCCAGCAATGAAATGATCGAACTCATCAACAACCTGCTGGATTTTTCAAAAATCGAACGGGGGGTCATTCAACTCGAGCTGCAGGAACAAGAGTTCCTTCCGCTGGTTCAGGAATTACTGGACATGAACCGGCTGCTGGCGGACAAGAAAAATATCCGAATAGAAGCTTACCTGGATCCCGTGACGCCTTTCAAATTCGATCGTTCGAAAGTGATGCAGATCATCAACAATCTCCTCAGCAATGCGATCAAGTTTTCTCCTCGAGGGTCCCGGGTCGAGGTGAATGCCCGGAGAAAAGGAGATTGGCTTGAATTTTCCGTTCAGGATGAAGGGCCGGGAATTTCCAGGGAAGACCAGGAACAGTTGTTTGTGGAGTTCAAAACTCTCACGTCTCAACCCACCGCAAACGAACGCAGCACGGGACTGGGTTTGAACATCGTTAAAAGTTTTGTGGACATGCACGGTGGCGAGCTTTGGGTGAACAGCGAATTGGGGAAAGGTTCGACCTTCGCGTTCACCCTGCCTCTCGAGAATACCCGGAACGAGGCCACGCCGTCCCCCTCTTAGCGGGACGCGCGGTTCCCCCGTTTTTGCTTTAGGAGGTTGCAGGGTTAGGGGTCCTGCTTCCGGATGCCATGATGGACAATAACCTTTCTGCGTAGGGAGGTATGAATTATGTATAAAACGTGGATCACACTCGGTGCTTGGATGTGGGTTTTGTTGTTTTCAGGTTATGCAGTGGCCGGGGGCGCCGGAGCGCTGAATTCCCAGACGGCGCCTTCTCCCAGCGGCATCACTCTGCCGGCAGGGGAGGTGCCGGGCCCGGACGCGGTTCCCGTCAAAAAGGCCGCTTTGCAGGAAAACGACTGGCGGTCTTATTTCCAATTGCAGCAGGCGTACAGGGGCTGTCTGGATGAGTGTACCCGGGAGTTTGAAGCTTGCATGAACGCTGCCGGGGAAGACCCCACCAAAAGATTCCGGTGCGGCGAAAAACGCTACGCCTGCACCTTGAGTTGCGATAACAAACAATACGAATAGGGTTGACCGGTTCAACCCGGTTTCTCGAGAACACGCGAAGGCTACGCCCATAAACCCCGGAGGCAGGACCCCTCACCCGTTTCGGTTTTTCTGAAACCAGTGCCGCCGTCTCCAAGCTCTCTTTTATAAAGGGTTTATCGCCCAGCCCGCTTCTTTCCGGGGCGGCCCGCTAAACCTGTTTCCTCATTCGGTCGATCAAGTATCCAGAGAAGTGGTCGTCGCACGGATATTTGGGGCAAGCCGGATGGGGGGACCCGTCGTCTTCCCCGCGCGGAGTTTCCCGCCCCCAGGGGTCATGTCCAGGATCGTTCCAGTCACAGAGAAGGGGTTTCGAGGCACGGTGGCCCTTGTCCTTTTGGGCGGGGCGTTGTCCCTCTTTTTTTACGCCCACCTCATGCCTTTGCATGTGGATGAGGCGGGGTACTGGTTCAATTTCACCCACAAATCTCTTCCCAACCGGTTCGTTCCCAACAACCAGTTTCCCAACCATACGCTCACCATTTACCTGGCCAAGCTGTCCCTGCCCGTATGGGGGCATACGGGCATCGGTTACCGGTTTCCGGTCATCCTTTTCGGGATTCTGAGCGCCTGGATACTGTACCGGTTTGCGGGGGCCGTCACCGGTTCCCGGAAAACCGGAATTTTGGCGGCCGCCCTCCTTTTCCTGAATCCCTTTTTCATGCACTACGCCCACGAATTGCGTGGTTATCCCACGCTGTTCTTTTTTTCCGTGTGCGGGTATTTCTGTCTGGATCGTCTTTGGCAGGGGCGGGGCGGCTGGAGCTCCTGGGTCCTTTTGCTTTTGGCGTTTCTCGCCTGTTACGTGTCCAACCTGGGAGCGCCGATGTTTTTCACGGTTCTCCTGGCCTCGTTGTGGGTGTGGACGGGATGGGCGCGCCTGCCGCGGCGGGGCGGCCTGCCCGCGGTTCCGCAGGGGATGTCCCTGAAAGCCCTGCTGACTTTTTCGGTGGCCGCCCTGGCCGTGATCGGGTTTATCCTGTTTGTCCTGGACCGGGACGTCATCACCCGGTCCCTGGCCTTGCACCAGTCCCAGGGGCCCAACCTCCTGGCCGTTCCCGATCTGTTTTCCGGGTTTCTGGGGTTTCATTATTTGGAGGACCCCACCTCCCTGCTCTACCGGTACCCCGCCGCCCTCTGGCTGCTTTCGCTGGCCGGATTCGGCCTGGGGTGGGCGGCGGAGTGGAGACGAAAAAACCCCTGGGCCGTCCTGTTCTTCTTCCTGCTGGCGGGCACCGCGGCGTTCTATGTTTTGAGCGGCAAACACATCCCCCTGCGCACCTCCATTTATCTTTTGCCCTTTTTCCTGCTGTTTCAGGCCCGCGGGTGGGAAATTCTGATGGAGAAGACCGTCTCCCGCCTGCGACCGGGGGCGCCGTTGCCGGGCGGGGTGTCCGCGGGCCTTTCCGGCCTGCTTCTCGTCTATTTCGCTTTCTTTTCCATCGGCAAGTACCAGAACTTCGATCCCGGGGCGGGCAACCCGTATGAACGGGCGAAAACCTACCTGCAAACCCACAGCGAACCCAACGCGCTGATCATCTCCTCCCTGCGGGACACGGTGGGCGGGTTTTACCTGGGAGGGTTGATCCGTGGAAAAATCGCCAATATCTACGCCAACAACCGGGTGGAGGCGATTTATTATCTCACCGCCGAGGAGGACGCGTCCCGCATTCCGCTCCAACCCGCGATGGCCAAAGCCCCGGGCGGGGCCGGGCTGGATTTGGCCGAATTCGAAAAAGTGGCCCAATTTGAAAACCGGGGGGTGCGCCCCTCCCGGGTGGAAATTTACCGCCGAGCGCTTCCGGCCAAACCCTTGATCCTGATGGAGACCCCGCACCTGGAACAGGTCGACTATTTCGGAACCCAGGGGCGAATGTGCCGCAAGGTGCGGGAGGAAGGAGGCCTCCGGATTGTCTGCCCCAAGTCGACCCTGGCCTGCGCCAATCAAGCCGTGCGCATTCCGCCCGTGGAACCCGACGATGTGCAATTGGTTCTGTTTCATCATCGGAACGATCGGGGCACCAAGGCCGTTTCCCTGGCCGTGCTGAACTCGGTGACCCTCGAGGACGGCCGGATCGAGCTCGACCGCCGTTACTTCGGAAACGTGTATTGGGTCAACTTCCTGGTCGATAACCTCGACAACCTCGATCCGTTCCGCAAAAACGTCTCCCTCGTGGATCCCACGCTCCAGGTGATGCGCGCCGGACCCATGCGCCTGCTCTGTCTTTCGGGAAACCACCTGTTCGACGGCAACGCGTTGATTCGAGGCGTCAAAATATTCAATTTCGATTTATGAGAGGAGACCCGAAAAGGCATCCTGACGGTGCGGCGGGGATGAGGGCCGATCGGAAGGGACTCCCGGCGGCGGGCCGGGACCGGATCAAACCAGCCGAGGCGAAGCCGCGCTCCCCTCAATTCGGAAAGACGCGGATTTCCATTTCCAGGCTTTTGCTCAGGATGTTCTCAATGGCTCTGAGCGTTCCCGTCACCGAGCTGGGACAGCTGCCGCAGGCTCCCTGATATCGGATGCGGACGATGTTGTCTCTGGCTTCGATCACCTCCAAGCCCCCGCCATCCTGGGCCAGGGACGGTCGCACGGTTTCCTCAAGCAGCGCGTCCACCACCGCGACTTTCTCCGGATCGGAGAGTTGCGAGTAATCGATTTTTTTCAGCTCTTCCAGGATGGAGACCTTCTCCCCGGTTTCCTCGGCGTCCGGAGTGTCGTAGAAGGTCAAGTGTTCCTCGATGGTTTTTTTGACGGCGTCGCCCATCAGTTCCCAGCTTTCCGGGCAATCGAGGGTGACCGACACGAAATTTTCGTGCAGGTAAATATTTTCCACGTCCCCGAAGCTGAACAGGGCCTCGGCAAAAGGGTCGCCTTCCGCTTCCTGTTCCGAATTGAAGGATTTAGCTCCCGACCGGATCACCGGGATGTTGAGGACAAATTTGAGGGCACTGGGGTTTGGCGTGGTTTGGGTTTCCACCACCTTGAACCCCTGAGTCGGGTTGTTCATAATTTCTGAGTCCTTAGGTTTCAGAAGACCACGGAGTCCCGGACCGATGCCCGGAGCCGGGGAATTCGGGGGAAACCCCCATCATATCCTTTTTCGGTCTCCATGAAAAGTCTGAGCTGTGGCGTGATTCTGGAGAGACCGGGAATCGGCCAATGCCGCCGGGGAATTCCGGCGATCGGCCGGGGGCCGGAAAATTCCGGGTCCGGAAGCATCCCGTTTTTCTTGTAGGGTATTAGATGGAAGAGGTTCAGTGAAGTTTCGGAGAAAATAGGGGGTTTTCCGCGTTTCTTTAAAAACCCGCCGAATTCATTCGTCATCTATGGTAACGTAACTTTTTTTGTGTTCCCGTAAGTTTTAAGAAGAACTGGAAAAAGGACAGGAAACCATGACCATTCGTGCCTATGCGGCGAAGAACGCCATTGCCAACCTGGAATCGTACGAATACGAACCCGAACCGTTGGGCCCTTTTGACGTGGAAATTCGGGTGACCCATTGCGGCATCTGCCACAGTGACATTCACCTGATCGACAACGACTGGGGCATCACCTCCTATCCGCTGGTTCCGGGGCACGAAATCATCGGCACCGTGAGCGACCGGGGCGGCGCCGTCTCGCACCTGGACGAAGGCATGCGGGTGGGGGTGGGCTGGCAGCGGTCCGCTTGCTTTCAATGCGACCAGTGCCTTCGGGGTTGCGAACACCTGTGCCCGCAGATTCAGGATACCTGCGTGGGCTACCCGGGGGGATTCGCCGAGGCGATCCGCATCGACAGCCGGTTCGTGTTTCCCATCCCCGACGAGTTCGACTCCGCCGCCGCCGCGCCCCTCCTGTGCGGCGGGGCAACGGTTTATTCCGCCCTGGTTCATCACGGCGTCCGCCACCCCATGCGGGTCGCCGTCATCGGCTTGGGGGGGCTGGGTCACCTGGCGGTCCAGTTTGCCCGGGCCATGGGTTGCGAAGTCACGGTCTTTTCCAGCAGCCCGGACAAAGAATACGACGCGAAGGAACTGGGGGCAAACCATTTCGTCGTCCTGGGCCATCCCGGCCTCATGGAACAACTGGCGGCCACACAGGATTTCATCCTGTCCACCACCCCCGCCGACCTCGATTGGGAAGGCTTTGCCGATACCCTGCGTCCCGACGGCAAACTCTGCTTCGTCGGCGTTCCCCGGGAGAACATCCAGATTCCCGCCTTCACCCTGATCGTGGCGCGCACCTGCGTTTGTGGCAGCACCATCGGCAGCCGGTCGGACATCCGGGAAATGCTCGAATTCGCCGCCCGGCACCGGATCGAGGCGCAGATCGAAAGGGCGCCCCTGCACGAGGTGAACACCGCCGTCGACCGCGTCCGCAAAAACCTGGTCCGGTACCGCCTGGTTCTGGAACGCTGACCGGGGGAGGCGCCCGTGATCGATTCCCTCCGCGTGGGCCGCCGGTCCTTCCCGCCCGGCCGGATCTTCTGCATCGGCAAAAACTACCCCGAACACATCCGGGAACTTCGGGACGAGCCGCCGGGCGAGCCGGTGGTGTTTCTGAAACCGGCGACCAGCCTGGTGGCCCCCGGGAAGACGATTCTCATT
>JABAHQ010005303.1_pt1 | contig 19094 bp, 16 predicted proteins | sample 7062091 | NCBI WGS metagenome assembly JABAHQ01 (sample SAMN14534359, study PRJNA622989) | marine sediment metagenome | biome: marine biome [ENVO:00000428]; feature: marine pelagic biome [ENVO:01000023]; material: deep marine sediment [ENVO:00002113] | place: India: Gulf of Kutch | collected...
CGCTTAAAAAACTCATCCACAACGGCAGTTAAATCTTTTTCCTTCAATTGTTCCAGCTCACCCAGGTAGACTTTGCCGTCTGCGGGAATTTTGCTTTCATCTTTGGTCGATTTAACCGACCTTTTGATGAAGTTTTGCACCCGTTCTAAATCGTCATTATAAAAATCCACCGCGCTTTGGCCGATTTTCAACTCCCGTAATTCCTGGTCGAGATTGGCGCCATCGACCCGGCAAATCCAATTTTTATAATACGGGGTCGTGTCTAACCGCTCCAGATCGCTCAGCAGCGGTTTGTTGATCGATTCCACCTTTCCGCTGATGGGAGAATTAAACGGTATTGAATGGGTTCCCTGTTTAATGCTGAACAGATGCTGACCTTTTTTCACTTCCATGCCTAAATTGGGCATTTCGATGTCGTCAATTTTTCCGATGAGTTTTTTGGCAAAATCATCCAATCCCACATACACTTTGCCATCCGGATTCAGGCTGGCCCAGCAGTGGCCCTCGGAAATGAAGACGCCACCGGGAATGCTAAATTCGGCCGAAGGGGGAAGTTCCGTATCGGTGACATGGCTGATATAAACTTGCGGTTTCAGTTGTTTCTTGATGCGCTCCTGACGACGATACACAAATTTTTTCACCATCTCCAGCAGTTCGTCTTCGGTGAACGGTTTTTCCACGTAATCCATGGCGCCGTGTTTCATAGTCTCTACAGCCGTATCCACCGAGGCGTATCCGGTTATAATGATCACATCAATATCGGGACGCAAATGTTTGACGCTTTTACAGACGTCCACTCCATCCATCTCCGGCATTTTTAAATCCACAAATACAAAATCATAGTGATGCTTTTGAATGAGTCCCAGAACTTCCTGTCCGGTCTGGACGGTATCTACCGAATAACCGCCAAGAACTAATATTTTGCGGAAGCTGTCCAGAATCACTTCTTCGTCATCCACCGCCAAAATTTTAGCAACCGGATCATCAACCTCCACCCGTTTCAGGGTCTTGGCCTCATGGGTAAAATCCAGGTTCAGACTAACCGCAAGGGCTTCTTCTCTTTCCTTACGGTGACGCTTTTCTTTTGCTTTCTCTCCGATCTTGCGGATAACAAGGTCAATGACTATGAATAAAATAATCGCTAAAAGTAAAAAGATGATTTGCATCTTGCTCTCCTTAATAATAAACATTGTGTCAATTTCTTTGCGCTTTGTAAAATTATACCCGATCCGAACTACAGGGAATCAGGTTTTGAAACTCATATTCTAAATCCGAGGGAATAACCACGTATAGCCATCCTTTAAAATAGGGGTCTTTTTCGATAAGGCGCCGCTGGTTTATCACTTGTTTATTGCGGTTAATAATTTTTCCGCTAATTGGCGAAAGAATGTTATGGATCATCTGATCTGTACTTTCGATTCGGGCGCAGGTGTTTCCCTGCACAATCTCTTCCTCTCTAGTGAATAACGTGATGTTTTCAATCTCATCAATGGTTTTCATGAACATATCAGTGACGCCAATTTTGATGGAACCATCTTCTTCCTGAAAAGCCCAACTGGAGTATCCCAGGCGATGATATTGGGCCGGGCATGGCACATACGGAATGGAAGCCGGATCCGGCGACCGCTGCATTGACCTATCCATCGATTCCAAAATTTCCCCGTATTTTAATCCGCGTTGGCTGATGCTAATTAGTTCCTCAATGGTAAATGGTTTGGCGAGGAAATCAATCGCGCCACTATATAAAGATTTAACTGCGTTTTCCACTGTGGTATAGCCGGTGGTCATGATTACCGGCGTGTGAATATTTTCAGCGTGCATCTGTTCCAGAAACTGAAATCCGTCAAAATCCGGCATCATGATGTCACATATAATCAGTCGGTACCGGTTTTTCTTAATTTTCTTTAACGCAGAGGTGGCGTCAAGTGCTGAATCCACCGTCCAGTCTTCCGAGGAACAAATCTTTATTACCGAATCGATGATTACCTGCTCATCATCAATAATCAATATGTCAAATTGTTTGGCCATTCCGTTATCCTCTTATTTGCTGCAGGGGGAGTCGAATGGTAAATTCAGTGCCTTTTTCAAGTTCACTATCCACTTTAATCGTCCCTTCGTGATTGTCAATAATTCCCCAGATAACCGCCAAACCTAAGCCGGTTCCTTTCTGCCCCTTGGTCGTATAAAACGGCTCAAAAATCCGGGCCAGATTGTCTTTGGAAACGCCGCCTCCGTTATCCTTTACTTTAATTTGGATGTAGCGTTGTTCACCGGCAATATCCACTGCTTCCCATTTTTGCCAATCGCATGTCTCATTGACACAGCCTTCAAACTGACCTTGCTGGGGAATTTCGAATTGATATACGGCAGCGCTGCATTTCGGACATTTCATATCCTCCACCAGCATACTTCGGTTGCATTGAGGACAGGAAATTTGCACCTGGTTTTTTCCGTTCACCGGCAGATCGTACTTATCACGATTTTTGCCGTAAATCGGATCGAGATGGATAAATCCCTCCTTTCCATCGACTCGTGTTTTCAATTTAATGGAAGGCATCCCATCAATCGGAACCGTGTTGTCGATCAGATCATGACCTTTGGCACAGACCGCTTTTTTAATTTGCATAATGCCGTACGGGATCAGGCTGATTAAAGAGGTGGAGAGGGTGATCTTTCCCCCATCCTTCTCTATCGCATCGATGGCGTTGACCAGCAAGTTGATGAAGACTTGCTGAATCTGGTTGGCGTCTACTTTTATGTTAGGCAGGTTTTTATCAAACTGGTTATTGAGTTGAATCTTATTGATGGTGAGCTGATTTTCCACCACCGTAACCGCCCGATTGATAATTTCATTGATATTGGCCTCATTCTTTTTGGGGACCGATTGACGGGCAAAATCCAATAAACCTTTGACAATCTCCCGGCTCCGTTTGGTCTCTCTGACAATCACCTTCAAATCATCTTGCAGTTCGGGATTGTCTTTTGCTCGTTTTAATAAGTAGCTGCTATAGGTCAGAACACCGGTTAACGGATTATTGATTTCATGGGCCACGCCCGCGGCCAGCCTTCCCAAGGAGGCCATTTTATCCGATTGAAAAAGCTGCATTCTTGCTTCTGATAATTTTTGAGTCATGTTATTGAATGATTTGGCCAACATGCCCAGCTCGTCATTCCGTTGATCCTTGATAGTATAATTCAAATTGCCTACTGCCACATGACGAGTGGCGTCTACCAGCTCATGGACCGGTTTGTCCACCCAACGGGTGACGAAAAACCCGATGATAAATCCTAAGGCAACAATGGCAATTACCGCAAATAAGAGGATATTCAATTCACTTTTCTGAATTTGATTATCGATGTCTTTGAGCGACATGGTGACATCGAGTACGCCCAGAACGGTTTGCTCGGATGAATGGGCATGGCAATCTGCTTCCCAACAGGAACGTTCCGTGTAAATCGGATTAATAATTCCCATTATCCGTGAGGAATCCGAATGAATTCTGAAAATACGGGTTCGCTCTTTAATGGAAAGTCTCCGCAACGGTTCATTGGCAGTATGGCAGGCGTAACAACTCTCTGCCTGTTTGTCCACCATCTTGCCGATTTCGGCCTGATTGGAAGAATAAATAATTTCTCCCACTTTATTCAGGATGCGTACACCCTTTATATCCGAACCCTTGCCAATGGTATTAATGATTTTATGAATACGGTCCCGTTGATTCAAAAGCATATCGTAGCGGGTACTATTCTTAACGGTTTCGCTTAATTGATTGGCATGTCTCTCTGCTTCCGCCAACAACACCTCACTTTGGGAGCGAATATTAAAGTATGCATACACCCCAATAATAATGATGGTGGTAACAGTAACCGCCAGAATCAGTTTAACCCCTATTTTTTGCAGCATAATTTCTAAATCCTATGCAAATTAAATTATTTTTCTGGCTCTCAACTTTGTTGTTTTTCTTGGTGCATTGCTAACCATAGCTTAACATAACGTAAAAGAGGTGTTTAAGAGCTTTTCGTTTTCGGTGAAAGGTATCGAATAAATAGGATAAACAGAATCAGAAAACCAATGAGAAGTAAGTATTCTAATCCCTTTGTTTCAAAAATATTAACGTATGTATAGTATTCCATTTTATGACTCCTTTAATTGTGGTGATGATTGTGATTTTGCTGATACTTCATTTGTTTCGCCATATACCGGCATTCGATTTACAACCCATCGAAAGACCCATATTTCAGTGAATATAATCATCAATGTTACAACTATTTCCATCCATGTAGGATAATATTTGACAGCAGCATTCCAATTAAATGCAATAATGGACACATTTAATCGATTGAGTATGATGCCTATTAGAGTCCAAACAGAGGCTGTACGGATGACATTCAAATTTCTATGCCTTACTCCATAAGCAAACATGAAGCAGGGGATAAGCACAAAACCAATTACTTCAATCAGAAACCAGGTACCCCAAAAGTCGTTAATGTGAGTCCAATGCTTTCCGTGGATAAAAATCAGTGCTTTAAAAAAGTAATAAGCAAACATTGCAATAGCAGCGCCCTTGGCTAATCCGAAAATGATTTCTTCAAACGAGGCATGTTTTTCAGGATCGATTTTATCCTTGAAGACCCGGTGGCTGATTGTGCCTTCAAAAATGATCATTGAAATACCGGCAAAAATGCTTGATACAAAAAAGAGAATTGGAATGAATTCTGTGTACCAGAGGGGATGTATCTTAGATTTTGCCAACAAAAAAAGAGCCCCAAGTCCAGACTGGTGAAGGGTTGAAAGGGTAATGCCAAATATTACCGCACCAAGTGTCAACGTTTTTAAAATATTGCGTACCCTTTTCCATCCCAGCCATTCTGCAATTACCGGAGAAAATTCGATAAACTCCGCCATCATATAAAGAAGAAAATGCCAGGCTACTAAAAATAATACTGAGTTATATCCAAATGAATTGCCAATAATAGGATTGATAATGTTCCATGGTCTTCCAAGATCTAACACAAGTGCGCCGGCATAAAACAGATAGGCTAAAAATCCATTTAGCACCGTTATTCTTACAATTGGATGGTATTTCTCAACCTTCATCACATAGACCACAAACGTAATAATATAAGCGCCTCCGGCAAAAGCTACACCAGTAATCACATCAAACCCGATCCAAAATCCCCATGGAAAATTCTGAGAAAGATTTGTAACCGCACCAAGTCCTTTGGTAAAACGGATGACAAGTATAATCACCCCAAGGATAATGATGGGGATCGATATGACATTGAATGGTGTCAGCATTTTGCCCTTTGGTTTCAATTCCTCCCGTATAAAACTGAAAAAATTTCTCACTTCAACTCCCGCATTATTTCGTGCCATCATAAACCACCCCCTTCTTTGCTACTTTCTGATAAGTAACTTAGTCCAGTTAATAGAGCAGGAAGACCAAAAAGAATTACTGGTACAGCATATAAAAATTCTCTGGTATAATCAGGATAGGGTGTGGTACCGAGGTCAGTACGAAAACCTAATTGTTCAAATGGGACTGCGGATAGATAAAGCCACCCGGTTCCCCCCACCTCATGTTCTCCATAAATTTGATGCACATATTTTGTGGGATGATTATAGATTCTCACCCGTGCGATTTCCATCAAATCCCTCTTCATTCCAAACATTAGTGCGTCGGTCGGGCAGGCTTCCACACAAGCTGGTCTTTTGCCCTGCTCAAGTCGTTCCCAGCACATAGTGCATTTTTGAATCCTTGGATTCCAGCTATAATATTCAAACTTGGGAATTTCAAATGGGCAGGAGACCATACAAAATCGACATCCCATACACTTACCAGATCTCCATATCACAGGACCATCTTTGGTTTTAAACATAGCCTTAGTTAAGCATGCAGAAGCACAGGCGGGCTGCCAGCAGTGCATGCATTGTTTTTTCACATATACATCTCCTATATCAGTTTCATAGCGATTAACAATTGTCCATTGCTTTTCAGTAGGCGTGCGTTCATTCTCCAGAGCATTATCATTTTCAACATCTGGAACCTCCAAACCATGCTCTTGATGTGTTTCGGCACAAGCCACCTCACAAGCTCTACACCCGATACAACGGGTCGTATCTGTGAGAACGCCAACAAATTCTTTCTTTTTTTCAACCTCTTCTGCCTTAACTCCTTTTGTAGCTAAGGTAGCACCTATGGTTCCAGCTAACTTTAAGAAATCTCTTCGATCCATAACGAATAAATCCTTTCCAAATTATTGATCCAGGCGCTTAATTAATTCTCGCAACTTTACCAACAAGGCATTTTAGGGCCACTATGGCAAAATGCACAACTCTGACTGGCTTCTTTGCCTTTACCAACTGAATGGCAATTCCAGCAACTTTTATGAATGACTACCTCTGCGCTAAGGGTTTCATCTGCAATATTACTTGGTTGTGAATGATGGCAATTCGAACATGTTTGAGCTTCCAAAGTAGTCTTTTCATTTTGACGATGGCAAATACCACAGTCGATCCAAAAATCTTTAAAATAATCTTCGTGGGGAAAATCCAGGGCAGTTGCATCGGTCTCGTGATGGCATTCCTGGCAATCTATTTCCAGAACACTGAAGTGAAATTCGTGCGGAAAGTTTACTTCACCAATACAAGAAGCTGATTTAATAACCGATGGTATATCAGAGTCTTCTTGCTGACCGGATACAGTTTGTTGCTCTTCCACTTTGGGTGGTTCTATCCTACCTGCTTCTTCTTTTTTATCAGCGAAACCAATAGTACTAAAAAGAAAAAATAGAATCATTAATCCAAAGGTATATGCTTCTTTCATCATCTATGCTCCTATTAATATGCTAAATCACCATTTGACTTTCAGAAAATCATTAGAAAATTTTTTCCAAATTTCGTCATCTAATTCTCCATTCTCTTCAGATGCCACTCTTTCCTTGTTCGACTCTGTTTCCCTCATGAGTTCGCTATATTTGTCAATTTCTTCCTGATACCATGAAATCGCCTCTGCTCCTATTTTTAGATCTCTTAGCTCATTTGACAAATTCGTAGGTTCTAGGTAGCAGACCCATCCCCATTCATATGGTTTCAGTTTGATTAAATCTGTTCGGTAATAAATTTCAGTATTTACGGATGTGATTCTCCCACTTAATGGAGAGGGAAGCGCAGCGCTGCGGGAGCCTTGTTTTATTGAAAATAGCGAATCACCCCGTTTAACATGCGTACCTTTTCGGGGCAATTCTATCTCATCAATTTTGCCAATGGTTTTTTGAGCAAAATCATCTATCCCAAGCCGGACATTCCCATTTAATTCAATAATGGCCCAAACATGAGCCGGAGAGATAAAAGCACCTGAGGGAACATTAAATTCACGGTCGGAGCCAGATTCTTTCGCAGATGGGGTAACCAGACGTACTTTCATTTTTGTTTCTTTTTCAATTCGATCCTGGCGTCGGAACAGAGATTTGTTCACAAAATCAACCAATTCTTCTTCAGTAAATGGTTTCTGTACATAATCCATTGCACCATATTTCATTGTTTCCACTGCCGACTCGACTGTTGCATATCCAGTAATTATGATAACATCAATATCGGGACGTAAATGTTTTACGGCTTTGGTCACCTCTATTCCATCCATTTCCGGCATTTTAAGATCGGTAAAGACAAAATCGTAGTCATTTTTTTGCACGAGCCCCAGAGCCTCTTTCCCGGTTTCCACTGTGTCAATGGAGTAACCTGCCAAAACAAGAATTTTTCGAAAACTGTCTAACACAACTTTTTCATCATCTACTGCTAATATCTTTGCTTTTGGATTTTCCACTTCCACTCGCTTCAAGGATTTGGCTTCATCCGCAAAATCTAATTGCAAGCCTATATCCAGAGCTTCAGCTCTCTCTTTCTCTAACTTAGCTTTATGTATCCTTTGCATTAGCAGTCTTAAAAAAATATCAACAATAATAAAAACGACTACTGTTATGATTATAATTAAAGGAACCATGCTCTGACCTTTCTTATATTAGTTTTATCCAAACATAATTTTTGTTGCACTAATGAAACAGAAAATAAGTCAAGAGATTCGTACCAGTCTTGCATTGATGCGACGACCGAAACACTGGTAGCATCCACCAAAACTAAAGATTTAAAGAAAAATTTCACAAAATCTTCCACAATTAAACCTTCTTTTTTCAATACAAAATAGATTCTATTCTATTAGTTAAACAATGATATTGATTAGCTTAAAACATGATTTTTATCAGGCGATTTGAGTGAGGCCAACTGCTGAATAAAAGCGCTTTTATTCTGGTCCGCTCGTGGTTATCACGCTCCTTTCAACTGGTTACTTGAATCTTCTCGATAGTTTGTTCGGTTTGATCCGGTCAGGCTTTTTTGTTAATGTTTTTGCAGTTACGATGATGTATCCTTATGTTCATGTATTCAAACTAAAAAGATAGAACTCTAACATGGCACTCAAGGGTAAGTCACAAAATCGATTCTATAATAAGTTCGATTATGAGTTTTTCGAAATGCCACGGCGTGAGGACTACCGGACGCCCTTCCAACGGGATCGGGATCGAATTATTTACAGCTCCGCACTACGTCGATTACAGGCCAAAACCCAGGTCTTTCTTTCCGGGGAATATGATTTCTATCGAACCCGACTGACCCATTCTATTGAAGTCGCTCAAATCGGCAGATCGATTTGCAATTATCTGAAACAAAAGAGCCCTCTCCTGGGGCAGGATTTCTTCATCGATCCGGACCTGGTCGAAGCGGTGTGCCTGGCCCATGATTTAGGCCATCCCCCCTTCGGACATTCCGGTGAAAGCACCCTTAATCGCCTGATGAAAGATCAGGGTGGATTTGAGGGGAACGCCCAAACTCTGCGTATGTTGACCAAAATAATTTACGACGAGGGCACGCAACGCATGGGGATGAATCCCACCCGGGCGCTGATGGATGGGGTCATGAAATACAAAAGCCTGATGAGTCAGCATGACAACCCCGACCGTTATTTCCTTTATGAGGATCAATTAAACGAACGTAATTTTGTGTTTGCCAACCACTCGCTTCCTGAGGAATTGAGCGACCCGGAAAAACTAAATACCTTCCGCAGCATTGAATGCCAGATTATGGACTGGGCTGATGACACCGCTTACTCATTACACGATATCATCGACGGCATCCATGCCCGGTTAATCACCAGAGGCGAGTTGGAAGAATGGGCCGAAGAAGGAGAATTAAACCAAACGGAGTCCTCACTGGTGGAAACAATTATAAACGAAATGGTGGATGGCAATGTGGAACGTACCTTCTCCCGCAAGATTGGAGATTTTATTAACGCCTGCCAACTGGAAGAAAGAGAAAACTTTCTGAGCCCTTTTACTGAGCGATATCATTATCAATTAAGGGTAAATGCTCAAATTTCCGCTGAAGCAAGCCTATATAAAACCATTGCCGAAGATATCGTTTTCAGCTCGGCGCAAATGCAGCAACTCCGTTTCAAATGGGATCATATTTTGGAAAAGCTTTTTTGGGCATTAACCACCAATTACATTGACAAGGCATTTCCCGACCACAAACTTCTCTCCGAAGCGACTCACCAAATGGTTATTGGAAAAGCCGATCCGCAGCAGCGCATTCGTATCCTCTGTGACCACATTGCGGGCATGACCGATGGCTTTGCCATCCGTACCTATAAACGGCTATTTGATCCCGATTTCGGTTCCATTGCAGATCTGGTTTAGGGGGTGGGAAAAATTAGATGTACCGGTGACTTCCGCGTATTGACAGACGAAGAAAGCGACTGATCTCAATTTTTGGTACATTATTTCTTTCCAACCCCCCTTAATTTTGATTTTTAATTTGACAAATTTTTAAAAACGCATTAAATTAATCGAAATTTTAAAAGTGAATTAACAAAAGAGTAAAGCAGGAAGAATTTTTCGATGGCGCATCATAAATCGGCAAAAAAAAGAATCAGGCTTTCAGAAGTCCGAAGACAAAGAAATCGATATTATAGAGCGATGATGAAGACAGCAGTCAAAAAAGTTAAGGAAGCCCAGGATCAAACGACGGCTACGAATCAACTGCCCGAGGCCTACTCGGTCATAGATAAATTAGTCGCTAAGGGGATTATTACCAGAAATAAAGCTGCGAATAAAAAGTCACGTTTAACACGTTACGTAAATTCCATGGCTTAATTATGTAAATTCCCTCCTCAACCCAAAAGAAGCCGCATGTTGATTTTCCCCCCTTCAGCGTGCGGTTTCTTTTTGTACCAAACCTTGCTATGCCCTCAGATACCATATTATCCAAATTTTGCGTAAAAATTCAGATAGCGTTGAAGAAGCTTTGCCAAGCCTTCTGATTTTAAACTAAAAGAAAATAAATTACCAATTGGTCTGTTAACATGGGACTTTCTCCTTCCGAGGAATGGCTTAGTAAAGCTGTTAGAGTATAGACCTGACTGGATACCCACATTCTAAAAATAATCCCTTGCTTGTCTACATGATTTACATTAACATTTTTTCACAATCAATAAGGGAATCCAATGAGAATTTTACATACTGCGGATTTACACATTCGCGAGTATAATGATCCACGCTGGCACACACTCCGTCGGATTATCGATTTGGGAAAATCGGAGAACGCTGATGCGCTGGTCATTAGCGGAGACTTGTTTGAAAGCAGCACCAACGCCCATAAACTACGCCCGAAATTTAGAGAGTTATTTAAAGACTCGAAACTTCCGGTATTGATTATTTCGGGCAATCATGATGCAGATGCGTATTCCGAAGGGATTTATTTGGGTGACTCTGTTGCGCTCATTCAGGATTTATTTTCTCCCCTTGAAATTGAGGGCGTTTTTTTCTGGGGATTTCCTTACCAGGACTTAGCGGAGGAGGAAACACTGGAAGCGCTTCATCGCGCTGCTGATAAGGTGGATGAATCGGCCACTAATATCCTTCTTTTTCACGGAGAATTACTGGATATTACCGAGGGGTGGACCCACTATGGAGAAGAAGGGCGCCAACGTTATCTACCCGTAAAATTATCCTATTTTCAGGAATTACCCTGGCAATACATTTTGGCCGGTCATTTTCACACTACTTTTGACGTGCACCAGTTTAAAGAGGGGGCTTTTTTTATTTATCCCGGCTCACCCATCTCGATTACTCGCCGGGAACTGGGCATACGTCATGTGAATCTGTTTTCCGTCGGGGAGCCGCCCCGGGCATTGCCATTGGATGCTCCTTATTATGAAAAACTGGGGATTTCTCTTAATGCCCTGGAGCGCCAAAACCCGATGACGCTCATCACCGCAAAACTCGATCAATTACCGGAAAATGCCCATCTATTGGTTGAAATCGGAGGATTTTTTAATGGTCGCCTGCTGGAAATGACCGAGGGAGAATTGCAGCGGGCTTTATCCCGATTAATTAATAACCGCATCGAAATTGTGAAGATGGAATTTCGAGATATTCAGGAAATAATGGATGACGATCTGTTTAAAATTTTCTTAGACCGGCTGGAGTTACAGTCGCTGGAGGAAACGGAAAAAAGGCAAATTCTCAATCTCACCCTGCAAGCCATGATGGAGGCGCAAATATGAAAATTAAGGAATTTGCCATCCGCCGATACGGCCCCCTCGCTGACACGGGCAGAATTCGACTGGATAATTTCAATCTCTTCTGGGGAGAAAATGAAGAGGGCAAAACGTTGACTCTGGAGGCCTTGATCTCCCTGTTGCTGGGCAAGGGGCGAAAAATTTTCCCCGGAATCGAGCGCGTTGCCGAGCAACCGGATGGATATGTGATTTTTGAAGACGGTGCCGGGCGCGAATACAAACTACCGGAGATGGGATTAATTACCGACTTTATGAGTGTATCCCCGGAAGAATACCGCAATATTTTTATTATTCGCAATACGGACTTAACCATTGATTCCGAAACTCAATTTTATGGGAGTGTCACCGAAAGGCTTACCGGATTACGAACCTTCCAAATTTTGAACGTCAAAAACCAGCTCCGCTCGCTGGGTTACTTTACCGACAAACTGGATACGGTCAATACCAAGGAAAGCCGACATCTAAAGACCCGACTGAGTAACGCCCGGGAGTTAATTGAACAGTGTGCAGAATTGACTCAGTGGGCTCAGAGGGAAGGATATGACACCATTGAGGAGAATTTAGTCTATTTACAGCAAACTTCCCGGGAACTGGAACGGGAAATGGATAACCTGGAAAAAGCGCGATTGAGGGAAAAATTGCAGACCGGAAGCCAACAATTGAAAAATTTACAATCTGTGGTGCAACAGTTAGAATCCCTTAATGAAATTACCGAAGAGGAGCTAAGCGAATGGAAACAAGCCAAATTAGTGATGGAAGAAAAGGAAGCGGAGAAAGAACAACTGAATGAACAATACAAAAATTATGAGGCAGAATTGGCCGAAGAAGAAAAAAGACTGAGAGAGTCGAGCAATATCGTAAAAACTCAGCAAGAGCGTCAAAAAAAGATTGATGAGAGCCTAAAACCAATGCTGCATCAATTGGCAAATTTTAAAGAATATTATGCCAGAGTCAGTGCGAGTCGGAAGTTCTTCGGTGGTCTGTTGATTACTTCTTTGCTCATCTCATTAATCACCCTGGGCGGGATGTACATGAATCCCCAACCTCTTATGATGTTGGGGGCGCTTGCCTCGGGAACGATCACGCTTGGATTGGCTCTCTTCTACTACTTTCGATTTATCCAACCGAATGGGAAACGGCAACAATTAGAACAGCAGATTGTCCATCAAGCCAGTGAATTGGGTTTGGCAGAAAACGAGCTCACTGAAATTCAAAAACACATTCAAAGGCTTGAAGAAGATTTCGAACGACAACAACAGTTAATGTCCGGGATTGAAGGAAAAATCGAATTTTATAAAAAAAGTTGCAAATCCCTGCGCGAAGAACGGTTTCCCGAACTCGATCAACGGTTAAAAACGGCGTGGCAAAAAATCCAGCACATACAAGCCAAACATAATATTGATTTTGTAGATGTTTATCAAGAAAAATTACAAGAACGAAAACAGTGTGAGCAGCAACTGAAAGATTCGGTAACGATGCTCAAAAGCCTTTTCGGTTCCGCAAGCGAAAATCTTAGCGAATGCATCCAGCAATGGAAGTCCGAGATTCAAGACCTGGAAATTTACCAGGATACTGCACCAGGCGTTATATATGATGAAAAAATTCTAATCCAAAAGCGTGAGGAGCAAAAAGAAGTTCAGCAAAAGATTGAGGCCACCAAACGAAGTTTACGTGAATTTCGCGAGCTACTCAACGATCTGGAACGCCGGGCCAATGAAATCTTGTTGCCTGAAAACGAATTCATTCCCTGCCGCAGTGTAAATGATTTACAAATTTTACAAAATCAACTACAACAGTTCATCGACGAGGTTGATCATCAGCAATATCAGGTTCGGATCTGCTTGCGCATCTTTGAAGAGATCGAACAGGAGGAAAAACAAAAGGTGAGCACTTTGTTCGGTGATGATAGCAATATTTCTTATTTTTTTAATGAAATTACCGACGGGCTTTACAACGGAGTCTATTATAATTCAGAGGATGGTTGCATTGAGGTGAAACGGCGCGACGGTAAAGTATTGCCGCCGAATTGGTTATCCGGCGGCGCTTACGATCAACTCTATATGGCCATCCGTTTATCTCTGGGCAAAAAGATACTGAATCGTGACAACGGCTTATTTATTCTGGACGATCCGTTTTTGAAAGCAGACATGCAACGCTTAAAGCGTCAGATGGAAGTATTATTGATGATCGCTCAACAGGGGTGGCAAATTATTTATTTTTCGGCCAAGGATGAAATCAAAAATGTGTTGCAGAAATTCATCAACAAAAAACAAGTTGTCAAGCAACCGTTACCCGGAGTGCTTTTTAAAGAAGAGCAGCTCATATCTAAATTGGATTCGTCATCGTAGGAATAAAACTTTGAATTCTTCCCACCAATGAATTGGTGGGCTATTTTTTGACATCGCTGACGGGATGACTAACCACACATTTTTTAGCGGGAAAGGGTAGAACAAAATCAAGGAAATATGTCGGATGAGAAATAAGCACAACAAAAAAATTAAAGCCTGCTTACCTCATAGGGTGACGCTGTAATAAGATGTAATTACTTATTCAAACCCCGCCGATGCAGGAACGATTTTGCGCAATTTGATGTGGCCTCACGGCTAACTTTCATAATACCTTGATTTCCAAAACCTTTTTTTGTAACATTGCAGACTTTTGGAGGAAATATGACAACGACGAAAGCTGATATTGTTAAAGTATTATCCGACAGCACTGGTTTAACCAAAACCGATATTGAAGCTGTGGTCAATGGATTTTTGTTAAATGTTGTTGAGTCGCTGCAAAACGGAGATCGCGTGGAAATTCGAGGCTTCGGCAGTTTCTTTGCCAAAGAGCGCTGGCCCAGAATGGTAAAAAATCCGCGAACCCGGCAAGTGGTTTCGGTAGATCATCGGTTTGTCCCGATTTTTCGTCCGGCGAAATTCTTCAAGGAAAGTGTAAATCAAAAATTATTAAGCACAATACAAGGCAACGAGGAAGATAATGAATTGTCATAAATGCAGCGCCCAATTACCAAAGGGAGCAAAATTTTGCCCCGATTGTGGCGCAGAAGTAACTGCTCAAAAAACGGTCGAGTGTAAAAATTGTAACACGGAAAATCCGGCCCAGGCAAAATTTTGTAAAAGTTGTGGAGATGCTCTCAAAAAGCCGACCAAAAAAGCACCGGCGACCAAAAAGCTACCTTTATCCAACCAATATGCGTTGCTGCTTTCAGTGGCAATTATTGCCCTGATTATTGCAGCCATCTACTACTATATCGGATTTATTAAACCGGTTGAAGGAAAGCAAAAGGTCCAGCAACAACAGACACGAACTGTAGAAGAACCAAATTTAAATACCTCATCGGGCCAAATGACTCAGGCGCCTTCGGAAGAACAAATTGAGCAAGCGGCTGCACAACTCAAACAAAATCCGAACGATGCCGAGTTAAACACCAAAATGGGCAACTTGCTTTTTGATAGCGGCAAATACTCGGAGGCAATTCCCTACTATCAAAAGTCCATTCAGCTGCAACCCAATAACCCGGATGTCATTGTTGACCTGGGTGTTTGTTATTTTAATTTAGAACAGTATGAAAAGGCCAAAGAACAGTTTGAACTGGCTTATCAGATTGATTCTCAACATGTGAATGCCCTGTACAATTTAGGGGTTGTCTCCATCCAGTTAGGAGAGGTAAACAAGCTAATTAAGTATTGGGGTGAACTCAGAGACATTGCCCCGAACTCCCAACAAGCTCAGCGGGCGACCCAAATTTTGAATCAGATTCATCAAAACGTGGAACAGGGGGCTGGCTCCGGACAGGGACAGGGATCTTAATTTATAAAACAGTCGATTGTCAATCGATCCATCATTCCCGGTTGGATCAATCGGGAATCAATTAAGCCCAGCCCTGATAAATTTCACTAAAAATACTCGGCGATGTTTGATTTGGCATCGCCTCTAAATCTCCCCTGCCTGTACAGCCCGGCCGGCCGGCGGACAGGAAGGCCTTATCAAGAGAAAAGTTTATCCAAATAAATTAGAAGATAAATTAAACCAAAGGAGACCCTTATGCCCAGTGGAAAAAAGAGAAAACGCCATAAAATGGCGACACACAAACGTAAGAAACGATTACGCAAGAATCGGCATAAAAAGAAAGTCCGATAAACATCTATTATGAATCAACAGATATATTCTGTATCACAATTAACCCGGGAAGTTAAAAATCTTCTGGAAACCAGCTTTCCGCGCCTATGGGTGGAGGGCGAAATCTCCAATGTGAAGCGACATACGTCGGGACATCTTTATTTTACGCTTAAAGATGAAGATTCTCAAATCCGATGCGCCATGTGGCGATTTCGAGCCAGCAGTCTCTTGTTTGAACCCCAGGATGGCATGCAGGTGATTGTGGAAGCGGATCTGCAAGTTTATGAAAGAGGCGGGAATTACCAATTAATTATCCAGCAGATGCAACCGGCTGGAATCGGTTCGCTGCAGATGGCCTTCGAGCAACTGAAACGGAAGTTACATGGAGAGGGCTTATTTGAGCAGAGCCACAAAAAGCCTATCCCCCGCTATCCGGACAAAATCGGCGTGATCACCTCTCCAACCGGCGCCGCTATTCGGGATATCGTCAGCGTCATCAACCGGCGCTTTCCCGGCGTGGAACTGAGGCTTTATCCGGTGCGGGTGCAAGGAGACGGGGCGGCGGAGGAAATTGCCCGGGCGATCAAGGATTTCAATCAGTTGGGCGAGGTGGATGTACTGATTGTTGGTCGCGGCGGCGGTTCCCTGGAAGACCTCTGGGCCTTCAACGAAGAATTGGTTGCCCGGGCCATTTTCGATTCAAAAATTCCCATCATATCCGCAGTTGGCCATGAAGTTGATTTTTCCATTGCCGATTTTGTGGCAGACTCCCGTGCCCCCACCCCCTCTGCGGCAGGAGAGATGGTGGTGCGCAATCGCGCCGAAGTGAAAGGTGAATTAAGCTACTATATGGATAGATTTCAACGCACTTTGCTCAACCGTCTGAATTCCGAACGAACTCGTCTGGAAAACTTGAGAAAGAGCTATGCCTTTCGCAAACCTCTGGATATTGTGTATCAAAAAATACAACGGCTGGACGAATTGCAGCGGAATATCAGCGTGGCGATTAAGCACCAACTTCAGATCAATCAAAACAAAGTAGAAAATTTACGCAAACATCTGCTTTCGACCAGTCCGCAAGCCATTATGAAGCGAGGTTACAGTATTTGTTTTAAAGGTGATGAAATTGTTAAAGATGCCGCACAGCTCAAGATTGAGGATGATGTCCGGATCAAATTGTGGAAAGGACAAGTTTTTGCAGAGGTAAAACAGACCGGAGAAAACGGATGACCAAAAAAGTAAAATTTGAAGAAGCTTTTCAGAGATTGGAAGAAATTGCCCGCCTGCTGGAACAAGGTGAGATATCGCTCGATGAATCTCTGGAATTATTTGAAGAGGGCATGAAACTTATTGATTTGTGTAACGACAAATTGAATGAAGCCGAGAAAAAAATCAGCAAACTCACCAGGTCAGCCGACGGAACGCTTCAAAGCGAACCCTGGGATGATTCCGTTTCGGAATAAATTTCGACCTTCTTATAAGTGTCACTCTCCTAACAGAACTTTCCATCCTTTTTCCTTATTTTAATAAATTAGTATTGTTGGTTTTGTTATATTAGCCACCCTGCCTGCTGCAGACAGGGAATTTCACTAAGTACGCGAATTTAATAAATAAGAACGTTAACAGAACCAATTAGCGAAAATTCGCGCAATTTGCGGTTGAATATTTAACTCATTGTTATGGCTTATCATTGAAATGCGGTCTTCTAATCGCACAAAATCAGGAGGCAAAGACGGAAATGGATAAAAATGTATTGGAAAGTGCCTGGAAAGTGGTTAACGATTCTATTGTTAATTTTGAAGGAGAGCCCATCGGCACCTTAGCTGCATGTGACGCATCAATCGAGGCGCTGAATTACGATCAGGTATTTACGCGGGATTTTGCAGTCTCTGCCACTGCGTTCTTAATGGATGGAAAAACCGACATCGTCAGAAATTTCCTGCTAAAATCTGTCGAGCTGCAAAGCCGGGAAAAACATTTTGATTGCTTTAGAGCAGGCCAGGGATTGATGCCGGCCAGTTTTAAAGTAACAAAAGAGAGCGGAAAAGATACCATCATCCCTGATTTCGGTGAAAAGGCCATTGCCAAAGTGGCCCCGGTGGATGCATCATTCTGGTGGATTTATATCCTGAGAGCCTACGTCAAGGCCACCGATGATCCGTTGCATAAAGAACCCCTGGTGCAGGAGGGTGTCCGGCTGATCCTCGATCTGGCCTTAACCTCAAGATTTGACATGTTCCCTACCCTGCTGGTCCCGGACGGTTCATTTATGATTGACAGACGCATGGGTGTTTACGGTCATCCCTTAGACATCCAGGTGCTTTTTTATACCGCATTACGCGCATCCTATGAGTTGCTCACTGACAATGAAGTGAATCGACCCTACATAGATGGTGCGAGGGAGCGCCTCGGTCACCTCGCTTATCACATTCGAAATTACTACTGGCTCAATTTCAGTAGTCTTAACGATTTATATCGTTCTCAGGTAGAGAAGTATGGTGAAAATTCGCTAAACCGCTTCAATGTCTATCCGGCGACTATTCCCGACTGGCTGGGTGAATGGTTACCCGCCGATGGCGGCTACTTCGCCGGGAATCTCGGCCCGGCGCGGATGGACTTCAGGTTCTTTAGCGCCGGCAATCTAATGGCAATTTTGGTCTCCTTAGCGGATCAATCTCAATCCAAAGCAATTATGGAGCTGTTGCGCCACAACTGGGAAGACCTGGTCGGACAGATGCCATTGAAGGTGTGTTATCCTACATTACAGGGCGAGCAATGGAGGACGTTGACCGGTTCGGATCCAAAGAATACTGCCTGGTCATATCAAAATGCGGGGGGCTGGCCGTTTCTGCTGTGGCTATTGGCAGCGGCTGCTGAAAAAACCGACAACAGAGATTTAACCAAGCAGGCATTAGAAATTGCCGAAGCTCGGGTTGCTTCCGATCAGTGGCCTGAATATTATGATGGTCCCAACAGCCGCTTTATCGGAAAGGAGGCCAGGTTTAATCAGACCTGGTCGGCTGCCGGATATATCATTGCCTGTCAAATTCTGGAAAATCCGGAAATGATGAATATTATTAGTTTCGATGAAAGTATGGACATTATCGCCTGTGCGAAGCGAATTGCAAAAATGTTTGAAGGGGGCTGACGCTTTATCCGGGTTTTTGCACGGCATGGTCTTCGGAGTGATACAGTTGTAAGCAAAAGTCTTGTAATTTCTACAAGGATAATTTTAAACAAGGATAAAGGAAAAGAAAAGAGCAATCGGGTTAACATACGACATAGCATGATTAAAGAAGTGCCCATCCTTGTTTACACTTATCCCTGTCGTAT
>JABAHQ010000078.1_pt2 | contig 19082 bp, 15 predicted proteins | sample 7062091 | NCBI WGS metagenome assembly JABAHQ01 (sample SAMN14534359, study PRJNA622989) | marine sediment metagenome | biome: marine biome [ENVO:00000428]; feature: marine pelagic biome [ENVO:01000023]; material: deep marine sediment [ENVO:00002113] | place: India: Gulf of Kutch | collected...
GCACTTGCAAGAAAAGCTCCCCCATGGGGGGACTATGTTCCGGCTTTTCGTTAGAACAAATAACGATCAATTTCAAGAATCCCCTCTCCCAACAGATAATTGCTTGCACTCGAGTAAACCCAATGTTCGGGCTTGGCAACAAAACCGGCCTTTACCGGATTGTTGTGGATGTATTCTATTTTTTGCTTCAATATGTCCTCACTGGTAATAAGTTTTGGCTGAAATCCCTCCTGCCAAATTTGATATTCACTCTCTTTCTTGTAATACAATTTGTAATACTTCAACCAATTCAGTACCCACTCTTTTTTGTCATTTTTCAGCTGCTGAATAACTTTTTTGGCTGTAAAGCTTTTGAAATCCTGCATTACCCGGGAGAGTTCTTGCTGCTGTGCAATCAAGTGAAAATGGTTATCCATGATAACATATGCATATATTTTCAATTGTTTATTTATCTGGCAAAAGGAAAGTGATTGGGTCAGAATATCAAAATATGGTTGACGGGTGAAGATTGGTATCCACTCAAGTGTGGTGGAGGTGAGGAAATAGATGCCGTCTTTGTCGGTGATTTTGTAGTGTGTTTTCATTTCTTTGTCATTTAATAGTGCTCATAACAAATCTATCAAAAGAAGAAGCTGGAGCTTCATTTGCAGCGTCCTTCCAAGCAAGAGCTTGGAAGGAGTAGGCCATAATTTTTTTGTTATCGTTCCAAGTTCCTTGCTTGGAACGCACCTGGACGAAAAGCTCCCCGATGGGGGGACTATGTTCCGGCTTTTCGTTTTTGGTTTTGGCACCGATGAGTTAGAATTTAAGTTCTGATTTCTTAGAACACATCTATTTCATCAACAACATTTGTTTCGTTTTACTTTGGGTATTATCGAAACGAAGTCGGTAAAAATAAATGCCGCTCGGTACTTCGTCTCCGGCATTATCCAGCCCATTCCAAATAACTTGATGTTGCCCGGCTATTTGAAACCCATCGACTAATATTGTAATGCGTTGTCCCAAAAGATTAAAAATATCCAACCGCACTTTCCCCGATTTCGAAAGCCTGTAGCGTATCACGGTTTCCGAATTAAAGGGATTGGGAAAATTGGGCTGCAATTCAAATTGTGCCGGTTTAACAGATGGCGCAGCAATAGCGGTGCTACCGCTGTAAGTGATTTTAAAAATGTGCCCGTCCACAAAGGGCTCGAAAATTTGTCCCAGGTCAGCCACATACAGGGTTCCGGCGGAATCTTCCAGCATGTCCATGGGGCGAAAAAAATGAGTGGCGAATTGGCTGGTATCGGTGACCACCGTATCGGTCACCTCGCAGCGAACGATGCGATACGCTTTGTGGTAGATGGCCGGATCGAAAAAATCCGGTCCGTAGAAGGCCATGTAGAGGTCATTTCGATACTCGGCCGGAAATTGATCGCCCCGGTAAAACATCACCCCGGTTGGGGCGGTGTGATCGGGAAATTCAACCAGCGGGCCTATCGTGCCGGTATTGGGCGGGGGCTGGCCCAAATAATCGGGATAGCCGTAATCGCGTCCCTGGGCGTAGTAATTCAGTTCTTCCGGCTGCCCGCCAGGGGTCTGCTCCTGCCAACCGTTGTCGCCCCCGAATAAATAGCCTTGCGGACTAAACGCCATATCGTAGACATTGCGAATCCCTTCCGCCCAGATTTGAATATTGCTCCCATCCGGGCTAATGCGCATTATTGTGTTGTTATAAGGACTGGGCCCGGTAGTGCGATCCTCCCAGGAACCCAGCGCCACAAAGAAATAACCCTGGTCATCAAAAATGAGCTGGTTGTTCTGGTGCCAGAAAGTGGGCCAGCCGGAGATGATGGTGTTTGACCAGTCAGCCACATCATCGCCGTCGGTATCGCGCACGATAGTAATCTCACCACGGTGAGAGACATAGAGCGAGTCGCCTTTCCAGGCCAATCCCACCGGTTGGGTGAATCCGTCTGCAAACACTGACACCGAATCGCCGAAGCCATCTTGATCCACATCTTCAATCAACTTGATCTCACCGCTGTTAACTTCGGCTGCAAACATCCTGCCCTGCGGTCCAAATGTGATGCCACCGGGATGATCGATTCCATCGGTGATAAACAATTCGATTTGAAATCCTGCCGGCACATTCGGTTTCATGGTGCGCAGGTGAACTTCTTCTGAAGGATCGCTCATCAATCCGACGCCATTGACGGTGACAACCCGGTAATAATAAATCTGTTCGGGATTCACCTGCGAATCGATAAAAAAGCGGGCACCGGTCTCTCCCAGTAGATGATTTCCGTTAATCGGCACGCCGGGCGTATCGGAACGGTAAACCCGGTAACGAAAATTGACTGCTCCCGAGGGCGGCTGCCAGGCGACTTTTACCTGCAGTGGATTGAGGCGATAAAGTGTTAGCTTCGCATTTTGGGGCGGCTCCGGTAAATCGTTCACTTCCGGGGAATGCGGTCCCCGGGTATTACCGGAACGGGGAACAACCACGTAACCGAGGCCGGAATTAAAAGCGGTGGTATCGGTATGACTGCCGCTGGAGAGGTTTTGAGCAATGCGTGTATAAAGCATCCGCGCATAGCCGGTGGAGAGCGTATCAGCCACCGAGCGCCGATAGACCGAATATACCACGCCCGGTTCTGCCGTCCAGGTGATGCGCCGATGTCCGTTATGGTCAAATGATAAGGACAGATTTTGTGGTCGCGGCGGATAGGAGGTTGGATTCAGGTGCAAAATCTGTGGAAAATGGAACCAGGGAATGGAGGGAATGGAATCGGACAACACACCCTGCTGCCCGGTAGCCAGGCAGGTAAAACGAACGAAGACGCTGTCTCCGGCAGCCACCAGGGGATTGGCAAAATTCCCCAGCTCGATCCCAAAGGCGCCGTTACCGGCAATGTTGGGATCGCCGCCAATTTTCCACCGCGGTGCGGTTTCGAATAATACCTTACTTTGATCGCGATTAAGATAAGCCGTGAATGAGGCGTTGGGAACGGTGTGGGTACATAAAGTGCTATTGGCATGATACACGATATTTTTATAATAAACAAAATCGTCATTGGTTTGGGCAAAGATGAGTTGGGTAAGGCAGGCAGTAATTAACAAATACAAGTGGATTCGTGAAAGCGAGGCGCAAAAATTTTTCATTCGTATCCTTTCCTGATGACAGAACACCAATAATAACTTACGGATCACGAGACTTTAGTCTGCTCGCAACTAAGTTAACTCTTCTCACCAGCAGGAAGTAAGCAGACTAAAGTCTGGCAATCTATTTTTTCATAATATCAGGAATATGATGCAAATTTGAAAATGTAAATAAATTTCAATGGCTCTGCTGCAAATGATGAACGAAGCTTTTACCTCAGCAAAAGCAATTTTCTGGTTAACGCATGATCCCCGGCATTGAGCCAATAAAAATAAATACCACTGGATAGATGCCCGGCATCAAAACGCAGCTCATACTGTCCGGCGGGTTTCTTTTCATCAAGCACTGTTTTGACTTTTCTGCCCAGAATGTCATACAATGTTATCTTTACCCGACCGGAAACCGGTAGTGAATATTCAATGTTCGTCTGAGCATTGAAGGGATTGGGATAGTTTTGGGATAGCTCGTAACGCAATGGTACCCCCGGTTTTTCATCAGGCTCAATCCCAACCGTTAAATCGCGGGCATAATTGTAAACTTTGACTTCATCCACATATCCGCCAAAATAGCCGGTATGGTTATAGAGCAATCCGATGCGAAATTTGCCCTCCAACCGGGTGGCCGGACCGATAATGCTTAACCTCTTTTCGTCCAGCAATAAATCATTGGCATCATATAGCTGTAACAACACAGTGTCTGACGAAAGCTGATAAATGGCATGATACCATTGACCGATATTGATCCGGGTATTCAGTTTTAGCTCGTCTCTCAGTCCGGAAGCGCCGATCGGGTCATTATCGATACTGGATTCCGCAGTTAGCGTGCTATCGGGCATTAGAAAAACCATGTAGTTTGAACTACCGGTGCCGGTGCCCAATGATACCATGCGCCGAAAAGATTCCAACGAATCCATGTTGAACCAGAAATCTAAGGTAAATTCCGGGCTGGCTGGAAAGGGCGCATCAACTTCCAAATAGCTTTGTTCACCTTCTAAATAGATCGCATAATTCCCCATTGCTGAATTTGTGAAATAAGTTGGATTACCCCATACCGTAACCGGATTTCCATAGAATGAGCTATCCTGCGGAATATGACCGGGACCCTCCTCGAAAGAAAGATGCAGTGCTCGGGTTTGTGGTTGGAAAATGCCAAACCTTAAAAAGACCGAATCGGTTTCTGCGTTGGAAGGAAAAGTCCTTCTCCTGCCCTGATCATCTTCAGCGGAAACATAATAACGAACGATACTGGCGAAAGGTTGTTGCGGAATCTCAGCAGAATAAAGCGAATCATCTATTTGCGTCATAGGGATTTCCAACCAACTATTCCCGGAACTATAATGAATAGATGCATTTTGCACCACTCCCGGGGAGTAGATATTCAATATTTTAGCCTTTATGGGATACTCCGAAACCGTGGTTGGTTGATTTCCCAATTCTGTCACATCCCAAATAAGCGGACCAATGTCAAACTGGCGCACAATGTTGCTGATACGAATTTCATCTAAAAGTCCGTCAAAAAAAGTACGGTTGGTATCTCGATTGCCCGCCCACCCAATAAGCAACGGCTGTACGGTGACAATCGGCGGATCTTCGGTTACCGGGTCATACGAGTGAACGTCAAAAGTTAATAATTCACGATTCTCATTGTGAATCAACAAAATCAGGAGGTGACGGGTTGTATCTCGAATAAAGGTAAAGTGATACCAAACCCCGGGTGACCCAAAATTCTGTGGTGTTCGAACAATCGGGGTAGCGGTTTGTGCCGCATTATGATACCCCATTATAAACCAGCGATCCATTTCCCCGTATTTGACAAAATAATTGGCTCTCCAATAATCAACTTCGCCGGGTTTAAAAACCAGGCCTAACTCCCCTGGAGACCCAAATCCAAAACTAAAATAATTTATCCACCCTTCAATGGTCCAACTGCCAGTCAAATCCAGGGCTGAAGTATCCATGATTGACACAAAAGCAGAATCCCCTGGAGCATCATTGTCCAGTCGTAAAGATGGGCCAAACGCCGGATTCACACTTTGAGGAAAGAAAGAGAAGCCGCCATGTCCAACGCCTTTTGCAGTCAGAGATGACTCATTATCCAAGTTGTTGTCAAAATGCAAAAGGACAACGGTGGTTGAATCAGTTTGATAAGGCCCGCCGATGGGTTCCTGCGCTATACCAGTAACACTTAAAAAAAGTATGAGGGTTACCCGGAGAAAATGTGCAAGGAGATTTGTTGTTTTCATTACTATCCCCTTTTTTATCTAATATCATGTATAAAGATGCAAGAAGCAAATTTTTTAGGAGAGAATGAACTTTCTATGGATAGGCATCTTTTTGATAACTTAAAAAATTTGTCTTTCGATTCATATTCCTTAAACTCATATTTACCTTTATATTTTGAATTCCGAATAAACTTGAGGTGTACCCATTCATTAGCGGTTTTCGTCTATTTAGAAAGAGGATAAAATTCAGGAACAGGCAAAAAGGGTTAAAAAGTTTCTTCATTCATTTTCGATAAAAAATTTCCAAAGACTGCATGAATTTGACATCGATTTTTACATTGGTAGCAACGAACCTGAGAAAGTTTTTTTAATCCCAGGCATCGGCATATGTTTTCGGTCAAACAAAACCCGGTATATTCAAAAGACAATTAAAAATATGACAATGGCACAGGTCAATTTCTCGCAATTATTTCAGAAGTATGAGAAAGGCATTTATAACTACGTCCTGCGCATGGTACAGGATCGGGTGGAGGCAGAAGATTTGACTCAAGAGGTATTTGTGAAGGTTTATAAAGGTATCTCCGATTTCCGGGGAGAATCCGCAATTTCCACCTGGTTATATCGCATTGCAACCAATCTATGCCTGGATCACTTTCGTAAGAAATCCTATAAGCAAAAGCAAGTAACCGATTCGTTGGAAAATCCGGTTTTAATGGGGAAAGAAGAGCTAAGTAGCCATCAAAGCTGCGAATGTGCCGAAGAACTCCCGCCCGATGAAAGCGTGATCAAATCAGAATTAAAGCAGTACCTTTACTATTTTATGCACCAATTATCAGAAGACTATCGGGTGGTTATCGTGTTGTCTGATCTTCAAGGATTGAAAAATCGTGAAATTGCCGAAATCCTCGGCTGTTCTCTCGAGACCGTAAAAATTCGTCTTCATCGTGCCCGAAAGCAATTGAAAGAGGCTTTAGAGACTTGTTGCACTTTTTATTATGATAAGAATAACAACCTTCAGTATCTGGAAAAATGACCCGGGAGGAACGATTCAATGAAATGCAGAAAATTTAAGGGATTCATTCAATCATACCTGGATGAGGAACTCCCCGAGGAGTTCAAGCAAAAGTGGCATCAACATTTTCGAGACTGCGCCAGCTGTAGAACCGAAGTTCGAATTTACGAAAAATGTATTGCCATGCTCCGACAATTCATGGGGGAGGAACACCCACCCGGGTCATTGCAGGAGAGATTAAAAAAACAACTCGACTGTAAATGTTTCAAAATTCATTTACCGAAACAAAAATAACAACCGAATGAGAAAGGAGATTAAAATGACCAATAGACCTTTAAAGTTTGCTCGATGCAGAATCATTCTCGGGATAGTGATGATTATGATAGGAACCATTTTTATCTTACAAAACCTGGAGATTATTTCCTTTGAAATTTGGCATCTTTTCTGGCCTTCACTGCTCATTCTGTTCGGCATTGCAATTATATTCCGAAACCGAGGCTTTCCCGGGCATTGCTGTTATGGCTATGAGAAAACACGAAACGAAGTCCTCGGGCAGCAATAATGAAAAGGGTCTTATTGTATAGCTTGATTGTTGTCATCAGAATCGTCTCTGATCTACCTCTCCTCTGGATGTTTTACTTTCTTTACTTTCCGGAGCAAGGTTCCGGTGGAATATCCGCCATATTTTTCAACGCGGGACTATTCTTCTCCTTCGCTACCTTGCATAGCCTTATGGCACGTGATTTTGCAAAAAGATTTATTGCCCGATTTGTCAGCGAAAAATTTATTAGAATTTCTTATGTAATGATAAATGGGATTTCTCTGAGCCTATTGCTTTACCTGTGGCAACCCACTGCCGGGGAATTGTGGCGCACGGATGGAATTCTTTATTGGTTTCTATCCGGTCTCTATGCCAGTTGCATTATTGGATTAATTTTTACGACTTTTTTCATTGATTATGCGGATTTCCTGGGTATCCGTTCATTGTTGCGTATCCTCAAGAATCGTCCCTCAAAACCGCCGGTGTTTTCTGCTAAAGGTCCCTACGCCTACTGTCGGCACCCGATGTATTTGCTGCTTCTTATCAGCTTCTGGGCAGGACCGGTTATGACCTATGGACGCCTTGAATTCGCTTTACTGGGTAGCGGTTATTTGTTCCTTGGGACTTTATTTGAGGAACGTAACTTGCGTAAAGAGTTAGGCAACATTTATGATTATTATCGGAAGAACGTACCTATGTGGATTCCCCGGATTAAACCCTGGAGTTATTCTTAGTTTCGGCGAACTTTGAATATTTTAACCGCAAATTTCTTTGTTTAAAAGCGGCGAGGTATAAGATGTTATTTGCAATTGCTGTTTTCGGAGTATTTGTGATTATTTCAGGAATCACCGTTGTATTCTCCTGGTATTTTGCTGAATCTTATGCCACACCGCTGCGCCTTCCAAGGAACAAATCCCCTATGGATTACGGGATGAGCTATGAAGACATATGCTTTTTCAGTCATGGCACCAAAATCAGAGGCTGGCTTATCTCATCACACGATTCCGGATCCAATTTTAAAATAACCATTATTCTCAATCATCAGTGGTCGAGAAATGCCGATAGAATGCTGCCATTCGCACGGTTTCTTCACGCAGCGGGATTTAATCTACTATTATACGACGCAAGGAGTCATGGTGAAAGCGGAGATGATGGCTATTCATCAATTTACAAGTTTTCAGAGGATTTAATTTCTGCCATTGATTATCTATGTTCCCGCGCTGATGTGAATCTCTCCAGCATAGGAGTGTTAGGGCATTCTATGGGGGCCGCCAGTGCCATATTAGCCAATGCTCGCGATCATCGCATTAAAGCTTTGGTAAGTGATGCGGCTTTTTCGGATCCGGTTGAACTCACCCGCCTTATCCTTAAAACAAAACATATTCCTCAATTTCCTTTCCGCAGACTCATCTGCAAATTTGTAGAACAGATACTGAAATTAAAAATGGATGAGGTTTCTCCCCTGAATAATATTGGAAAAATTTCGAATCCCGTGTTGCTGATTCACGGAGAAAATGATCGGCTGGTTCCGTGCAAGCAATTAGAGGAGTTATATGACCATTCAAACAGACTGCTTACTGAAAAATGGCTGGTACAAAATAGAGGACACTCTGTTAATTATTTGGATAAAAAGTATAGTGACAAAGTCGTCAGTTTTTTCCAAAGCGCATTTTGCAACTCAGTAGAGAATAGAAACTCAGTCAAAATAAAAATCGATAAATATTTTTCAGCAGAAGCTGGTCGCCTAAGGTCCAGGCTCAGTGACAACAGGTAACAGGCATCTATTTTATCGACAATCAGTAGCTTTGATGTGTTCAAAACCAACCTCGGCAATCAAAGCTCTGCTGTCCATTGCCGCCAATCTGGTGGGATTGTTAAACCAAATATATTTTTATAAGACTGCGAATAACATAATCATATGAAATCAATCTTACCTGGATATCAAAATCCTTATCCGCATCTGATGAAAAGGCTCTTTCTCCTAGAGAGCACTACAGAAACCCAATTGTAACTTCAATTGGGCTTCTATGCAGAACTTTCAACCAACTGAATTTAAATAACCGTCATTTAAGAAAGTCTTATCATGTAACTCAAAAGATCTTCCTTATCTCAATAAGGTCATTTTACGAGTTTGAACAAACGTACCTGTCTTGAGGCGATATAAATAAACGCCGCTCGATACGTGTGCGCCATTTTCATTTCTTCCGTCCCAATCAAATTCATAACTACCGGCAGGCTGATGACGATGAACCAACGTTTTAACCTTCTGACCGGATATGTTATAAATGGTCAGTTCCACCTTACCAGCTTTTGCCAATTGATAGCTGATGGTTGTGCTGGGATTAAAGGGATTGGGATAGTTCTGAAACAATTCAAACGCTTGCGGTGTCACAATTGGTTTCTTCCGAGTGGATGGATTTTTAGGAACGGTTGTGGCTGCTTCCGCCGTATTGCCGTAGCAGCCCAGGTTGATCCGCCCGCCGTTGCTGACCGGCTCTTGTGAATAGTCTGCTTCCGGATCTCCCGCATCAATGCAAGGGGAAGTTGGCAGCAGATGGTATTCCCCCATCTGCTCGTCCACGAACTGAGGGTCAGCAGAAAAATTGCCGGGCTGGTTCAGGTAGAGTCTCTCCTGGTTGGCCAGAGAGGAGAAGCAGTTATATTGGATCTCATAGATTTCAGGGGGAGAACCAATATTTAAATGTTCTGTCATACCATAAAAAATGTTGTTTTTCAGGATCAGAATATCCTGTCGGGAAGAAATTTGAGAAGTGCCGATAAAAGTATTGTTGATCAATTGAAGATGGTTATTAAATGAACTCAGTTTGGAATTCTCAAAAATACAATGCGAAATGGCCAGTTGCACCTTCTTGTTATTGGTGTTGAGAATATCAATTTTAGATTCACGAAATTTGCATTTCGCAAATTGAATCAGCGCTTCTTTGTTTTCATTGCGGACATCAAGTGCATATTGATTGTTAATGAAGGTGATATTCTCCAATGTTAACTCGAACCGTTTCTTTACCCGGATTGCTTTGTCGGCGTCTCTTATAATCACATGCCGGAAATTTAAGAGAGCACCGGGACCTTTCACTAATATTCCTTGCCAGGGATTGCTTGTGGAATCTGTGGATTGAAAAACAACCGGCTGGTTTTTCGATCCAGGAACATTTAATCGGCTGCCCGGCATCAGGATTACACCCTTCCCGGATTCAAACGATACCTCAGTTCCCGCTTGCACAGTTAGCGTTACGCCGCCCATTACATGCACATTCTGGTCTATGACCGGTGCGCCTGACCATACTGTATCCGAGTGTATAATTGTCCCGACCCCGTAATTGCGCAAGATATCAACCGCAACGGTATTATAGGCCGTATCCCAGGTGATATTGTCAATCGCAATGCCGGAAGAGGTCACACCATCCCTTAATTTACTGGAAGGAAGGGTATTGTCATTAAAATTCAAACCACTGCTGTGGAGATAGATCGTTTTGATCGTAAGGAAATGGATCGCCGACTTCGTCTGCGCCCGGTGCATTGGATTGATCCGCAAACTCCAACTCGACAATGTCACTTAAAGTATTCCCATAAGCGCCGGGATATGCATTCGGAGCAATATGCCAGATTAGCAATCCCCCTTGATTGCCATTAATTTCTCCATGATCGACGGGAATGTAATCTGGCTGGTAGGGGGTATACCGATCAAATCCATCTCTCAGGCGATTTTCCAACACAAGATATTCTTCGCTACCCGGAATATCGAGGCGATAATATCGGGGATTTTGATAATCATAGCGGATCACAAAATTTTCATAATTAGTTCCACCGAGATAAATCGGATCGACCCAGCCCCACAGTATGCGGTAATAGGGTGAAAAACCAGCGGGGCAGGCGGCGTTATTGAAGAAAGTTCCCACCTCCTCACCATTCCACTCGCCTTGTGCCATCAACGACCAGTGCAGAGGGTCATATTGATCCGGTGATTGGTGACGGTATTCATCAAAAGCTCCCAATTGATGTCCAAATTCATGTGCGTAGACCCCCACGTGGGTAAAAAAGGGCCGGGGGGCAGGCGTCCGTTCGCTAACAATAAAGTATTTGGAGATCGTTTTGGGCGTAAGCATTCCCACGCTAAAATTGCCTCCGTATATAATGATGTAGTTTTGATAATCATTTAAAGAAATATTCGGAAAAGCTGCCTCAAATGCAGTGGTAACATCCGCAAAGAAGTCTTTAAACCCGTGACCATTGTAATATCCAAAACTCCTGGGGAGCTGAAGCCATTGGGGTACGGCGTCGTTCGGATATGCCGGATCGAGGGGATTTAAGATTTTCGGCTGCCCCTCTTTTCCACTAAGAGCAAGTTGACCCCGCGACTGTTGCCAATAGTAGTCCTGCAAACTTCCGAAAAGCGCGTGATTTTCCGGATGTGGCGTCTCAAACAGTGGCGCTTGCGGCTCCCCATTCCAATAATTTTCGGAGAAAATCAATTCGTCAAAGTAATGCTTTTGGTAGCCATTGGGGAAATTCCCGTGCGGATCACTTTTGTAACGGCGCGACGGTGTAAAATCGACCAGTATAACACCAAGATTGATTGTTACTGCGCCGGTGGTGGTCTTTTCTTTTATCTGTTTATACGAAATACCGTTCAGGCGCAACTGTTCATTGAATGCCGCTCGTTGATCGGGGTTTGTTTTTATTCCTGCAGATTGATTTAGTTGATATGATTGCAAATCGGGCTCATGAATCCCGACAATTTTTTCAGTAGGAACCGGAATACCATCTGTGGAAAGTGCGGCAAAGTAGTAACATTCATCCTTTCCTATTATAATATTATGTCCGTCCCTGGTCTGCATATAATTCTCGAATTCATCGCCCCATAGTCGGGCTGTAAACTTAGTTCCATCCGGTTGCTCCCATTGGATATAACCAGTATCAAAATATCCGGCAAATAGCGCGGATATGAGCAGCAAATTTATGATCAAATATCTTATTAGCATGATTTGATTGTCCTGTCCGAGTTACACTTGCATTTTCTTATCCGAGTTGAATGGAGAATTTCATAATCAGCTGTCCACCAAAAATATTCCCTTTCAACTGCTTTCGAGGTTACATCTTAATAGACCGAAAAAACTGATGACATTCTCAGTCCACCAAAAATTTTCCCCTTCAACTGCATTCGGGGAGCTTATTTGGCAGGGAGTGTGCCAAATATAATCAAAGGTGATTAGTCTAATAAAAATAAATAGTTATAGAATTGCATTGATTCAGGAGGGAATTACGAGATTACAAAAGTCGCGAGATTTCGTGAGGAAAATTCGCGAAGGTTGTGCTTTTAATTTTAGACAGGATGAACTGTAATACTTTATTTGAAGTTTAATCTGCTTCTGACAAACAGTTACTCACCTCTTGCCACATACAACCCCCGTCCGGTTAACCCATCGGGATCATAGGTGACTGATAGCCCGGCTTGCCTGAAGGCATCTTGCATCTCCTCAATAGTAAACAGGCCCAGCTCATGATGTTCGGTCACATATTCAATCCCGCTATTTGTGCCAATCAGATAATGAAACGTCAGAATAGAGAGTTTCCCCCGGGTTTTACTGATATTCATGCGACATATCTTTCCCGCTTCTGTTTCCCCGGTGAGCAGATAGACGTTTCCTTCAGGATTCCAGGTTTTCGGCGTCAGCCACGGTTCGACCAAAATAATCCCCTCGGGATTCATATGATGCTTAAAACATCGCAAGGTGCTGATCAGGTTGTCTATGGTCTTCACATAGCCGATAGAGCTGAATAAACATAACACCACATCATAGGTTTTCTCTAAATTAAAATCGATCATATCGGCACAAAAATACTGGCAGGTGGGATTCTTCTTCGAGGCAATCTCAACAAAGTCAGGATTGATATCTAGTCCATCGAGCCGATAGATTTTTGACAAATATTGATCGTGCTCTGCTGTCCCGCAGCCAATATCGAGTATCGTCTTTGCATGAGGATGCTCTATTTTGAGGCGTTCAATGATGCTATTCGATTCCTGTTGATAATCTTTGAAACTATAAAGGGCATCATACCATGCAGCCGTTTTTGAAAACATTGTTGTCTCTCCACAATTGTTGCATCTGACAAACTCCGCTTAAATGGCGGAGAGCTTTGCCAGAGAATTCGTGATTATCACACCCATTCATGCGAGTAAATGTTGAGAACTATTTTCCTAAGGTTTCACTGCACGTGTGGCAATATAAGTGGGCATATAATTTCTGAGAGGGCTATCCTCATCCTCTCTATCATAATCCTCATAAAAGCCTGTTATCATAAAACCGGCGGCGAGTTGTCCACCGATTTGATCCTCCAGAGTGTGACCGAACTCGAACGGTCTTTCTTCTTCTTTATAGAGCTGCTGTTCTTCTTCAGTCAAATGGTTGATATCAGAATACGGCAAGGCATTTTTAACTTCAAGTTTGCCGGTGCGCTCAACAGAGGTGTAATCGAATAGATGAATCACAGGATTGTCGAAACCAGCAATCAGTATCCCGTCGCTGCGTAACACCCGAAACGCTTCTCGCCAAACAGGCCGAACATCCGGTATAAATACATTGGAGACCGGATTAACGATAATATCAAAACTCCGGTCGGAAAAGATGCTAAGATCCGCCATATCCCCTTCAACTAATGCAATCGTCAGCTCTTCTCGTTCAGCGACGAATCGATCCTGCTGAAGTTGCTTTGGCGAGTTATCGAGAACCGTCACATGCGCTCCCACTGCTGCCAAAACCGGCCCTTGTTGACCACCTCCGGATGCCAAACAAAGCACCCGAGCGCCAACTAAGTTGGGTAACCAATCTCGAGGAACCGGTTTCGTTGGCGTCAGCAGGATTGTCCAGTCTCCTTTCTTTGCAGCAACAATGCCTTCTCTGCCTACCGGTATCGTCCAGGGATTGCCCTTTTCTACTTCTTTATCCCACGCAATCCGATTATGTTTTCGAATGTCCATTTTTGCACCTCTTGTAGGCTCAGTCTTAAAATAACTTCAGATGAGATTAACGGAAAACAATTTAAATCTTACCTCTACTTTAAGAAGTTGTTTTTAAGCCCCTCTCCTCTTTAGGTTTGGGGTGAGCTTGGAGATAGCCAAAACCGAGCTAAATATTATTTGTTTGCATTATTGCTTGTCCATCTACCTCATCCCCGCCCTTCTCCTGTGAGGAAGGGAGTTTAGGACACTGATTTTCTTGCTCTTAACTCAAAGTCTTAAAGCGGCAATACACTACTTTATTTTTTCGATAATAAGCAGCGCATCTACTCTGCGGGTAATACCGTAGATTTGAAACAGGCTGATCTTCTTAATATTGGGAATTATTGAGACGACTTCTCCTTCCAGATTTTTCAAAAATTGCTCCAATTTACTCTTGGCAGTTTCGGTTGTGACCTCTAAGGTGTGAATTTGGTATTTCATGATATTCATCCTCCATTAAGGTTAACATTATTCATCCGTTTTCTCCATTAATTTTAGCACAAAATTGAGGGCGGTATCTTTTCCTTCAATTAGATTTTTTTGAGAAGGTTCAACCCAATAGTCGGGTATAACGCCTCTTGTTCTATCCATATTTTGAACGGCAGCGCTATATCATCATTTCCGGGCGGTTCCCAGAATAAGCCGGCTGTTTTTAAGATTTAAGTAGCGCACCGATCCTGTACAGGTATAGGTAGCCCCGGTTTCCGTTCCCTCCAGCTTTCCGAGTTTATGATATTTAAGGAGTGCGCAAAAGTGACCGGTTGTTGAAAAGCCACCCCCATCGATTAAGGTGTACAAATTCCCTTTAAAATGATTTTGTGCAAGAGGCATGGGCTTAGCCAGGTCAGCATACTTGCCGGACGATTCGGCGAAATAAGGAACCGGCTCATGCTCTAAGTAAGACAATAAATATGAGGAACAGAAAGGGTCACCGCCGTCATTGCCGCGCAGTTCAATGATGAGATTATTTATTTTTTCTTGTCGAATTACCTGAAATGCACTATCCATAACGGATTTAAACATCCCTAATTGCTCATAGTATGCAAAAGTATTTATGGTAAGCACAGCGGAAAGAATTTTATAAAAGTCATTGAATCCCATCCCAGGGAATATTTGCTGATAATAGTGATCAAAAAGCGAATCAAGTATCTTTTTATCGGTATAATCATAAAGAGCGGGGTGGCTTTCTTCCAGTGCCTTTCGCATTTGCCGAAAATCTTGCTGTAACTCGCGAACTTTGAAATCTCCCTGGTGATTCAACTTATATCTGTCAACTTCAAATTTTACAATCGGTAACGTCTGTGGATTTTCGGTAAGGATAACCCGGCGATTCCCATAATTGGCATTTGAAGAATCGGGATTCTGTTCCCAAATATCGATACCGTTTGATTTGTGTATCACAAACTTATATTCGATGGGATCGCCTTCAGTGCCAATCACATTATGGGTGATCTGATAGGTGCTGTCACGATCTATGTCCGTTAAAATTTCCTTATTCCCCTCCCATCCATTAAAGCTTCCCCGGAGAACAACCGTATCGCCGTTCAATGGTTCAAAAATGTGATGTCGCATCGGAACGCGCATATCAAGGTTAAAGGTAATCTGGCCTTTTACCGGCAGCGCATATTTACGGGCATGGAGAATATCGTAAATTATAAATGCCACATCGTCCTTGCGAATACCGGGCATGTTAGACAACAATATAACAGTGTTTCGGGCGGCAATATCACGGAGAATAAATGCCTGGAAACTTAGCCAACCGCCGCCGTGGGCAAGGATATGCCCCTCCTCAGCCGGAATAATGGACCAGCCGAAACCATAGTTCACCGTGCTGGAGTCATTTAGAATGACCGGTGTAAACGCCTCCGCTAAAGTTGTCTTGCGAACAAGTTTCTCCGTGTATAACGCCTGATCCCATGCGAACATATCTTTCACAGTGGATATAATTCCGCCATCACCAAACATACCGTTTTGGTAATGATGGTCATTCGGAACAAAGCCGATCCCTTCAGGATTGGGCTTGAAACCGTACGCCCGCTGATTTTCCGGTAAAATCCCGGAAGGTTCGTTTACATAGGTGTAATCCATTTTTAATGGCTGAAAGATACTGTTTTTCATAAATTTCTGAAAACTAAGTCCCGAAACTCTCTCAACGATCAGAGCCAATAACATATACCCGGTATTACAATAGACCTGGCGCTCACCGGGCTTAAAGTCTACGGGAGACTGCTTTTCGATTAACAATTCCAGGGCATCTTTGTTGGAGGCGACCCTTCTTTGCGCCAAACCCTTGTGAGCTGTATCCCAATATTCCTCAAGCAATGATCCGTAATCCGGTAAGCCGGAAGTGTGGGTTAACAAATGCCGGATGGTGATATTTGGGTAGGGAAGCTCGGGAATATACTGCCGAATATCGTTCTCATAATCCAACTTGCCGCGCTCCTGTAGTATCATCACTGCCATTGCGGTAAATTGCTTTGAAACCGAGGCAAGCCTAAAACCATGATTCAATGTCAGGGGCTCGCTATGATCAACATCGGCAAATCCCAGCGCTTTCTGATAGATTATCTGCCCGTCTTCTGCTACTAATACGCATCCGTTAAACTCGCCCAATTCGTAGTAACGATTTAACAATTCATTAATTTGATCTGCTTTGGATTGAGCAAAGATTGGCTGGGATTTGGCAAAAATGTTAAAGATAACAATTAGAAAAATTACGCTTAAAAAAAGTTTTGCATATTTTTTCATCTTCGCTGCCTTTTCCAGCTTTAAATATGCGAAAATAGCATATAATCGTTTCATTAATCTACCGCCTTGTCGTATTAAAATCGCTACCTAATTGTTATTTTTAGAGAATTTCTTTAACGCGGCTTCGGCGTACATACGAACTTCCCAGTCCTGATCGGTTAACGCTTCTTTAAGCGCTGATTGAGACTTTTGAAACGGATATTTTGATAATGCCAGCACAGCAGCCCGTCTGACTTGCACATCGCCTTTTTGCATTATATCATTCAGTGCACGAAATCCTTTGTCAGTCCCCATTTCTCCCAGCGCAGTAGCACAACTGGATTGCATCCACCAGGCGCCTTTGTCAAGTCCGGCGATAAAGGCTTCTTCCGCCACTGGCGAATCGAGTTTTCGCAATGCCTCTCCAACTGCAACATAATGCCAGTCCACCGGCCTTTCAAGGCAGGTGATAAGCGGTTGAATGGTTTCTTTGGCGCCAATTTCTCCCAATGCCCGGGCAGAAGCGCGCACTGTGACTGCATTGTCGCTCTTCAACCCTAAAATAAGTACAGATACGGCATCTTTTGCTCCCAATCTGCCCAATGACCGTGCGGCATAACTCTGAACACCCTTCTCCGGATCGAGAAAAGCATTAATCAAAATTTGAATCGCCTGCTGAGAACCAGTGCCGCCCAGTGAACCGGCTGCGGTCCGTCGCACATTCTGGTCCGGGTCATTTAGCAAATTGGCGAGAGGTTGAACGATTTTTTCAGAGCGAACTTCGCCTAATGCACCTGCACAATACCAGCGCACAAAGACATTTTTATGGTCCAGCAGTGCGACGAGGGAATCCACCCCAGCGCCGCCAATTTCTGCCAGAGATGCTGCTGAGTGCCGGACATCATTGCGGTTTTTTGAGGAGTTAATGGTATGAACTAGTTGATTAATTTTTTTTGAGGAAGCGATTTTAGCAGGAGATGACCGAATCAATCCGATTGAAAAAGCGGACAGAAAAATACACGATACCGTATAAAAAGCAACCACCGTTGCAATTTCCCGCTTCTTGTCCGGATATGCTGTCTTGAAAACAAGCCGCTGCGGCAAAGAAAGGATTTTTCGCACAAACTGTGGCAGCGGAAAGAGAAACGGCGCTCGTTGCCGGTAGGATTCGTAAGCATCTCCATTTCTTTGTTTCATCTTTCTTTCTTCCAAAAGCGCCACTCCAATGATAATCATTGTGGCCAGCAGCCATGGCAGGGAATGGGGTACGGTTAGATACTGCTTCATATTGGGTCCTGGAAGAAAAAGCAACCCGTAGCTCCAGATGATCCAGCCCAGATACTGGGGATGACGGGAAATGCGATAGATCCAGAAATCAGTCACATTCTGTTTGCGAATTTTTCCGTGCATCCATGCCAACACACCTGCCAGGAAGAGAAAGATCCCAAGCCCGATAATAATAAAAGGTAATTCTCTGTATATGTTAATCCCAATCAGGGCGGCCCCATTCAAGATCCATTCATAAGGAAGGAGAACAACATCTCCCAAACGCATGATGTCGAAAGAGAGATCCAGAAACGGAAGCCATAGGAAGCGGAAAAAAGCCAGTCCACCCAGAAAAAACATGGTGGCTGCAAAATGCCCGAACACAGGCAGAAAAAGAATGATCGCTCCTGCTGACGCCAATCCTCGCTTTTCCAAAATAAATCCGGTGACAATCAAAATGAGAACCAGTCCCAGGCATACATAGCCTATAAACCGGATATGAAAGTGGGACAGAAAAAGTTCGGTTTTATAAGCTGTGATATCATCCTGACCAGTGGCAACATCCAGAAAATCAACCTTCTGTCCAAGAAATTGATCGGCTACCTTGGGAAGCTCCACTGAAGCGAACATCAAGCCGGCAGTAAAAATTAGAGTCAGCAGAATCAGCAATACGGGTTCGACCCTTTTTAACAATCTTCTTAAGTCCACGGAATTTTTTTCCTTTATAAACCAATGATTTTTTGTTTTATCTGGCACATTCTGCAAATGACTTATTCAACAGTAGAAAATATTCACCAGCCAAATGTAAGGCCTTTCCGGTGAGAAATACCAAGACAGGCTCTGCATTCCGGGCAAAAATAGATGCACCTTTTCCGCAGATCACCTTTCATTTCCTGAAACCACACCATTTTTAATTCTTTCTTGCAATGTGGGCATTGGGGTGTCTGTGATTCGTTCTTTTGGAAGGTAATCATCATTTTTTTCCATGTTGTTATTCAGGTAAACTTCTCTCCCAATATTGGGTTATACTACCAATCTGATTTTAACGGCCAGTTGAAAATGACCTGACAACGCTCTCGCTGGAAAAGTCGGTGTTCCCCTCCGGGTGGGCAATTACTTTCCAATAATAGGTTGAATTCCTCTCCAAATTATCTA
>JABAHQ010013685.1_pt2 | contig 19074 bp, 18 predicted proteins | sample 7062091 | NCBI WGS metagenome assembly JABAHQ01 (sample SAMN14534359, study PRJNA622989) | marine sediment metagenome | biome: marine biome [ENVO:00000428]; feature: marine pelagic biome [ENVO:01000023]; material: deep marine sediment [ENVO:00002113] | place: India: Gulf of Kutch | collected...
GACGATGAGGTCGGGATCGCCCAACTGCGCCGGGTGGGTCACGTAACGCAGGTGAACCGCGGGGTCGACCGCCAGCGGGGACACGTCGGTGAAATTGGCGATGTGGGGGAACCAGAGAACGGCCGCGTCCATCGCGGGGAAATCCCCGTCGGCGGCGGGATGTTCGCGGGCCGGGATGGCGTCTTCCTCGTCGATGAACAAATCCCGGCAGTAGGGCAGGACGCCCAGCACCGGACGGCCCACCCGGTTTTCGAATTGTTTCAACCCCGGTTCCAGAAGACCCGGGTCGCCGCGAAACTTGTTGATCAAAAATCCTCCCACCCGGTCCTGTTCCTCGGGGGTGAGCAGATCGAAGGTTCCTTTCATCCAGGCGAACACACCGCCGCGGTCGATGTCTCCCACGATGAGGACCGGGGCCTCGGCCATTTCCGCCATGGGCATGTTGACCAGGTCCCACGGCTTGAGATTGATTTCCGCGGGACTGCCGGCGCCTTCGAGGATCACGAGGTCGTACCCGCGGCGCAGATACTCCAGCGCGTTTTGAACGGCCTGCCGGTGCCGGTCGTGTTGGGCGTAGTAATCCCGGGCGTTTCGGACCCCCACGGGGCGGCCCATGACGATGACCTGGGAAGCGTTGTCGCCGAGAGGTTTCAGGAGAATGGGATTCATCGTCACGTGGGGGGCCAGGCCGCAGGCCTCGGCCTGGTACGATTGGGCGCGCCCGATTTCCCCGCCGTCCTCGGTCACGAAAGCGTTGAGGGACATGTTTTGCGCCTTGAAAGGAGCCACCCGCCATCCCTCCAGATAAAAATGACGGCAGAAGGCGGCGGTCAACAGGCTTTTGCCCACGCCGGAACCCGTTCCCTGGATCATTAAGGTTTTCGCAGTCATGACGGTCTCCTCAACGCTGGCGGCGAAGCAGCCACACGAAAAACGGCGCCCCGATCATGGCCGTGATGACGCCGACGGGGATCTCGGTAGGCGCGATCACGGTGCGGGCGAGGGTGTCGCAGATGATCAGGAAACTGGCGCCGAACAAGGTGGATGCGGGGATCAACAGCCGCTGGTCGGGACCGATCATGAGTCTCACGATGTGCGGCACCACCAGACCGACGAACCCGATCGGTCCGCTTTGCGCGACCACCGCGCCGGTAATCAGCGAGGCGCAGATCAATCCCGTTTTCTGGATTTTGGGGACGTCCACTCCGCGGCTGAGGGCCGAGTGGGCTCCCGTGCTGAGCAGGTTCAAATCCCGCGCCAGGACGATCAGGATCCCGATGCCCACAACCACCAGCGGGCAGATCGAAAGAACCGTGCCGTAATCGGTGATGTCCAGCCCGCCCATCAACCACCGGACGATCCGGAAGGACTGGGTGATGTCGGACAGGTAATGGATGAGCATGACCAGGGCCGCGAAAAAGAAATTCGCGGTCACCCCGGCGAGAAGGATCACCGACGTCGGCAGTTCCCCGTGCCGGGTGCGGACCAGGCTGAACACCAGGGTCACGGCACCCACCGCCCCCAGAAAAGAAGCGAGGGGGATGGTGGAAAATCCGGGCGCCGAAAACGACAACCCCAGGCTGATGGCCAGGACCGCACCGAACGCCGCGCCGCTGGAGACGCCCAGGGTGATGGGGGCGGCGAGGTCGTTTCGGAGAATGGCCTGGAAGACCGACCCGGCCACCGCCAAAGCGGCGCCGGTCACCGCCGCCAGAAGAATCCGCGGCAGGCGTGCGACAAAAAGAATGTTGGCATCCACGTTCTGGGAAAAGGGAATTTGGTCCGAAAGCGCTTTCACCAGGCTGATCCGGGTGGCGCCGATCATCGGCGACACCGCCAGCACAACCAGGAACAACAATATGAACCCGCTCAAGCTCGAGAAATATCGCCTGCGGTTGATGAAGGGAACACTCACGGCTTCCATCACGCCTCCGGAGAAATCAAAAAACTGCCATCCGCCTCGTCCCGAATCAGTTTGACCCGGATCCCGTAGACCGATTCCAGGATGTCTTTTTGGAGCACCCGCTCCGGAGGGCCGTCTTTCACGATCCGCCCCTGATGCAAAAGCACGAGGCGCTGGCAGAACTTGGAGGCCAGGTGCAAATCGTGAATGGCGAGGACCAGGGTCCGTCCTTTTTCATGGTTCAACCGCTTCATGATGTTGAGGATTTCCATCTGGTATTTCAGGTCCAGGGACGCGGTGGGTTCGTCGAGGAGCAACAGTTCCGGTTCCTGGGCGAGGGCGCCGGCCACCAGCACCCGCTGTTTTTCACCGCCGCTGATTTCGTTGAACCGGCGTTCGGCCAGGCCCAGGGTGGCGGTCCATTCCATCGCCCGCCGCGCGATGGCCCGGTCGTCTTCCCCTTCAAAAGTGAAAGGCGACAGGTAAGGGTACCGGCCCATCAGAACGATTTCGGAAACTTTAAAAGGAAAAACCATGGGAGGATCCTGGGGAACCCAGGCGATCGAACGGGCGATCCATTTACGTTTCATGTGGGCCAGGTCCTGGTCCCGGAACCCCACCGATCCGGAATCCCCCTGGAGCAGGCCTCCCAAAAGTTTCAGGAGGGTGGTCTTGCCCGATCCGTTGGGACCGATCACGCCGACAAACTCTCCCGGCTGGATGTCCAGCGACACGTGGTCCAGAACCGGTTCCTCCGTGTAGGCGAACGAAACGTTTTTCATGGTAACCAGGGGGGCGGTCATGGCAAGGGAGCTCCGGAAGGGGAAGGGGCATGCGCCTGGGCGTACGGCTCGGGATGAAGCACCTGCACGAAGCGGTCGAGGATTTTCACCAGCCGGGGACCCGGAATCAGGAGATAATCGGCGCCGATGAAATGGATGTTTCCGGTTTGAACCGCCTCCAGGGTGGGGAACCGATCCCATTTTTCTTTCCGGCGCGCCTGAGCCTCTTCCGACAGGATGGTTCGGGTTCCGATTTCGATGATCACCTCCGGCGACCGGTGGAGAATGAATTCCTTGCTCAGCTTAGGGTACAAGGCGTCCGGGTCCTCGAGAATATTCTTGCCGCCCGCCAGGGACAGAAGCTGACCCAGGAACGTGCCCGGACCCACGCCGTACAGGTCGCGGGTCGGGGCGTTGGTGATGCCGAGCAGCAGAAGCACCGATTTTTTTCGGATTCCTTTCAGACTTTCCTGGTACCGGTGGAGTTGGGCCTGGAGACCGTCGACCAGGTGGGAAGCCGCCTCGGGTTCCTGAACGGCATCCCCGATTTCGCGGACGGCCTGGAAGATGTCGCGGAAATTGAACAGAGACACAGACAAATCCTGAATGTCGACCCGGTCCACAAAATTTTTGATTTTCCCGTTGGCCTCTTGATGGATTATCAGGTCCGGTTGAAGGGCCAGGAGCTTTTCAAAGCTGGGATTCAGGATGCCTCCCACGCGGGGAAGTTTGGTCGCTTCTTCCGGGTAATTGCAGAAGTCGGTCACGCCCACCACCCGGTCTCCCGCGCCGATGGCGAACAGGATTTCCGTGATGCCCGGCGAAAGAGACACGATGCGCCGGGGGGCCGGGGCGTCGGCCGGGCAGGCCGGTGGGACATTCCCGCCCAGGCAGAGGCAAAGGATTCCCGCCATCCACAACCCGGGAGGCCCCAAGAATCGATGCCTTCGACGGGGACTCGTTCGGCCTCGCGAGCGTGTTGGCCGGTCCGGGGGGCCGGAGGCGGGGAACGTTCTGCAAGAATATAGGAACAATCCTTTCACCGGAAATCTCCCGGATTCCCGTGAGAAGAAGGGCAAAAAAAATCCCTTTCCGTCAGGGAAAGGGATGAATGGAGTTTACCCTTCACCCCTTAAACCACGAAGAGTGTGTGAAGACTTTTCAGAAAGGTCTTCTGGCTTCCGGATCTCTCTACGCCCTGCGCCTTCCCGTTTGCATAAAAACAGTGGCTGAGGCAGGGGTCGTCCCCGGTCACAGCGGCGGGTCCGCGACGGATTCGCACCGTCTTCCCTTACTTCTGAAAAGCGTCACCGATTGATTTTGGGCTTCATCATAGACAGGAGCGGGAAAAGAGTCAATAAAAAGAGGCGTTGGAGGAAAAGAAAATCGCCACAAAAGGCGCGGGTAAGGGCAGGGGCAGGAGGGCGGCGAAGAGTAACGCCGTTCTCCGCCCCGCGTCAGGCGTTTAAAAATTCGCTGATATCGTTCAGGTTGTCCCGGCTGAATTCATGCCCCTGGGAAGTTTCTTTGATGGTGGTTGCGTGACCCCGGTTTTTCATTTCCTCCAGAGCATAATCTGCAAGAAAGGAGGGAACCACCGGGTCGTTGGCCCCGTAGATTCCCAGGATGCTCGCCGGCGAGCCGTTGGGAGTCAGGTCCTCGGGAATTTCCGGCAGAAATCCACATACGGAGGCGACCTTGTGCAACCGGTGCCGACCGAGCAGGGCATAGACCAGGGAAGCGGCGCCTCCCTGGGAATACCCCCAGAGGCTGGTTCGCACCTCCGCGTTCGGGACGGCGGCCTGGAGGTGCCGGCGGGCCTGGTCGATCATTTGCGAGGCATAATCCAGAAATTCCGGGATCGCTTCCTTTTGCCGGGGACCGTCCTGCCACCAGCTCCACACGCCTTCGCCCGCGTCCACGGGGCCTTCGGGGTACACCAGGAGAGCGTGGGGGACGTCGAGCTGGTTGCCGTAGACGACCATGTTTTCCGGGGTGGAGTCGGCCCCGTGAAACCCCAGCAGCAGGTGAACCGGCCCGTCCGGTTTCAGTCCTGTGTCGCCGAGAATGACTTTTTTCCCGTTCCAATTGGCCTGGCTGTATTGAATCGTCATCAGAAAGTCCGGTTCAATGCGTTTGAATGATGGAGCGCGCGAGTTCTTCCGCGTCTTCCCGGCTGCGAATGGTTCCCAGCACGCGGCCCTCCTCCACGCGCTCCAGAATGGTTCGGAAGAGCGGAGAAGGGTTCAATTGAAACCGCTCAATCAAGTCTTCTCCGGTCAGAAGCGCTCCCTGGTTTTTGACCGGAAGATAGTGTTCGAAGTAAAAATCATATACTTTTTTGGCCGAATCGATAAATGAATTTTTGACGGGCTCGAGGTTTTCCTCCGCGACGGACCGAACGGCACAAGCCAACAAAAGGGCGGAAGGGAGTTCCGCCTCATGGTTCTTGACGAATCGAAACAGCCGAGAGGGATCCGTCGCTTCCCCGGCAAAGTCGAGGTTCGATTGACTGGCGCCGCGAAATCCATACAGGGTTCGGCAGATGAACCGGAGGTCGTCGTTGCTGAATCGCAACCGCTCCAGCAGGGTGGCGGTTTTGAGTTGTCCGCAGTGTTTTTTGCCCGGACGGACCGCGACCGGATCCTGGGGGTGGTCCAGCCGGTGCAGCAGGGCGGCGAATTTCAACAGGGCGGTTTGACGGAGGGAGAACGCCAGGGGGAAAGGGGACGGTCGGCCCCAGGCTTCGCCAGAAAGAAACTCCTCCGTTCTCTGAAAGGCCCGAAGGGAAAAGTCCCAGGCGTTGGAACCGTCCAGGGGCGTTCGTCTCAGGGCCCCGGTTTCCGGAAGGATGCGAAGCAACAGATTCGTCCCGTCCATGGTGCGCAGCAACGAAATCATCCGCGGAGCCTGGAGGAACAGGATCAGTTCGTGCAGGATGCGTTCCACCGCGACCCGGTTGATTCCTTCTTTGAATCGGGTGATTTGGGCGAGCGTGTCTGCCTCGATTTCGAATCCCAGGGTGGCGGCGAATCGGAAGGCCCGAAGCAGGCGAAGCGGGTCGGCCCGCAACACGGGTCCGGGATTGGCGCGAATGAGTCGTTTTTCCAGGTCCCGCCGGCCCCCGTGGGGGTCGTGATACTCGGTGCGTCCCGCGAGAAAGCCGGAAAGCGGCTGCGCCATGGCGTTGATGGTGAAATCCCGTTGCGCCAGATCTTCTTCGATGGTCTTTCCTTGCAGCTCGGTGAAATCGAAATTGGAATCCTTGTGCACCACCACGCGCAGGGTTTCCCGCCCGGGGGTATCGTCCAGGGTGATGCAGGGCCGCCGGATCCGCTCCGCGAATCGGCGGGCCAGCTGGGTGACCCCCCGGCAGGTGAAATCCAGGTCGGTGCAGGGTTTATCCAGCCAATGGTTGCGAAGGCCGCCTCCGACGACGTAAAGCGAAATTTCCAGGTCTGAGGCCGAATCCTCAAGCTTTTTCAATAAGGGTTTCAGACTTTTGTCCATATAAGGGAATGAAGGAATCCTCGGGTGATCGATTCGCGGTTATTTTATTGTACCCAAGCGACGGCAATTCTCCAAAGGAGGACCCGGCATTCGCTCCGGTCCAGTGACCGGGGGAACCGGAACGGTTCTAGGAACCGGCCGACGGTTTTCTTCGGGATCCCAAAAGGGGGTCCAGAACTTCATTCCGCAAAATTCGGTAACACACCTCCGTGGCATAGCGTTCCTCTACGGTTTTTCTTCCGTTTTGGCCCAGAGTTTTTCGCAGGTCGGGATTTTCGATGAGATGCGTCAGTTTCAAGATCCATTCATCGCTGTTGGAGGCCAGGAATCCGTTGACCCCGTCCTGGATCACGTGTTTGTTTTCTCCCACGCGGCTGCAAACGGCGGGGACCGAGGCGGCCATGTAAACCAGCGCCTTGGACGCGCATTTTCCTTTTTCCAGGTCGGTGTCGAACAGCGGCATGACGCCGATGTCGAACTCGGCGATGTGAGGGGGAATTTTTTCCGGATCGATAAAAGGCAGAAACCGGAGCCGGGTGTTGGGAAACAGGGACTCGAGGTCGTCGGTGCGGTGAAAGGGGCCGATGATGGTGAATTCGATGCGGCCGGGATACTTTTGCGACAGCCGGGCCAGGGGTTCCTGGAGCAGGGACAAGTAAGGCCGGTTGTTCAGTCCCCCCACCCAGCCGATATGAATCCGCTCCGGCCGGGAGGCTTTTTGCGGCGATGGGGGGAACCGGTCGATCGGGACGGAGGTGGGAAGAAACACCGTGCGCGGGTTGATCGCCCGGCAATGGTCCCGCAGAAAATGACTGCCCGCGGCGACCACCCGGGCCTGGGCCGTCAGGTACCGCGATTCCTCGGGAAGAAACAAAAAAACCGAATCGTCCAGATCGAATACAATTTTCGGGTTCACCCGTTTCAACAGCCAAGTCCACCAGCGGGGCGGAGCCACCCACTGAATGAACACCGCATCGTACCGCCAGGCGGTGGCCAGCATGGAGACCAGGGTGCCCCAAACGTGGAGGCGACCTGCCAAAGCCAGCCATTTTTGGGTCCATCGGGAGGGCGGGTTCCCCGCGCCATGATATTGCCGGTGCACGATGGCCGGACTTTTGTGGCTGAGCACCGTACAGACCACCCGATCCTTTTTGAGGAAAGGAAGGTAGTTCAAGACTCGAAACACTCCGCTGGGGGACAATCGCCCGCAGGGAATCAGGAAAAGAACCGACCGGGCCATAGAAAGATTCAGATTTCCTTTTTTTGGGGAACCTCGATTTCGCTGTAACCGAGTTTTTTCATCATGAACGAATCTTTGACCGACTCGTAAAATTCGACCAGGGACGGCTTATCGGTGAACCCGTAGCGCCGGTCCCGCCGCATTCGGTGCGAGACTCGAGACTTCTGCGATTCGGTGGCGGGGATTTCCAGAAAATGGAGAATTTCGTCGATGATGGACAGCGGTTGGGCCAGCATGTCTTCGTAACAGATATTCAACAGAGGCATCTCGGGGTTCTCGTTCAGGTATTTGAAGAAAATATCGTTGTATTCTTCCCACAGTTGGAAGGCTCCGGAGAGCGACGCGCACCGCAAAGACAGGAATCGGTTGTGAATCTGCGTCAGGCGTTCCCGTTCCCGAACCCAGAGGCTGTTCGCCACATCGACGCCGTTCCGGTAAATGAAAAGGTATTTCGCTTTGGGGAACAGCGCATTCCAGAAAGGCCAGGTGACGGTGGTGCGGGGGTCTTTCCACCCCCAGTGGAATGGGGCGCTGCCGAAAAATCGCGCCGCTTTTTTCCATCCCGCATAGGAAAACAGGAAGGGCAGCCCCTGGATCCGTTTTTGTAACACCTCCAGGCATTTTTCCCGGGTGGGTTCCACCTCGAGGAGATACTCGAAACTGTACGGAACATCCCAGCCTCCGTGAGCGATGCGGAAGAGCCGTTCGTTTTCATGGATGAAGTATTCGGATTCGTTGTAGAGCGTCAAGTTTTGTCCCAGGAAAACCCCGAAATCCAGCAGAACCTGGGCCAGGAGGGTGGTTCCGGACCGGTGCATTCCCAGAATCACGATGGGATCGGATCTCATAATCAATACCCTGCTTTTGTCCAGCGCCGAGGTTTGAAAAGCAGAACCGCCAGGGCGCTGTTGTTGAGGACGGCCTGAAGGCTGATCGCGACGGCGAGGCCGAACAATCCATATTTATAGAAAAGAGCGATGCGAAGCACAATACCAAGGGTGTAACCGAGAGACCCCACCACGGTGGGGGTGAGGGTGTTCCCCATTGAGTAAAAAGAAGTTGTCAGGATCTGGCCGGCCGAGCGCGCGATCAAAGCCGGGCCCAGAAAAAGCATCAGCCCCCAGAGATCCTGGATCGCCGGGGGATCGAAATTGCCGTGCCCGAACACTCCGTCCAGCACCGGCCGGCCCACCGCCCACAGGACCAGCACCACGAGTCCCGTGGCCCCCATCATCCATAAAATCCGGTGGGTGGTGATCTGGCCATGGAGTTCCCATTCCTCGTTCCGGGCTTTTCGGGAAAGCACCGGAACGATGGGGTTGGACAAGGCCTTGTTCAGCACCTGTTGTCCGGCGCCGTACATTTGCTGGGCCAGGTGCAACAGGGAGAGGCCTCCGGCCGGGGCCAGGGAGGCCAGGAACCGGTCCACCAACAAGTCGGTCTTGTAGTAGGAGGTGCCCAGGACCAGGGGGCGGATCCGTTTCAAGGCCACTTGAATGGAGGGGCTTTGAAAGTTCGGCAGGTGGAACCGCCCCAGAGCCGGCATCAAGTAGACCATCTGGATCCCCGCGCGCACCACCGTCGCCCAGGCGGCGGCGTGAACCCCCATCCGGGGCAGGCCCCAAACCAGGAACGCCAGGGCGGCGACGCCCGCGATCGTGGCGCTCCATTCCACCACCACGAACCGCTGGCGTGCATGGTGGGCCGCGTACATCACCAGGGACAAAGCCGTTCCCACCATGCTCAACAATTGGACCCGCGCCAGGGACACCGTGAGTTGCTGGGTGCCGGTTTCGAATCCGGGCACGGTCCAGGGAACCCAGACCGGCGCCGACAGAGACAACAGCAGCCCGACGCCCAGATAAAACAGGCCGACCGCCGTAAAAAAGGTCCAGGCACTTTCCTGAAACGATTCCTCGTGTTCCGTGGCCAGAATGGGGACCAGCACGTAGGTCAGGGAGTTGCTGAAAATGAGCAGGATCAGGCTGGGAACGGTGACTCCCGCAAACAAGGCGTCGGTCTGCGGTCCCGGACCCAGGGTGGTGACCGTGTACCAGTTGGCGGCAAATCCGATCAAGATGTTCACGCTGGCCAGACCGCCCAGCACCGTGGCTCGTCTCATAGGAACCGTCGAAGGTTGTCCCGAACGCGAGGGTTACCGAAGTCCATTTTTTTCCGAATTCGCCGACCCCGGCGGTTTTTTCAAAACCGAGAATAAACCCGAGTACACCCTGGGGTTGGGGAGGGCTTTGTCCAGGACCCACCCCAACGCGTTGCTCCCCAGACTGAACAGGGGAAGAAGCACCAGCCCCAGGGAATAATAGGCGATCAACCCCGGCCGGGTTTTTTGCAAATTGAAATAAACCACGTGTTGCAGGGTCTGCAGGAGCACCGTTCCCGTGCTTCCCAGCCGCGCCGTTATCTCGATCCTGAAATCCAGGCCGGTCCCGACGAGCATCTGGCGGAAGCCGTCCGGAGTCAGACGCCGGAAATCCCGGGGGTCGTCGTGTTGGTAAAACATGAACGGCAGAGTCACGACAACGCGGCCTCCCGGCTTGAGCACGCGATGGACTTCGTGCAAGATGATTTCCGGTTGAGCCACGTGCTCCAGGACCTCGGTCACCAGGACCAGGTCCAGGGAACCCGGCTTGATGGGCAGGTGATGGGCATCGGCGATCACCTCCGGCGCGTCCGACCGCGATCCAGTTTTATTGGCCGGGGTGAATTCAAGGCCTGTGTAAGACTGCCCCTGTCCATTAAACAAGTGGCGGTAGGGTTTGGACCCGCACCCGACGTCGAGCACCCGGCCGGCCGACGGAATGACCGTGGGCACGGTGGCCAGGGCCCGGTTCAACGCCCGGCTGTGCAGGTACGAGGGGTGCAGGAGATTGCACCGGGGCGGAACTCCCGAGATGAGCACGAACCACTTTTTCAGCAGAGGTTTCAGCTGGGCTTTGAGAGCAGGGTTCATGACACGGGTTTCCTGTCTTCCGGGACTTCCTCGGGGGTGGAGGCTTTGGCGAACTCTTCCTGGATCAACCGGACCAGGGTTTTTTCCCGTGCTTCCAGGGGGAATCGGTCGAGGATGCGTTGCCGCGCCGGACCGCCGTCCCGGACCAGGGCGGTTTCCAGGGCTTTTTGGATTCCGCTCACTGCCGGCCCATCCACCAGAACCCCCGTGTCGCCGATGATCTCGGGAATCGCGCTGACCCGGTAGCCCACGGGAACGCATTCGCACAGCATCGCTTCGGACAAGACGTTGGGCATGCCTCCCGTCAAAGAGAGACACAGGAACACTTGGGATTTCTGGTAATGGCGCACCAGCTCCTGGTGGTCCGCGTAGTCCCGCACCGCCAGGTTGTGGGGGACCCGGCACCACCGGCGGAGCTGGGCAAGCGAGGCCCCGACCAGGAGGAAGGGCCAGTCGGGGCAGGCCTCGGCGGTGCGGATGAACACATCGATGCCTTTCAGTTTGAAGGTCTTGAAGTCCCGGATGTTGCCCACGGTGAGGATCTGCCTGGATTTGGAAATTCCTCGATCGGGATGGAACCGCTCGGTTCGATACCCGTTGGGAACCACGACCATTTTGGCGGGATCGATGTCGGGGTACAGATTTCGAATGCCTTCCACCCGCCGGTTCAGGCCGAAGGCAAGGTCCCGGCTTTCCACCAGGGAGGGACTGACCGGCAGAATCTTGTCCGCCGTTCGAAAACTGAAGCGTGTGAAAAAACGCGACCGCCGGTTGTGATAGGTTCCGTGACGAAATTCGGGAATCCAGGTGGCGTCGAATCCCCCGACCACAATAAAGAGTTTTTTCCGGAAGAGCCGGGCGGCGAGGGCCATGAAAAACGCATAGACGTCCGCAAAGCGGACGAACAGCAGGTCCCCCTGCCGTCCATGATGAAAAAGCCAGCGGAGCACCCGGAGGTAACTTTTCAGAGCGGTCGCCCGGCTCCGGTAAGGGGCCAGCGCCAACGCCTCCACCTCGAAATGCTTTCGCAGGAGGGCTTCATCCTGGCGGATGAAGGGGATCCGCGTGTGGCTCAGCATGAGAATGCGGACCGGGTTCAAGGGTCGAGAAACGTTTGGTGCCATAATTCCAGCATGTACAGGTTGAACAGGGGGGCGCTGCAGTTTCGTTTGCCTTGCCGGTGCAGGCGAAGAAGGGACCGGATCGCTTGGGGGTCGAAAAGGCCGCGTCTCTTGATCCGCTCCTCGCTCAACGCGTCCTCCAGCCGGTCCCGGAGCCCGTCGGCCAGCCATTTCCCCACGGGCAGGGTGAAGCCGTGTTTTTTCCGGTAGAGCAGGGAACGGGGGATTTGCGGTTCCATGGCTTGTTTGATGATCCGTTTCCCTTCCCCCTCGGCCAGTTTCAAATCGTCCGGCAGGGCGGCGGCAAATTCGATCAAGGTGTGGTCCAGAAAAGGGACCCGAGCTTCCAGACCCACCGCCATGGACATTCGGTCCACCTTGGTCAACATCTGGTCCGCCAGGGTGGTTTTGAAATCCACGTAGAGCAACTGCGTGAGATCGCTTTGGTTGCGCGCCGACCGGAAATGCTCCCGAAACACCGCAGGAGGTTCCTCCTTCAGGAGAGCGTGGTTCAGCTCCGGGGAATACAGGCGCGATTTCATTGCATCGGGAATGACGGTGAACGACAGGGGATAGGTTGTCCAGGCCCGGCCCCGGAAGGCGTGGTTGAACCAGTTCAAGGCCGAGAGAACTTTGAAGGACCGGTGGAAACAAAGTCGCGAGGACAACCGGTTGAGCTGGGAGAGGGCGCGGAACAGGGGTTCCGGGTAACCCGGGATCCGCCACCGCGACAGGTTGAGCTGGTATTTATAGATGTAGCCGGCGAAGATTTCGTCGGCCCCGTCGCCTGAAAGCAATACTTTGACTTTCTCCCGGGCCGCCCGGGACAAGAAATAAAACCCCACCGCCGCGGGGTCGGCGAAGGGTTCATCGAAATGCCAGGCGAGTTGGGACAGGGTCTCGGCCAGGTCGTACTCCAGGTCCAATTCGTGGTGGCGGGTATCAAACAACTCGGCCACCTGCCGGGCGAATGAACTTTCGTCTTCCATGGGGTGATCTTTAAGGCTGACGGTAAACGAGAGGAGAGGGTTCTGGCGAAGGGCGGCCAACCGGGCCACCAGGGTGCTGGAATCGACCCCCCCGCTCAAGGCGCAGCCGACGGGAACATCGGCCAGGGTGCGCCGCTCGACAGAGCGGTCCAGCAGCTCCAAAAATTGCGCCCGGTAGTCCGCCGGCTTGAGCCGCGGGCGGTGGTTCCCCGTCACGTCCAGGTCCCAGTACTGGTGGAGCCGGAGTCCCGATGGGGTGACTCTCAAAAAATGGCCCGGGGGCACTTTGAAGATGTTCCGGAAGATGGTTTCGGGCCCGGGAACGATGTTGTAACTCAAATACCGGTGAAGCGCCCGGAGGTTCATTTCTTTCCGGACCTCCGGCACCTTGAGGATGGCCTTGATCTCCGAGGCGAAAACGAAGACCTTTCCGTCGCTGTAATAATAGAGGGGTTTGATTCCCACCCGGTCGCGCGCCAGGATCAATTCCCGGGTTTTCGCGTTCCAGAGAGCGAAGGCGAACATGCCGTTGATCCGGTGCACGCCGTCGATTCCTTCCTCCTCCAGCAGGTGCAGAAGGGTTTGCGTATCCCCCGTGGAGCGAAAAGTGTACCCTTTGGAGATGAGCTTCTCCCGGACCTCCCGGTGGTTGTAGAATTCTCCATTATAGACCAGCCAGAAGGACCGGTCGGCGTTGCTCATCGGTTGGTTGGCCGCGTCCGAAAGGTCCTGGATGCTCAGCCGCTGGAATCCCAGTCCCAGAGGGCCTTCCTGGTAAAACCCCTCCGAATCGGGACCCCGGTGGGCCAGTTGCCGGGTCATCTCCTTCAAGGTCGAGTCCTTTACGGGGGTTCCGTCCCTATAGTAGATTCCGCAAATGCCGCACATAAGTGTTATCCAGGGAGATCGAGTCCGCTGCCCAAGCCCCCCCTTTGGAAAAACCGTTGACCGGCGGGGGAACCCGGGAAAGGGGCCGGAACGGTCGCGTGTCCAGGGTAAAATACTTGACCGGTCATCGGGGGATCGTTCGCGATCACAAGATCCGGGAATGGGTTTTTGGGGAAGAGGTTCAGTTTCCCCACCCGGAGGAAAGCCGAACCTGTTTGGAGACAAAAATCTTGCCGTCTTTTTTTCGCAACCGAACTTCCGAATGGGTCAGCATCCCCAGGATCTTTTGAAGATTTTCGGAAGGCCGGCTTTGTGGATTCTGAATCAGAAAGGGAACCATCTCATCCACCGAGTCCCGAACCCGGTCGCTTTCGATAAGGTATCCCAGGTACACGGGTTCGACCTCCAGATACTTTTTGGTCAAGCGAATGAGGTTGTCGCCGATCAAGAGATCTTTTTGGGTTCGAACCCGGTTGACCACCAGGCCCGGTTGAAAGGTCCGGACGATTTCTTCCGCTTCCGGGACCCGGTCGGGGTCCAGGGCTTGAAGTTTTTCCTTGAGGGTGGCGAACGTGTACACCTCAAAATCCGCCTGGGCGGGATCCGAATGGTCCACCAGCCTTTGCAGGTGGGGCTGGCGGTGGAATAGGTTCATCAATTTTCGGAACAGGGCGGCGCGGATGAAACTGAACGATTTCATGACGGAAGTCATCTCCGGGGTGGTCAGCACGAGGCCCTGATGACTGAGGTTGAAAAAATCCAGCACGTTGTAGGGGGTTCCGGGTCCCAGATCCAAAAACACCGTGTCGGCGTCCAGCTCGGTGATGAAGGACGAGAGGGTCTGGATTTTTTCGGAATCGAGGTTGGCGCTTCCCGGACTGTCCCCCGCGCCGCTGATGAATTTCAAGTTGTCGATTCCCGTATCCAGGAGCAGAGAATTCGGGGAGACGGAATCCCGGGAGAAGAAATCTTGAAATCCATAACGCGGATTGCAGATGCCCAGGAGGGCATGCAGATTGGAGGCCCCGAAATCGGTGTCCATCAAGACCACCTTTTGTCCGCAAAGGGCCAACCCCACCGCCAGATTGGTGCAGAGGATGCTTTTCCCGATCCCGCCCTTGCCTCCGCCTACCGCGATAATGTTGCTTGGTGACGCCATTTTCTTGTTCCATCGTCCGATCCGCCCGCCTGCAAAGTTCCCTGATCAAGGGGTCGGTGAAATCATGGTTCGTTTTTTTGGGATTGGACGAAAACGAAAGATTCCAGAACATCCAGGTAATCTTCGGTGTCTTTCTTGCTTTTGCCGGTTCCCGGCCGTCCCAGGCGGGCGGCATCGTATACGCGTTCCCCGGGGGTCCCGGAATCGGAGGAAGCGTCCGGCGCGGCGGGCTCCGGGTGGGACGGGAGCGAGCGGAAACGGGTTTCCAGGTGGGCCTGAAGCTTTTTCAGGCGCTCGATCAAGAGCGCGGAGTGCGAGCGGGAGGGAACGGGAGGTGTGTCTGCGGACGCCTCGGCCGACCCCGTCCTCTCCCCCGCATCCCCAGGGGTTTCAGGGGGCGGGCTTTTCGAGTCGAACAGAGGCGGAATGGCTCCTTCTTCCAAGTCCGCATTCCCGGGGGCGAGGGAGGACGGGCCTTCGTCCTCGCCGAAATGGCCGGACAGTTTTTCAAGCGTCCGTTCCAACTGCACCTGAAGGTCCTGCGGCGAAGAGATGGCGGGAGAATCCTTGTCTTCCTGGGCGGCCGGGTCTTCCTCCGGCGGCGACGCCGGCTCCGTTGGCCGGGCCGATCCGGGCCAATCCCATTCTTCTTCCATCCAGGACCAGGAGTCCGGCTCGGGGTCTGCGGGACCCGCCACGTCGGAGGCGGCCGAGTTCAAGCTGTCCAAAAATTCCTTTTCATCCTGCGGTTGATCGAAAGAGGCCGAGGCCGGCGGGTCGACCGGGGGGAGGACGGAATCGGTTGCGTCCTGGGTCCATTCCCCCTCGGCGGGGTTTTCTTCTCGCGGTTCGGTTTTCCCCGCCTCTTCGTAAAGAGGGGGGTTCGTTCGATCCCAGGGATCGGCGTCTTCCAGGTAAATCTCCCGCGAGAGGGACCCGGCCGGGGTGTCCAAGGAATGGGAGCTGTGGGGGACCGGCCCGGCTTCCCCATCGTCTTCTTCCGTCCCATGGACGGGGTTGCGGGGAGAATCGTATTCCTCCGCCTCCATGTCCGCGAGCAACCGGTCGAGCCGGCGTTCATGCTCCAGATTTTTTTTCCGGGTGCGGAGGAGGGTCCAGGGGATGCCGACCAACCCGAAGACGGCGAGCAATACGATCGCCGGATTTTCAAAAATGTAAACCAGGACGGGTTTGACCGCCCGAAAGAAACCCGAGTTTTCCAGGTCAAACAGAAGGTTCAATTGGAACCAGATACTCTCGAGGATTTCGATCAGGGTGTCTCGGATGCTGTCGATCATGATTTTTCCGCAACGGACACGGAATTCGGGAGTGATGCGGCTCCCGGGGGCGGGGCCGGGCCAACGTCTCGGGAACCATAAAATTTCAACCGTTTATATTAGCACAGAATGGAAGTGCGCGAAAATTAATGTTTTCAAGGAAGTTCAGAGCTTGGGGATGATATAATCGCCGCCAGTCTGGGGCCGGGACCGGGGGGCTTGGATTCCGGACGCGGGAGGCAAAATCCCGGGACCTGCGAAAAGAAAATTCGATTCGGGTTTCATGGAAAAACTGACCGTCACCCTCATCACCTACAACGAAGAAAAAAATATCGAACGGTGCCTGGAAAGCGTCCGCTGGGCGGATGAAATCGTGGTGCTCGATTCCCGAAGCACCGACCGCACCGTGGATCTGTGCCGCAAATTTACCGACCGGGTGTACCAGGAATCCTGGCAGGGATACGGACCGCAGAAAAATCTTTGTGCCGGGCGGGCCTCCCACCAATGGATTCTCAATATCGATGCCGATGAAGAGATCACTCCGGAAGGGGCCGAGGAAATTCGGAAGGTGCTGGAGGCGGGTCCGGCGCACCGGGTTTATGATTTTCCCCGAAAAAATTTTTTCGGCCGCCGCTGGGTGCGCTACGGAGGCTGGTATCCCGACCGGATCGCCCGACTGTATGACCGGAGCCGCGTCTGTTTTTCCGATTCCCGGGTGCATGAACGGTTAATTCCCGAGGGAGATAAGGGCGCGATGAAGGAACCGATTCTTCATCATTCCTTTGAAAGCATGGAAGACTACATCGACCGGCAGAATCGATATTCCACCTTGTTCGCTCAGGATAAAATCCAAAAGGGTTGGCAAGCGGGCTGGACGCACCTGTACCTTCGGCCCTGGGGCGTGTTTTTTAAAAATTTTGTGCTGCGGCAGGGGTTTCGCGAAGGATTCCTGGGGGTGTTTCTGGCCTGGTCCATGGCCTTTTATACTTTTTTGAAATATGCTAAGACACGGTCGGTGAATTGAGGGTTCGGCGTCTCCCGGATGCGGAAAAGAAAAGTCCCAAAGGTGTCATTTGCCCAAAATTTAGGCTAAAATGAAATCGGTCGAAGTCCAACTTCCAGGGTCCGGCGAAGTCGGACCGGGAACCCAGACCGCGGCGTTGAGGAACTCCAGAGATTTCAGGCCTTCCGGTGGAAAAAACCCCTTGCAGGTTCTCGTTCTCGTCCCGGCGCTTGCTGAAACCCGGGTCCGGGTTTTTCATCTAATTTGAAAATCCTGTTTTTAGAGGTTGTTTTTGAATAAAACCCAGTTGCTGATCTTGATGACGCCCGTTATTTTGTTCTCGTTAACGGTGCACGAATACTCGCACGGCCGGGTGGCGTTTTTTCTGGGCGATAAAACCGCCAAGCGCATGGGCCGGCTGTCGTTCAATCCCTTCCGGCACTTGGACCTTTTGGGGGTCTTGTTTTTTTATTTCGTGGGTTTTGGCTGGGCCAAGCCGGTGCCGGTGGATTGGCGGAATTTCGAGAATCCGCGGCGGGACATGATGTACGTGGCCATCGCCGGGCCTCTGTCCAACGTGGCGCTGGCGGTGATCTGCAGTTTTTTTATCCGCATCATCTCCCCCGGTCAGAACCAGATTTTATTCATCCTTTTGAGTTTCGGGATCTTCATCAATGTCGCCCTGGCCATTTTCAACCTGCTTCCCATTTTTCCCCTGGACGGATCCAGCGTGCTCAAGGGGCTGGTGTCTCATGAGGCCGCGGAAAAACTGGCAGGGTTCGATCGTTACGGCGCTTTGATCCTGCTGGGGGTTTTGTTCCTGGACCACTTTTTACAGACCGGCATTCTGGGCATCCTCATTGGAATTCCCATCTTTTTTGCCCTGCAGGTGTTGACGCAGGATGTGTTTCCTCTGTTACAACAAGTTTTGATGATGAGTTTTGGAAATTGATCGATGAGTAAGAAACGAATCCTGAGCGGCATGCAGCCCTCGGGAAAACTTCACTTGGGGAACTATTTCGGGGCCCTCAAAAACTGGCTCAACCTGCAGAAGGATTATGAGTGCTTTTACTTCATCGCCGACTGGCACGCGCTGACCTCCCTGTACGAGGAGCCCGGGTTGATCAAGCAATACGTTTTCGAGGTGGCGGTGGATTGGTTGAGCAGCGGCCTGGATCCGGAAAAATGCGTCCTGTTTCTTCAGTCCAAGGTGCCCGAGCACGCGGAACTCCACCTGATGCTTTCCATGATCGTTCCGGTTCCCTGGCTGGAACGGAACCCCACCTATAAGGAAAAGCAGGACGAGATCAAGAATGTGGAAATGAATTCCTATGGATTCCTGGGGTACCCGGTCCTTCAAACCGCGGACATCATCCTGTATAAAGCCGATTATGTACCTGTGGGGATCGATCAGGCGCCGCATTTGGAGCTTTCCCGGGAAATCGTTCGCCGGTTCAATAATTTGTACAAGAAAAAGGTGTTTGTGGAGCCGGGGGCCAAGATTTCCGACATCCCCAAACTCCAGGGGCTCGACGGCCGCAAGATGAGCAAAAGTTACGACAATGCCATTTACCTGTCCGATTCCGAGGAGGAAATCACGCAAAAGGTCAAATCCATGCTCACCGATCCCCAGCGGGCGCGGCGAAACGATCCGGGCGAACCGAACAAGTGCAATCTGTTTCCCCTGCACCGGCTGTACTCGTCCCCGGAAATGCAGGAAGAGATCATCCCCGCTTGCCGGACCGCCAAGATCGGTTGCTTCGATTGCAAGCTCAAGTTGATCGATTCCATGCTCCGGGGCATGCGTCCGATCATGGAGCGAAGGCGAGAGTTTGCGGCCAAACCCCGGGAAGTTCAGGAAATCCTGGCGGAGGGGAGTCAAAGGGCTCAAAAGGTGGCCCGGGCCACCCTGGAGGAAGCCAAGGCCGCCATGGAGTTGTGAGCGGCCGGCCGCCCGGGCTTCGAACCCGACGGGGGAAAGTTTTATCCTGGCACGTTATTAACCCATTTATCTGATTCAAACGGGAGCTCATGGATTATAAGGAAACGCTCAACCTGCCGCAGACCGATTTCCCGATGAAAGCCAACCTGACCCGGCGGGAACCGGAATTTCTCGACCGGTGGACCTCGGAAAACATTTACGGCCAGATCCGCAAAAAATCCAAAGGCCGGTCCAAATACGTGTTTCACGACGGTCCCCCGTATGCCAACGGGCACATCCACATGGGCCA
>JABAHQ010007349.1_pt5 | contig 19060 bp, 17 predicted proteins | sample 7062091 | NCBI WGS metagenome assembly JABAHQ01 (sample SAMN14534359, study PRJNA622989) | marine sediment metagenome | biome: marine biome [ENVO:00000428]; feature: marine pelagic biome [ENVO:01000023]; material: deep marine sediment [ENVO:00002113] | place: India: Gulf of Kutch | collected...
CAGTACGACCCTGCCACGCAGACCGTCTATCGCCGGCCGCTGCTCATCATCCCTCCGTGGATCAACAAGTTCTACATCCTCGACCTGCGGCCCAAGAACTCCTTCATCAAATGGGCGGTGGAGCAGGGGCACACGGTGTTCGTCGTCTCCTGGGTGAATCCGGACGAGCGGCTGGCGGAGAAGACCTTCGAGGACTACATGCTGCAAGGACCCTTCGCCGCTCTCGACGCCATCGAGCAGGCGACAGGCGAGCGCGATATCAACGCCATCGGCTACTGCATCGGAGGAACGCTGCTGGCCACCACGCTGGCGTACATGGCGGCGAAGAACGACGACCGCGTCAAGTCCGCCACGTTCTTCACGTCGCTCGTGGATTTCACCGATGTGGGCGAGCTGGGTGTGTTCATCGATGAGGAGCAGGTCGAGCTCATCGAGAAGCACATGGCGCGCAGGGGCTACTTCGAGGGCGAGCACATGGCGGATGCGTTCAACCTCCTGCGCGCCAACGATCTTATCTGGAGTTTCGTGGTCAACAACTATCTGATGGGCAAAGAGCCGTTCCCTTTCGACCTTCTCTATTGGAACTCGGACTCGACGCGCATGCCGCGCGCGATGCACAGCTTCTACCTGCGCAAGATGTATCAGGAGAACTTGCTGAGCAAGCCGGGCGGTATCACGATAAAACGTATACCCATCGATCTGCACAAGATCGAGCTGCCCGCCTACATTCTTTCCACGCGCGAGGATCACATCGCGCCCTGGAAGAGCACCTACCGAGCGACTCAGCTCTACACGGGCACGATACGCTTCGTGCTCGGGTTCTCCGGGCACATCGCGGGCGTCATCAATCCGCCTTCAGCGGGCAAATACGGGTACGCGACGAGCTCCGAGATGCCCGAGGATCCCGAGGCGTGGCTCGCGGGGGCCAGGCATCACGGGGGCTCCTGGTGGTCGGACTGGGCCAAGTGGGTCGGGCGTCACGGAGGCAAGCAGGTGCCGGCGCGCCGGCCCGGCGACGGCAAGCTCGAGCCCGTCGAGGACGCACCGGGCTCCTACGTGAAGGTGCGGATCCACGACTGACCCATCCCGGGCCGGATTCGGTCGCGACGATACCCTGAGACTCGCCATTTAACGCGAAGGTCACGAAGATCCCGCCAAGGACACGAAAAGAGAAACCAGAGGGTGAAACGGATCTGTTACCTATGTTACCTATCCACTTACACAACACTATTGTCTTCTTCGTCGTGAACTTCGTGTCTCCTTCGTATTCTTCGTGTTTGTAAAGGCGCGTTTCCAGTGTGCACCTCGTTTTAGGCTTCGGTTCTCGTCATGCGTACGCTCGACTGGTACTTCGACTTCGTATCGCCCTTCTCCTATCTTCAGGCCGAGCGGTTCAAGGATCTGCCCGACGACGTCGAGATCGCATTTCATCCCGTATTGCTGGCCGGTCTCCTGAAGCACTGGGAGTCGAAGGGGCCGGCCGAGATACCGGCCAAGCGCCGCTTCACCTACCGCCACGTGCAATGGTATGCGCAACGCCGCGGCATACCGTTTCGCATGCCGCCGGCTCACCCCTTCAATCCGCTGCCTGCGCTCAGGCTCGCCATCGCCCTCGGCAGCCGGCGCGAGCCCATCCTGGAGATGTTCCGTTTCATTTGGGGCGATGGGCGGCTCATCGAGGATCCCGTCGAGTGGCAGATCCTCGCGCGCAAGCTGGGCGTCGCGGATCCCGAAGCACGCGTTTCGGCGCCCGAGGTGAAGGCGGGGCTGCGCGAGAACACCGAGCGAGCGGCGGCGATGGGCGTGTTCGGTGTGCCGAGCTTCGTGATCGACGGCAACGTCTTCTGGGGTGTCGATGCGACCGACATGCTCATCGACTACCTGCGCGAGCCGACGCTCTTCGACAGCCCCGAGATGCAGCGCGTGAGCGAGCTGCCGGTAGCCACCGAACGGCGCCGGTGATGCGGGGGGCGTGCGTCGTCTAAGAGGCTCGGCGACGTGCGTGTGCAATCGCTCATCGGGCGCCTCTTCTTCCACGTCGCCCGGCCCGTCGCGGTTTCGTGTCGGCGTGCACGGGGGTCCCGTGGTCGTCAGCGAGGTCGGGGATGACACGCGTGAGATCGTCTACTTCGGTGACACCATCAACACCACCGCCCGGCTCGAGCAGACGTGCAAGGAGCTGCGGCGCGATTTCCCGATCTCGGGGGATCTGGTGAGGCGAATGAAGCTTCCCGACGAGGCATTGGGGGAGGTGGCTCTGCCGGGCAAGGCGCACAGGCTCGAAGTTTACGCCCTGTCGATGCCGAACGCGACGAAAAACAAGCGGACCCCACAGGCCACAGAGGAAAGGAACGCGAACGCGGAGACTAGCGCTTGGCGGTGATGGCCTGCGACACCTTCGAGGTCGGCTTCCTGTCGAGCGCTTCGCTGATGAAAAGCGCCACGTCCACGAGCGCGTCGAGGTCAACGCCGGTCTCGACACCCAAGCCGTTCAGCATGTAGAGCACTTCCTCCGTGGCCACGTTGCCGCTCGCACCCTTCGCATAGGGGCAGCCGCCAAGCCCGGCGACGGAGCTGTCGATCACCGCAATGCCTCGCGCCATCACGGCCAGCAGGTTCGCGAGCGCCTGCCCGTAGGTATCGTGAAAATGCGCAGCGAGGCGCTCGCGGGGCACGTGCTCGGCCACCACGTCCACCAGCGCCTGGGCCTTGCCCGGCGTCCCGACGCCGATGGTATCGCCGAGCGAGATCTCGTAGCAGCCCATGTCGAAGAGCACCCGCGCCACCCGGGCGACCGCCTCGGGCGCGACCTCGCCCTCGTACGGGCAGCCGAGCACGCACGATATGTACCCCCGCACGCGGACGCCCTCGGTCTGCGCGGCCTCGACCACCGGTCGAAAGCGCGCGAGGCTCTCTTCGATGGAGCAGTTGATGTTTCTCTGCGAGAAAGTCTCGGACGCCGCGGCGAAGACCGCGATCTCGCGGGCCTCCGCGGCCCGTGCACGCTCGAAGCCCTTGAGGTTGGGGACGAGCACGGGGTAGCTCACGTCCGGTTTTCGCGAGATCCCGTGGAGAACCTCGGCGGCGTCCGCCATCTGCGGGACCCACTTCGGGGAGACGAAGGCCGTTGCCTCGACCACGCGCAGGCCCGTATCTGCAAGGCGCTCGATGAGGGCGATCTTGGTCTCGGTGGGAACGCTCTCGGGCTCGTTCTGCAGCCCGTCACGGGGACCGACCTCGACGATCTTCACCTTCTCCGGAATCTTCATGGACGACATGATAGGGCTCCGCCGTGCTCGGGCGGAACCCCACTTGTGCGCACCGCCGCGGCACTTTCCGCCCCGTTCGTTGTCCGCTCGAACACAGGGATCAGGGGTACAGCCAGACCCATGAAGCCGGAGCACGTCGGTCGATTCGACAAATCGTTCGCCTATCGGATGATTCGCGATTTCTTCTTCGTGCTGTTGATCGTCACGTTGCTGGAGCTCGCCATCAGCCTGAGCCTCAAGCTGTACCGATTCGCCACCGAGGGGGAGTCGCGGACACAAGTGACAGCGGAGCAGCTCGCGTCCGATCTCAAGGATGTCATGCTCAACCGCGGGGGCCCCGTGGCGGCGCGAACCATCTATCCCACGTGGCAGCGCCTGTACGAGCATCTCGGCTTCGAGATCGCGGTCTCGCCGTCGAAAGCCACGGTGGAGTCCATCGAGGAGAGATTCGATTTCACCCCCGAAGGGATCCCGGCCGAGTTCCCTCGGGGCAGACACCACCAGAGCGTCGTGACGCTTGACGCGGAGCCTTTCTGTGTCAACTGTCACGTCGAGGCAAAGCCCGGAGACGTGCTCGGCGAGATCGAGGTTCGGAGGTACCTCTCCGGCGCTGTGACCGAGTGGGCGGACGGCGCACGGCTCACAGCGTTGGTGGGGACCATCAACATCATTCTCGGCACCATCATTCTGTACTGGCTTTTGAAGGTGAGGATGGAGCCGTTGCTCGCGTTGCGCTCCACCGTGTCCAGACTCGCAAAAGGCAGGCTCGATCTCAGCTACCGCGCGCCGACCCGCTCCGAGGACGAGTTCGGTGAGCTCGCCATGGACCTCAACCACTTCCTCGACCGGATGTCGGAGATGTGCGAGGAGTTGCGCGACGTTCTGAGGAGAGTGCTCGATCTCAACGACAAGATGAACGAAACCGCCGCCGCGACGAACCGGCGGCTCGTGGCAGTGAACGCGCAGGCGCGTCGGATGCTGGAGCAGCGCTCGCGGGTCCGGCGCCAGAGTACGGAGCTGTCGAGCGAGACCCTCGATGCCGTCGATCTGGGGGTGAGCGCTCTGGAGCTGCTGGTGCGGGAGGGCGCCTTCCCCGCAGATCTGCGCGGCAAGCTGCAGGACGCCGCGCGTCGGTTTCGGAGCAGAGCGGGTGAGGCGCGGGACGCACTGCGCCAGGCACAGGACGCGAGCACCGGACTCTCGAGTCTGTGTGACGACCTGCGTGCGTACTCCGGGACGAGCGAGGAACTCGACCGGCTCATCGAGCGCATGGAGGACGTTGCGCAGTCGGGCCGGGCGCTGCTGGCCCAAGTCACGGTAGCGCGCGGCGACCAGCCTGAGGGGTCGGGGCGGGTCTTGTAATGGGGCGAATAGCCACAATAGCCAGGGTCAGGTCTTGCAACGAGGCATGCTCCCGTCGCGTAGCACTGCCGATTCGCCTGTGAGACCCCCATGGGTCATTGCAAGACCTGGCCCCATGACGTGACGCTCAGCCGAGGCTGCGCAGGGTGTCGAGGAGCGCAACCACGACTTGCTCGTCGGTCATCACTTTGTCGCGCTTGGGCGCGCGCGGGCCCCACTGGCCGGGACCCGGACGGTAATCGGTGCAGATGAGCCGTGCGTGGTCCGGGTGGATACGCAGGTCCCCCTCGTCGAGCAGGCGATCCATCGCTTCGCGTCTCTTCGAATCCTGGAGCAGGAGCGATGCCCGCCCCGGGTCGTCGGTGTAGACGAGGAAGCGTTCGCCCAGCGGACCCTCGACCTGCACGCGGTGCAGGCGGGTGAGGATGAAGAGCCTGGCCATCCTGCGCGGCCAGAACCTGACGGTGCAGCCGAAGGCGCCCGACGCTCGAAGCTCCACCCCGCCCGGCTGGTGCTGTTGCGGCGGCTTCTCGCGCACCTCCACGCGCTGCCCGCTCACAATGGCGCGAATCGAGCGCCACGGGACGTACCAGGCGACCCGCCCGAGCTGACCGTCGAGCCGACTCGCCATCTGCCGCCAGTGACCCGCGCCGGCGCGCCCCACGCGGTCGAAGAGCACGAGAGTGCCGATGGCTCCCGCCACGCCGAAGAGTGCCAACGAAACCAGCTCCCAGCTCATGCCCTACGTGGATGCACATCCGGTTCACGCCTGAGAGAGGATCTCGCCCGCGGGCAGGGATTCTGAAGCGGGGGTGCCCGAAAACGGTCTTCTCAAGCTTGTGGTTCCCGCGCGCGAGAACGCCCGACGTCTCGCCACCTTTCCGTTCGCGGCCAACGGTCGTTTGTCGGGGCGGCGACCGGCGCCGTAGGAGCGAGCTTGTTCGCGAACCGTCCGAGCGTAAAGGCGCTCGCGGCCGACGGCCGCTTGTATGTTTGGTCCCGGCAGGCGAAACCGTGGCGTCGGCTCGTGTGGTTCGCGGCCAACGGCCGCTCCTACGCGGGCTCGAGCGGCACCGTAGGAGCGAGCTTGCTCGCGAACCGGCCGAGCGCAAAGGCGTTCGCGGCCAACGGCCGCTCCTACGGCAGAACGCCGCCGACGGCCGCGCCCGCCGGGCCTTTCAGGCGGCGTCGTTGGCCTTGATGCTCAGGAGCTCCACGCCTTCCTGCACGAGATCACCCTCGCGGAACCCCACCGCCTCCACCGTGCCGGGTTCCGGGGCCGTGATGGTGTGCTCCATCTTCATGGCTTCGAGCACCATGAGCTTCTGGCCGCGCGCGACCGTCTGGCCGGCCTCGACCAGAACGGCGAGCACCCTGCCCGGCATGGGCGCGGTGAGCCGCCCGGCAGCCGCGTCGTGGCTTGCAACGCGGGCGTCGGGGTCGTCGAGGGTGAGCGGGTGAGCGGTGCCGCCGACGAGCAGGGTGAGCTCCGAACCCTGGCGAACCACGGTCGCGTTAATCCGTTTGCCCGCGAGACCCGCGCGCAACGCGCCGTCGCGGTCGATGTCTGCGTACGCCTTGATGCTCCCCCCGGGGAGATCCAGGAGATAGCCGTCGTCGCGGTAGTGCACGGACACCCGCCGCTGTTCACCTCGGTCGATGAACGTCAGAACGTCATGCCCCTCGTCGTTGAGGCGCCACCCCCGGGTGGTGTGCCACGGCGACCACCGATCGCGCGAGCCGTGCGTGCGCTGCCGCGCCTCTTGCGCGCGATCGGCCAGCACCTGCAGGCAGGCGATGGCCAGCAGCTCGTCGCCGCTCACAGGCGGTCTCGGCAACAGCTCCGCCCGGTGTTGCTCCACGAAGTTCGTGTCCAGCTCTGCACGCACGAAGGCGGGGTGGGCGACGACCGCGGCCAGGAACGGGGCATTGGTGGCGACACCGACGATCTCGCATTCCGTGAGAGCGCGCTGTAGGCGGCGCACGGCGCCCGGCCGATCCCGGTCCCATACGATCAGCTTGGCGATCATGGGGTCGTAATAGATGCTCACGGCGTCCCCTTCGCGCACCCCGGTGTCGATGCGCACGTAGGCGTCGGAGGCCGGCATGCGCAGGTGCTGAAGCGTTCCGGTGGCGGGCAGGAAGTCCTGGGCGGGATCCTCCGCGTACAGGCGCGCTTCTATCGCGTGTCCCTCGATGGCGAGCGCCTCCTGCGCGCAGGGCAGGGGCTCGCCCGAGGCTATCCGGATCTGCCACTCGACCAGATCCAGCCCGGTCACCAGCTCCGTCACCGGATGCTCCACCTGAAGCCGGGTATTCATCTCCATGAAATGGAACCGCCCGTCGGGCCCCAGGAGGAACTCCACCGTTCCGGCGCCCACGTAGCCGATGGCGCGTGCGGCGGCCACGGCCGCCGCGCCCATGGCTTCTCGCAGCGAGCCTTCGAGCCCCGGCGCAGGGGCCTCCTCGATGATCTTCTGATGGCGGCGCTGGATGGAGCAGTCGCGCTCGAACAGATGCACCACCCGCCCGTGTTGGTCGGCGAAAACCTGAATTTCCACGTGTCGCGCTGCGGTGAGGAACCTCTCCACGATCACCCGATCGTCGCCGAAGGCACCACGCGCTTCGCGCCGTGCGCTGCCGAGGGCGTCTGCGAAGTCCGCCGGGCTGCGCACCGTGCGCATGCCTTTGCCGCCGCCGCCGGCGCTCGGCTTGATCAGCACGGGATAGCCGATACGCTCGGCGGCGCGCTGTAGCGTGCGCTCGGACTGGTCCTCGCCGTGGTAGCCGGGCAGCACGGGCACCCCGGCCTCTTCCATGAGCGCGCGCGCGGCGCTCTTCGACCCCATCGCCCGAATCGCCTCCACGGGCGGCCCGATGAAGACGCATTCCGACTCCCCGCACGCGAGCGCGAAGGCGTCGCTCTCGGCGAGAAAGCCGTAACCGGGATGGATGGCGTCGGCGCCGGCGCGCGCGGCGGCTTGCAGGATGGCGTCGCCCCGCAGGTAGCTCTCGGCGGCGGGCGCCGGGCCTATCCGGTAGCCCTCGTCCGCGAGCTCGACGTGCAGCGCCCGCCGGTCTGCATCGGAGTACACGGCCACCGTGTGTATACCCAACCGGCGTGCCGTGCGCATCACACGGCACGCGATCTCTCCGCGGTTCGCGACGAGCATCTTGCGGAACATCGATGCTAAGCGACCTGGATCATCTCTCCCTGACGGCCGATGGGGTCATTCCTTGACCCATGCCGGCGCGCGCTTCTCGAGAAAGGCAGCGATGCCCTCGCGCCCTTCCCAGGAGGCGCGCTGGTCGGCGAGGCGTTTTGCCGTATCCACGATGACGGCTTCGTCGATGGGACGCAGCGCCACGGCGTTTACGAGCTCCTTGGAGGCGGCGAGCGCTTCCGGCCCGTTCTGAAGCAATCGCTCGCTGATACGATCGGCCGTCGGCCAGAGATTGTCGGGGTCGACGACCTCGTGCACCAGACCGAGCGCCTGCGCGGTCGCGGCGTTGAAGCGCTCCGCGCTCAGCATGTAACGTTGCGCGGCGCGGCGTCCAATGGCGCCGACGAGGTAGGGACTGATGACCCCCGGAATGAGGCCCAGCTTCACCTCCGAGAGACAGAAGCTCGCTTCGGTGGAAGCCACTACGATGTCGCAGCAGGCCACGAGCCCGACCCCGCCGCCGTAGACTGGCCCCTGCACGATGGCGACGGTGGGTTTGCGCGTGCGGTGAAGCGTGCGCATGAGCCCGGCGGTCGCCTTCGCGTCGCGCAGGTTCTCCTGCATGGAGTATGCGGCCATGCGCCGCATCCAGTTGAGATCGGCGCCCGCGGAGAAGCTGCGGCCGGCTGCAGCCAGGCGCACAACACGCACTTCGCGATTGGCCTCCAGGTCTCGCATCTCCGCGGTGAGCCGCGTAACCAGGTTGTCGTCGAACGCGTTGTGCAGCTCAGGGCGGTTCAAAGTCAGGGTCGCGATGCCCCGGGGATCGACTTCAGTCAGTACCGTATCTTCGCTCATGGCTCACATCCGAAAGATGCCGAAGTGTGTTTCGTCGATGCCTGCGTTCAGACTCGCTGAGATGCCCAAGCCCAGCACCATGCGGGTGTCCGCGGGCTCGATGATGCCGTCATCCCACAAGCGCGCGCTCGCGTAGTAGGGGTGTCCCTGGTGCTCGTACTGAGCGCGGATCTCCGCCTTGAACCGCTCCTCGTCTTCGGTGGGCCAGGTCTCGCCCCGCGCCTCCATGCCGTCGCGCCTTACCTGCGCGAGAACGTTCGCCGCCTGCTCGCCTCCCATGACCGAGATCCGCGCGTTAGGCCACATCCAGAGAAAGCGCGGGCTGTAGGCACGCCCGCACATGCCGTAGTTACCCGCGCCGAAGCTTCCCCCGATGATCACCGTGAACTTGGGAACCCGCGCGCAGGCGACGGCGGTTACCATCTTCGCCCCGTCCTTGGCGATACCGCCGGCCTCGTACTTGCGTCCCACCATGAAGCCGGTGATGTTCTGCAGGAAGACGAGCGGGATCCCGCGCTGGCAGCAGAGCTCGATGAAATGCGCGCCCTTGAGCGCGGACTCCGAGAACAGGATGCCGTTGTTGGCGACGATCCCGACCGGATAGCCCCAGACGTGCGCGAAGCCGCAGACCAGCGTCGTGCCGTAGAGCCGCTTGAACTCGTCGAACTCGGAGCCGTCCACGATGCGCGCGATGATCTCGCGCGCTTCGTATGGCTGGCGGGGATCGGCGGGAACGATGCCATACATCTCCTCCGGGTCGTAGCGCGGCTCTACGGGCTCGCGGGTGGCGAGCTCCGCCTTGGTCTCTCTGCCCAGGTGGCTCACGATGCGGCGGGCGATGGCGAGCGCGTCGCGATCGTCGGTTGCGTAGTGGTCGGTGACGCCGGAGGTGCGGCAGTGCACGTCCGCGCCGCCGAGCTCCTCGGGCGTGACGACCTCGCCGGTGGCAGCTTTGACCAGCGGCGGTCCGCCCAGGAAGATGGTGCCCTGCTCGCGGACGATCACGCTCTCGTCGGACATGGCGGGCACGTATGCGCCGCCCGCGGTGCACGAGCCCATGACCACCGCGATCTGGGCGATTCCCCGAGCGGACATGTTGGCCTGGTTGTAGAAGATGCGGCCGAAGTGCTCGCGGTCGGGAAAGACCTCGTCCTGGTTCGGCAGGTTGGCGCCGCCCGAATCCACGAGATAGATGCAGGGGAGGCGATTGGTGTGCGCGATCTCCTGGGCGCGCAGGTGCTTTTTCACCGTCATGGGGTAATAGGTGCCGCCCTTCACGGTCGCGTCGTTGGCGACGATCATGCACTCGCGCCCCATGACGCGGCCGATGCCGGTGATGATCCCGGCGGCGGGCACCTCGTCCCCGTACATGCCGTGGGCCGCGAGCTGGGACAGCTCCAGGAAGGGGGCGCCGGGATCGAGCAGGGTTCGAATGCGCTCGCGCGGCAGCAGCTTTCCGCGCGCAATGTGCTTCTCACGGGCGCGCTCCCCCCCGCCGTGCTTGATCTCGCCGACGCGCGCGCGCAACTCCTCCACCGCGCGGCGCATGTACTGCGCGTTGCGTTGGAAGTCCTCGGAGCGCGTATCGACGCCGGTGCTGAGAATCGTCATCCGTTCGCGACTCGTGAGTGGTGATCGGACAGATACCGCCTATCGTCGCCTTCCCGCAGGGCTAGTGATTCTCGTCTTACAGCCGGTAAACATACCGTTACCCTCCATCGAATCACGAATCAGGAGCTTACCATCCGCCGGTGCGGAGCCACTCGTCGACCTCCCACAGGCGATCGTGACCCCAGAAGGGCTCGCCGTCCACCAGGAAGAAAGGCGAGCCGAACACGCCTCGCTCGATGGCCGCGTCCGTCTCCCGCCGCAGGCGCTCCTTGATGGACGGGTCCTTCAGAGCCTCCAGGGCGGCGTCGCGTCCGATCCCGAGGCTCTGCTCGACGACGCCGGCCACCACCTCGGGCTCGCCGATATTGCGTCCCTCCCCGAAATACGCCGCGAAGAGCGCGCCGGCCAGGGCCTTGGCGCGGGTCTCGTCCCGGTCCGCCACCCAGTAGTAGGCGCGCGAGGCCGCGACGCTCGGGACGGGAAAAGGACTCGGCAACTCGAAGGGAACGCCCAGACGGCGCGCGCACCGGTACATGTCTCTCTTCCCGTAGTCGGCGATCAGGGGACGGTCGGGGATCGGCCTCGCGCCGGTGATCTTCATGACCGCGCCCATGACGTAGGGCCGCCAGCGCACGCGGCGCCCGTGACGCTCGGCCGCGGCGTCGATCTGGGTGCTCGCGAAGTAGCCGTAGGGGGACGAGAAGTCGAAGTAAAAATCGATGGCCATGGGCAAGACCCCCGGTGACGCAATCGCCCTGTGAGAAGATCGGGGCCGGACAGGCCAGCGCCGTCGCCGGCGTTCCTTCACTCTTTCGCGATGGCGCGAGCGATCAGCATGCGCTGCACGTCGCTCGTGCCCTCGTAGATCCGGCACACGCGCACGTCGCGGTAGATGCGCTCCACCGGAAAATCGCTGAGGTACCCGTACCCGCCGTGGATCTGGAGGGCCTCGGAGCATACGCGTTCGGCCATCTCCGAGGCGAAGAGCTTGGCCATGGCCGCCTCCTTCAGGCAGGGCTGGCCGGCGTCCCGCAGCGCCGCGGCGTTCAGCGTGAGCCCGCGTGCGGCTTCGATGCGGGTGGCCATGTCCGCGAGCCGGAACGCGGGTGCCTGGTGCTCGAGGATGGGCTTGTCGAAGGCGTACCGGTCCCTGGCGTAGGCCAGGGCGGCCTCGTACGCTGCCCGCGCCATGCCCACCGCCTGCGCCGCGATGCCGATGCGCCCGCCCTCGAGATTGCCGAGCGCGATGCGGTAACCCTCGCCCTCGCGGCCCAGCAGGTTGTCCCGCGGCACGCGCAGATCCTCGAACGCGATCTGGGCGGTGTCGGAAGCGCGCTGTCCCAGCTTGTGCTCCACGCGGGCGACGACGTAGCCGGCCGCGTCCGTGGGCACGACGAAGGCGCTGATGCCCCGGCTGCCGGCGTCCGGGTTCGTCACCGCGAACACGACGGCGAAGTCGGCATGCTTGCCCGAGGTGATGAACTGTTTCACGCCGTTGATGACGTATGCATCGCCATGCCGCTCGGCGCGCGTGCGCAGATTGGCGGCGTCGGAGCCGGCCTGCGGCTCGGTCAGGGCGAAGGCACCCAGGCGCTCGCCCCGCGCCAGGGGCTTGAGGAAGCGCTCCTTCTGGGCATCGTCCCCGAAGCCGAGGAGCACGAGGCAGACGAGATTCTGAACGGCGACGATGGTCGAGCACGCGCCGTCGCCCGCGGCGATCTCCTCCATGGCGAGGGCGTAATCAAGGTGCCGTGCGCCGGCACCGCCCCACTGTTCGGGCACCAGCATACCGAGCAGACCGAGCCGCGCCATCTCCCGCAGCGCGTCCGCCGGAAAAGCGGCCTCACGATCCCACCGCGCCGCGTTGGGCGCGAGACGCTCCTGCGCGAAGGCGCGGGCCGTGTCCCGGACCATCTGCTGTTCGTCGGTGAGGACCATCGAGTTTCCCTGAGAGCGGTCCGCGATGACGATTCCGCTAGCCTACCTTCCCGCGCGGCCCGGCGATCAGCCAGGCGATGAGCCCGAGCAGCGGCAGTATCAGTACCAGAACGATCCAGAAGACCTTGACGCCCGTGGAAGCCGCGCTTTGGAAGACGTTCACTATCGCCCACACGTCTGCGATGAGGATCAACAGGCCCAGAATACCGCCGACTTCGATCGCCAAGACTACGCCCTCTTCAAAACTCTTTCCCGTGGAGCAGCGACCGGCCCGCTCCGCATCGCCCACATGGCCCACCTGCCTGTCCGGTGGGGCCTCCGGGTGCCGTGTTTGTCGCGGCTGCTGTCAGTCGAGTCGCTCGAGGGCCACGGCGGTGGCCTCGCCGCCGCCGATGCACAGGGAGGCCACGCCGCGCTTGAGCCCGTATTTCTCCAACGCCCCCAGCAGGGTCACCATGATGCGGGCTCCCGACGCGCCGATGGGATGGCCGAGAGCGCACGCGCCCCCGTGCACGTTGACCCTGTCGTGCGCCAGGTCCAGGTCGCGCATGGCCGCCATGGTCACCACTGCGAAGGCCTCGTTGATTTCGAACAGATCGACATCCGCAGCCTCCCAGCCCACGCGCTCCAACAGCTTCCTCACGGCGCGGACGGGCGCGGTGGTAAACCAGGCCGATTCCTGCGCGTGCGCCGCATGCCCCACGATGGCGGCGAGGGGTCGCAGCCCGCGGCGCTCCGCCTCGGAGCGCCGCATGAGCACGAGAGCCGCGCCGCCATCGGAGATGGAGCTCGAGTTGGCGGGCGTCACCGTCCCGCCCTCCCGGAACGCGGGCTTCAGCGTCGGGATCTTGTCGATATTCGCCTGCCCTGGCTGCTCGTCGTGGCTCACCACGCTCTCCCCTTTGCGCTCCTTCACGCGCACCGCCACGATCTCGGCCTCGAAGCTGCCGTCGCCGATGGCCTGCTGCGCGCGCCGCAGCGACGTGATGGCGAATTGATCCTGCGCCTCTCGAGTGAACTGGTAGCGCTCGGCGGTGTCCTCGGCGAAGGTGCCCATGAGGCGGCCCTTGTCGTAGGCATCCTCGAGTCCGTCGAGAAACATGTGATCGAGCACGCGCCCGTGGCCCATGCGGTAGCCGCTGCGCGCCCTATCCAAGAGGTACGGGGCGTTGCTCATGCTCTCCATGCCGCCGGCGACCATGATCTCGCTACTGCGCGCCAGGATGAGATCGTTGGCGAGCATCGCCGCCTTCATCCCGGACCCGCACATCTTGTTGACCGTGGTGCATCCGGCGCCCAGAGGAATGCCGGCCCCGAGCGACGCCTGACGAGCCGGCGCCTGCCCCTGGCCCGCCGGCAGCACGCATCCCATGAGGATTTCCTCGACATCGGTGGGCTCAAGGCCGGCCCGTTCAACGGCGGCGCGGATCGCCGCGGCGCCCAGATCGGGTGCCCGCGCGGCGCTGAGCGCGCCCTGAAAGCCGCCCATCGGTGTGCGGGCGGAGCCGACGATGACGACCGGATCGGTGCTGCTCATGCGACCTCCTGCTTTTGCGTAAGACCAAACGGAATAAAGGGGACGGATCTATTTTTCATCGAGGTCTTGTCAGAGTCTGCTACATTCCTGTCGAAAAACAGATCCGTCCCCTTTATTCAGGACGCACCCACAGTCCGCACGCTGGCTACGCGGTCTCGTCGAAGAGCTCGCGGCCGATCAGCATGCGGCGGATCTCGGAAGTGCCCGCGCCGATCTCGTAGAGCTTGGCGTCGCGCAGCAGCCGACCCGTCGCATACTCGTTGATGTAGCCGTTGCCCCCGAGGCATTGGATGGCCTCCAGCGCCATCCACGTCGCGCGCTCCGAGGCATACAGAATGACGCCGGCCGCATCCTTGCGCGAGATGGGGCCGTTTCGGCACGAGCGCGCCACCGCGTACACGTACGATTTGCACGCATTGAGAGTCGTGTACATGTCCGCGAGCTTGCCCTGCATGAGCTGAAATTGCCCGATGGGCTGGTCGAATTGCTTGCGCTCGTGGACGTAGGGGATCACGATGTCCAGGCAAGCCTGCATGATCCCGAGGGGCCCACCCGCCAGGACCAGCCGCTCGTAATCGAGGCCGCTCATGAGCACGTTCACGCCGCGCCCCACTTCGCCGAGAACGTTCTCCTCGGGCACCTCGCACTCGTCGAACACCAGCTCGCAGGTGTTGGAGCCGCGCATGCCGAGCTTGTCGAGCTTCTGCGCCGTGGAGAAGCCGGCAAAGCCTTTTTCCACGATGAAAGCCGTGATTCCGCGCGGGCCCGCCTGCGGGTCCGTCTTCGCGTACACTACGAGCACGTCGGCGTCCGGGCCGTTCGTGATCCACATCTTGTGGCCGTTCAGGACGTAACGGCCGTCTTTCCTCACCGCGCGCAGGCGCATGCCTACGACGTCGGAGCCCGACCCCGTTTCGCTCATCGCCAGCGCCCCGACGTGCTCGCCGCTGATGAGCTTGGGGAGGTAACGTTGCTTCTGCGCCTCGCTGCCGTTGCGCCGGATCTGGTTCACGCACAGGTTGGAGTGAGCGCCGTAGCTCAGTCCGACGGATGCGGACGCGCGGCTGACCTCCTCCATCGCGACCACGTGCTCCAGATAACCCATCCCGGCGCCGCCGTACGCCTCCTCCACGGTGATGCCGAGAATGCCCAGGTCGCCCATCTTGCGCCACAGCTCGTGCGGGAACTCGTTGTCGCGGTCGATGTCGGCGGCGTGCGGCGCGATCTCGTCAGCGGCGAACCGTGAGACCGACTCGCGCAGCATGTCCGCAGTCTCGCCGAGATCGAAATCGACAGAAGACGGTTGATTGGAAATCATGGTGGATGACCCGCTGCTGGCTCGTCATTCGTCGCCCCGCGAAAGGGGACGGATCCATCNNGACAACCGATTGAGGGCATTCTAGTGGCATGCGACGGCAACCGCTCCGCATCGAAGCGCCCCGAGGTCCGCGTCAACTCGCCCGATCGGGCTTGCCGTGCATGGTCATCAGCGTCTGCAGCAACGTGGCGCAGACCGTCTCCTCCGCGCCGCGCTGCGCGAGGACGTCGGCGCGGCAGATGACCAGCGTACGTCCGGCCCGCACGACGTGACCCTCGGCCACCAGGCGGTCTCCGGAGGCGGGGGCGAGGAGATTGAGCTTGTACTCCACCGTGAGCACGCTGGAGTCGGGTGGCATCAAGGTATAGCCGGCGTAGCCTCCGGCGCTATCCGCGATGGTGCCCACGATCCCCGCATGGATGTAGCCGTGCTGCTGGGTCAGCTCGGGGCGGCAGGGGAGCTGAATGCGGCAATACCCGGCGCGGACCTCGAGGAGCTCGGCGCCAAGGTGCGCCATCACCCGCTGGCGGGCGAAGCTTGCGTGTATGCGTTCGGCGAAACGGGGGTCCTGGGCTTCGAAAGGCATCCGATATCCCCCTCTGCGTCGCGTACGGACTCAGGCTATATAACGTTTACGTAAACGTCAAGCGAGCCGATGTCAATTGAGCCCGCCCCCCGGGGCGTTCCCGGTCTTGCCCGCGAGCAGGCGCTCGCACTGCTCCTCGATGTCGTCCAACTCGCGCAGGACGGCTTCCAGATCGTCGCGCTGTCTCAACAGGGCCCGGCGCCGCTCGTGAATCTTCTCGATGAAGTAGCGCAGTTGGCTCACTTCGCCGCCCGGCGCGTCGTAGAGGTCCAGGATGTCCCGGATCTCGCTGAGGGAGAAGCCCAGGCGCTTGCCGCGCAGGATCAGCTTGAGCCGCGTGCGGTCCCGGGCGGTATAGACGCGGTTCTGGCCACTACGCGCCGGCGAGAGCAGCCCCTGATCCTCATAGAAGCGGATGGTGCGGGGTGTGACATCGAACTCGCGAGCCAGGTCTCCGATGCTGTATACGGTGTTCATGAGAAAGCCTTCCGCCAAAAGGGGCAGGCTATCTTCCTTTTACGTAAAGGTAAACATCACAACGGGTTTGCCGGGGACTTCCGGGAGATGGATGGTCTTCAGGGGCTGGATCCCGGGGGCACGCGTCTCTCCGTGGGTGGGTTGAGTGCCGCGTCGGGTGGCCCGAGTCGGTAGGGTGCTGGGCCGAAGGCGAAGCCCACCATCCAGCGGTGGCGGCGCCGTCGTGGCCAGATGGTGCTCCGCTCGCGCCACGCGGCACATACCCCGGGAACCCATCTCGGGCGACGCTCGTGGTGCGCCTTCCCGGAGATCCGCCAGGACGCGGCTTGCCGCTTCGCTGGGCCCACGAACTAGAATTGTGTTCGGTGACGGCGACGCCGGGGTTCGTGCAAGGGCATCCTTTTGACGTTTACGTAAACGTCATATAGGCTTAAGCGTCGGCACGTGCCCACGTTGTGTGCGCGAAGGAGAACTCCGATGGCTCAGCCCGCACTGGCCCGACAGCAGCTTCAGCGCAAGTCTCCCGAGACCGCGTTCCCGTTGCGTTTCGTGACCGCTGCCAGCCTCTTCGACGGTCACGATGCCGCTATCAACGTCATGCGGCGCATCCTGCAATCATGCGGGGCGGAGGTGATCCACCTGGGTCACAACCGCTCCGTGGAAGAGATCGTCACTGCCGCATTGCAGGAGGACGCCCAGGGCATCGCGGTGAGCTCCTACCAGGGCGGCCACGTCGAGTTCTTCAAGTACATGGTGGATATGCTGCGCGAGCGCGGCGGCGAGGACATTCGCGTCTTCGGCGGTGGCGGCGGCGTCATCGTTCCCGACGAGATCAAGGCCCTGGAGGCGTACGGGGTCACCCGCATCTACCACCCCTCGGACGGCCAGAAGCTGGGCCTGAAGGGCATGATTCAGGACGTCATGCAGCGGTGCGAGGCGCCGCCGCGACCGGAGATGTCCATCGATCCGGCCCGGCTGGGCAGGGACTGGCGTCTGCTCGCGCGGCTCATCAGCGCCATCGAGCACGGGATGCTGGAGCAGGCCGCGCTCGCGCGGCTGCGCGAGCTGGCCCAGACCCGCAAGGGCTCGCCCGTCATCGGGATCACGGGGACGGGCGGGGCCGGCAAGTCCTCGCTGACCGATGAGCTGATTCGGCGCTTCAGGCTCGACTTCGAGGACGACCTGCGCATCGCCATCCTGGCGGTGGATCCGTCGCGGCGCAAGACCGGAGGGGCGTTGTTGGGGGATCGCATCCGCATGAACGCCATCTCGCACCCGCATATCTACATGCGCTCCATTGCGACGCGCCTCTCCGAGACGGAGGTGCCCGAGGCGCTCCCGGATGTCCTGTCGGCGGTGCGGGTGGCCGGATTCGACGTGGCCATCGTCGAGACCCCGGGCATCGGCCAGGGTGATGCGGGTATCGTGCCGCTGGTCGATCTCTCGCTCTACGTGATGAGCCCGGAGTTCGGCGCCGCCACTCAGCTCGAGAAGATCGACATGCTGGACTTCGCGGACCTCGTGGCGATCAACAAGTTCGACCGCAAGGGCGCAGAGGACGCGCTGCGCGACGTGCGCAAGCAGGTGCAGCGCAACCGCGAAGCGTTCAGCGCCGGCGCGGAGGAGATGCCCGTCTACGGCACCATCGCCTCGCGTTTCAACGATGACGGCGTCACCGCGCTCTATCAGGGGCTGGTACGCGGACTGCGAGAGAAGGGTCTGGCCGAGCTCCCCGACGGGCGGATGGCGCCGGTCAAGCGCCATCACTCCTCCGACGCCACCGCCATCGTGCCCGCCAGCCGCGAGCGTTACCTGGCCGAGATCGCGGATACGGTCCGTGATTACCATCGCATCATCGACGAGCAGGTGCGGCTCGCGCGCGAGCGGCAGCAGCTGCGGGCGGCACAGCGCATGCTGCGCGACGCCGGCGAGAATGCTTCGGCCCTGGACGCGCTCATCGAGAAGCGGCAGGGCTCGATGGATCCGCGCGCCCGAAAGCTGCTCGAGATATGGCCGAAGATCCGGGACAGCTACGCCGGTGACGAGTATGTGGTCAAGATCCGCGACCGCGAGGTGCGCACGCAACTGCGTCACACCACGCTTTCCGGCAGCAGCATTCCGAAGGTCGCGCTGCCCAAGTACGAGGACCACGGCGAGCTGCTCGAGTGGCTGCTCAAGGAGAACGTGCCCGGTAGCTTTCCCTACACGGCGGGCGTATTCGCTTTCAGGCGGGAGGGAGAAGAGCCCACCCGGATGTTCGCCGGCGAGGGGGATCCTTTTCGCACCAATCGGCGTTTCAAGTATCTTTCCCAGGACTCCGAGGCCAAGCGGCTCTCGACCGCCTTCGACTCGGTGACCCTCTACGGCGACGACCCCGACGAGCGCCCGGACATCTACGGCAAGGTGGGCAACTCCGGCGTCTCGATCGCCACCGTGGACGACATGAAGGCGCTCTACGAGGGCTTCGATCTGTGCAGTGCCTCCACCTCCGTGTCCATGACCATCAACGGCCCGGCGCCCACCATCCTGGCGATGTTTCTCAACACCGCCATCGATCAGCAGCTCGAGAAGTTCGAGCAGGAGAACGGGCGTCCGCCGACGGACGAGGAGATAGAGAAGATCAAGGCGTGGACGCTGGAGACGGTGCGCGGCACGGTGCAGGCCGACATCCTCAAGGAGGACCAGGGGCAGAACACCTGCATCTTCTCCACCGAGTTCGCCCTCAAGATGATGGGCGACATCCAGCAGTACTTCATCGACCACAAGGTGCGCAACTTCTACTCGGTGTCCATCTCCGGCTACCACATCGCCGAGGCCGGCGCGAACCCCATCACCCAGCTCGCCTTCACCCTGGCCAACGGCTTCACCTACGTGGAGTACTACCTCGCGCGCGGCATGCACATCGACGAGTTCGCGCCGAACCTCTCGTTCTTCTTCTCC
>JABAHQ010003327.1_pt5 | contig 19013 bp, 19 predicted proteins | sample 7062091 | NCBI WGS metagenome assembly JABAHQ01 (sample SAMN14534359, study PRJNA622989) | marine sediment metagenome | biome: marine biome [ENVO:00000428]; feature: marine pelagic biome [ENVO:01000023]; material: deep marine sediment [ENVO:00002113] | place: India: Gulf of Kutch | collected...
CGTGTTGAACATCCCGAGGAAATTGTTTCGCTTGACCAGCAACTTAATGTCGCAGTTATTGACTTTGATGAAGAAACCAAACGTGTTTCTCTCGGACTCAAGCAGCTGCAACCCCATCCATGGGAGGAAATTGATCTTAAGTATCCTGAAAATATTCAGGTTCAGGGTCGGGTTGTTTCTATCGCTGATTATGGGGCCTTTATCGAACTCGAAAAAGGTGTTGAAGGACTTATCCACATCAGCGAAATGTCTTGGACACAGCACATCAAGCACCCATCTCAGTTGGTCAGCAAGGATGATATAATCGACTGTGTGGTACTGAATGTGAATGAGCCCGAGAAGAAAATTTCACTCGGTGTCAAGCAGCTTGAGAAAGATCCTTGGGAAGATATCGACGAGCGTTATCCTGTCGGATCCAAGCACAAAGGAACGGTTCGCAACCTCACCAACTTCGGTGTGTTTGTTGAGCTTGAGCCCGGCATTGACGGACTCATCCACATTTCTGACTTGAGCTGGACTGAGAAGATCAACCATCCGAACGAGGTTATCGATAAGGATGAGGAGATTGAAGTTGTTATTCTGGCGATCGACTTTGAAAATCGTCGAATTACGCTCGGTCACAAGCAGATTGAGGAGAATCCATGGGAGAAGTTCGCTGAAGAGTATAGCGGCACAAACCAAGTTGAGGGTGAAGTCTTTAAGACTACCGACAAAGGAGTGTTTGTGAAGCTTCCTCATGATCTCGAAGGATTCATTCCTGCAAGTAAGATAGAAGCCGAAGGTGAACCCGAAGATAACTTCGAAGAGGGTGATACTGTTGAGGCTTATGTTATTGAGCTGGATGAAACCAATAAAAACATCACGCTCAGTCAGCGCGAGAAAGATGTTAAGGAAGCTCAAAAGTCAACCAAGAAAACTCGAGGTAAACAAGAGCAAGAACCTGCTCCGCAAACCGGAACGCCTACATTGGGTGAGATGTCTGGGCTTGCTGACCTCAAGAAAGAAATGGCTGATAAAGAGAAAGCTGCTCGTAACCTCCAGAAGAAAGCTGAAGAGGTTGAAGAGGAAGAAGACAGTACTGATGAGGAAGAGTAATTCGTAACTCTTTTTCTTACAGCATTAAAAAAGGCTCGGAGTGATTAACTCTGAGCCTTTTCTTTTTGGTAGAATCCTGTTTTACAGAGAGAAATAATATTTTTATTCCTCCTCTTCCTTATAGAAAAAAACCACATTTTTTTCCGGGTGTTTGCTGCTCTTGACTTGATCGCCGGTATCTCTGTTATAACCATAAACGACGTTGCGCATCGAATTTAGTTCTGTTTCGTCTTCAAAAGAGACTTGAAGAGCTTTTCCGCCGGCTTCCAGTTTTTTTACGGCGTCAAGCAAGGGTTTATATTTTGAGGAGCTCTTTTTCGAAATTTTTATATCTGTTCTGGAGACAAAATTAATGTCCATAAAAGAAGTTTTGATGGATATGTTGCTATTAAATAAGTAATAAAGCCCCTATATGAGTATCAAGTTACTATAGGGGGTATTAATTACGGTACTTGTACCGTCGATAGGATCTTATCAATTAGATCCTCAGAAGTAATATTCTCAGCTTCAGCTTCAAAGGTTGGTATTATTCGATGGCGAAGTACATCCATGGCAATGGTTCGTACATCTTCAGGAGTAACGTATGCTCGATGCTGCATAAAGGCATGAGCCCTTGCAGCCAGGTTCAAATTAATAGAAGCACGGGGAGATGCACCGAAATTGATAAGTTCTGAAAGGTCCTTGAGATTATAATTTTCAGGATTCCGCGTGGCAAAAACGAGATCAATAATATATTTCTCTACTTTTTCATCTACATATATATCGTTAATGACTTCACGTGCCTCTAAGACCTTCTCTGTATTAATCACCGGTTTTAACTCTTCAGCAGCACCGGTCTTGGCCATGCGACGCATGATTTCTAACTCTTCCTGTTCTGTAGGATAATCGATCTTTATTTTCATCATAAATCGATCTACCTGGGCTTCAGGTAGGGGATAAGTACCTTCCTGCTCTACGGGATTTTGAGTTGCCAATGCCAAGAAAGGATCATCAAGCGGATAGGTCTCTTCACCAATCGTTACTTGCTGTTCCTGCATCGCCTCAAGCAAAGCACTTTGTACCTTCGCGGGTGAACGGTTGATCTCATCGGCTAAAATGATGTTTGCAAAGATAGGTCCTTTTTTTACCGTAAACTCTGCTTCCTTTTGATTGTATATTAACGTTCCGATTAAGTCTGCAGGCAACAGGTCAGGGGTAAATTGTAAGCGTTGAAATTTTGTGTCAATTACTTTGGCAAGGGAAGAAACCGTCAGTGTTTTGGCAAGCCCGGGAACACCTTCCAATAAAACGTGTCCGTCAGCTAAGAGTCCAATAAGCAGTCGATCAATCATATAGCGTTGACCAACTATAACTTTATTGAGCTCGGTGTAAATATCATCAATAAAAGCGCTCGATTGTTCAATTTTAGCACTCAGCTTTTCCATATCCACTGAATCTACTGACGTTGAAGTGTTACCCATAGTTGAGAATTTGTTACTAATTAAGGTTTAAATAGGTACATGCCTTTTGGAAGGCTGAAATTTTAAAAGAACAAGTTAATAAATGGAAATTATAGATTCTTTTCTATTTCGTAGCGTGTTTAGTTTAGTGACTTCAGATAACATAGTAAGGGAAGTTTTATTTTGATCGAATATAAAACCTCAATAGAGAAGTGAATTTCTACAATTTTAGTTGATGAGGTTTTTAAATTTATCTACCTTTGAAGCCACAAAAATAAACAAATTGATATGATAACTTATTTCTTCATTTTCTTAGCTGTTTTAGCTATTGCATCCGCCTTGGCAATGGTGATCAGTAAAAATACTGTAAACAGTGCATTATTTCTGGTATTGAATATGGTAGCATTGGCCGGACTGTTTCTCTTGCTAAAGGCGCAGTTTTTGGCTGTTGTTCAGATTTTGGTTTATGCCGGTGCTATAATGGTACTGTTTTTATTTGTGATTATGTTACTAAACGTTCAGGATGAGGAAAATTTGTTTAGTAAATTCCGCGTTAAGTATTTTGTGGCGTTTTTAGTGGGTATAGTCGTGTTTTCACAGCTTTTATATAGCATTGGTAGTTTTACAGAAGTATTGCCGGAGGTATCACCCGAAATGACCGAAGCGGGAACGGTTGAGGCGGTTGGAGAGGTACTCTACTCCCAATACTTGCTTCCTTTTCACATTATTGCTCTGCTTTTGACTGCAGCTGTTAATGGAGCACTTATGATTGCACAACATAAAATTAAATCCGGAGTAACGAATGATTAGTATAGATTGGTTTTTAGCGCTTAGTGCACTTCTTTTTTGTGTTGGGATTATTGGTGTCTTAATTCGTAAAAATGCTATTGTCATTTTTATGTGTGTTGAGCTTATGCTTAATGCGGTTAATTTATCTTTGGTTTCCTTTAGTAGTCACTTTGGGAATGTGGATGGACAGATTTTAGTATTTTTTGCTCTTGCAGTAGCTGCGGCAGAGGCCGTTGTTGGGCTGGCAATCATTATCGCAATCTTCCGTAATAATCTTTCGGTTGATATTAATAATGTGAATTTATTGCGCTGGTAATTCTACTATTTAATTTTGTTTTAAAGGCTTCCGTATTCGGGAGCCTTTTCTATTCGTATAATGGGTCTAAACAGCAATTGTATTCTTTACCTTCACTCACTTTTTTGTATCTTTGCCACTTGTGAATTTACCCTTGTAAATGCAAGGGGTGTTGGCTACATTTGGGCCGAAAAATGTATTTGGATACAAAATTGAAAGATCTTTTTTAATGGATTCTGCTACTGCGCTTACAAGTCTGATTATTGCACTGCCGCTACTGGGTTTTCTCATCAATGGCCTGTTGGGACTGAGCTCAAAATCCTTTCGCCGGCGCAAGGCACTTATTGGTTCGATTGCTAACCTTACGGTTTTCATACCGTTTGTTATTGCGGTCTACTTCTTTATAAACATGGGGCAGGAGTCAGCACCCATTTTTGCAGAGCTCTTTACCTGGATTGAAGTGGGGAGTTTTAGCGTAGACATTGCATACCAGCTCGACCAGCTGTCAATTCTGATGACGCTCGTTGTAACCGGTGTTGGTTTTTTAATCCACCTTTATTCTGTTGGATATATGTGGGAGGATGAGGGATACTGGAAGTTTTTTGCTTACCTAAACCTCTTCATCTTTGCGATGCTTAATTTGGTAATGGCAGATAATCTTTTGCTTCTTTTTCTCGGATGGGAGGGAGTAGGACTTTGTTCTTACCTGCTGATCGGTTTTTGGTATACCGATATGGCCAATTCTGCTGCGGGCAGTAAGGCGTTTTGGTACAATCGCGTTGGAGACTTTGCATTTCTTGTAGCTATGTTTTTGACCTTTCAGCATGTAGGTAGCTTGGATTTTGATGTAATCTTGTCGAGTCTTGAGGCGATACCCGCTGATGATAAGTTTTGGATTGCCTTTTTGATGTTCATTGGGGCAACGGGTAAAAGTGCACAAATACCGCTTTTTGTATGGCTGCCTGATGCTATGGCCGGCCCCACTTCGGTATCTGCATTGATACACGCGGCAACAATGGTTACTTCAGGTATTTATTTGATTTCCCGGATGTCCGAAATGTTCGTGATGTCGCCCGAAGTGATGATGATTATTGCTGTTATCGGAGCACTTACCGCACTTGTCGCGGCAACGATTGCTCTCACGCAGAATGATATTAAACGGGTTCTGGCTTACTCAACGGTATCTCAGCTTGGATATATGTTTTTAGCACTGGGCTCAGGAGCCTTTACGGCAGCTATGTTCCACGTTGTAACGCATGCCTTTTTCAAGGCGTTGTTGTTCCTCGGTTCAGGATCGGTTATTCACGCTATGGAACATGTTGAGCATGGGCTCCACGAGGAGGGGAAAGATGTGCATTTTGATCCGCAGGATATGCGGTTTATGGGAGGCTTGAAAGAGTATATGCCTTCAACCTATAAGACATTTTTAATTGCCACAATAGCTATTGCCGGTATACCGCCGTTGGCTGGGTTTTTCTCTAAAGATGAAATTTTAGCTTTTACCTTCAATGCTGGGTTTGCAGGTTTTGCCGAACCGTTATATATGATTCTTTGGGGAGTAGGAATTCTCACAGCTTTCTTAACGGCCTTTTATATGTTCCGCCTAACATTTGGAACGTTTAATGGTGAGTTTAAGCTTCCTGAAAAAATAAGTGAAGCAGTGGGCGCAGAAAAGCATTTACACGAGAGCCCAAAGACAATGACAATTCCACTATGGACACTTGGTGGTCTGTCGGTAGTCGGTGGCTTTTTAGGTGTTCCTAATTTCCTATTATCAACGTTTACCCACCAAGAGGAGCATATTAATCTTCTGCACAACTGGCTTTACAATGTAACGGCAGATTATGAGCTTGGCTTATCCCATTCGATAGAATGGATTCTGATGACAGTATCAATACTTGTTGCAGTAGGAGGTGTTTATACTGCATATAGAATGTATGGAAGTGGTGCTACAGAAGAATCCGATGCCAAACTTGCCGATCGGTTTGGAGCGCTCTACGAAACGTGGAAAGAAAAGTATAGCCTTGATGAGTTTTACGAAGGTCTTGTCGTTCATCCCACGGTTCGTTGGTCAGATAAAGGGTTGGCTAAATTCGACATGAAAATCGTAGACGGAATTGTTAATACTGTTGGCGGCGTTGTCCGGCTGTTTGGTAGTGTCTTTCGATATGTTCAGACGGGTGTAACCAGCAGCTATGCTTTAGCGCTGGTATTAGGTGTTATTCTTGTATTAAGTATGTTGATCCTGTAAAAAAGAATTGATGATGGAGTTACTGTTAAATTTAGTTATTTATTTACCCCTCTTGGGAATTGCCGGAATTTTAGCTCTCCGGAACGACAAAGCTACAAAGTGGATTAGTCTTCTTGCTACTTCAGCAACATTTTTACTGTCACTTCCACTGCTTTTTAGTTTCGACATAGCCAATTCAGGTACAGTTCAATATCTGACAGAGGGTAGCAATATCATGGCCGGCTTTGATATTAAGTATCTTATTGGCCTTGATGGGCTCAGCCTGCTGCTTTTTATGCTCACAACATTGATGGGCCCTATTGTGATACTGTCTTCCTGGGATTCCATTAAAGAACATTTGGCAGGATATTATTCTATGCTCTTGTTGTTGCAAACGGCATCAATGGGAGTGTTTGCATCATTAGATTTAATTGTGTTCTACGTTTTCTTTGAGCTTTCATTGATCCCGATGTATTTTCTCATCGGTATTTGGGGTGGTAAGAATAGAATACACGCAACGGTCAAATTTTTTGTTTATACCTTGGTTGGATCTCTTATTATGCTGGTAGGTCTTATTTATACCGGATATGATGCAGGAGCTGCCATTGAAGGTTACAAGTTTACGACCGACTGGCGATTTTTGTCCGGCAGTGGATACCAAATTGGATTGGTTGAACAGACCTATCTGTTTCTGTCATTTGCATTAGCATTTTGTATCAAGGTGCCATTGTTTCCGTTTCACACGTGGTTGCCGTATGCTCACACCGAAGCACCTACAGCGGGTTCGGTAGTACTTGCAGCCATCATGTTGAAGATGGGTACCTATGGATTACTTCGAATTTGTTTGCCTCTTTTCCCCAATGCGTTTGTAGAATTTGCGCCATATCTGGCTACCTTAGCAGTTGTTGGCATTATCTACGGAGCTCTTGTAGCAATGGTTCAGAAGGATGTTAAAAAACTGGTTGCTTATTCATCGGTCAGCCACTTGGGCTTTGTGGTATTGGGATTGTTTGCTTTTAATACTATTGCGGTACAGGGTGCACTTATTCAGATGATTAACCACGGACTTTCAACAGGTGCACTCTTCTTGATTGTAGGAATGATTTATGACCGTACACATACTCGTGAGATCGAAGATTACGGTGGAATTGCGAAAGTAGTTCCTGTTTTTGCGGTAATGTTTATGATTGCAACACTGGCTTCAATTGGCCTTCCGGGATTAAATGGTTTTATTGGTGAATTTTTGATTCTAAACGGAACATTTAGCTCTGAGGTACTACCACAGAATGCATTTGTAGTGTTTGCCGCCCTGGGTGTGATTTTAGCTGCAGTATACATGTTGTGGATGTATCAGCGTGTCATGTTTGGGCCTATAAAGCATGAGAAAAATAAGAAGTTGGTAGACCTGAATGCACGTGAAATTGGTCTTCTGGTCCCCTTAATTATCTTTATGGTCTGGATTGGAATTAGACCAACAGATTTTACCCAGTATTCTGAGGTTCAGGTACAAGAACTTTTAGAATCATCGAATGAAAAACGGCTAGCTATCCAAGAATCTGCAAATGGTAATGAATTGCCTCAATGGGCTTCGGATTTGTATGATGTAGATGTAACGGATGAATTGGCATCAAAAATTGAAAATCAATAGCATTATGGCTGAACCACTTTCTGATGATCGAATAGCTGATGAACTTTCTGAATTATCTGGCTGGAGTCACGAAAATGATAAGCTAACCAAAGAGTTTGGGTTTGATAATTTTCGGGATGCGATGGCTTTCATCAATCGCATAGCCTTTGAAGCTGAAGAACAAGTACATCATCCCGAAATTTTCAATGTATATAACACAGTTAATATCTCGTTGAGCACCCATGATGCCGGCGGGAAGGTAACTGAAAAAGATATCAAGCTCGCAAAAACTATTGAGTCACTGTTTAACAACTAAGTTGCATGGATTACTTACACGATCTTAACGCTTTTTTACCCGGAATAATTGTAGCCCTTGCGGGCCTTGTTGCCATTATTATTGATTCCTATAAGGATGATCACGGATCTATATTTGGCCTTACTGTTTTCTCACTATTGGCTGGTTTGGTCTTGTCAGTTGTTGATATGTTTGGCCCTGTAGGTGAAGCATTTTCGGGAATGATTACCTATGGTGGTGTGTCGGCTTTTGGAAATAGCGTAGTGTTATTCGGTTCATTATTTTGCGTGCTTATTTCCAGGGAATATCTAAGGGCCATCGATCATGAATACGGAGAGGTGTACTCTCTGATGTTGATTGCGACCACAGGTATGCTGGGGCTCGTAAGCGCCAATAATCTGGTTATGATCTTTATCGGTATCGAAACGATGTCGATCTGTTTATATATTCTTGCCGGAATAATTAAAGGGCAGAAAATCGGTGCAGAAGCAGCACTCAAATATTTCCTGCTTGGTGCATTTGCAACCGGATTTTTGCTTTATGGGATGGCACTGTTGTATGGTGCAACAGGCTCGTTGTATCTTACTGAAATTGCAGGGGCAGCCAGTTCAGATCTTCTTTTTATAGCTGGAGCAGCACTGTTGCTAATTGGATTTTTCTTTAAAGTTTCTGTTGTACCTTTTCATATGTGGACCCCCGATGTTTATCAGGGTACACCTACTACAATCACAGCTTATATGGCAACAGCTTCGAAATCAGCTGCATTTGTCGCATTGTTGGTTGTTCTATCTAAAATGATACCAGCAGAAACGGCTAATTGGGCAGGAGTTATTGAGGTTATTGCAATTCTTACGATGGTACTTGGTAACTTGATAGCTATTGTTCAGGATAATATTAAAAGAATGCTGGCTTACTCAAGTATTGCCCATGCGGGATATCTGTTGGTTGGATTAGCTGCAGGGACGCCAGAAGGATATAGTGCAGTACTATTTTATCTGTTTGCTTATACCATCATGAATATTGGAGCTTTTGGAGTGGTAGCATATTACGAACGCCAGCAAGGATTGGATTTCACGGATGTGAATAATTACGTGGGGCTTGGATTTAAAAAGCCTTTAATGGGCGTATTGCTTTCCTTCTTCCTATTCTCTTTAGCTGGCATACCTCCCTTTGTAGGTTTTATCGGTAAGTATCTAATCTTTGCTGCGGCTATTGATGCTGGATATGTAGCCTTGGCTATAATCCTTGCACTGGCAAGTGCAGCAAGCGTGTATTACTACTTGCGGCCAATGGTGTACATGTATTTCAGAGATCCTCACAAAGATGTCCCATTTGTGCGTTCCGGTATACTATTCCGTTCTACACTGGTAATTCTTGCGGCATTAACTCTCTATTTCGGTATCGCTTTTGGTGATCTACACAATTTACTCTCCTCGTACTATAGCGCTGATTGGGTCACTCATTTAATGGGGCATTAAATAGGTTCGTTCCATACTATTTTATTCTTCTTTTTGTGAGGGTAAAATATAATCGAATCATGGATTGGAATTAAATACAAAAAAGCCTATTTTTGCGTGCCTGCTGACGAGTGAAAGTCACCACGTCGGCTGTTTCAATTAAGGAACAACCAAAGGAAACATATCACATGAGTAGAAATTATTACGAGATAACATATATACTAAATCCTGTCTTAGAAGACGATCAGTACGAAGAGATCGTTGAAAAATTCACCGGACTTATTCGAAATAATGACGGTGAAATTGATGAAGTAGATGAATGGGGAGTCCGTAAGTTTGAATATGAAATGGATGGTAAGTCAAGCGGCTATTATGTGAACGCTTATTTTACAGCCCCCGGAGAATTGATCGAAAAGCTGGAACGTGCACTTCGTATTGAAGATCACGTAATGCGCTATTTAACACTCAAGTATGATGCTAAGATGAAGCGTCATCGTGAGCTACAGCGTAAAAACGCCGTTCCCCCTGTCTTTGTCGATGAGGAAGAGGAAGAAGCAGAAGACGAAGATTAATTCATCTCTATAAACAAAATTTTTTAAGATTATGATTAAGAATCCATCACACCCAAAGAAGGGACACATAAAAACCCGCGAATGCAAATTTACCAAGGCGGGCATTGAATATATTGATTACAAAGATACGGATCTGTTAGAGAGATTTATGAACGACCAGGGAAAAATTCTTCCGCGTCGTGTAACCGGAACGAGTGCAAAGTATCAGCGGCAGCTGTCTCGCGCAATCAAGCGCGCTCGTTTTCTTGGATTACTTCCGTATGTAGCAGATAACCTTCGATAAAAAAAGATATTATTGCAATGGCTAATAAGTACATGAAACTAATTTTACGAGAAGATGTCGACAAGCTCGGAGAATCCGGCGACATCGTAGAAGTACGCGCTGGCTATGGCCGAAACTACCTGATTCCTCAGGGTAAAGCTATGATGGCGACTGATGGGGCACTGAAACAGGTTGAGCGCATGAAAGAACAAGCAGAGCGTCGTGCTGAACTAACTGTTGAGCGTGCGCAGGAAATGGCTGAACGCCTTGAAACGACATCGGTAACTATTCCTGTTGAAGTAGGTGAAGATGAACGTATTCATGGTTCAGTAACTACCCAAGATATTGCCGATGCATTAGCTGAACGTGATATTGATATTGATAAGCGTAAGATTACAATAGACCAAGATATCAAAACGTTAGGTGAATACACCGCAACCGTCAGCCTGATTAGTGAAATCAAAGCAGAAATTAAGGTTTGGGTGGTTAAAGAATAACACACAATAGCGTTTAGTAGAATCAATTGGTAATGAAACATTCTTTGCCTTTTAAGAAAGTAGTGGGGATCATCGTTATGATGTTATCCCCATTTTTTGTTCAGGGACAAATGTTAGATCCTGTGTCATATTCTGTCGTTGGGGCTCCCGATCAGGTAAAAGCAGGAGAAGTATTCGAAGTTACAGTAAAAGCTTCTATTGATGGGGAGTGGCACCTGTATTCAATTGCCAATGATCCCGACGCCGGTCCTTATCCCACTCAATTTTCTTCAGCATCCTCATACATGGCAATTGCAGGGGAAGTACAGGAAAGTGAACCCTCCATTGAAATGGATCCCAACTTTAATGCAGAGCTGGGATGGCACACCAAAGAAGCAACTTTCACAATCCCAGTAGCATTGCGGAGTAATGTTTCGGGGTCGTCAGAGATTGCATTAGAAGTATTATACCAAGTATGTGATGATAAGTCCTGCCTGCCGCCTAAGACAAAGTCTATTACACATACCATATCCGTTGAAGGGGTGGATAGCAACCCTTACAGTGATTTTGAAGAAAGCGCCGGCGAAAAGGCTGAGTCGGCAGGGTCGAAATCCAATCCTAAAAAAGAGGAAGCAGCTACTAAAGATAGTCCGAACCAAGGGCAAGTTGATACGAGTGGATATAGCTCCGGAGGTATTTTTTCTTTCCTTTGGATTGCATTAGCTGCAGGCTTTGCTGCCCTGTTAACACCTTGTGTTTTCCCCATGATACCTTTAACAGTTTCCTTCTTCTCTAAACAAAAGGAAGGGAAAGGGACAGCAGCAATAGGGCATGCCTTTGGTTTTGGGCTCGCTATAGTGATTACTTTTACCATTTTAGGGGCACTATTAGCTGTTTTTATAGGAGCATCCGGCGCTAACAAATTTGCAGCCAACCCGTGGGTTAATCTGTTTATAGCACTTGTGTTGGTGGTATTTGCCATAAGTTTATTAGGAGCATTTGAATTGAGGCTTCCCCACCAACTTACGAACTGGTTAAATCGGAAAAGCAATGAAAGTTCGGGACTGATAGGAATTCTTTTTATGGCACTGACGATAAGTGCTGTCTCATTTTCCTGTACGGCTCCATTTGTCGGGGGGGTGTTGGCAGCTACGGCAGGAGGGGAATGGTTCTATCCCATTATCGGGATGGCTGGCTTCTCAACAGCATTTGCCAGTCCATTTGTGCTATTTGCCTTGTTCCCACGATGGCTCGAGAGTTTGCCCCAGAGTGGTTCTTGGATGAATATTGTGAAAGTTTTACTTGGATTTATTGAATTGGCTGCAGCCATAAAGTTTTTATCTAATGCAGACCTTGTTTGGGAGTGGGGACTAATTTCACGTCCCTTCGCAATTGCTACATGGATTGCCATTTTCCTTATGGCCGGTTTGTATTTATTGGGAGTTTACTCCATTAACCATGAAACCAAACCTGCCAAAATTGGCACAGGCCGCCTAATGTTGGCGATGCCTTTTATCTTATTTAGCTTTTATTTGATCCCGGGTTTGATGGGAGCATCACTTGGTATTTGGGATTCTTGGCTTCCCCCAAAACAAGCCACAGATGTTAGTGTAGTTCGTTCACTCGCACAGCAAGGGATCGGATCTTCTGATTCCGGAGAATCGGAAAACTGGACCACTAATTATGATGAAGCCCGGCAAACAGCCCAAAAGGAAAACAAACCTTTGTTTATAGACTTCACAGGCTATACTTGCACAAACTGTCGGGCTATGGAGGCCAATGTTTTTCCCTTGACGGAAATTCAAAAACGATTTGCAAAAATGCAGCAAGTGCGTTTATATACTGATGACGGTTCTGACGGGCCGGAAAATCAAAAGTTTCAATTTGAATTGACCGGAACAGTGGCTTTGCCTACGTATGTAATTGTTGATCCTGAGAATGAGAAAATAATGGATCAGCTTGTGGGATATGCCAATAAAGAAAAATTCCGTCAATTTTTAGATTCTGGACTTCAACGGTTTGAACAATCAAATAACAATTTTAGTGTAGGAAATCTTTGATTGGAGCTTCATTACGTTAAATAGGTTTAAAAATACTATTTAATTTTAAAATGTAGCTTCCTCTCTTTGACATTTTAGTCAAAATGATCTATCATTTTGCATCTTTATAAGCCCTTATTAACAGATAATAAATATAATCTAATCGGAGTAATCGTATGACATCGTCTATAGCTCTTTTTTTCCTTCAAGCAGGAGTAGACCAAGGATTTTTTAATGTTCTCGTAGAAAAGTTTAACGAAGGTAATGAGGGTGGGTTCATGTGGCCGGTCCTTGTCGCCCTAATTCTTGGATTGGCTATCTTCTTGGAGCGAATTATTACACTAAACTTAGCTGATATTGACACTCGTAAATTTATTGTTGATGTACAAGAAGCCCTTCAGGAAGGAGGCGTACCAGCAGCCAAAGAACTTTGTGCAGAAACAAGAGGTCCCGTGGCTTCTGTTTTCCAAGCTGGATTAATGCGGGTCGACGAAGGTGTGGAAGCGGCAGAAAAAGCCATATCATCGTATGGTTCTATTGAGATGAGTTTCCTTGAACGGGGACTTGTATGGCTTTCCTTGTTTATTGCCATTGCACCAATGCTTGGCTTCCTCGGAACGGTAGTTGGTATGATCCAGGCGTTTGATGCTATTGAGCAAGCAGGTGACATTTCACCTACCCTTGTAGCTGGTGGTATTAAGGTTGCGCTTTTGACGACTGCTGCAGGTCTGCTTGCCGGTATTATCCTTCAGGTAGGATACAACTACTGTGTATCCAAAATTGATCGACTTATTTCAGAAATGGAAGAGAGTTCAATTACTTTGATCGATTCTATTGTAATGCTTAAAGAAGGTGAACAGATAGTTGATACTTCTGGAGACTCAGAATAATTATCCAGAAAACTTAATGTTTTCACCCATTATTAATTAGAGTATAAGATTATGATAGTAAATATAGCATTAGGATTAGGATTAGGATTAGTTGGACTTGGAGTACTGGGAATGATCGTTTCCGGTATCAGAAGTGTGATGAAGGGAAAGCAGGATATTAAGAAGATAATCACCATGCTTGTGCCTTTCGTTGTCTTCGGTATCGCATATGGTATTGCCGGGTCAGTTACAGAAGCTGCTATTGGAACCATGTTGTTTATGATGGGAGCTATGGTCTTACTCATAGCGCTTACCGGTATGCGAACCACATTTAATATATAATTCTTTTAAAATAGCGAAGCGATGTTTGATAATAAAAGAGATCGAGAAGATCCCGAGATAGGCGGTGCCGGTATGGCCGATATAGCCTTCTTGCTGCTTATCTTCTTCTTACTTGTTACAACGATTGATGTTGATACCGGAATAGGGCTTCAACTTCCACCTGCTCCTGAAGAAAATCAGGAGCCCCCACCCATTAAGGAGCGAAACCTTTTGAATATTTTGGTAAACTCTCAGGGTATGGTATTGATGGATGAAGAACCCACCCCGGTAAATCAGGTAAAACAAAAGGTGAAAGCTTTTGTTACGAACAGAGGAGAAGATCCTGAATTATCCGATTCTCCGGATAAAGCTATTGTATCTATTAAAACGGATAGAGAGACTCCGTATAATGTTTATATCGATATGCTTGATGAGGTAATGGGTGCTTACGCCGAATTACGTAATCAGGCTTCCCAAGCTCAATTTGGGAGAAATTATGGACAGTTAGAGGATGATAGCGAGCAGCAGCAAGCTATTCAGGATATGTATCCTAAGAAAATTTCAATCGCAGAGCCCAATCAATAAAAGAGTTTAACTATGGGACATTTTGAAAAAAAGTCTGCAAAGACGAAACAAGAAATTCCAATGTCGGCGATGCCCGATATTGTTTTTATGCTGCTCATCTTTTTTATGGTGACAACAGTGCTGCGTGAAGTTACTTTGCAGGTTCAGGTGAATTACACGCGCGCAGAAAATATTGAGAAGATTGAACAGAAACGACTTGTAAGTTATATCTACGTAGGACCTGAAAAACTTCAGGGTAATAAAGTAGGTAACACCAAAATTCAAATCGATGATGCAATTATCGAAGATGTCGGTGCTGTTCAACAACTTATGTATGATAAATTGAAAGAAGAACCTCGTCTTATTGTATCTCTTCGGGTACATGATGAAACTGAGTTCGGTATTGTAACCGATATTCAGGAAGAGCTCAGAGACGCCGGTACTCTTCGCATTAATTATTCTACGAAGCAGGAACAGTAATTTATTACATTTAAATTTTCTTAAAGAAGGCAAGTGCACTTAGTGTACCTGCCTTTTTTATTTATCAAAATATTATGGACAAAGATTCTTTTCGTTCAATTCAATCCATTGGCCGGACTCAACTTATCGATGAGCTGATGGAACACGCTACTTTTGAGAAGTCATCCGTTCTCCAAAGTTCAGGTGATGATGCAGCAGTACTGGATGATGGGGATGATTATCAATTACTGACTTCTGAAACATTTATGGAGGGGGTGGATTTTGATCTCACATACTTCCCTCTGCATCATTTGGGTTATAAAATTGCAGTTGCGGCTGTGAGCGATGTTTATGCAATGAATGGACATCCTGAAGTTGTATTAGTTAATCTAGCAGTTCCTAACAAAATCTCTGTTGATATGCTCAAAGAGGTTTATAAAGGGATTGAAGCAGCTTCGAAAGATTTTGAGTTTCAAATAGTTGGAGGAGATCTAACAGCCTCGCATCAAATATTAAGTGCCAGTATTAGCTGCTACGGTAAAGTTTCTAAAGATCTGATTACCTATCGAAAGGGTGCTCATAAAGATGATGCGATATGTATTACAGGTGACTTGGGAGGAGCAATAGCAGGTCTCAGAATTTTAATGAGGGAAAAACAGTATTGGGAAGAACAAGAGCAGCAACAATCCTTTCAGCCTAATCTTGATGAATATGAATATGTGGTCAAAAGACAACTGGTACCTATTGCCCGCAAAGATGTTATTGATAAATTTGCTGAGCTGAATATGATTCCGACTTCAATGATAGACATTACCCAGGGGTTGGTGAGTGAACTAAAACATTTGGCAAATGCATCTGGGGTTGGAGCTCATATCTATGGAGCAACTATACCTATATCACTCAAAACAAGGCATGTTGCTGATGAGATGAAAGAAGATGTACACAAATATGCTCTCTATGGGGGGGAGGATTTTGAGTTAATGTTTACCCTGCCCGAAGGTGATGTGGAAAAGTTGACGGATGAATTTTCTGACTTTGCTGTAATTGGTAAGGTTATTGATCGAAAAGAAGGTGTTAAAATGCAAAAAGCTGAAGGGGATATGGTTCTTTTTGATGAACCTGAAGAAAATAACTAGTTATATATTTCATCCAATAATTAATAGGGCCGACCGTTTTACATGGTCGGCTTTCTCTTTTTCCAAATTAGCTGAATTAACTAATTAATGACTAAACGAATACGCAGAACATTAATATTTGCCGTATATTACGCTATTCATTGAACGAATAATTCGTATTGTTACATGTCTGAGAAAAAAAAGCAATCTCAAGATAAAAAGGGAGATTCTAAATCTCCGTTAAAAGGGACAGATAGTTCCCCCCAATTTCCTATCTGGATATATGTGATTTTATTACTGGTGTTGCTGGGCATACAGTTTTACTTTATGAACCCGGATGCTGCGAATAAAATTAAATACAGTACATTCTTAGAATATGTCGAAAAAGGGTATGTAGAAGAAATTACAATCAAGAACGGTGCTTATATTAATGGGGTATATACTGAAAAGGCTGTAGAGAATGGAATTATTAAGCCGCCGGTAGAGGGTGAAGATGAGTGGGCGCTTTCATCTGAACCGCAAAACAACCGTTTTACAAGCACGATGATCGAGGGAGATGATATTCGCCCGATTTTAGATGAAAATGATGTAACCTATGATGTTCAAATTGAAGAGGATTGGTTTAGTGGTATTCTTATCTGGCTAATACCAATAGGACTGGCCATTATTTTTTGGATATATATTTTCCGAAGAATGAATCCGGGACAACAAGTTCTGAGCATCGGTAAAAACAAGGCTTCGTTGTATGATAAGCAAGCTGAAAATCAGATTTCTTTTAAAGATGTTGCAGGTCTTGAGGAAGCCAAAGCTGAAGTCGAAGAAGTCGTTGAATTCCTTCAAAACCCGCAAAAATTTACTAAGCTTGGTGGAACCCTACCGAAAGGAGTATTATTAGTTGGACCACCGGGAACTGGAAAAACCTTGTTGGCGAAAGCTACGGCCGGAGAAGCAGATGTGCCGTTTTTTAGTTTAAGTGGATCCGACTTTGTTGAGATGTTTGTTGGCGTTGGAGCTGCTCGCGTTCGTGACCTATTTAAGCAGGCTAAGGAAAAGGCTCCTTGTATCATATTTATTGATGAGATTGATGCTATTGGTCGTAGCCGTGGCAAGGGTATGCAGATGGGATCTAATGATGAGCGCGAAAATACCCTTAACCAGCTGCTTAGTGAAATGGACGGTTTCAATACCGATAAGGGAGTTATTATCATGGCAGCTACCAATCGCCCTGATGTCTTGGATTCCGCATTGCTTCGTCCCGGACGCTTTGATCGTCAAATTCTTATTGATAAGCCAGATCTTCGAGGACGGGTGGAAGTGCTTAAAGTGCATACGCGAAAACTAAAGCTTTCCGACGATATCGATTTAAAATTGCTTGCCTCACAGACACCTGGTTTTGCCGGGGCGGAGCTTGCAAATTTATGTAATGAAGCGGCTTTACTGGCAGCCCGACGGGGTAAGGAAGCGGTTGAGATGGAGGATTTTCAGGATTCTATCGAGCGTGTTATTGCGGGTCTGGAGAAAAAGAACAAACTTATCAGTCCCCGAGAGCGTGAAATTGTTGCATATCATGAGTCAGGTCACGCCATTATTGGTTGGTATTTAGAACATACTGATCCGGTGCTTAAGGTGAGTATTGTTCCTCGTGGGTTGGCAGCACTGGGATATACTCTGCAGACGCCACTAGAAGATCGTTTCTTGATGACGACCGAAGAACTAAACGACAAAATCTGTGCACTCCTGGGAGGTCGAATTGCTGAGGAAATTATATTCGGACGAATTTCAACGGGGGCACAAAATGATCTCGAGCGTATTACTAATATGGCCTTTGCCATGGTCGCTGAATATGGGATGAGTGAAGAACTCGGCTATCTTTCTCTTAAGGATTCCCAGAATCCAGAAAACAGCTACGGATTTAACAAAAAGTATTCGGAACAGACAGCCCAGAAGATTGATGATGCAGTTCGGGAAATCATTCGCCAAAATTATGAGCGGACCAAAGCTTTATTAGTAGAACACAGGGACAAACTCGAAAAGATGGCCGAGACGTTGTTGGACAAAGAAGTGCTTGATCACAACGATCTTAAAGAATTACTTGGCGACCATCCCGAAGGAAAATATCCTGAAGGGATCTTTAAACATGAGAAAGCCATAACGGATAAAAATGGGAAACAGTCGGCTGATTTGGATAGTATAGATCAGGCAGAAGATTCACACATGGATCTGCCTGATAACAGTGATAATTAATACTACAAAAGCGAACTCATCTGTTTGCGAAATATTGGTACTCCTCTCTACGAATTTCCAACCTCTCTTGTAGTAAAGAGGAGTTCTTAACATTCTCTTAAAATTAGAATAATAGAGACATAACGGTGTCATAACAGTTCCACAATCTAAGTGTGCTATCCTTGACATGTAATGTTAAGGACAACCCGAACATAATCAGCACACTTATGTTGGACTTTATAAACCTATCTTTATTTAAAAACCTTGCGGTATGTATCGCAATTATAAGCATTGGACCTTTAGAATCTGAGGCTCAGTCAAATACAGGATCAATAGCAGGCACTGTAGTTGACGCAAAATCCGGTGAAGCAGTAATTGGAGCCAACGTTGCAATTACAGGAACAACAAAAGGCGCCGCCACCGATCTTGACGGAAACTATACCATCCGAGATTTAGAGCCTGGTATATATTCTGTTTCTGTCTCCTATATTTCATATGCAAAAAAGACGGTCACCGGTATTGAGGTAGTATCTGGTGAAACCACTTCTCTTAATATTTCCTTGCAGCCAAAAACCGTGAACATGGAAGAAGTAACGGTAACTGCTCAGGCGAACCAGAGTAGCGAAGCAGGGTTACTTTCAATACAGCGCAAATCAGTACCGGTTCAAGATGGACTTTCTTCAGAACAAATTTCAAAGATCGGTGATGGTGATGTTGGCAGTGCCATGAAACGGGTAACAGGGGTGACAGTGCGCAATGGCAAAAATATTTACGTTCGCGGTCTAGGCAACCGATACAGTAATATTCAGCTGAATGGCTCGCAAGTTCCGTCTACCGATCCCAATAAAAAAGAGGCCCCGACCGATCTGTTTGGAAGTGGACTGGT
>JABAHQ010002821.1_pt1 | contig 18961 bp, 26 predicted proteins | sample 7062091 | NCBI WGS metagenome assembly JABAHQ01 (sample SAMN14534359, study PRJNA622989) | marine sediment metagenome | biome: marine biome [ENVO:00000428]; feature: marine pelagic biome [ENVO:01000023]; material: deep marine sediment [ENVO:00002113] | place: India: Gulf of Kutch | collected...
TCGCCCAGCATCTGGTCCACAAGACACTGCTCTCGGTGGTCGCCTGGGTCGTATTCGGCTTGCTGCTGTGGGGCCGGCACCAACTCGGCTGGCGCGGTTACAAGGCCATCCGCTGGACGCTGGCTGGTTTCTGCCTGCTGATGCTGGCGTACTTCGGCAGCAAGCTGGTCCGCGAATTCATCCTGCATATCTGAAGCGAACAGGCTAACTCGTGGAAAATCTACACCCCGGCTTTCTCGTCGGCCTGCTGGTCTTTCTGCTGCTGTGCTCGGCGTTCTTTTCCAGCTCCGAGACCGGCATGCTCAGCCTCAATCGCTACCGCCTCAGACATCAGGCCAAGGAGGGCCATCGTGGCGCCCGCCGTGCCAGCGAACTGCTGGCGCACCCCGACCGCCTGCTGGGCACCATTCTGGTCGGCAACAACTTCGTCAACATCCTTGCTTCATCCATTGCCACGGTGCTGGCAATGCAGCTGTGGGGCGAAGCAGGCATCGCCATCGCAACCATCGGCCTGACGATCATCCTGCTGATATTCGGTGAGATCACACCCAAGACGCTGGCGGCGCTGCGCCCGGAGATCATCGCCTACCCGGTCAGTCTGCCACTGAAGATGCTGCAGAAGGTGCTCTACCCCCTGGTCGCCATGCTCAGCTGGGTGAGCAACGGCCTGCTCGGGTTGCTCGGCGTCGACCTGTCCAACAAGGGTAATGACAGCCTGTCCACCGAGGAACTGCGCAGCGTGGTGCGCGAATCGGGCAGCGACCTGCCCCTCAATCGCCAGAGTATGCTGCTGGGCATTCTCGACCTGGAACGAGTGACGGTCGACGACATCATGATTCCGCGCAACGAGGTCGCCGGTATCGACCTCGATGACGACCTGGAAGCGATCATCAGCCAGTTGCGCACAACTCCGCACACGCGTCTGCCGGTGTTCCGCAACGACATCAACCAGATCGAGGGCATCGTCCACATGCGACAGATCGCCCGCCTGCTCAGCCACGACCAGCTGACCAAGGAAAGCCTGCTTGCCGCCTGTACCGAGCCGTACTTCGTGCCGGAAAACACGCCGCTTTCCACCCAGCTGCTGAACTTCCAGAAACAGAAGCGCAGAATCGGCATCGTCGTGGACGAGTATGGCGACGTTCGCGGCGTCGTCACGCTCGAGGACATTCTCGAAGAGATCGTCGGCGAATTCAGCAATCAGGATACCCTGCGCAGCCCCGACATCCACCCGCAGGAAGACGGCACGCTGGTCATCGATGGCGCGGCCTATATCCGCGAGGTGAACCGTGCGCTGGACTGGCACCTCCCCTGCGACGGGCCCAAGACGCTCAACGGGCTGATCACCGAGGCCCTGGAGCATATCCCCGATAGCGGCATCTGCCTGCAGATCGGCAACTATCGCCTGGAGATCCTCCAGGCGGCGGACAATCGGGTAAAAAGCGTGCGCGCCTGGACCGTGAACGCGACGCCGTCGGCTGAGCAGCAAGTGGGCTAGAGCCGGCCCGAAGCCGGCTCCGCTGCACTCATAGCTCGATCTTCACCGCTGCCGCGGCACGTAGCGCCTTCTGCCGCGCAGCATCGATGGAAGTGTCTCGTGCCAGCGCCACGCCCATGCGCCGCTGACCGCTGACGCCAGGCTTGCCGAACAGGCGCAGCGCGGTATCGGGCTCGGCCAGCACTGCCTCGAGGTTGCCAAAGCTCACCTGAGTCGACTCCCCCTCCACCAGCACCACGGCCGACGCCGCAGGCCCCAGCTGGCGAATGACCGGAATCGGCAGGCCAAGGATGGCCCGCGCATGCAAGGCGAACTCCGACAGATCCTGCGAGACCAGCGTGACCAGACCGGTGTCGTGCGGCCGCGGCGATATCTCGCAGAACCAGACCTGCTCGCCCTTGACGAACAGTTCGACCCCGAAGATGCCACGCCCGCCCAGCGCATCGGTGACCGCCAGCGCGATGCGCTTCGCCTCGGCCAGCGCCGCCGGTGCCATGGGCTGCGGCTGCCAGGATTCCTGATAGTCGCCTTTCTCCTGGCGATGCCCTACCGGCTCGCAGAAGCTGGTTCCGCCGGCATGACGCACCGTCAACAGAGTGATCTCGTAATCGAAATCGATGAAGCCTTCGACGATGACCCGCCCGCGACCGGCGCGGCCACCGGCCTGCGCATATTCCCAGGCCGCATCGATGTCCGCGTCGCTGCGCAGCACCGACTGCCCCTTGCCAGAGGAACTCATTACCGGCTTGACCAGGCACGGGAAGCCCAGCGCCATGGCGGCGGCGCGGCACTCGTCCAGCGTGTCGGCAAAGCGATAGGGTGAGGTCGGCAACCCCAGCTCCTCAGCAGCCAGGCGGCGGATGCCTTCGCGATTCATGGTCAGTTGGGCAGCCCTGGCGGTCGGGACCACCGTATAGCCTTCACGCTCCAGCTCGACGAGGGTCGCAGTGGCGATCGCCTCGATCTCCGGCACGATGTAGTGCGGACGCTCCTGCTCGATGACGGCACGCAGCGCGGCGCCGTCGAGCATGTCGAGCACATGGCTGCGGTGCGCCACCTGCATGGCTGGCGCATTGGCATAACGGTCCACGGCGATCACTTCGACGCCGAAGCGCTGCAGCTCGATGACCAGTTCCTTGCCCAACTCGCCGCAGCCGCAGAGCAGGATACGGGTCGCACTGGGCGACAGCGGAGTGCCTATTCTTGGCATGGGATTCCTCGTTACGGTTGAAAACACGAACCGGGTAAGGCTACGTCTTACATCAGCTGGCCGCCGAGACGGGCCCTTTCGCCGCAACGCTGCAGTACCAGGCGACGCTCCTCGTTGTTCATCTGGCCCCAGCGGCGAATCTCGTCAGCACTGCGCTGGCAGCCGACGCACAGGTCGTCTTCGTCCAGCGCGCAGAGGCTGACACAGGGGGAAGCGACAGGTTTTTCCGCGACACTCACTCGTCTGGCTCCAGATCACGCGCGTAGCGCTGGGCGTTGTGCACGTAGTGAGCGGCGCTGGCCTCGAGCATTTTCTTCTGTTCCTCGCTCAACTCGCGGACCACCTTGCCGGGCGAGCCCACCACCAGCGAGCCATCGGGAATTTCCTTGCCTTCGGCAATCAGCGTATTGGCGCCGATGATGCAGTGCTTGCCGATCTTCGCCCCGTTGAGCACCACCGCATTGATGCCGATCAGGCTGTAGTCACCCACCGTGCAGCCATGCAGCATGGCGTTGTGACCCACCGTCACGCCAGTTCCCAGCGTCAGCGGATGGCCCATGTCGGTGTGCATTACGCTACCGTCCTGCACATTGCTGTTCTCGCCGATATGAATCAGCTCGTTGTCGCCGCGCAGCACCGCACCGAACCACACACTGGCACCAGCATCGAGACGAATCTTGCCGACCAGCGTGGCATTGGGCGCCACCCAGCTTTGCGGATGTGCATCGACTCGCGACTCTCCCAGACGGTATTTCACGCAGACACCTCTTGTTGTCGGATGATGGACGCCGGGACGCCGACGGCGTCACCGGCGTGGCTCAGGGTTTGCCGCGCCCGGACAAGTCGACGAACGCAGCGGGTGCACGGCGCATTTCGATGCCGGCGTCGTACACCACGTTGACCAGCTCGACGATCATGATCGCCGTCAGCCCCCATATCTGGTATTCGCCATACCGGTAAGACGGGATGTACCAGCTCTGGCCCTGGTAGTCGATGCGATGGGTAACCTCACGCGGGTCCTGGCAGAAGAACTCCAGCGGCACCGAAAACACCGAGGCGATCTCGGCGTCATTGGCGCGGTACTCCACGTAGTCGGGAACCAGCCCAACATAGGGCGTGACGTGGATCCCATGCACCGATACCAGACTGCTGAGCGGGCCGACGACCTCTACCATGCCAGGCGCCAGCCCGACCTCCTCCTCGGCCTCGCGCAGCGCAGTCTGCAGCAGATCGCGGTCTTCCGGATCGCGGCGACCGCCAGGGAATGCGACCTCCCCGCCATGGGTGGACAGGCCGGCCGCTCGGAGTGTGAGTACCAGTTCCGGCGACTCGCTGCGAGTGATCGGCATCAACACGGCCGCCTCGGGCAGGCGGTCCTCCGGCGCCAGGAGATGCGGGCAATGGCCGCGCACCCGTCGGAGTATTGTGTCCAGCATGAATTTTCTCGTTTCGTCTTTGACCGGCATCATGGCATGAAAGGCGCAGTCGCCCAAGACCTCGGAAAAGCCATGAGAAGCGGACGAACACCGACATGCGCGGTCGGTCTCACTGAGGTCCGCGGCTTCCTTGCCGAATCATCGCGAACGGACCAAGATTTGCCGGAACCGACAGGAATTCNNTACTGCAACCAGTGTGGCAACCCGGTACTGATCCGCGTCCCGGACGGTGACAACCGCCCGCGCTTCGTCTGCGGCAGTTGCCACACTGTGCACTATGAAAACCCGCGAATAGTCGCCGGGTGCGTGCCAATCTGGGGCGACCAGGTGCTGCTCTGCCGACGGGCCATCGAGCCACGTCGTGGTTACTGGACCTTGCCGGCAGGCTTCATGGAGAACGGCGAAACCCTGCAGCAGGCAGCGGAACGCGAGACGCTCGAAGAAGCCTGCGCCCGTGTCACGGACCTGCAGCTCTACACCTTGTTCGATCTGCCACACATCAATCAGGTGTACATGTTCTTTCGCGCTCAGCTGGTGGATCTGGAGTTCTGTGCCGGTGACGAGAGCCTGGAGGTGAAGCTCTTCGAACAACAGAGCATCCCTTGGTCCGAGCTGGCTTTTCCGACCATCGGCCGTACCCTAGAATGCTTCTTCGCCGACCGGGTGCAGCAGACCTTCCCGGTGCGCACCGAGGCCGTGACGAGCTATCGGAACCGCCAGCCGCAGAACGCTCGGGCAGACTGAGGCGGCGACGGGTCACAGGTCTGATGAAGTTCGACAGGAAAGCCCCATGCGTTGGCTGCTCGCTCTGCTCTGCCTCACTTTTACCGCCTTCTCCCACGCCAATGCCACACCCAGCCTGGGCGGTTCGCCCATCGACAAGGTGCTGGTCATCAAATCCGAGCGCAAGCTCCATCTGGTCAGCGCCGGGCAGACGCTCAAGAGCTATCGCATCTCCCTCGGAAAACAGCCGAACGGTGCCAAGCAGCGCGAGGGCGACATGCGCACGCCGGAAGGCTTCTACTGGATCGACTGGCGCAAGACCAGCGACAAGTACAACCTTTCGATGCACATCTCCTATCCCAACGCGCGCGACCTGGCGCGCGCGCAACAGGAAGGCGTGGCCCCGGGAAGCATGATCATGCTGCACGGCACGCCAGTGGATGAAGAGTATCCCGAATGGTTCTTCCATACCCTCGACTGGACGGAGGGCTGCATCGCGCTCACCAACAGCGACATGCGGGAAATCTGGGGATTGGTGAAGGACGGAACCCTGATCGAGATACGCCCCTAACCCGGGAAGCGCCTGCCGGCCACGCCAGCAGGCCATCGAATCAGAACTGCATGTCCGATAGACGCCAGACGTCGAAGGCCGGCGTTTCGTAGGGGTGGGCCTTTTTCATCGCCTTGACGCTGTCGTGAATCAGCTCGTCGGCAACCACCATCTCCACTTTCCACTCCGGCACGTGTTGCACCTGCCCGGTTTGCCCGAGAAAGGGCTGACTGCCTTCCAGCGGACGATACTGCCCCTGCCCCAGCACCTGCCAGCAGCAGCTGTCGTAGGCACCGATCCGGCCAGCGCCAATCGCAAACACTGCTTTCTTGACCGCTTCCAGATGGCTGTCCGGAACATAGAAACACAGCTTGTACAAAGTATCACCTCCAAGCCCCTAAACACGCGCCCATAAGGGCACAGCGGTGATTTTGGGTAGAATCTTTGGGTAGAATTGCTGGATAGATCGGTTAGAAGTGATGCCAGCATGCCATCAATCAAAAACCACATTCTGTTACGTGGTACGACTTATCACGTACGGCTCGATATTCCGCAGGACCTAAGGGCAGCGCTTGGCAATCGCCGTATCCTGAGCAAAAGTCTTCGCACCGGAGATAGGACGCTCGCAAAGGAGCTGGCAGCCACACAGCTAGGACAGTGGAAATCTCTTTTCCGTGCATTACGAGAAGAGAAAATTCGGCGTGGTGAGCATTGGCGGGAGGAAGCTTTCGAGTCCTCAAAGTCACTTGCCGGCTTCGTCAGAGATTGGACGCTTGAGCTATCGGGGGTCGCTCCTCTGCCCTCACCCACTGCCGAACAAATCGCAGAGGTAAAGCACAGCGCATCAGAGCCGACAGAACACGAAGTGAGGGTTTCGGGAGGCGATTCTTTTAGTGTTCGTCTGGACGGCAAGAGCTTGGCAGAACAGATTGCCCACCTAAAAGACTTTCAGGAATGGGCCGCCGAGGTTGAGCGTCAACGCCTCTCTCAACAGTACCGCACCGACCCAAAAGAGCTGAAGGCGATTCTCGCTGACCACCAAAGCTACAAACCTAAAAGCCCTATCACGCAAAGCCTACAGGATCGCTTCGCCAGCCAATTCGCCACACAAAGCGATAACGAACGCACGCGCTCTGTCGCCATGGCCAAGATCAGCGCCTTCTCTGACTGGCTGACCACAGAAGCTCACCCTCTGACCTTCGACAGCGTGGCCACCTTTCTCGATACCCTCGGGTCTAACCGGCAAACCCGTCAGGGCTACTTGTGGGCGTTGCGAAAGCTTCATAAATGGGCATGCCGTTACGATCAGCAGTATCGCGAGCAGTTCGCAGCCTACCCCTCCCCGTTCGAAGGTCACGAACACCCCCGAGTCGGAAAGAGCGCTGGTGGAAGTTGGGCAGCGTTTACAGGTAAGGAGGCCGGACAGCTTTATCGTGCAGCAAAGGCGAAAGCGGATACCGACCTTGCAGACCTGATCGCATTCGCTTGCTATACGGGTTGCCGAATCGAAGAGCTTGGCCGTATCAGCTCCAGTACTACGATATACAACCAGCAGGGCAAGCCGATGGCCTTTCGCGTTGACGATGCCAAAACGTCAGCAGGTATTCGGGAGATTCCAATCGCGGAAAAGCTGCTGCCTCTATATATGAAGCGCCTGGAGCTTGCATCCTCAAACAACGGCTACCTGTTCGCAGGAAACGACAAGACTAAATCCGGGATTCGACTTAATGCCCTGTCTCAGCGGTTCACAAAGCTAAAGCGTGCGGAAGGGTTCGGCGATCAGCACGTGTTTCATAGTTTCCGTAAGCTCACCGCCACAGCACTTGAGCAGGCAGGGGCACCAGCACTTACAATCCCCTCAATTCTTGGACATGTACGCGGAAGCCTCACGTTCGATATCTACAGCCAAGGGGCATCAATGGAACAGAAACGACAGGCCATTGAATTGCTCACCTTCGACTTCCCCTAAAACTGCCCCGTAATCCGATTGTTTCCCGTAGTTTTGAGGGTGTAAATCGCCGTTCTCGTTTTTAGCCTTATGCCGATGCAGGCAGAAGACAACGAAGATTTAACTCCCTACTTTTCCCTATATAAACTTATTTATGCCTTACTATTGCAATACAGAAAAAGTAGTGTATTATCCTTCCTTCACATTTGAATTTTACGAGTAGCCTTCTCTTGGAGATAGCTGCTCTTTCGTGCGTCTACTATTTGGAAAGTATAAGTGGCGCTACCGTTCGTCGGAAATGAGTATTAGACAAAGTTAGCTAATTAAACTGAAACCCACTGTATATGCGGGCTTGGCAAGTAAGTTAGCAACTAACTCAAATTAGAATGACAACTTAATACTTGACAAACATGAACTTTCGTGGGAGAATGAGAATGAAGGTGGAGCTTTAAGTGGCGGGCTGAAAAAATTACCTGCAAGACTTCTCCACTCTCCCGAAACACCCCAAGCTTGTGCAATGCGAGCTTATAGATTTTCCTCCAATCATCACAGCTTTGTTTCTCCTCTTCTTGTGCTGTGGTGGCTTTCAAAAAAGCCCCGATGGGCTTCTAACTCGCTATCAATTTGTGCACACCCTCTTGGGTGTTTGATCGTGTTAGTTTCTTTTATTCCTGTGAAGGCGTTCTCGAAAGAGCTACNNTCTCGAAAGAGCTACGCCTTTTTTATTGGTTTTTTATGAATCTATTACTTAGGAGATTCGACTATGGCAATGACTCGTCGTTGTGTGTGGTGTTCAGCGGAATTCACCGCGAACAGGCAACACGCCAAACTCTGTGGAAATACCTGTACTGTCGCTTGGTGCCGATACAGGAAAGCTAATCTTGACTGGCTGACATCTAAAGAAGCGTTTGAGGTGTTGAGTAATATGGCACAGGAAGGCAGGCATCCTAACCCGCTGTTTGCACCGGCACACCGAGCATTTAAAGAATTAGAGGCTGATGTATACGCAAGTGCTTCAGAGGCATTATCTAAATACAACAGCCTCTTAGAAAAGGTTATCGAATACGGACAAGAGGAGGAACGGCCTAATTAAACGACCGCGACACCATCTTTTACTAAGGGTTTTCACCCCTTAAATCGCTAAATCAAATAAAAACCCCACCGATTATAGGCTTTAGTCTGTTTGCGTATTTCTATCGCCAAAATATAAGGATAAATCATATGAGGAACTGCATTATCTGCAACAAAGAGTTCGAGCCAGTACGAAGCAATCACCAAAAATGCAGCAATCTCTGTTGCGTCAGACACTATCAGGAGCGTCTGAAAGCTAAACAAAAGTTTTCAGCGATTCTGAAACAGCTAAAGAGTCCAGAAGCCTTGGAGATGCTGAATCAGGAATTGGAGCGAATGCTGGAGGCGACCCCAGATGCCGCGATCTGAAATCTATATAGGATCGCTTGCCTACTCCAAAGAATTGCTGCTGATTGAGCTTGAGCTGCTGAACAAGCTACAACGGCTGAGCCTAAGGGAAGGTACATCTGTGTCAGAAACTATTAACAAGCTACTTAATAAGCAATTGAAGGATAAAAACAATGAGTAAGCCAAACGAAATTTTCTTTAAGCCGGTTACGTGGCGATGGCTGTTTGATCGCAGTCAAATCAAAGGTATCTCTGTGCAATCTAATGTCGCTCACTTGGCCGACCGAGTAAGGCAGCTACGGCAGGGCGAGATTACAGAAGACGATCTTCTTTTGTTTATCTACAACCTGTAGTAACTACACACTACAACACATTAGCCTCCATCCTTAGTGCCACGTAGCTTCCAGCCATTAAAGAGGTGAACAATGAAACTGAAACTATCAGAGAGAGCAGAGCGAGAGCTTGTAGCACTGCACGAAAGTGCTGGAGAGCAAGTCAGCCTTACGCACTTTCTAAACACTCTCATCAGTAAAGAGTATGCAGCGATGCAAGCTATAAATAACATCCCACCAATAGAGGATTATAATAATGGTTCAACGAAACAAAGTATGCCAACACTGCAACACTGAATTCAGCACCAGCCAGTACGCTGCTAAATACTGCGCCGTTAAGTGCCGTACTCAGTCCCGAAACACTAAGACAGCATCCAAGCGAATTGCCAATCTTCCGTGCTCCGATGAGTGGCTTTGGGTGAGTCGTGAATGCAAGCGCGCTGGCACAGTAGAGATTTTAACGGATGTTGATCTGGTAGAACTGTTCTCGGTCTATCGTCGTCGCTTCAAATGCTATGGTTGGAACGAAGACAAACAGAAATCAAAGTTCCACCTCTGCCACATTAGTCCCGCTCAAGGTAAAGACACTGTAGGTCTTCTTCACCACCAGAATCTGTTCATTGGTGGCAGTCTTGCCAATCAAGTGCATGGTGCTACAGCGGTAGAGGGTGCAGGTCTTTGTATTAAGCGCAGCAGCTTGAAGAACAAGTGGCTCGTAGATGATAAAGCTACAGATAAAGCCGTGCTGAGCAAGGTTAAATCGTTTCTGGGTAAAAAGCTGGTTGAGTATGCCAAGACCCAACCTATTCGTAAGAGTCAGCGCTTTGGGTTGGCAAAGAAGATCAAGACGGAATTTCCCAAATGTGAGGTTCCTCTGGCTGAGCTGGAACGTACGGGTATGACCGCCCTGCGCAGGCTGTATGCCTCGCTACAAGAGCAGGAGCTGTACACGCTGAGTCTCACCCCTCGCCGTACCCTTTGCGTCTATGTGGAGGAGCTGGAGCGCTTCGCTGAGCAATGCTCAGACCCTACCAAGAGCAGTGATTATGCCTTCACGGCTGCTGCTGTTCGGTGCGTGGCTCTATGGGTGATGAATCAACGTGGTGAAGAAGGTTTCGGAGCTATTGGTGGTGAAGCATACGGGTGCTGGTTCAACCCTGTACGCCTGAAGCCGGGACAAGATGGCAGCAACCTGCGCGACTTCGCGGCCTTCACTGCATTCAGTGTCCTGCAAGGTGCCAAGCCTGATCGAAAGCTCATCAGCAACACGCTTCGTAAGTACCTGGAGCTGGTCAGCTTGGATCATCACGATTCGAGGAACGATCACGGTGATGACTGGCTGGTTCACGCCTCGTGGGTCGTTGAAGACATTGAAGTATTTATCCAGCAGACAGAGAAGAATAAAGACGCTCTGAACACTGTTGGCCTGATTGACGGTGAGTTTTTGTATTGGTGGCTTGAGAGCCGCAAAGAAGCTCTACAGATTGCCAGCTTCTACGAAGAACGAGAGTTCACCGAGTGCCGATCAGAGTTCGATTACCCAGACGATTACTTTCAGGTTGAGGATGACTATGTGCCAAGCCCGCCTGTTGAGCCTTGGTATGATCCAGAATTAGTACCGTTCTAAACTAAAACTTAACAACGCATATAGTCATTACAGTTAACAACACATCGTGCTCTAAGCCCCGTCTTTACTGGCTCTCAGCCTACTGACCCTAAGAACACAAACTAAATACTAAAGCTTTTGCTCTTCACACGAAGTGCAGATAACGGGCTTCTATGCCCACAACAATGCCAAATGGCACCAACTTAAAATTGAGGAAACAATATTATGAAGACCAACGTAGTTAAACTAAACACCTTCACTTTCGATCAACAAGAGCTTGATCGCCGCACTAATCGAGCAGTAGAGAACTTTAAAACCACGCTTCACGCGCTTGACGTAATCCAGTTGCCATTTTCCGTTGCTATCGACGCCATTGTCGAAGCTGCTCTAAGTGGTAAGAAGCTTTCGAAGTACCGTAAGCCCCAGCTCCACGGTTCCATCGTTTTCTGCTACTTCGAAAAAGAGAACATCGAACACCTTTTGGAAGAGGTTGCGGAACAAGAGAAGGAGAAATATCTGGCTGAGCTGGACGCTGAGAAGGACCGCAACGTCCAATTGCTGGCGGAACAACTGTACCAGCAAGAGAAAGCCAAAAAGATTAAAGCTGAACAAGAGCGTGAACAAAAACTCAAAGATGCAGCTATGAAAGATGCTCTTGAATACTTTGCCACCTTGGAGGCTAAACAATGATGAATGGTAAACACCTGATGGCAGTGCTTGAGAAAAAAGCAAAAGAATACAAAGCTCCTACTCCTACAATTCCAGCACCCTCTCCTAAGCAGGAAAAAAAGTATTCCTTCGCTGAATTGCAGTGGGCGATTGATATTGTTATGCAAGCCCATTTGGAAAGCCTGAAACCTAAACTGACGACAACTGATCGCATTATCCGCCAACGGCTCGGTTTGATCTAAACAACACAGGGGAGCGAAAGCTCCCTTTGTTTTACAAGGATAAGAAACAATGATTGTATCAAAATACACAGTATCCGTTGGATTTAGCTTCCCTAAGTCAGAGATTAGGAAGGTTGACTTCCAGTTGAAAGCGCTTGAGAAACGGTTTCAAGCATTTGGCAAGAATATGGCTGCGAGCTTTGCCAAAACACTAACGCTTCCAGAGCTGAAAGTTAAAAAACTAAGTCTGGACAGCTTAGGTGCTCAACGCACCCTTCAAACTGACTTGAACCGTATCGGTCGGCTGTTGCAGGTTCCTATCGGCAACGTGCAGTTGGACCAAGCGCGTATTAATCGTCAGCTTCAAGGCGTTATTACGCGTGCAGCTTCAGCAGCTCGAATTAATATCCGTAGTATTCAGGGAAGCAGCGGTGGTGCAAACCCACACTATCCCTCTCATCTCGGTGTGCCACGAGGTTTTGACGCTTTCAGCGGGGGATTTGGGGGCGCGGGGGCCGCTGGCTTTCTTCCTCGCCTTGGCCCTATTGGTGGTGCAGTAGCTGGCGTTGCTGCTGGCGCTGCTTATGGTGTTAGTAAGATCAATGACGCAAGAAAAGAGACAGCAACCCGCGAAGGTCAACGTCTCCAACTTGAAACGGCGGTTGGTGGTAGTCGGGAGCGCAGAGAAAGCTTTACTAAAGGATTCTTTGATTTATCCGATGATCTTGGCATCTCTGCTGAGAGCCAGATCACCGCGTATTCGAGATTTATGAAACAAGCTCAATCATCAGGTATGACCGCCCAGGAAGGCTTTGATCTGTTCAAGAACGTCGCCACTGCTACACGTGGTAATGGGGGCGATCAGCAAAGCATTGAGCGCCAAGCATACGCGCTACAGCAAATGCTCGGTGTTGGCTATTTGCGTGGCGAGGAATTGAATCAACAGCTTAATTGGTAGGCTGGCTGTGCCGGAATGCACAGAAAAATAAAGCTCTTTAATTGCTGGAAACCCCTAACGTTAAGACGAGGGCAATCAGCAGCGAAGCATCTAAGTGTTAGATGAACGTTCAACGATCAGTCGAAAGACGTAGGGTCAAGTGATCCGAAACGGGAGCCACCTCACCGGCATTAGCCGAAGGTGAAGATATGATCTGATCTTATGTGAAAGCATGAGCAGCTTGCGTAAAGCGGGCAATGATTAACGACCATTGCTGAACATGTTGTGCCGATTCAAACCCCGCAATCAAGAAATTTATTATGCAAGCTTTCGCGGAGCGCACAGGCAAGAAAGGAACAGAAGCGTTCCTCGATGCCCTGTCCAATCGGGAAGTGTCTGTGCAGGACGTTCTCAAAGGTTATGAGAAATCAGCCAAGGAAGCCTCTGATCGTGTTCGTGAACTGTCAGGAAGTATTCAAGGCGCTGAAGCTCGTTTGCAAAACTTAAAGCTCGCAGAGGAGCTACAACGAACTGTAGACGGGCCTATGACAGAGGCGGCTAAACAATGGACAGAAGCTCAGACAGAGCTTCACGGAGCAATGGAACCCCTCCGCGACAGTTTTTACAGTGTAGCCGCTTCAGCCACAAGCCTTGCTGCAAGTCTCATCAGTTGGGGAGTTAAGCAGTCTGAGAGCGCCCCTGCTGTAAATGGTGAAGCCAGTAACGAGCAGCGCTCTGAAAACCCTTGGTCAAGCTCTACAGGACGTGGAATGCTCTCAATACCAGATGCACGAGCCATCAAGCAGCCTTCATACCCTCAGTTCGTATCCCCGCTAATTCCTCACACCAAAGATTGGGAAACAGAAGCTCAGAAGTATTCGGGACCTGCTCTGGATGCCCTCAAAGGAAACACCAATACGTCCGTCAACTCTCAAGTGACGTTCGCTCCGGGTAGTATTGTTCTGAACGACACAGCCATTTCTGATCCTGAAGCGTTTGTTCGCAGCGTGGAGTATCCACTTATCGAGCTTCAGAAGCGCGTTATGACTGATTTGTTCAGGGAAACAGCCACCAACTTCCCTGAATCAACATACTAATTGTTATCTTATAACACATTGTCAATCACACAAGTTGGGGCATAGCTGGCAAGGACGCTGGCACCTCCCTATCCGCTACATCCCGCATATCCGCTATTCAAACAGTTGTTTGAGTTAAGCCGTTTTGTCCTCAAATCCCAAATATATTTACATTCAAAGGAGAAGAATCCAATGATTCGCCTGATAACGGCTGTTTTGCTTACAGCCATCACGTTTCACCTATTCGCCCTGGAGCGCCAAGTAAGCCAATCCGTAGTCACGGTGCAGCATCAGAGCCAAGAAATTGATGCACGCCTGTCCAAGCAGAGCGAACGGATAGACACGCTGAGCAATGAGATACGCAATCGCCTGAACGTCATCGAAGCCCGTCAGAGGGCCATGCGATGAGTGATCTTTCGTATATGTGGTTGGTGCTCAAACCAGCTTCGGGCCTTACGCCAGCGCTACTATTGGGGGCTTGGGAGCCTGTCTCAATCGACGTGCAAGAAATGTCAGAGCCGGACACGTACAGCGTCCTGTTCAGCACGAGAAAACCGGGGCAGTTCTTTTACACGTGGCAAGAGTCGATCCGTGGCCAATGGCTGCGCCTTGGGTGGGCTAACGAAGCTATGTTCTTCCCAAGCCAACTCACCTACACGAACACCATCGAAGGCTTGAACGAGTACGTCGCCACCTACCGCAAGGGGATGAAGGTTCACCAGCTCACCGAATCCTGACTTCCACGTCTATCATTTGAGTCTACTCAAAAGGTAGAGCGATAACCGCCTGTCTGCCCCTATCAATATCCCTCTGTTAAATAGCTAAACGATAGATTATCATTGACCTATCAATTCAGAGGTCAAACGATAATGAACACCCACATCTACCTCCGCGCTTCAACCAAGGATCAGGATGCCGAGCGAGCATTGGCATTGCTCCAAGCCTTCGCCAGCGATCACAACCTTAATGTCGTCGCCACACACGCCGAGAATGTCAGCGGAACCACTCTTGAGCGCCCGGCGCTGAATACGCTTCTGAATAGTGCCAAAGCTGGGGATGTGCTTCTCGTGGAATCGGTAGATCGTCTCTCTCGCCTTTCTCAAACGGATTGGGCCAAGCTGAAGACGGTGATACAGGACAAGGGATTGAAGCTCGTAGTGGCTGACCTACCAACGAGTCATATGCTGGTTGATGATAAGGGAATCACAGGTCAGATCATGCAGGTTATCAACGCCATGCTGATTGACCTGATGGCTACGATGGCTCGCCTCGATCAAGAGAAGCGCGTTGAGCGTATCAAGCAAGGTCTAGCGAACAAGCGTGCGGCAGGCGAGAAGGTGGGTGGTAAGGCTCGGAACGAGAAGAAGTGGGCAGAGATTCGCAAACACCTACAGAACCCCACGCTTACGGTGGAGCAGGTAGCCAAGCTGTGTGGTGTGGGTGTGGCTACTGTGTATCGGGTGAAGAAGACCCCAGCCTGATTGGATCGGTACTCAAGAAAGCCCCTTCGGGGGCTTCTTTCGTTCTCGTGTACACAGCGTGACGATATTTTGGATATTGGTCACAGGTAGGCCACTGCGAGTCGGGGAGTGCCAAGCCGCGCTGCTGTCGATACAGTCACCGCCAAGCCTGGACTACCAAATAGACAACGATCACAAGCGCTATGACGATGAGTGCATTTCGCTTGTTCGCCCGCTCCTTCTGAAGATCGGCCTCAACTTTCTGGTATGCCTCCACATCGCTGCACCCCTGCACCTTGTAGGTCAGGACATGGTTCATCTTTCCTTGTATGCGGCTGTTGTGTCGGCTGTTGCTTGCGGCAACGATTACCCAAACGATCAGCCACAGCCCCGCAGTGAGGATCGAAAGGATCAGATGCAGAATGTGGTTTGTGGTCTTCTTCTGAGTCGCTAGAACAAATATCTGCTCGTTCACGATGGCTTTCCTTGCTCGGTGTGTCGTGCATGGAGCGTAACCGCAAGGTGGCTTTTTGCAACCACAAAAGAAAGGGGCGGTTGCCCGCCCCTCAGAAGGTTAGAAAAGAGTCAGTTGCCCTGGAGGGCTCCTCCAGTGGGCACATACGTCCTCCCACTTGCCCAGGCGAAACCGGGTGTAGGCGTTAACGAATACCGACTTGTCGTCGTGAGGATAGAACGGGTCGATCATTAGCAATTCCTCGCTAAAAAGACCCAGCCACTCCAGAACGAAGGCCGAAAAATGTGACCAGTCCCCTTGACCCGCACCCCCTCGAAGGGTGATAAAAGGGTTGAGGCGGCTGTGTAGCTTCTTTACACTTTCGGCCCTCGCTCAATTCGTAACTGGGTTGGGTGTTGCGTAGGGTCAGCGACCAAACTTATCCCTACGCGCTTCAGGTGTTGCTTAAGCTCCAGCCTTTCCCAGAAGGGTTGGGGCTTTTGCTTGTCCACAAAAATGTGGCTGTTGCTTTATCACGTCATCAATGGCGATTCCTCCTTTCTCGATTACTACCTTTATTTCTCTCCCTACCTGCCCCCCGCTTCATCCTTGTGCTACCTACGATAGCGAATTTCCGTGGGGAGCATATGACTCTTGTCAAATTGACCCAGCCGGTGGTGGGTGCTCGCGGCTAGGATAGTCAGACCCCAAGAACTGTCAACACAATATGTTGTGTTTTGTCTCTAATTTACCTCGTGGTAAACATATATGTAGTGTTCTGATGGCCCAATGTTACTACAGCGCTCCCTGACAACCAACCAAGCCGCGTCAGACCTAGCACCGATGCTAGTTTTCTCCCTGTACTTGCTGACAATCCTACCTCAGCCACCCCTGACAACCGTTCAATCCGCTCCTTGCTTGTCTTTCGGTTTCGTATCGTGGTGCCCATAGTGGAACGGATACGCAATACTGTTCTGAAGCTGCACAAGCTCAACGTAGCTTCGGTTCGCCTCTCGCTGCGCCTTCTTGGCCCTCTCGTTCGCTTCGCTTAGCTCCTGCTGGCTTTGAGCGTATAGCTGCACCAGCTTTCGCCGTTCAGCCTTTAAAGCCCTCACCTCAACCCGCAGCTCGTGGCATTCCTCTTCTAGAAGGCGAGCGTGCTGCTGCCACACCTCAGCCAGAGTGGGCACACCAAGGAGAAATTCGAAGTCGTCAGGGCACGACATAACAGCCCCTCACCAAATACTGTATGGGCGTACAGTATAGCGATAGACATATGGTTGAGGCAGGGCTTAGGCGATTAGCGGGAGAGGATTTTTTGGGTAGAGATGATGGGTAGAACTGCGTTGCTAAGACTGTCCTATCTTATTGTTTTATAACGCTTTTCATATAGCCGCATAGAAACACAGCTTGTACATCGAACTCTCCATGCAGGTGAACCCGGCGGGCGCCAGGCAGTGAGGTGGCAGCTTGCCATCAACGCAACTACCAAACGGTGCGGTGCGTCATAGCTGAGACGACAGCCGAGGCGCGCGGTTCATGGAACGGGTTCACAAAGGAAAAAGCCCGCTGACGCAAGCGTCGAGCGGGCTATCTGGTAGCGCTCAGCAGGACGCTCAGTCGACCCAGACCCGGGCGTTGCGGAACATGCGCATCCAGGCGCCGTCTTCCTGCCACTCGGCCGGGCGCCAGGAGTTGGTCACCGCGCGGAACACCCGCTCCGGGTGCGGCATCATGATGGTCACGCGACCGTCACGACTGCACAGACCGGTGATACCGCGCGGCGAGCCGTTCGGGTTGGCCGGGTAACGCTCGGTGACCTTGCCGTGGTTATCCACGAAACGCAGCGCCACGGTGCCGGACAGATCGGCCTGTAGCATGGCTTCCTCGCTCTCGAACTCGGCATGACCTTCGCCATGGGCGATGGCGATCGGCAGGCGCGATCCGGCCATGCCCTGCAGGAAGACCGACGGCGAGTCCTGCACCTGCACCATCGCCACGCGCGCCTCGAACTGCTCGGAGCGGTTACGCACGAAGTGCGGCCAGTTCTCCGTACCCGGGATCAGCTCGTGCAGGTTGCTCATCATCTGGCAGCCATTGCAGACGCCGAGGGCGAAGCTGTCGTTGCGGTCGAAGAACGCCTGGAAACCGTCCCGGGCGCGGGCGTTGAACAGGATCGACTTGGCCCAGCCCTCGCCGGCGCCGAGCACGTCGCCGTAGGAGAAGCCGCCGCAGGCGACGAGACCCTTGAATTCGTCCAGATTGACGCGGCCGGAAAGGATGTCGCTCATGTGCACGTCGACCGCCTCGAAGCCGGCGCGGTCGAAGGCCGCGGCCATCTCCACCTGGCCGTTGACGCCCTGCTCGCGCAGCACCGCCACCTGGGGACGCACGCCGCGCTTGATGAAGGGCGCGGCGATGTCCTCATTGACGTCGAAGCTGAGCTTGGCGCTCAGGCCTGGATTGCCCTCTTCCAGCAGTGCATCGAACTCCTGATCGGCGCACTCGGCGTTGTCGCGCAGACGCTGGATCTGGTAGCTGGTCTCGGCCCACTGGCGCTGCAGCAGACGGCGCTCGCCAGCGAACACTTCGTTCTCGCCGTGCCTGATCGACACATGGCCATTGTTCACCGGCTGCCCGATCACGGCGACGCAATCGCCCAATCCGGCCGCGCTGAACTGCGCCAGCACGATCTCGGTGTCATCCTGGCGCACCTGGAGCACCGCACCGAGTTCCTCGTTGAAGAGCAAGGCGGCGATGTCGTCGGCGCTGTCCAGCAGGCCGTCGAGATTCAGGTTCAAGCCACAATGACCGGCGAAGGCCATCTCCAGCACGGTGGCCAGCAGACCACCGTCGGAGCGGTCGTGATAGGCCAGCNNCTGGACCACGGCGAAGAAGGCCTGCAGATCCTCGGCGTCATCGACGTCAGGCGCCTGACGGCCGATCTGGCCGTACACCTGAGCGAGGATCGAGGCACCCATGCGGTTCTGACCACGGCCCAGATCGACCAGGATCAGGTCGGTGGCGCCCTTGTCCAGACGCAGCTGCGGAGTCAGGGTCTGGCGGATGTCGGCGACCGGAGCGAAACCGGAGACGATCAGCGACAGTGGCGAGGTGACGCTCTTCTCGCCCCCCTCCTCCGACCAGCGCGTCTTCATCGACATCGAGTCCTTGCCCACCGGAACGGTGATGCCCAGCGCCGGGCAAAGCTCCATGCCGACGGCGCGAACGGTGTCGTACAGCCGCGCATCCTCGCCCGGATGACCGGCTGCGGCCATCCAATTGGCCGACAGCTTGATGTCGGAAATCTTCTCGATCCGCGCAGCGGCAAGGTTGGTCAGCGTTTCACCAATGGCCATGCGGCCCGATGCCGGGGCGTCCAGCAGTGCCAGCGGCGTGCGCTCGCCCATCGCCATCGCCTC